>Ga0209267_1002597_pt1 | contig 11535 bp, 11 predicted proteins | sample GraSoiAngelo_137_FD_185894 | JGI IMG/M metagenome (GOLD analysis project Ga0209267, IMG submission 185894) | Grasslands soil microbial communities from the Angelo Coastal Reserve, California, USA - 14_0929_09_30cm (SPAdes) (version 2) | ecosystem: Environmental > Terrestrial > Soil > Grasslands ... | reverse complement strand
ACGCCATTGCGGGGGACTCCACGGTTCGAGCGCCTGGTCGCGGGCCACTAGCTGTCGTCGTACGGCAAACTGCAGATCCGGATCGCAGTTGGCCGCAACGTAGAGGTCGTAGTCGCTCCGCACCAGCTGCCAGGCCGCCTGATGCACGTACGGGGGGTTCGGCAACCATATACTACGCCGTCACACAGCTATTTAGGAACTACCTCCTAACATGGACCACGTACTTCGTGCCAGAAGTGTCGCAGCACGGGCGGAGCTCGGGGCTTTGGAAAGCAGTGGGGTTGAGGGACGTGGTGGAGGAACGAGCTCGGCTGTGTCTCTTGGTAAGGCCTATCCGACCCCAGGATCGCGCGAGGCGCTGGGTTAAGGGCGTGAGGATGACGACAACTGAAAAGAAGACAATGTATGGAGTCACGTTTTCCGAATTGTTCAAGATCGATCCGGTAGATGCTCCAAGGTTCGCCGAGCAGTATCAGGAACAGGCGGAAAAGAGCGATTCTCACGGTCCACTCGTGTACATGGAGCTGACAGGTCGCCGAATTCCTCGTCTTAAGGGCCTTTCGCGGATTAGCTACATAGGCAAATCAACAAGGAGCTTTGCTGATCGGTATGAGAACATCCGACGTGACCTAGAGAGGTCTGTCAACGCATTCTATTACAAGCACCTCTTGAGGTCTTTCAAGGGATTGACGGTCTATGTTTGCGAATGCGCGTCGGAAAAATACGCCAAGGACCTGGAGGGCCAGCTCCTCGCTGCCTACGTCTATTACCATTACGAGTTGCCGCCCGGCAATCGGGCGTATGGCATGGGTACGGAGGAGGTCTGTGATGGACTCCTGTCGGGGAAGCCGGCGACCAAGCTTATGGTCGCGCTGAAGCCTTCCGTTTAGAGAGCTCCAGCGCGCGCTTTCGAGACACGAGACCGCGGGCACGATCGACGCCCCTGAGTACCGTGCCGCCACAGACTCGTTTTACGCACGCCATCAGAGCCGTCGACGACCTGCCGTCAACTATCCCGAGTGTGAGGGAGTCAAAGGCAACGGCCCATCTACCGTTACATGTGGGGGCCTACCGAGTTTCGTGCGACCGGGACACTCCGGGGGTACGACGTGACAACTCGCCTGGGTGAGTTCGACCGCCCCGTCCTGTTGCTTGCCGGGGAGTTCGACGAGGCTCGGCCCCAAACAGTCCGATAGTTCCAGCGCTTGATTCCGGGTGCGCGGTTTGATGTGATTCCGAACGCCGGACATGCCATCACCGTCGATGAGCCTGACAGGGTGGTAGGGAACGGACGGAAGGGGTTGGTGAGGCTGAAGCGGCTCGGACGCTTGGCTTGGCAGCCCTCCCCACCGATCCTCGAACGTTGCGTCTCGCAACCGTAGCAGGTTGAGGCGCCGAGTTGCATACTCGGCTGAGCAAAGAGTCGGTCTCTCCTTCGCCCTGACGCCTCCCAGATGCCGCCCCGGATCTGAGACCGTCGTGTTGACTCGCACAAAACAGGCTACCCATGGCGAAGAGAATCCCGGTCCTGGTGGTCGAAGACAATCGCCTGGTGCGCGACGCCATCATCGCCGTGCTAGCCGAGCAGCCGGACCTCAAGGTCGTCGCCGCCGTGGACGGCGCGGCCGGTGCGCTCGAGCGAGTGCGCGAGGTGAGACCGGAGGTGGTGGTCCTGGACGCCGCCCTCGGAGATCACGACAGTCACCGCCTCGTAGCGGAGATCAAGCACGCGGCGCCTAAGGTGCGGATCATCGTGATGGACCTGCTGCCCGAACCGGAAGATGTGCACGACTTCGTCACCGCAGGGGCGTCGGGCTTCATCGCAAAGGACGCGACGGTCGACGACTTTGTCGGCACGGTTCGGTCGGTTGCAAGCGGAGCGGACGTTCTTCCAGCAGCGCTAACCAGGACGCTCTTCTCTCACATTGCGAAAGTCGCGGTCGGCCGCAAGCAGTCAGAAGTCGCCAAAGCGGTTCGCATGACCGAGCGAGAGCGGGCGGTATTCGACCTGATCGCTGGCGGGCTGAGCAACAGAGAGATCGCGCAGCGCCTCCAACTCGCCACCAATACGGTGAAGGGGCACGTCCACAACATTTTGGAGAAACTCGCCCTGCGTACGCGCTTGCAGATCGCGGCCTATGCCCGTCGCAGCGGCACATCTGAATCAGCATCTCCCTAGTCCTAATGGGTCTCAGATGGTTCCCTCTTTCCTGACCCGAACGAATCGGTTCTCGTGCCCTCCTTTAGATCTGTAGCGGTTTGTTGCGTCGCCCCCACATTCGTGCGTAGTAGCTACGAAGTACCGCGGTCGTAACGGACGGTTCTAGGAGGGGGCGTTTCATGTCGGCTGTCTCGCTGAATTCCCGCGCGGCGTTATTGCTCTTGCCCGCCATTCTCGTGATCGGTTGCAACAAAGACGTGGCGGGACCATTCGAGGTACCCGCGCCCCCGCCGCGTTTCGCCATCAGCGATGCCGCGCACTCCGGCGGCATCCCCCACTTCTTCTTCCTGCCGCCGATTGTGAGCGCCCTCCCACCCGTGACGGGCACGTTCGATCCGACACTCGCGCCGACCGTGCGGGTCTGCGAATGGACGGGGACGACCTGCGGTGCCCTGACGGCCGAGTTCACGACGACGAGCGGTACAGGCGGGCAGTCGATTCGGGTCGATGCCACCTACACGAAGAGCTATTGGGTGGTGTGGGATACGCGCCAGTGCCTGAGCGGCGCTTGCACGCTGGACCCGACCAAGGCGTACCGCCTCCGGGTGTTTGTCGGCGCGGCCCAGCTCGGCTTCGCGGACGTCAAGGTGGTGACGACGGTCGCCGGGCTCAAGGCGGTCGATCGCACGCAGTTCGCCCCGGTGTGGCAGAACCTGCCGTATCTCATTGCATTCCGCGTCGAGCAGGGGGCCGTGACCGTGCTACCGCCGGTGGGCGGGGCGACCGTGGGATCGGCCGGTGGTGTCCTCGCGAGCGCCGATGGGCAGGTCGCGCTCGCGATACCCGCGGGGGCGCTCACTACGGCCACCGCCATCAGCATGAAGCCAGCAACAGGCTACCCGGCTGGGACCGGCGCCTGGAGTTCGGTCGTGGATCTGGGACCGACCGGCACGACCTTCGCCACGCCCGCCACGCTGACACTGGGTTACGACCCGACGAAGCTCCCGCCCGGCGTCCCACCTACCGCGTTGAGCGTGTACACGACGGACGGCACCGGGTGGCAGCTCGTGCCCGGGAGTACCGTGAATGCGGTCGACAACACCGTGAGCGTGCCGATTGCTCACTTCAGCACCTACACCCTCACGATCGCCCCGACGGTCGTGAATGGCGCCCCGAGCCCCACCACGATCAACGTGGGCCAGGCGACGACGTTGACCGGGTATGTGTTCAGCTATCACGTCGTCCCCACCACGTTCTGCTACCCCACAGGCTTTCCGCGCCACTTAGTGTGCGTCACGTATACCAACACCTACTCCTACCCGTTGCCGAACCAAGCCGTGTCATGGACTGCGCTGCCGACGGGCACGCAAGTGGTGTCACTGGCTCTCAGCAGGACCTATACTGACCAGACCGGGGCCACCACCTCGCCGCCAATCACGGGCCGGAGCCCTGGTACGGCCCAGATCGTGGCCTTGCTACTCGGGTCGGCGGTGCAGAGCACCCCGGTCACGATCACGGTAAGAGCGTGCGTGCCTTCTCCCTCCGGCTTGGTGAGCTGGTGGCCGGGTGAGGGAAACGCGAACGACATCGTCGGCGGTAACAATGGCGTTTTGCACGGCGGGGTGACGTTCGCGCCGGGCAAGGTGGGACAGGCCTTTGTGATGAATGGTACTGATGGCTACGTCGACGCCGGAAACGCACCGAATCTCCAAGTCTCGACAGGCGAATTCACCGTGGAGGCGTGGGTGTTCTTCAACGCGCTCAGCGGAGACATGTCGATCGTGGACAAGATGTCCGCAAGCGGCGTGAACACCGACGGCTGGCGGCTCCTCAAGCAGAGCGACAACCGCTTCTGGTTCTGTCTCGGAGGCGGCGCGACCGGAAACCGCTGCTTTGACCCCGCCTACACGGTGTTCAGCACGACGGTCGCGCAGACCGGAGTCTGGTATCATGTCGCTGCGGTGAAGAGCGCGAGCGGCTTCGCAATCTATGTGAATGGCGTGCAGGAGGACGCACGCTCCGTTCTTCCCAACTTCCTCGATACCCAGGCCGCGAATCTTCGGATCGGTTCGTACGTCCTCGAGGGAGCGCACTTGAACGGCGCGGCCGATGAAGTCTCGATCTACAACCGCGCGCTGACGGCCCAGGAGATCCAGACGATTTACGCGGCGGGCGGCGCGGGCAAGTGCCCCGGCTCTGTGGCGCCGTCGGTGGTCTGGCAACAGAGCTTGAGTGGCACGGGCGATGTTTGGTCGATCGCGACGGGGCCTGGCGGTCTCGTGTTTGTGGCGACCAACAATGGCATCTACCGCTCAACCGATGACGGCGTGACGTGGACGCTCGTTGGCAGCTTCCCGTCCCTGATCGCTGCCGCCGTTGGCATCGATCCCGCGACCAACGATGTGTACGCGGGGCTCAATTGTTGCGGTGGGACACCGCAAGGTGTTCCTGGGCCGGGTGGAGGCGGGGGGTCGGGGGTCTATGTGTCGACTGATAACGGGGGAACTTGGAGCTATGTCAAGGGGAATCCCGGAGCCTTCGGGTTCGCCTTCACGTCCAATGGTTCCGTTATTGCGGCGACGACCGGTCCGACGGGGGCGCCAGGTGGGCTCTTCCTCTCCACCGACAGAGGAGCGAGTTGGGCGTATGCCGATTGTTGCTACCCGCGTTCGTTTGCGATCACAACGAATGGCAACATCTTCGCGGGAGACACATACGCGAGCGGAGGGATCTCCCGCTCGACAGATCAGGGTGCCAATTGGACCCAACTCGGCTTGGCCAACACCGCCATCTACGCTCTCGCCGCTACTACCAGCGACCATCTTTTCGCGGGAACGGTGAGTACGGGAGTTCTCCGTTCAAGCGATGGGGTGACCTGGACTTCAGTCAACAGCAGCTTCACCAACCCCGTCACATCGCTCGCTGCTAGCTCTGCCGGCAACGTCTTCGCAGGGGGATTTGGTGGGGGCGTGATCGCCTCGAGCAACGACGGTGCGACGTGGACTCAAGTCAACGCCGGCTTGACAGACCTGAGCGTGGAGGCGCTCGCTATCAGCCGGAGCGGCTACATTTTCGCCGGCACGTCGAGCGGCGTCTTTCGGGGCGCGACGGCACCGTGAGGACCGAATGACCAGTCGCTGGCTGTGCGGCTCGCCGATGTCTCGGGGCGACCTAGTCAGGCATTTTCGCCCCAGGGTGCCGCAAAAACACCCTATTCAGGTAGCACCGTGGCAGGCTACAGGCTACACTCTTGGTGTGTTAGTCCGGAGCCTGTAACTCTCTAGGTCGGCTTGCCCTCGGTCGCGGGGCAGCCCTGCAATGGGCACGGGTTTGGCGGCGATTCCAGGAGGCCTTCTATGATTCGGTGGATCCTCACCTCGTACGCTCTTAGCGCCGCCGTTCTCATCTGGACTCCGCAGCTTCCTGGCCAAGCGCACTCTCCGTCGACGAAACCTGGCACGATAGTCATTACCGCAGCGCTGGTTGATCGAGACATGCAGGTGCGTCCCGTTCCGCTCCACGCGCTCCTGCTGAGGGGCGCTCGTGCGGACAGCTTCGCAACCCGAACGGCGATAGACGGAAGAGCGTCATTGGTAGTCCCGCCGGGCACTTACACGTTGACCAGCGTTGCACCGATTGAATTTCAAGGACAGCGGTATAGGTGGAGGCTAGAGCTGACCGTTGGGTCCGGCGGAACGTCGTCGGTGTCCTTGACGAACGACAACGCGGTCGTGGAGGGAGCACCAACGCCAGTTGTGCCGGTCGCCGCCGAGGTTAGAACGGACCCGGCAACAACCCTCTTCGAACGTTTGAGTCGCAGCGTGTTCAGGATTCAAGCTGGTCTTGCGCACGGTACTGGATTCCTTGCGGATACTCTCGGTGGTGTCGTCATCACCAACGCGCACGTGGTCGAGGCAGCCGAAGGTGACGAGATCTCGGCTGTGGTCGACTCGGCAACACGTGTTCGAGCTCAGGTCCTTGCACGCGATCCGGAAGCGGACATAGCTGTGTTACGACTCCATCTCGATTACGTCGCACATCGGTTCCGTATTCCGCTACAACACCCGGTTGAACGTGCCCCCGTTGTTCCCGGGGAACGATTAGTCGCCATGGGCTATCCCCTCAATCAAGGACTCACAATCACGTCTGGCATCGCGTCGAGTGTAAGAGCAGGCGCCATTATTTCGGACGTAAACATCAACCCTGGAAACTCCGGGGGTCCGCTCCTCAACGCCGATGGCGAGGCAGTCGCCGTCAACACATTTGGCGATGTCTCAGGTCGAGGGGGCCCCGGCGTCTCTGGCTCAGTCCTCGTTGCAAGAGCCGGACCGACGCTGGCCCGTGCAGCTGTGGAGCTCACCCAGACACCAGCACCAAGCTCTGGTGTGCTGCCCTCAATGCCCACCGATCAAATCGATGTTGGTACGGTCAAGGCCCAAGCGGACACTACGAACCCCGACACGTATCAGGACTTCGCGGGTCTTGGCGTCGGTGGGTTTGAGCTGACGATCCAAACTCCGATGCAAACGCTCGTCGCGGTGAAGGCGTACGAAAACGAGATCGCCAAAGATAGGAAGAAGCGCGAGGCGCGAGCGGGGCTCCCAGAATCCCAGCGGTTCTCTGAGGTTCGTGACTACCGTGACTGGGCGGAGTACGTCGGCGCTCCGACCGCTCCGGTGGTATCCATCGCAATAATTCCAAAGGTAGGAGAGACAGGGGGGTCTCTCTTCAAGCGCCTCATGCTAGGACCGAATCTGAAGGCGACCTACAAGTTCAAAGGTGACGTCAGAGGCGCGCAGGTGTTTCGAAACCAAGAGCCCGTCGAGCCCATCAAGGGCGGCCACGCTCCCATGAAGGTGTTCGTCGAGAACCAATGGGTATCGCTCAAAGACGTAGCCGACGAGGGGTTCTACGTGTTTGACGTAGAGATCCTGAGACCGGATTCTTCGGGAGCACCACCGAGCATCGTTGTGGCCATTCGAGACCTAAAGAGCCCGAAGGACCTAAAGTGCAAGGAGGTCCCTACTGACGTGGTTGCCCTGGCGTGGAATGACTTCGAATCGTTCTATCAGCAGAACAGGCCCCAAGCAGGGTTTCGTCGCGCCAATCCGGGTGCCGCATCGCGGAGGAAGGCAGCCTGGTCTACCGATTTCCTCAAGGATGACTGCAAGTGGTCATAACTCTCCCGCGTCGGTTGCTCAATGGAGCACTTCTTCGAGCGCCGACCGATGGATTTGCAATGGTTCTGAGTTACGATCGCCAATCCCTGCGGACTAGCGATCCGCGGCACGAGTGCAAGTCCGCTTTGCCGAGGTGTTTGCCACTCGGGGACCGACCGGAATGATCGGGCCCGACCCCCTGAACCCCCCTGCGCGCGAGCTGCGCGGCCTCTATTCGATGAGCCCACGCTGCTGCGCGTGGGTCACCGCCTCAAGGCGGGTGTGTGTGCGAAGCTTGCGGTTGATGTGGTGGAGGTGATTGCGGAGTGTTTGGGCGGAGATGCTCAGCTTGCGGGCGATGGTCGTGGAGTTGCGGCCTTCGGCGAAGAGCTTCAGAATGCGGCGCTCCTGATCGGAGAGCGGCTCGACTGGGGCGTGATGTGCCTCGTCGCCGGCGAGAGCAACGAGTTGTCGGGCGACGTCGACCATGCGATAGAACCGCTCCTCGTTGCGCCGGCGCTGGTCGACGTCGCGTTCCAACCGCACGAAGAGCCGGCGTCCCGTGCGCTGGTTGTCGAAGACGATCGTTGAGACGTTCACCCAAATCCGGCCTCGAGACCGGGTGCGGACCTCCAAGTCGAAATTGGGGATTCCGCCGGACGTTCCGTCCCGGCGACGGGTGGCCGCTTCCGCGCCCCCCGCGAGCGCGCTGGTGCCTAACGTGTCGCGCGCCTCGAGCACTTCGTCGATGTTGCGATGGAGTACCTCGCTCGCCGGGTAGCCGAACAGCAGCTCCGCGGCCCCGTTCCAGGAACAGATCTCGCCGCCCTCAGTGACGGTGTACGCGGCGTCCGCGGTCTCCTCGAGCAGCGCGAACAACTCCGTTTCGAGCATCGCTCTCCTCACGACCTCCCGCCGGAAATGTAGTGCTTTCAGCCCCACGTCGGCCAGACCGGCATTCGCGCGCAGGACGCGCGTCTCTCTACACGGTACGAACGCTTCATTGTCGCCCCAGGGGCCCCGCCATAACTATGCGCTCGTAGTGCACGCAGTCACAGCAACTTCGACATACACAAGGAGATTCAAGCATGAACCGTCTCGCCCTTAGCGCCCTCGCCGGCGTGCTCGGTGTCGGGATGCTCGTCGCATCCCCTGACACCGCGGCGGCCCAGCAGAAGGCGGAGCCCGCCAGCGCGTATCGGATCCACTCCGACACCACGGCGGCCCAGCAGAAGGCGCCGCCCAGCGGTGCCTACAAGAAGGTCAGCACGCTCGTCCCGCTCCCGGACTTCGTCCCCGGACTCGGCACCCTGTACGTCGATCCCGCCACGCTGCCGGCGGGGCCGTTTCTCGCATACGACCACCAAGGCAACTTGGTGAGCTCCATCTACATGATCCCGCTCAAGGACATGAACGCCCAGAAGGCGTTCAGCGATCTGAAGGTCGCCCGTGAACGCGCCGACCACGTGGACATCGTCTTCAACGCGGGCCACCCGGGCGTGGCGGAGCCGCACTACCACGTGATCGTGTGGTACGTGTCGCCGCAGCGGGCCGCCCAGCTCGCCAAGTGACGAAACCGTCACGTCGCGAGTTCCTGAAAGCCGGCGGGCTGGCGCTCGTCGGCTTCGGGCTCGTGCCAGACCGGCGCGCGTCCGTAGCCGCGCTCCTCGGATCGCGGCTCCGTTCGGGGGGCGCACTCGAGGTGATCGAGATGCGAAGCGACGCGATCGGCTCCCGGGTATGGTTCGATCCGATTGGGCTCTACGTGGAACCGGGTGCGACGGTACGCTGGATCGTGCGGGAGAACGTACACACGGCGACCGCCTACCACCCGCACAACGACAATCATCCGCTGCGAATTCCGGAGAGGGCCGAGCCCTGGGACTCGGGGTTCCTCGTGCATCCGGGCGACCACTTCGAAGTCACGCTCACCGTGCCCGGGGTCTATGACTACTACTGCATGCCCCACGAAGCTGTGGGGATGGTCGGCCGGATCGTTGTGGGGCAACCGCTCGGGCCAGGCGCCGAGCCGTTCGACTACTGGGTGGGCAGGCCGGGAACCGACACCTGGCACCACGTCCCCGACGCAGCCCGTCACACCTTTCCGAGCGTCGCGCAGATCCTCGACCAGCGCCGAGTACATCCGGCCGGGCCGCGGAGGTGAGATGGGTAAGGCAGAGCTCCGGCAAGCTGAAGAAGAAGACAATCCCAACTCGATGAGAGGATGTGGAACAATGTCTAGACTCGGTATCGCGTTGGTCACCCTTTCGCTCGCCGTTCCCGCGAGTGCCCAGCAGCAGGGCGTGGTGGATCCGACCTGGCTGACCTTCGATTCGGCCGCCAAGACCGTCCGCTTCGAGTTGATCGCCGGGCTCACCGGGCTGAACGGCGCCTTGAACTTCAACGGGTTCCGCGATGGGGGGCTCACGCTTGTCGTGCCTGTCGGGTGGAAGACGGAGATCGCCTTCCGCAACCACGACGGGATGTTGCCGCATAGCGCCGAAGTGATCGCTCAGCAGACGCCTCTGCCGACGCAGTCCGTCGAACCCGCGATCGCTCGTGCCTTCACGTTCCAGCTCTCGGCGGGACTTCCGTCGGAAGCGACGGACGTGATGCGCTTCGCCGCGCAGCCAGCGGGGGAGTATCTGATTTTCTGTGGCGTGCCTGGGCACGGCGCCGCCGGAATGTGGATCCGACTCCGTGTCAGCGCGACGGCCAAGACGCCGGCGTTGCTGCTGACGCCACCGGCAGCCTCAAGCTGAGACCGGAATGCGGCGTGCCGGAGTGGCCGACCTAGTTGAAAGGAGCAATCCCATGATCAAGCTCAAACGGGCCTATGAACCCGCCACCGGTGACGATGGCGCGCGTTTCCTCGTGGAGCGACTATGGCCGCGGGGTGTCAGGAAGACGCGCCTCAAGGTCGATGGGTGGCTCAAGGACGTTGCGCCGAGCGCGGACCTGCGGAAGTGGTTCAGCCACGACCCAAAGAAGTGGCCGGCGTTTCGGCAGCGGTACTTCGCCGAGCTGCGAGCGCATCGCGCGGCCTGGCAGCCGCTCCTCGCTGCTGCCCGGCGCGGGCGGGTCACCTTCGTCTACGCCGCGCACGACGTAGCGCGCAACGGCGCCGTCGCACTGAAGGCGTTCCTCGATCGGCGGCTATGAGGCTGTGGCGTGACGCCTGCAGGTCCAAGGAGAGCTGATGTCGTCCAATCCGAGGCCCGTCGTGAAGAGAGAGTTCAAGGTGGGCGATCACGTAACCTGGAACTCGGAGGCTGGGCACGTCAGCGGGAGAATCATCAAGGTGCACGTGAAGGACGTTAATTACAAAGGGTACACCCACCACGCGAGCGAGGCTGAGCCACAGTATGAAATCAAGAGCGACAAGACCGATCACATCGCCTTGCACAAGGGCTCGGCGTTGCGAAGCCTCGATGATTGAGAGGCTCTCCGGCAACATGAGTCCGGGATCAGGAGGGCTCGCTACTCCCTCAACACTCCGCCACGCCGCCATGATGCGAACAGGTCCCCTGCCGCGTGCGGCTGAAGCTGAATGTCCCGTCCCGGCAGTGGGCTGTAGCCCCTGCGGGCGGCTTAGCAGCCGCAGTCCGCGTGGGCGATGGGACCGACTCGCCCTGGGAATTGATGTAGCCGCGCCGCTCTGACGTCGCTGCTTGCGATGCTTGGGCGCCGAGAAACTCTTCGAGCAAATAGCCGGCGAGCTGTGACACTGCGACGCTGCACCAGCCTTGGGAGCAGGCGTAGAGCCGGACCGCGGTGCCTTGAGGGAGCACCGCCAGCGCGCGCGCCGTCGGCAACGGTTTCTCCCGCAGCCGAACGGACGAAGTGGTGTAAGCGAGTGTGTCTTGAGACGAGAGCGGGGCCTGGGCCGAGACTGGCCCAGCGAGCAAAGCCGAACAGAGCAGCGAGAACAGTAGGCGACGCATCGTGCCCTCCAGCGGTGGCTGTGCCCAATACGGCACCAACGCGGGCTAATTGCAAGTCACCCCCCTACCCCAGGACGACGTCGCGCACTGTGCCCTCAAGGCTCAAGCCCAAGGCGGATCTCCCCGATCATGCAGCCGAGGAACTCGGTCATCACAGAATCCTTCGGGGCTCGCTGTAGATCAGGTTGTCCAGCACCACCAGGTCGACCGTACCGCCCGCGCTGATGTCCTCGACGTTGGCGCCCAGCGCGCCGGTGCCGAGCGTAATCCG
>Ga0209267_1002590_pt1 | contig 11550 bp, 14 predicted proteins | sample GraSoiAngelo_137_FD_185894 | JGI IMG/M metagenome (GOLD analysis project Ga0209267, IMG submission 185894) | Grasslands soil microbial communities from the Angelo Coastal Reserve, California, USA - 14_0929_09_30cm (SPAdes) (version 2) | ecosystem: Environmental > Terrestrial > Soil > Grasslands ... | reverse complement strand
CTTTCGACGGCGCGGGGGGCGCACACGGGGCAGCGCGGGCTCGGAGCGAGGGGGACGGTGCGCCAGCTCCCCGCCTGCGTGTCGATGGCGAACAGCGCGTTCGCGTAGGCGGCGGGGTCGCCGGCGAGGAGGCGGATCGCTTCGGCCGCCTGGAGCGCGCCCGCGAGCGCGGCGACCGGCCCGAGCACGCCGGCTTCCTGGCAGGAGGGCACGTCGCCCGGCGGCGGCGCCTCCTCGAAGATGCAGCGGTAGCACGCGCTCCGCCCCGGCAGCACGGTCAAGAGCTGCGCGCGGAAGCCGAGCACGCCGGCGTGCACGAGCGGCACGCCCGCCAGGATGGCGGCGTCGTTCACCACGAACTTGGCCGCGATGGTGTCAGTGCCGTCGAGGACGAGGTCGAAACGGCGGAGGAGATGGGCGTCCGGCGGGCCGAAGCGCGCATGCCAGGTCTCGACGCGCAGGGCCGGTGCGAGCGCGCCGAGCCGCTCGGCCGCGACTTCCACCTTCGCCCGGCCGACGTCCGCGCTCGCGTAGAGCGGCTGGCGGTGGAGGTTCGAGAGCTCGACCGCGTCGGGATCGATGAGCCCGAGCGTCCCGACGCCTGCGGCAGCGAGCGCCGTCGCGGCGGGCGCGCCGAGGCCGCCGACGCCGATCACGAGGACTCGGCCGCGGGCAATCTTTTCGTCGCTCGTCGACATGGGCAACAAAAAAAGCCCCTCTCCAGTCAGGAAGAGGGGCTCACCAGCGTGCGAATCCTTATCTTTCACCGCCCGCGCGGGCAGCGTCGGAATTAGCACCAGCGTCCCTTGCGGGACCGGTTGCTGTGGCGTCGCCGGGCCTGGCCCTCAGCCACTCTGGATAAGGCTATGCTTTATCGTCTCTCTCGGAGGCGGAGCTAACCCGAAAGGCGCGTTTGTGTCAATGCGCGCTACGGCGTCGGGGGCGTGGCGCCGCCGATGTCCGGGTAGGCCGAGACCGTGTTCGGGAGCTTCTGCCGGTCGGCCTCGCCCCGCATGCGCTCGATGTGGGTGAGCAGGAGCTTCATCGGGTCGTCGCCGTCGAGCGAGGCGGCGGTGGCCCCCAGGCGCTCCTTGGCCTCGCGCCCGAGTGGGCCCTCGGGATGGTGGCGGGCGAGGGCGGCGAGCGCGAGGGTCGCCCCTTCGGCCTCGTTGCGGGCGGCGTAGACCTGGGCGAAGCGGTAGAGGCACTCCGCGGCGGCATCGGTCTCGGGGTAGTCGGTGAGGATGCCCTGCAGCCGCGCCTCGGCGGCCTTGATGTTCCCGATCTTGAGATAGTACGCCGCGACGGCCGCCTCGTGCTTGGCGAGCGCTTCGCGGCACTCGCGCACCCGGAGCCGCGCCTTCTCCGCCCACGGGCTCTGCGGGAAGCGGTCGATCAGGTTGCGGAAGTAGGTGAGCGCGTTCGCATGCGACTGCTGGTCGCGATCGCTGGTGCTCGCCTGGGCCAGGTACGCCATGCCGAGGTGGTACTCGACCGCGGGCAGCTCCGCGCTGGTCGGGTGCATGCGCTCGAAGTCGCCGAAGGCCGCGATCGCCTCGGCCCAGCGCTGCGCCTTGTAGTACGAGAGCGCGATCTTCAGCTCCGCCTCCTCGGCGTGCTGGTCGAAGGGGTGCTGGTCGAGGAGCTTCTTGTAGCGGTCGACGGCCAGCTCGTACGCCTCGATGTTGAAGGCGTCTTCCGCCTCTCCCCACAGCTTGTCGGGCGGGATGATAGGCTTCTTTCCGGCGCACCCGAACGCGACGAGCGCGACGGCTAGCGCGCCGGTCAAACGGCGGCGCATGGTGGCGGGACGGTACTGGAAGCGACCCCGGCAGTCAATTCAGCGCGCGAGCGCCGGCACCACCATCTGCTGGCGCAGGCGCTCTGCGGTCGTGCGGTCCACCAGCGTCTCGACCAGGGTGAGCGCGAACTCCATCGCCGTGCCCGCGCCGCGGCTCGTGATCACGGGCCCGTCGGCCACCACGGCGTCCTCCCGGTAGGCCGCCCCCCCGAGCTCCCGAGCGACCGAGGGGTGGCTGGTCACCGCGCGCCCCGCGATCACCCCCGCCGCGGCGAGCACGGTCGGCGCGGCGCAGATGGCGGTCGTGTAGCGCCCGCGCTCGGCGAGCTCGCGGACGATCCGGCGCACCTCCGCGTGCTCGCGCAGGTGGAGCGTGCCCGGCATGCCGCCGGGCAGCGCCACCAGGTCGTAGGCGCCGGCGTCGACGCCGGCGAGCGTCCGGTCGGGCGTGACGGTGATGCCGTGCGAGCCGGTGATCGGTCCCGGCTCCGTCCCGGCGACCTCGACCGTGACGCCGGCGCGGCGGAGCACGTCGATGACGGTCACCGCCTCGATCTCCTCGAAGCCGGGCGCCAGCGGGACGAGCACGCGCTTCACAGCCTCTCCTCCGGCGGGTTGGAGCGCCGCCGCAGGTAGATGAGAGCGAGCAGGTTGTACATGCCGTGCGCGGCCACGGGTGCCGCGAGGCTCCCGGTGAGCGCGAAGAGCCCGCCCAGGCCGGCGCCCACGGCGGCGGCCCACAGCACGTACGCGATGCCGAGCGGGTGGAGGAGGCCGAAGACCGCGCTCGCCGCGACGATGCCCACCTCGCGCTGGAGGACGCCGCGGAAGAACACCTCCTCGGAGACGGCCGAGCAGAGCGCCAGGACCAGCACCTCGCGCACGCCGAGGCTCGGCCCGAGGTCCGTCTCGAGCGAGTCCCAGGCGCGGCGGAGGCCGCGCAGGAGGAGCATGCGGTGCGCCCAGGGCGCGGTGACCAGCGGCAGGCTCACGGCGAGGCCGAGCCCGCACGCGGCGCCCACGGCGAGCGCCTCGGGCGACGGCCGGAGCGCGGCGGCCAGCTCCAGGCCGCGCACGGCGCTCCACAGGGCCGCCACGCCGAGCAGCACGGCGCTCGCGACGAGCTCGAGGCGCACCAGGTATCGTCCCTGTGACGGGCGCAAGCTTGACCTACCTGGGAGGCGAGTATAACGCAGCCGCGGTCGCCGGGCAGCAGAAAAAATGCGGGAGCTGTTCGCCATGTGGGGCAATACCCGGATGGTCGTCCTGACGGCCATCTGCGCGGCGCTCTATGCGGCCATCCTGATCCCGTTCAAGGTGGTGCCCCTCATCCCCGGCATCACCGAGTTCCGGCCGGCCAACGCGGTCCCGGTCGTCTGCTCCTTTCTCTTCGGGCCGGCGGCGGCCTGGGGCTCGGCCTTCGGCAACCTGATCGGGGACTTCTTCGGGGGGCTCGGGCCGGGGGACTTCTTCGGCTTCTGGGCGAACTTCCTCTATGGCCTCGTGCCCTACCTCGTGTGGGAGGCGGTGAGCGACGCCGAGCCGGTGCCGCGCAGCGTCGGGACGTGGGTCGGTCTCGTCCTCGTGATCGCCCTCGCCGCCACCCTCTGCGCCACGGTCGTCGGCTGGGGGCTCCAGGCGCTCGGCTTCCATCCCTTCACCGTGCTCGGGACGCTCGTCCTGATGAACAACCTGGTGGTGGCGCTCGTCCTCGCGCCCTTCCTGCTGACCGTACTCTACCCGCGCATCCGGCACGCGCGGCTCCTCTACCGTGACCTGCTCGGGCCCCGCCCGGCGCAGCCGCGGTGGCGCACGGCGCTCGGCGTCGCCCTCGTGGTGGCTGGCACGGGCGCGGCCTTCACGGCGGGGGAGCTGATCGCGGGCGGGCGCTGGCTCGCGCCCTGGGCGCCGTACCGGACGGCGACCGGCGCGTTGGAGGTGGGCCTCGGGCTCGTGCCCTTGCTCGCGCTGGCGGTCGCGGGCCTGGCGCTCTTGTGAGCGCCGCGGCGGTCGCGGTGCGCGGGCTCCGCTGCGTCTACCCGGGCACTGCGCGGCCGGCGCTCGCCGATCTCGACCTCGAGCTCGCGCAGGGCGCGCTCGCCGTCGTGATGGGCGCCACGGGCGCCGGCAAGTCGACGCTGGCGCGCTGTCTCACGCGCCTCGTCCCCTGCTTCGTGCCCGCCGAGGTGACGGGCGACATCCGGCTCCTGGGCGAGCCCATCCACGAGCGGCGCGTCGGCGAGCTCGCCGGTACGATCGGCATGGTGTTCCAGGACTTCGAGGCGCAGCTCTTCTCGACCGACGTGACGCAGGAGGTCGTGTTCGGGCTCGAGCACACCGCCGTCCCGCCGGCCGAGATGCCCGAGCGTATCGCCCGCGCGCTCGCGACGGTCGGGCTCGCCGGCTTCGAGGGGCGCGACCCGACGACGCTCTCGGGCGGCGAGAAGCAGCGCCTCGCCATCGCCGGGCTGCTGGCGCTGCGCCCGCCCGTCATGGTGCTCGACGAGCCGACCACCGACCTGGACCCCGCCGGCCGCGCCGAGGTGCTGCGCACGCTGGCGGGGCTCCGCGCCGAAGGGCTGGCGCTGCTCGTGATCGAGCACGACACGACGGCGGCCGCCGACGCCGACCTGCTCCTCGTCCTCCGCGAGGGCCGTGTGGTCGCGCGCGGGGCGCCGGGCGCGTTGCTCGCCGACGTGGAAGCCTGCACCGCCGCCGGCATCCGGGCGCCGGACACCTGCCGCGTGTTCGCGGCGCTCGGCCTCCCCGACCCGCCGCTCGACGTCGAGCGCGCGGCGGAGCGCCTGCGCGCGGCGCGGGTGACGCCGAAGCCGCCGCGCTTCCTCCCGCCCCCCCGCCCGGCGGGCCCGCCGCTGATCGACGTGCGCGGCCTCCGCCATCGTTACCCGACCGGGCACGAGGCGCTCGCCGAGGTGAGCCTCGCCATCCGGCCGGGCGAGTTCGTGGCGCTCGTCGGCCGCAACGGCTCCGGCAAGACGACGCTCGCCAAGCACCTGAACGGCCTCCTCGAGCCCACCGAGGGCGCCGTGCGGCTCGAGGGCCGCGACCTGCGCGGCCTCGCGCTCGAGGCGCTCGCGCAGCGCGTAGGCTACGTCTTCCAGGACCCCGATCACCAGCTCTTCGCAGCCACGGTCGAGGAGGAGGTCGCCTTCGGACCGCAGAACCTGGGGCTCGCTGCCGCCGAGGTCGAGGCGCGCGTCGCGGAGGCGATCGCCGCCGTTGGCCTGGGCGAGCGCGACGCCGACCCGTTCCTGCTCGACAAGGGCGTGCGGCAGCGCCTCGCGGTGGCCGCCGTCCTGGCTCTCCGCCCCGACCTCCTCGTCCTCGACGAGCCGACCACGGGCCTCGACTTCGCCGAGCAGCAGAAGATGATGGCGCTCCTGCGCGCGCTCCACGCCCGCGGGCAGACGATCGTCATCATCACGCACACGCCCTGGGTGATCGCCGAGTACGCCGAGCGCGTCGTGCTGCTCGCGGACGGGCGGCTGCGCTACGACGGGGCGCCGCGGCAGTTCTTCGCCGACGACGAGCTGCTCGCCGCGGCTGCGTTTCGCCCCCCCGACGTGACCCGGCTCGGGCGGCTCCTCGGCTGCACGCCTCTCTCGGTCGCGGAGCTGGTGTCGTGGATGCCCCGGAGGGCGCCGTGCCCCTGACGCTCTACGTGCCGGCGGCGAGCCGGCTCCACCGCCTGCACCCGGTCACCAAGGTGGCCGGCTTGGTCGCGTTCATCGTGGCCGCCTTCGTCGTCGATCGCCCGCTCGCGCTGGCCCCGCTCGCGGCGGCCATCGCAGCGCTGCTCGTGCCGGCGGGCGGGCTCCCCAACGTCCGGCGGCTGCGCGTGATGTTCGTCCTGGTGTTCGTCTTCTCGCTCGTGGTGTGGACGCTCTTCTACGGCGGCCGCTTCGGGGCGACCTGGGCCGGCTTCCTCTACGGGCTCTCGACCGCGATCCGTCTCGACACCTTCCTCGCCGCGGGCATCCTCTTCCTCACCACCACGCGCGTCGAGGAGGTGGCCTACGCGCTCGGTCGCCTCGGCCTGCCGTACATCGTCGGCTTCACGCTGACGCTCGCCTTCCGCCTCGTGCCGGTCTTCTTCGACGCCGCGCTCGCCGTCGTGCAGGCGCAGCGCTGCCGCGGGCTCGAGCTCGGCCGCGGCGGGATCGTGGCCCGGCTCCGCCGCTTCGTCCCCATCCTCGTCCCCGTCCTGATCGGCGCGCTCCGCCGCGCCGACCGCATGGCGATGGCGCTCGAGCTGCGCGGCTTCAACTCGGGGCGCCCGCGTACGACGTACCTGCGGGCGCGGGCCGGCCGAGGGGACGTGCTCGCGGGGGCCGTGCTGGTGGTGACGACGGTCGCCTATGTCGCCCTCTGGGGGACGGGTCTGGGGCTGCTCGCGAGATGAGCCTGCGGGATCGTCCGCGGATCCGCCCGGCAGCGCCGCTGCCTTGCGGCCGGCGGGGGCCGGCGTCCCCTACGCAGACCTGGCCCCCGCCCCCCCCTTTGGCGTTCCCGGCCCATTCGATGCGCCGCTCGGACGGAGCGCGTTGCGCGCCGCCCCGTACCGGAAAGGGGTTATTGAGCGGTCGCGCGTCGGAGGGTACGAAGTGACAGGAACCCCGGCGCGGGTACCCCCGGTGATCGTTGGTTTGGGAGTTGGTGAGACGTGGAGCCAAACGGCGACGGGGTGGGGCAGCGGCAGTGTCTGGGGAAACCACTCGACCGCGAGCGCGAGTTAGCCTCCGGATGATCGAAGGTGGCCTTCCAGAGGGTAAGCGGCGCCAGGCCGAGCCCGGGAGGTTGCGCCGGGGCGGCTCTCGTCGGTCCATGACGGCGGTTGCGCGCCTGGAGCCGGCGCGCGTACGGGTCCTGCTCGTCGATGCGCAGACGGTCGTGCGCCAGGGCCTCCGACGCATCCTGGCGACGGACGACAGGATCGAGATCGTGGGCGAGACCGGAGACGGGCGCAGCGCCGTCGAGATGGCGGAGCAGCTGCAGCCCGACGTCGTCGTCATGGACATAACACTCCCCGAGCTGAATGGCATCGACGCGACTCGCTGGATCGTGGAGCGCGCCAAGCGCGCCAAGGTGCTCATCCTCACCACGGTGGCCGACGACATGGCCGTCCGGCGGGGCCTCAAGGCAGGAGCGTCCGGCTACCTCCTCAAGGCCTCGGAGGACATGGACCTCGTGAAGGCCGTCAGGGCGGTCGCTCGCGGCGCGTCCTCCTTCAGCCCCGCGGTCTCGCAGATGCTCCTCAGGGGCTATCTCGGAAGCCAGAGCGGGCGCGCGGTCGAGGACGACCTGGCGCTGCTCACCGAGCGCGAGCGCGAGGTCCTTCAGCACATCGCCGAGGGCAAGGTCAACAAGGAGATCGCAGCCGCGCTCTCGATCAGCGCCAACACCGTCGAGACGCACCGCAAGCGCATCATGGAGAAGCTCGACCTCCACAACACTGCTGGGCTGGTCCGCTTCGCGATGCGGAAGCGGATCGTCACCTGAGGCGCACGTCGTCGCCGCCCGCGTACCCCAGGATCTGTGGCGGAAGACCGGCAACCCACACGCTACACCCGCGTGCGCGATGTCCGCGTCCCGACCTTCCTCTACGGCACGGCGTGGAAGGAAGACGATACCGCCCTCCTCACCCGCATGGCCATCGACGCCGGCTTTCGCGGCATCGACACCGCCAACCAGCGCCGCCACTACGACGAAGCCGCGGTCGGCGAGGCACTGACTGACGCCCTCGCCTCCGCCCATCTTCACCGCGAGGACGTCTTCCTCCAGACGAAGTTCACCTACGTCGATGGCCAGGACCACCGCCTTCCCTACGATCCCCGCGCGCCCCTCGCCACGCAGGTCGAACAGTCCTGCGCGAGCTCGTTGCAGCACCTCGGCGTCGACTACCTGGACTCCTACGTCCTGCATGGGCCCTCGGTCCGTCACGGCCTGAGCGCCGAGGACTGGGAAACCTGGGAGGCGATGGAGCGCCTGCACGGCGCCGGCAGGACGCGGCTCCTCGGCGTTTCCAACGTGAACGTCGGGCAGCTCGCGGAGCTCTACGCCGGGGCGTCCACCAAGCCGGCCATCGTGCAGAACAGGTGCTTCGCCGCGATGGGCTGGGATCGAGCCGTGCGGCAGTTCTGCGGCGAGCGGGACATCCTCTACCAGGGCTTCTCGCTGCTGACAGCCAACCGAGAGGCGCTGCGGCATCGCCGAGTGCACGAAATGGCGTCGAGGACCGGCAGGACCGTGCCGCAGGTGATCTTCCGCTTCGCGCTCCAGGTCGGCATGACGGCGCTCACCGGAACGACGTCTGCTCCGCACATGGCCGAGGACCTGAGCGTCTACGACTTCGAGCTCCAGCCGGGCGAGGTGCGAGCCATCGAGGAGCTCGTGGCTTAGGCTGACCTCCGCGGGCATCGCGCTACCGCTCCGCTTGCCCTTTGGTGGCGCGCCTGCAATCGTCCGGCAGATGGCGTCGGCCGTCGATGGAGGCACCCATGGGCGACAAGTCACCCAAGTCGAAAGAGCGCGGCCAAAAGCAGAAGAGCGCCGCAACCGCACAGAGCGCGGCGGCGGCGAAGTCGAAGCAAGACAGCCACAGCCAGGCCAAGCCTCCGGCGAAGGTCGGAAGATAAGCGCGAATCGAGAAGGAGCCCGCGATGGCGGCCGTCACCAACAAGACTGCGAAGCCCCTGAGCATCCCCCTGCCCCGCGGGAAGACGTTGCATCTGGGCCCCCGCAAGAGCGGACAGATATCTTCGCACGACCTCGAGCACCCGGCCCTCAGGAAGCTGGTCGACGGGGGCGCGATCGAGATCGTGGCGGAGAATTCGGGGTCGGGTGGAGGAGGGGGAGACGTCAAGCACGGCCGAGCCCCGATGGGCGGCGAGACGGCGGGCCGCGGCGGTCGGCGCAGCGGGGACCGCTGAGCCTCGACCTGGGAGACGACACATGGCGCGGAAGAAGAAGACGACGGCCCGCTTGCGCGCTTCGCTCAAGCGCAAGGTGCGCAAGCGGCAGGAGCGCAATTCCGGTCACAAACGCGTCCGGGGTACCCGGAAGCGGAAGTAGCGCCTACCCGTCGCTCGTGTACGCGTGAGAGGGCATCGCGATGGGCGCTGACGCGTCGTTCTGGAAACGGTGCTCCACCTGCAAGAAGGAGCTGCCGTTCGCCGGCACGTACTGGGCCTGCAACGTGTCGACCTGCAACCGTCCGCGCACCGCCCTGGTGTTCTGCTCGGTGCCCTGCTGGGACGCGCACGTGCCCATGCTTCGCCACCGTGATGCGTGGGCAGAGGAGCGACGATCGCCGACCGCGGCGGAGTGGGCCCGGGAGCAGCGGGAGGCGGAGCGGAAGGAGCGCCGGCGTGCGGATCGCGCTCGCCGCGGCTCCGGTTCGTGAGGGGACGCGCCGGACGAGCTACACGGCGCCGCTGCCCCGCGAGATCCAGACCGCTCCCAACTACGACACGATCCCGGGCACGCCCCGCGGCCGAGAGCCGGCGGCCCTGGGCCCGCGGTCACGCGGGGGCGTCTCTTCAAGGCGGCAGGTAGACGGAATCGCGATTATCGGATGACACGCGCGAAGACCCCGTCGGAGCGTCTTCTCCCTCCTCCTCCCTGCGCTACGGTAACGGGGAGGAGTCTACGTGAAACGGGTGGCTGGCGGCTGGCCGCACGACACCAAAGTGACGCTCCGGCTGACCCATAAGCATGTGATTGGTGTGGGCGCGGCCCTCGCTACGACGTGACGGGCGGCAGCAGCGGGGCAAGAGAAAGCCACGACGTTGAACCAGCAAGACGAGCGGAAGCGGACGGGACCTTGGCAATGGGTCTTCCAGATACTCTTGGCCGTCGGCCGCCTCCTGGTGCCGCTTGAACAGTAGCGAAGGCGATTGCCCGGGTGGCGGCCACATATCCATATGCGCTGCTCGGGACGTAGGAGCGAGAACGGAAGGAACGGGGTCCCGGTGACGCCACCCAGGAAGTAAACGGGACCCGCAGCGGTCCAGGCAACCCAATAGCCTGGAGCATCTGGTTGGTAGAGATTGTATTTGTTGAGGGCAATCAGTGCTGGCGCGGCGATCAGAGCCCCGACGGTGTTGCCGACCAGCGTTGGCACGCCGACCACGGCGTTGCGACTATACGCGCGAATGATGGCACTCTTGCTACCGGGCAATCCCGAGTTCCCGATAGCGCATCCGGAAGAGCAGGGCCAAAACAGAAGGATGCCGAGCGCCAGGGCTCGCCGCATGCTGAGTCCGCCGCTCCATCGCCCATCCTCCATGCCCAGGTATCGACGGAGAGCGTCAGAGCGCTCCCGTCGAGCGAGCGGGTTCCTTGCCGGCGCGCTGCACCGTCGCCTCGATGAGGAGGTAACGCGGGTGCCCGCTGCTCGTGACATGCGCTTCCCACTGGAGCGGCGTGTCAACCGGGACGGGATGCTGGGAGCGTACAGTCCGGTGAAGACCAGCCAACCGGACACCCAGGCAGCTGCCCGCGCAAGATATTCCGTCGAACAGTGTGGCGACGATCCCGCCGCGCGCCATCGCCGGAGGGCTGTGATAAGCATCGAGGATCGTGGCTCGCTGACGATACGGTCGCCTCGGCGCCAGAAGCGCATCCGCAGGCTGTCCGCGCGGGTGGACCAGTCGCCGCTGTCGGGAAGGAAAAGCTCATGGTCCTCGGGCTCGGTCACAATGGACCCGATTATTTCCGGGGGCACAGGGCGGACGCAAGCGGAGTGCCGCCGAGGCGCGCCGTGCCTCCCCGATCTCCGCCGCCTGCCAACCGCCGCCTCGTCGTCGGTACTGAACAGCAGCATGGCCGCGGTTGTAGACGACCATCTCCACGTCGCCCTGGTCGTGCTCGATGACAAGCCGGTCGTACTTGGATGGGGTCGCCCGCGCTCGGATCGCCGTAGGTGCCGGCGAGGTCGAGGAGGGGGTCGAAGAGCCCGAGCACGTCCTCGGGTAGGTCGGGCGCCTCGATGGTGATCGCGGCCAACGAGACGCCACTTCTCGAAGGCGCTTTACCCGCGTGTGTGACCGGGGTGGCTCCGAGGGTTCGCGCTCTCACCTCATCAAACAGCGTACTTGGGCCCGCGGGACCCAAAGGCCGGCGCCACTCATCCAGCCGCGCAGCGTCTCGACGGACAGGCGTTCCGGGCGGCCCCGTCGAGGGCTCCTCCCACCTCACGCTGCCTCAGGCCCGACGGGCCACGTCATCCCATTGCAGGCCGTACCGCGCGAGATACTTCCGGAGACGGTCGGCGTCGTTCGCCGCCTTCTTTCGGGTGCGGGATGCCGCGAAGAGGGTTCGGCCCGCGTCGGAGAGCGAACGCGCCGCGCGGCACACGGCGACGACCTCGGTCAGCTGCACACGCTCGAAGCGGTCCAGCGCCGCGACCCGGTCACGGCCGAGGATCTCGTCCAGCACCGCCTCGCCCGCGTCCGGCTCGGGGTCGGTCCACGACGCTCGCAGGCGCGCGATCTCTTCCTCCACCAGCTCCAGCGAGATACGGCCGCCCGCAGCCATGGTCGCCATGCGCGCCACGGCCCCACCGAGGTCGCGGAAGTTTCCACTCCAGAGCGCCTCGACGGAGGTGGCGAAGCGGAGGAAGCGGCTCCGCGCCTCCCGGCTCGCGGTCACGCGCTGTCCCGTCCGTTCCGCGAAGCGCGCCAGCTCGTAGTCGAAGTTGGGCTCGATGTCCTCGGGTCGTTCACGAA
>Ga0209267_1002588_pt1 | contig 11556 bp, 10 predicted proteins | sample GraSoiAngelo_137_FD_185894 | JGI IMG/M metagenome (GOLD analysis project Ga0209267, IMG submission 185894) | Grasslands soil microbial communities from the Angelo Coastal Reserve, California, USA - 14_0929_09_30cm (SPAdes) (version 2) | ecosystem: Environmental > Terrestrial > Soil > Grasslands ... | reverse complement strand
TCGTGTTGGTGGGTGCACCGTGATAGTCGTTCTGCTTGAAGATCTGGTTGCCCGAGCGCGTGTCGACCGCGAGTGGCACGGTCGAGCTGACCTCGACCGCCGACAGGTTGATCGGGAGCGGAACCAGGCGGAAGTCGGCCCGGGCGACGCCTTCGGTCTGCGCCACGGCGATGTCGCGCGCTTCGGGACGGTAGCCCAGGTAGCGGACCTCCACGCTGTACGATCCCGCGGGAAGGTTGTGAATCACGTAGCGGCCGAAGGCATCGGTGCTCGCGGTGGCGATCGTGTTGCCCTCCCGGATCACGCGTACTTCGCCGCCCGGCAGCGGCGTGCCCGTCGCGCTGTCCGCGACCGAGCCCCCGATGTCGCCGTCGGCGGCGAAGGCCGAACGGGCCGAGAGGGCCCTGGCGAGGCACATCACCAGCGCCAGGCACAGGACTGTCCTGGGTTTCATGAGCTCTCCTTTTTTCGTGAGTGCACAGCTCTGTTCCGGCGCGGCTCCCGTGCGGGAGCGCGACGGAGCGACGGCACGGCTAGGAGAGCGTCGGAGGAGCTCGAGGCTGGGGGTGGGGTCGTGCGAGGGCGTGCCCTGTGTCCGTCCGCTCGACGGGACGCGGCGCCCGGTCGAGAGCGGCAGCGGGACGGAGGGGCATGGCCCCGCCCGTAAGGGCGGGGGTTGTGAGGAAATGACACAATGCGCAATCCGGTGCGTGGATGCGCGCGCAGCTTGTCGTGGTGTGGGACTCGAAATGCGCGGTGGCGTGGGTGCCCGCGGCGTCGAGTCGGGCGTCCGCCCAGGCGGCGGCACCCGGCAGCGCCAGCTGCAGGACGGCTCCGAGGAGCCACACCACACGCACCCCGCGGGGACGTCGCGTGGCGTCCCTCACGTCCCTGCGGGCATCAGTTTCCGAAGTACGATCGCTCCCACCAGCACGATTCCGTACATGCACACGATCAGTGGGCCCGTCGGGAGGTCACCGGCGAGCGAGAGCCAGAGGCCGAGGACCGAGGCAAGCGCGCCGGAGCCCCAGGAGATGTAGGCGAGGCGTTTCATATCACGCGTGAACAGAAAGGCGATCACCGCCGGGACGACGAGAAAGCTGAACACCATCAGCACGCCGGCGACCGGTACCGCGAGCGTGATCACGACGCCGAACGACAGATAGAAAAGGAAGTCCCACCACTTGATCCTCCATCCCAGCCGCTCGGCTTCCTCAGGGTGGAACGAGATGGTGAGGAACCGGTGGCGCAGGGCGAAGTGGAACAACCCGAGCGCCGCGTACACGGCCGCCAGCTTGATGATCGTGGGCTGGAACGTGACCCACAGGATGCTCCCCGTGAGGGTCTTCTCGATTGCTTCACCCCCGCCCGGCACCTTGTTCGCAACCAGCACCGCTGCTGCCGATGCGACCACGTACACGATGCCGATGAACGCTTCCTGGGGCACGCGCCGGCCTTCCCGGGGCGACGTGCGCGTGAGCGCGAACAGCAAGGCCCCGACCGCGGTGGCGAACAGCGCGAAGACGTAGGCCCAAGTCGAGTCAGCTTCCACGTGAATCAGCAGCGCCGACAGGCCGCCGAGCGCCGCCATCTGTGCCAATGATAGGTCGACGAAGATGACCTCCCGCGCGATCACATGGAGCCCGAGGTAGGACAGCATCGCCACCAGGACCATGCAGGCGGCGAACGGCGGGATCATCAACTGGAGACCGCTCATCTCACTGCCCTCGTCCATTGGCTGTCGCGCTGCCCGGCTCGAACGCGCGGGCGAGCTCGGAGATCCACAGGTTCATCAGGTCGAAGTACGTGTTGATCCCGCTCGCCCCGCCGGTGTTGGAGGGTACGATGACAGCCTTGGCTCCCGTCTTCTGTGCGACCTCGAGGACTTGATTCCGGTCATAATAGTTGGTGGAGAGCAGCACCTGGATGTGTTGCTCGCGCATCTCGTTGATCACTTCGAGGACATGGCCCGGCGTGGGGGGGATGCCGGGCTTCGGCTCGATGTAATCGACGCACGGCAGGCTGTATTCGCGCGAGAAGTAGTCCCACTCCTTGTGATAGCACGCCACCGCCTTGCCCCGAAACGGCATCCCCTGCTGGAGCCATCCTCCCAGCCGGGTGACCAACGCGACGCCCTGATACTGTCTTGCCTTCAGGAAGTCGAACAGTTTCCCCTGCCGGTCGAGATCGGCCAGAGCCTGGCCACCGAGCAGCTTCACGAGCTCCTCCCCGAACAGCGCGCGATAGATGCGGTCCTCGAAGTCCTTTTCTCGCGGCGCGAAGTAGTCGGCATTTTCCGGGGACACGCGCTTCAAGCCGGTCAGAATGTTGCGGGCGATTTGAACCGCATTGAGAGGAGCGGTCCAGATGTGCGGGTTGCCGTACACGTGGATGTCGCCCTGAGCGCGCGAAAAACTGGTGGGGACATCGAGCAGATCGATCCCGGCGTACGCGGCCACGTAGCCCGGTCCGCCCTCCGTCACTTTGGGGTTGTTCGCCTTGTCGAGCAGCGCCGGCACCCACAACTCGAGGTCGAGGCCCGTCGTGACGAATACGTCCGCTGCGGAAAGCATCGGGATAAAGCTGGGCTTCGGCTGCACATAGTGCGGGTTTTCGTCGCCTGTGGCGATCGAGTTCACGACGCCCCGGTCCCCGACGATCTCGCGTGCGATGGCGGCGTAGGTCGTGAGCGAGGTGACGACCTTCACCTTGTCCGCGGTGCGGGGCGGGCGGACGGGCGTGGGGGTGTGGAGCGCGAGCAGCAGAGCGATGGCTGGCAGCATGTCAGTAGGTCTCGTGTTTGTGTGGTCCGATCGCCCAGACGGCCTGGAGGGCGAAATCGTTCGTGGACGGTTGCCCGGTAACCTGGGCCCACGTGTACTGGGCGCGGAGCTCCACCCACTCGCTCTCCCACAGCGTCAGCGAGGGGATGACCTGGCGCGTGATGAGACCGGCGAGCGGATCCTCGACGTAATCGTATCGGGCTCCCGCGATCAGGCGCTGACCGAGCTTATACGTGGTGCCGGCGTACCAGCCGAGCCGCGTGGTGCCGGAGCCGCTGTATTCCTTCCGCAGCGCGTACAGCTCGCCTCGCAGCGTCCACTCGCGGTACAGCCCCTGAGCCGGTGGACGCCACGTGAATCGGAAATCGATCCCGCCCACCTTGGTACGAAGACTCGAATCGGGGTCGGTGCCGTACAGCGCCGTGCCACCGAGCTGCATGTAGGTGGAGCGCGTCAACTGCCAGAAGTTCAGCAGGTGCAGGAGGTACGTCGGCCGGCCGGTGCCCCCGAACAGCTCCGCATCGCTCTCGCTGCGCGTGACCTGCGCGGTGACCTCGTGGGTTCCGAGCCCGCCGAACGCCCGATACAGCGAGATGCCGGCACCGGCCAGCCCGTCGTCTCCGAGATAGGTCCGGAGGGCGAGGGGGTATTCGGTCTCCGGGAGGGCGTGCAGGTGCCAGCGATTCAGCTCGCCGAACTGCTGGCGGAACTTCCCGATGTCGAACCGGATGTGTCCTGGCAACCCGGTCCAGTATGCGTACCCCTCTTCGATGCTGACATTGCCGTTCTCAAAGCTCACGAAAATCTTGGTGCTCGAGTAGGGATCGAGCGGCGACTGAAAGCCGACTTCGAACTCTCGCGGGTCGAAGTTCTCGCGCTGGATGCCCTCGAGGCGCGCGCCAGCGCGTACATCGCCCGTGGCGCTGATTTCCGGATTGAGCTGCGGCTGGCTGCGCTCGCGGCCGACGAATTTCGTGGGCCCGGCGGTGTCGCCCTTCATCTTCGCCGTGTCCGTGCCCGCCGCGACCGCGGCGGCGGCGCGCAGGGCGGCGAGCGACGTGTCGGCCGCCGGCTCGGCCGCCGGGTGATGGATGAGCTGGGCGCGCAGGCTGTCGAGCCGGGCCTTGAGCACTCGGACCTCGGCCGCGAGCGAGTCTACCCGGCGCTGCTCAGCCGGTTGCTGGGCGGACGTGCGTCCAGGCAGCGCGAGCAGGCAGGCGAGCGCGGCCGCGACGGCATAGTGATCTCGAATCATCCTGAGGATCTCCCGTTCCAGTGTTCCGGGCGAGCGTACAGCGGCATGCCGGACGCGCGCGATCGGTCGGCCGGCACGGCCGGCCGCCAGACTACGAACGGGAGGTGGGAGGACCTCGGGGTGGGGCGGTGCGGTGGTCGGGTCGGCACGCCGGCGCCGCGCCCCGGCTGGGGAGCGGCCCGTCGGTCGCGGCCGGCGCGGCCAGCTGCGTCCGCGGCTGCTGCGCCTGGAGCTGCGAGCCGGCGTAATGACACAGCGTGCAGCGCAACTCGTCGTGCAGCGCGATGCACGCGCTGGCATGCTGCGCCTCGATGTGAATCGGTGCGCTGAACCGCTCCGACGCGTGGGCCAGCGAGACCGCGCTGCCCGTCAGCCCCTGAAGCACCAGGAGCAGCGCCGCGAGCCTGCGCGTCCAGCGGGTCGACATCGTCGTCGGTGCGATCACGCCCTGCCTACGGTTCGGGTGGGTCGGCCGTTGCGACGGGCGACGCGCTGGTAGGCGCGCAGCCGGCGCAGCATGCGGCGATCGTGGTACACCGGATCGTCGCCCTTCGGCGTCTCGATAATCTTAATCACGGGCGCGAGGCGCGGGTCGCGCATGATCTGCCGGAACGGCTCGGACCCGATGGTCCCCTCGCCGATCCACTCGTGCCGGTCCACGCCGGAGCCCGCCGCGCTCTTGGAGTCGTTGAGATGCAAGCACTTGAGCAGCTCGAGCCCGATCAGGCGGTCGAACTGCTCCCACACCCCCGCGAGCCCAGCGGCCACGTCATACCCCGCGGCGTGGAGATGCGCCGTGTCGAGACAGAAGGCCACCCGCGCCTGCAGGGGGGCGGGGAGAGCGCGCCGTAGCGCCGTCAGCTCCTCGAACCTCTTCCCCAGGGCGGTGCCGGCGCCCGCCGTCCCCTCGATGAGCACGCCCACGTCGCCCGGCACGGCGGCGAGGCAGCGGGCGTACCCGCGGGCGTTGCGCTCGAGGCCGGCGGCCCGGTCGTCGATGTAGTTGCCGGGGTGCGACACGACCCAGGGAATCCCGAGCGCACGGCAGCGGGCCAGCTCCCCCGTGAAGGCCGCGGCGCTTCGCTCGCGCAGCGCCTCATCAGGCGACGCGAGGTTGATGAGATAGCTGTCGTGCGAGACCACGGCGCGGATCCCGCTGGCCGCGAGCGCGGCCCGGAACGCGGTGACGTCGTCGTCGCGCAGCACGGGCTCGCGCCACTGGTTGGGCGTTTTCGTGAAGACCTGGATCGCGCCGGCCCCGATCGCGACGCCGCGCTCCGGGGCGCGCGCCACCCCGCCCTGGGTCGAGACGTGCGCGCCGAGCAGGTCGCGCGCCGTGGCCTTCACGCCCATGGCTCCTCGGTGAACGCGAGCCGCGAGATCAGCGGCACGAACCGCACACCGCCGGCGTGCCGCTCCGTGAGGCCTCCTTCCGCTCCGCGCTGCAGGATGACCAGCTCCTGGCCGGAGAGGTCACCGACCGGAATGACGAGACGTCCCCCCGGGGCGAGCTGCTCGGTGAGCGGCGTCGGAATACCGGGCGCCGCCGCGGTCACGATGATGCGGTCGAACGGGGCGCGCTCGGGCCACCCGCCCGCCCCGTCCCCCAGCCGGGTCTCGATGCCGCGGAGGTCGAGCCGGCGAAAGCGCTCCTCGGCTTCGACCAGCAGGTCGGGGAGGCGTTCGACCGTGTACACTTGGGCGCCCAGGTGCGCCAGGATCGCGGTCTGGTAGCCGGAGCCGGTCCCGATCTCGAGCACGCGGTGGCCGCGGCGCGGCGCGAGCGCTGCGGTCATGAGCGCCACGATGAGGGGTTGCGAGATCGTCTGGCCGCTGCCGATGGGCAGCGGCGCGTCCTCGTAGGCGTCGCGCGCGAGGTGCGGAGGCAGGAACCATTCGCGCGGCACCCACGCCATCGCGGCGAGGACCCGCGCGTCGCGGATTCCGCGATTGACCAGCTGGCGCACGACCATGCGGCGGCGGACGCGCCGCGTCTCAGGTGCCGGCCCGCCCATCCCCCGCCCTCCGCGGTTGCCGTCCCATAGGGTGAACTATACCACGACATACCACGCCGTTCCTGGGCTATCACGGCGTTTCTGGCATGCGGCTGGCATCGAATCTGGTTCCGGGCAATCAACGGAGCGGTGCGGATGAGGACTTGACTCGGGGACCGTCAGTTATGGGCCAAAGACGGGCACAGACGTGGGATGAATCGCGGTTGAACCGTCGCCCAGCTCGCCCTCGCTATTGTCGCCCCAACAGTACGCCGCACCCTGAGGGGTTACCCCACACGTGTGGAGATACCCAGTACTGACGGTGGCGAACGTCAATCCGCCGGAGACCAGAAGGGGGGTGGGGTTCGGGGCGTTGGTGAGCGGGGCGGCAGCGTTGCCGAGCTGGCCATAGCCGTTGTACCCCCAGCAGTAGGCGGCGCCGCCGGTCGTCACGCCGCACGTGGCCCCCTGCCCGGCGGTAATGGCGGCGAAGGTCAGTCCACCGGAGACGGCAATGGGTGATGTGCTTTCTTGGGTCGTGCCGTTCCCCAGCTCGCCTGAGCCGTTCGATCCCCAACAGTACGCCGCGCCGTCTCGAGTCAGACCACACGCGTGAGAGTAGCCCGCGCTCAGCGCGACGAAGTTCAGCCCGCCAGCCACCGGTACCGGGACACCACTCGACGTCGAGTTTCCGTTTCCGAGCTCGCCAGAACCGTTGTCACCCCAGCAGTACGCGGCACCGCTGGTCGTCAGGCCACAGGAGTATTGGTCCCCGGCAGCAACTGCAACGAAAGACGACTCACCGGAGACTAGGACCGGGCTGCTGTTCACGTAGCTGATGGCGCCGTTGCCGAGCTCGCCGTTGTAGTTATTGCCCCAACAGTAGATCGCTCCGCCCGTCGCCAGGCCACACGAGTGGTACACACCGGCGCTCACCGCGTTGAACGTGAGCCCACCGGTCACCGCCACGGGCGTTGGGCTGGCCGTGGTGTCGCCGTTGCCGAGCTGGCCGTTGAAGTTGGCTCCCCAGCAGTAGGCGGCGCCGCCGGGCGTTACACCACAGGTGTGTTCGAACCCGCCACTGAGAACGGCAAAGGACACCCCGCCATCCACGGGCATGGGCGTATCGTATATGGGTTTCGCGGATTGCTTGAGGCTGTCCACGGCGCCGGCACCGAGCATGCCATTGAGGTTCGACCCCCAGCAGAACCCGGCGCCACGCGTGGTAACGGCGCAGGTGTTGAGGAAGAATCCGACGCTGATGTGCGCGAAGGCTCCATGCGGCACGGCAGCTTGGGCGTTGATCGTGTCGCCTACTGCGGCTGTTCCGGCGACGCTCCTGATGGTCGCCACGGTCTGGCCGGGCGCCATCGCCCGGAAATGGTACACCTGCTCTTGGCCTGCCGGCCCCTCCGGGGTATACAGCGTCCGGCGATCCATCCCGAGAAACGCAACGGCGGACGACGACAAGGAGGGCAGGCTGTCATACTCGACTCCTTCTCCGGGAGTGATGTCGGCCCGCTGGGCTACGGAGAGCGACAGCGGTTGCAGATAACGCACGGAGGCTTCGGTGGTAATCCCAGTGGAGTGATCCGTGCAGGCCGCCGCGGCCAACGGGAAAAGCGCAAAAAAGAGTCTCTTCACCTTGTGCTCTTTCCGATCGCGTTCTTCCGAGATCTGTGCTGACGGTGGGTCACCCGCGCGCCGGGAGTGGCGGGCAGGGACGCGAGCGTACCATCATCCCACCCTACCAGGCGCTTCCGTTCGATAGCCAAGCGGTACCCTCCCGGTCCACGGGGCTCCCGCCACGGGCGAATGAACTATAGCTTGACACCCTCCCCAGCGCGGCCAGGACCGTTGCCGGAACAGAGCCAACAGCGCATCCTCCTCGTCGGCGACGCCGGGGCCCGCCCGGACGGCCTCGAGCGGTTCCTGGTGCGCGGTGGCTTCCAGGTCACCGAAGCGGCCTACCCTCCTCCCGGCCCCGACCGGCCGGGGCACGAGCCTCCCGACATGGTGGTCCTCTCGATCGGCGCCAAGGACCCCCGTCTGGCAGAGCAGGTACGCGACCTCGCGACCGCAACCCGGTTCGCGGGCGCGCCCGTGATCGTGCTCGTGGCCGACGGCGGGGCCGACGCGGTCGCGGACGCGCTCCAGGCAGGAGCCCAGGACGCGATGACGACCCCGCTGCATTTCGGCGAGCTGCGCGCGCGCATCGACGCGGACCTGCGGCTGCGCCGCGATCTGCACGACGCGCGCGACGCGCTGCGCACCCGGGACCTGTTGTTCGACATTTTCCAGGAAGTGTCGGCCGCGCTGCGGGCCGACGAGATCTTCCAGACCCTGGTCCGCCGGGTGGGACAGGCGTTCGGCCTCACGCACTGCTCGTTCGTGTTGACGGCCCCGGGCGACGACAAGGGCCGCGTGGTGGCCGTGTACGAGAACCCCACGATCCGCGACCTCCGCGTCGAGCTCGAGCGCTATCCCGAGATTCAGGAGGCGATCCGCACCGAGCGGCCCGTGATCATCCACGACGTGCACGATCACCCGCTGTTCGCCACGATCCGCAAGCGCTGGCAGCAGCAGGAGATCGAGATCAACGTGCAGTCCGCGGTCGCGCTGCCCGTGTTCGTCCAGGGCCGCGCCGCGGGCGTGTTCTTCCTGCGCACGGTGCAAGGCGATCGCCGGCTGCGCACCCAGGACGTGGCGTTCGCCAACACGATCGCTCAGGCCGCCGCGCGGGTGCTCGAGAACGAGGAGCGGCGCGCGGCGATCTACCGGCGCCAGATCTCGGCGGGCGTGACCGACGTGCTCACGGGATGCGCGAGCCTCGACGGGCTCGATCGCCGGCTGCGCGACGAGTTCGAGCGGGCGCGCCGCTATTCGCTGCGCTTCGCCCTCGTGGTGATCGACATCGATCGGTTGCGCGACATCAACGAGCGGCTGGGCCAGCAGGCCGGCGACCGGGTGTTGGGTGAGATCGGCGCCATGATGCAGCGCGAGGTCCGCGCGCCCGACTTCGTGGCGCGCTACGGCGGCGACGAGTTCGCGCTCATCCTGCCGGAGACCAACGCGCAGGGCGGGCGCCAGTTCGTCGAGCGGCTGCGCCAGCTGCTGCTGCGGCACACGTTCCCGGACCTGGGCCCCGGCAAGGTGCCCGGGCTCTCGGCCGGCGTGGTCGCCTTCCCGCACTCCGAAGTGCTGCGGCCCGAGGACCTGTTCACCCAAGTCGAGGCGGCGCTCGATCGGGGGAAGAAGAGCGCGCCGGATCGCATCGGAGTCGCGGACACGGCCTAGTCCAACGTCTTGTGGAAGCGCCGCACCGACGCGGCGATCATCACGACCGCGAACCCGGTCAGCACGGCCACCTCCCGCCAGAGCGCCTCCAATCCCACGCCCTTGAGCAGAATCCCCCGCAGCACCTTGAGAAAGTGCGTGAGCGGCAGGAGCAGGCCCAGCCACTGGAACAGCGGTGGCATCGCCTGGCGCGGGAACATGAAGCCCGAAAGCAGGATGTTCGGCAGTACGAAGAAGAACGCCACCTGCATGGCCTGCTGCTGCGTGCGCACCAGCGTCGAAATGAACAACCCGAACGACAGGCTCGCGATCACGAACAGGAGCGCGATCGCGTAGAGCAGCAGGACGTTGCCGCTGAGGGGCACGTCGAACACCACCCGGCCGAGCACCAGCACGGCGGTCATCTGGACGAGCCCCACGCCCACGTAGGGAGTGATCTTGCCGAGCATCAGCTCGGTCTTGGTCACCGGGGTGACGATGAGCTGCTCGAGCGTGCCGCGTTCGCGCTCGCGCACGATGGCCATCGCGGTAATGAGCACCATCGTGATCGTGAGGATCACGCCCACCAGGCCCGGCACGATGTAATTCGGGCTGCGGAGCCCGGGATTGTAGCGCGGCCGCACGCGTGCCTCGAGCGGCACCTCCTCTCGTCCGGCTGCGCGCGACAGGATCGCGAGATTGCGGCTCTGGGTGACGCCCGCGGCGGCGGCGATGGCGGCCTGCGAGGACAGGGGGTCCGCCGCGTCCACGATGACCTGCACGCGGGCCGTGGTGCCGCCCACGAGCCGTCGGGGAAAATCGTACGGCACCACGATGCCGGCCTGCGCGTCGCCGCGATCGATGGCGCGGTCGAGCGCGGGCCGGTCGTCGACGTAGCCGATGATGCGGAAGTTCCCCGTGTTCTCGAATGCCGCGATCAGGTCCCGGCTCGGGGGCGTGCGGGACTGATCGAGCACCACGGTCGGCAGATGCCGTACGTCCGTCTGGATCGCGAATCCGAACAGCAGCAACTGGGCGACGGGGAGCCCGATCATGATGGCCAGGGTGAGACGGTCGCGCCGCATCTGGATGAATTCCTTGCGGACCATCGCCGGCAAGCGAGGCATCATCGCTCGTCACGCTCCTGCAGAATGACGAACGCGTCCTCCAGGGTGCGGCCGCCGACCTGGGCCGCCACCTCGGCGGGCGTGCCCAGCGCGATGAGACGGCCGCCGCTCAGCATCGCCAGCCGCTGGCAGCGCTCCGCTTCGTCCATGTAGTGGGTGGTTACGAGCACCGTCGTCCCGTGCGCCGCGAGATCGTGGATCGCGCCCCAAAACCGGCGCCGGGCCGCGGGATCGACGCCCGCGGTCGGCTCATCGAGGAACAGCACCGCCGGGCTGTGCAGCAGGGCGCAGCCCAGGGCGAGCCGCTGCTTCCAGCCACCGGAGAGCTCGCCGGCGAGCTGGCGCAACCGGGCGCCGATCTCGAGGAACGCGACGACCTCGGCCACGCGGGCACGGCGGGCGGCGCCGGTCAGCCCGTAAATCGCGGCGTAGAAGGTCAGGTTTTCGCCGGCGGTGAGATCCTCGTACAGCCCGAACTGCTGCGACATGTAGCCGATGCGCTGGCGGACTTGCTCGGGCGCGGCCGCGACGTCGATGCCCGCCACGGTGGCGGAGCCCGCCGAGGGCTCGAGGATGCCGCACAGCATCCGGATGGTGGTGGTCTTTCCCGAGCCATTCGGCCCCAGCAGCCCGAACACTTCGCCCCGCTCGATGCGCAGCGTGAGCTCGCGCACCGCCGTGACCGGGCCGAAGCGGCGCGTGAGACCCCGCGTCTCGACCCCGGGCGGACTCACGGCCGCAGCGGGACGTCCAAGGTGACCGGCATGCCGGCCTTGAGTCGTCCGCCCACGTCACCGCTGTCGAGCTCCACTTTGATGCCGAACACCAAGTCAGCGCGCTCGCGCTCGGTGAGAGCCGCCCGCGGCGTGAACTCTGCGCGCGAGGCGACCTCCACGATCCGTCCCGAAAAACTCCGGTCGTACCCGTCGAGCCGCACGGTCACGGCGTCGCCCCGCCGCACCCGAGCGATGGCGCGGTCGCCCACGTACGCGCGGATCCACGGCCGGTGTACCAGGCCGAGCGAGACGACCGGGGCGCCGCTCGTGAGCGCCTCCCCGGGGTTGACGTAGCGAGTGAGCACGACCCCGTTCTCTGGCGCCACGACGGTCAGCTCGTCGCGG
>Ga0209267_1002587_pt1 | contig 11560 bp, 10 predicted proteins | sample GraSoiAngelo_137_FD_185894 | JGI IMG/M metagenome (GOLD analysis project Ga0209267, IMG submission 185894) | Grasslands soil microbial communities from the Angelo Coastal Reserve, California, USA - 14_0929_09_30cm (SPAdes) (version 2) | ecosystem: Environmental > Terrestrial > Soil > Grasslands ... | reverse complement strand
TTTCGGCATGCCAGTGTTGCCACTGGTTGAATATTTCCCTGGCAAACTTCCCATCACCCGTAAGCCGGTATGCCTTCGCCAGAATCACAAAGTGCTGATGGCGGTTCAGCTCCCAAGTGATTTTGCTATCGCCGGTTTCTTCAAAATCAAGATAGTGGATATTGAACCAGAACTTTCGAGGCGCCCGTTTAATGTGGACCCGGTCGAGATGCCAATCAATCTGAGCGCCATAATCAAGGTGGTCATAACCAAGCAAATCAAAGCGATGGCGGGAGATTTGCTCCGCCCGGCGGACAATCTCGCTTGCCTGCTCCGGAAAACGCTCCTTTAGCAGTGAGCAAAGTGAACTCACGCTTGCAGGCGCGAAGAAGAATCGTGGCTGACGATGCCCTGGAGCGACGTTTACATCATCGGGAAACTCAAGCCCCAGCCGGTAACGGAGAGCATCCACGCGAGCCTTGACGTATTGGCGCACACGGTCACTCAGTTCGGATCGCTCCATCGCAACCAACCGCTTAAAGCGAGGTTTCCAGCTCCTGGGAATCCCAGACATACGCGTCAATTCGCGCGTCCCCGGCGCGCCAACAATTCCGAATAAAGCGAATCCACTTCTTCAATTAATCTTTCGAAACTGAAGTTTTCGCGAACATATGCAAGTACATCCATTGATGATCCGTTATCTCACGTATGACAGTTGATCGCCAAACTACTCAGAAGTGCAATTGACTTTCCACTGGATGCTTCAACCCTGCCGAATACTACCTTGCAGTTCCCAGTTGCCGATGCGAAACACTTACGCGAAATGCGCAATTCTTTGCACTCTGTTCTATCATGCCTTACGATTGTCGCGTCGACTCGTTCGTAATCTTTCAAGTAGCTGAAATTAAATGTTTAATGGGGAGATTATCTCAGGAACCGGCAAGCTTCGGCAGCAGAGTTGCCCCGCGAAATCGGTACACTCACAAACCCGCTTGACAGGCTTCAGGATAGAAATGACGTATGAGTAGATCTATCAGCGTATTTGGATTGGGATACGTGGGCACGGTAACAGCCGCTTGCCTTGCGCACAAAGGCAATCAGGTGCTCGGGGTCGACCTCAGCCGCTCTAAGGTCGAGACGCTGGACGCCGGGCAAAGTCCAATCGTCGAGCCTCGGGTCACTGAGCTGATCGCAGAGTGCAATCGCGCCTGCCGGCTGCATGCTACCAGCGACGCCGAAGTCGCGGTTCTGAAAACCGAAATCTCATTCTTATGCGTGGGAACACCCAGTCTGAGAAACGGCAAACTTGATCTGGGGCATATCGAGCCGGTTTGCCGCGAGATCGGCCGTGCGCTGCAAAAAAAGAATTCGTTTCACCTGGTAGTGCTTCGCAGCACCGTCCTTCCGGGAACGGCAGAAACAATTGTTGTCCCCACCCTTGAGAAAGCCAGCGCGAAAAAGATGGGCAAGGATTTCGGCGTATGCGTGAACCCCGAGTTCATGCGTGAGGGTACGGCGGTGTCGGATTTTCTTGAACCCTCGATGACCATCATCGGCGCGGAGGATGCTGCCCACAGCTCTATGCTTCGCGAATTGTATGCCTGGGTGCCAGGGCGAATTTTTGAGACGTCGTTTCGTTCTGCTGAGATGGCAAAGTATGTGTGCAACGCCTGGCACGCAGTGAAGGTCGCCTTTGCAAACGAGGTAGGTACGCTAGCAAAAGAGCTCGGCGTGGACGCGGAAGCTGTAACCGAGATCTTCACTGCCGATAACAAGCTGAATATCTCACCCACTTATCTAAAGCCTGGATTCGCATTTGGTGGCTCGTGCCTGCCCAAAGATGTTCGCGCCATGAATTATCGCGCCAAAGAACTCGATCTCAAATTGCCGCTGTTCGAAGCGATCTTGCCCAGCAATGAACTGCATCTGCAGCGCGCAGTCGAAATGGTTCTCAACACTGGCAAGAAGAAAATCGCTATGCTTGGCCTGAGCTTTAAGGCGGCAACTGACGATCTGCGGGAGAGCCCGCAAGTACAGCTCGTAAAACGGCTGCTTGGCGAGGGGCGGCAGATTCAGATCTGGGATGACAATGTTTCGCTCGGACGCCTGATCGGATCAAATCGGCAGTACATCGAAGACGTGATTCCACACATTGGCTCGCTGCTCTCCTCTAACCTCGAGCAAGTGTTGGAAAACGCCGAAGTGGTGATCGTCGGGACACGCGGGATCGATCGTGATGCACTCCGCGCTAGTCTGAAACCGCAGCAGATCGTAATCGATCTAGTTAACTTGGAAAAATCCCGCCGGCTTAACGAGCACGCATTCTATAAAGGAATTTGCTGGTAGACTTCAGTGAAGATTCTCTGGGTAAAACCCGGCAAGTTGCTTCCGCTTGATACCGGCGGGAAGCTGCGCACGTACAACATCCTTCGCCAACTCTCTACGACGCAAGAACTCACTTACCTTTCCTACTACGGCGGCCATCGTGACGAAGCTTACGAGCAGGAGATTTTGAAGCATCTTCCCGGAACGGTCACGATTTATACCGCTGCGCCGGATGTGACTCCGCTCGAGCGCTATCTCGATTATGTGCGACGCCTGCCCTGGCGTGCGCCGTATGCAGTAAGCAAGTTCACTGCGCCGGAGGTGCAGCGCTTGCTCCGAGAGTGGCTTTCGCAGCGCCGTTTTGATGTAGCTGTGTGCGATTTTCTCTCCAGCGCACTGAACTTCCCGCGCCAGCTCGCCACTCCTACTGTGCTCTTCCAGCACAATGTGGAAACCGTGTTGTGGAAGCGCAAAGCGCAGTTCGAGGTGAAGTGGCTGGACCGCATGATTTCAAAAATCGAATACGCCAAGATGGTCCGTTTTGAACCGGCACAGGTACGCCGGTTTCATCACCTGATCGCTGTCTCCGAGCAGGACCGCCAGTCCATGAGTTGGATGTGCGATCTATCGCACATCAGCGTGGTTCCTACCGGCGTCGATCTGGGGAAATATCAATACCACACCAATCAGCGGCCTAGCGGCCCTCTTGTGATTTTCACGGGATCAATGGACTGGGAAGCGAACATCGACGGCGTGGAATATTTCTGCAAAGACATTTGGCCACGCGTGCTGGCCCAGGTTCCCGAAGCGCGATTCCGTATCGTTGGGCGCGATCCTCATCCGCGAGTGAAGAGGCTGGCATCTGAGTCTGTGGAGGTAACCGGTACGGTGCCTTCGATTGTCGACCACTTGCGCGCGGCTGCGGTCTTTGTCGTTCCTCTGCGCATTGGCGGAGGCACCAGAATTAAGATTTATGAAGCTATGGCGATGGGCAAGGCGACGGTTTCAACAACCGTAGGAGCGGAAGGACTGGATGTGCAGCATGGCCGCGACATCCTGCTAGAGGACGATCCGGCGGGCTTTGCGGAAGCCATCGTGAAGCTGCTGCGGGATGAAGTTCTGCTCCGAAGATTTGAAGCCGCCGCTGCCGCCACGGCACGCCAATATGACTGGTCTGTGATCACCGAGCGTTTCATCGAGGTTCTTGACAAAACCATTCGGGCGGCCGAGGCGACAAGTGCACTCTCGCCGCAGATCGAGACCGTGAGAGCGTGAAGGCATGGCGGAAGACGTCAAAGTAAAAACCGAATCGCAGAGCCTGGCGGCGGCGAAACCGGCGAGCTTCCATCATGTAGGATTTGCAGTCGCATCAATCGAGAAGCTGGCAGCGGGTTTTGCTCGGTCATTAGGCGCCCATTGGAATGGCGAAATCATTCATGATCCCTCGCAGGAAGCACGGGTCGCGTTCCTGTATTGCGGTGATCAGCGTAATCCAGCCGTCGAACTGGTGGAACCGGCTGGCGAAACGTCATCGTTGCACAAATTTCTCAATCGGGGTGGCGGTCTGCACCATATCTGTTATGAAGTGGACTCTCTGGATGATCAATTACGCGAGAGCCGCGCCGGAAAATGTCTAGTGGTGAAGAATCCGCTTCCCGCAGTAGCGTTTGGCGGACGGCGTATTGCCTGGATTTATACGCCGGAAAAACTGCTCGTCGAGTATCTTGAACGTTAGCTCGTTGGAGCTATGAAGTGAACACTTCGGAGCTTCGCCAGGAAATTGACCGGTGGATCGCAGCCGATGACGTTGCGGGCGCAACGCGGTCGCTTGCCGAGCTTTGGGCGAAAGATAATTCCTCCCCGGCCGCGTCGTTTCTCTGTTCGCGATACGAGCAACTTCGTCCCACGCTGAATCTGCCCCCCTATCGTTTGGCAATCCTGCGTTCATTTACGGTCGAACCTATGGTTCCCTTGTTGCGTGCCGCCGCTTTCAGCGCAGGAATTGACCTGACGGTTCGGCTCTCCGAGTTCAACGCACATGCGCAGGAGATTCTTGATTCGGCAAGCGCTCTGTACGATTTTGCTCCAGATGTGGTGATCCTCGCCGTGCAGACCCGCGATGCTGCGCCTGACCTCTGGCGTGATTTTCCCGCGCTCACCTCCGAGCAAATTCAGGCAGCCATAGACCGTGTCACAGGGGAATTTCGCAATTGGGTACACGTGTTTCGGGAGCACAGCCAGGCTCATTTGATCATCCACAATTTTGAGCAGCCAATTGCAGTGAGTCAGGGCGTGCTGGACAATCAGCTCCAAATAAATCAATCCTCTGCGATCCGCCAACTCAATGAGGGGCTCCGCGGATTAGCTTCCCAGCAGCCTGGAGTTTACATTCTCGATTACGACGGCCTGGTCGCGCGCCATGGCCGCGCGCACTGGCATGACGAGCGCAAATGGCTGATGGTTCGACTTCCAATTGCGGCGCACAATTTGAATCATCTTGCTAATGAATGGCTACGCTTTCTACACCCGCTTACCGGTAAAGTTGCGAAGGCGGTAGTTGTGGACCTCGATAACACTCTGTGGGGAGGAGTGATCGGCGAGGACGGAATTGCCGGAATTCAACTCGGCAGCGAGCATCCTGGTGGCGCATATCAGGACCTTCAGCGCGCGCTGCTCGATCTCCATCATCGAGGCATTCTGCTCGCAATCTGCAGCAAGAACAATGCTGACGATGCCATGGAAGCGTTGCAGAACCATCCCGGCATGCTGCTCAAGCCGGAGCACTTCGCGACGATGCGCATCAACTGGGGTGACAAGTCGCAGAATCTGCGCGAGATTGCTGCCGAACTGAACGTCGGTATCGAATCGCTGGCATTCGTGGATGACAATCCAATCGAGCGCCAGCAGATTCGTACCCAGGTTCCGGAAGTGCTTGTGATCGAACTGCCCCATGATCCGATAGAATTTGCCCGCGCAATTCGCGAGTGTCCACGCTTCGAACGATTGTCGCTCTTAGCTGAAGATCGTCAGCGCAGCGAGTATTACCAGAAAGAGCGCGAGCGTGGACGTTTGGAGCAGACCGTCAGCTCACGCGAGGATTTTTACCGTTCGTTGCAGCAGGAAGTAGAAATCGCTCCCCTGGACAAATCTACTCTTCCCCGCATTGCGCAGCTCACCAATAAGACCAACCAGTTCAATCTCACTACGCACCGTTACACAGAGCAACAGATTTTGGAACTGGCCTCATCGCCAGATTGGAATTGCTTTTCATTACGGGTTCGCGACCGCTTCGGCGACAATGGCCTGGTGGGCGTGGCGATCACGCGTAAGCAGGAGAAGACTTGCGAAGTCGATACTCTGCTCATGAGCTGCCGGGTTATCGGGCGGACTGTGGAGACCGCTTTCCTGTCCTTTCTCGCCGAACACGCCCGCAAACAGGGTGCGCATCAGCTACAGGGATGGTTCTTGCCGACCAAGAAGAATGCTCCAGCGCGGGATTTTTATTCCAGCCACGGCTTCCAGGTGCTGGAGCAGAATGGCCATGGCACGTTGTGGGGACTCAACTTAGAACAGAGTCAGGTTGCCTGCCCGGAGTGGGTTCGGCTGCATATCGTGAATGGAGACAAGGGGTGAGCGCGCCGTTCTTCGAAAGAGTTCGCGGCATCGCTGCCGATATTCTGGAGGTCCGCCCGAACCAGATCACGCCACAATCGTCCTCGGAGAATATTGAAACCTGGGACTCCGTTCATCACTTGAATCTGATTCTCGCCTTCGAGCAGGAGTTCGGAGTGCAGCTTGAGCCGGAAGAGATCGATGAGATGAATAATGTCGAGCGGATCATCAGCATTCTGGAGCAAAAGCTCAACCACCACGGCTAATCTTCAACATGGCGATTGCCATCCAGCCCTACAGCGCAGACCTGATTCCGGCAGTAAAAGGTTTCAACCGACGCCTTGTGGCGGGCGGCGTTGCTCCAGAATTCCATTTTCCGGAAAACAATATTCCGCACTGGCTGCCAAAGCTCGAAGGCCACCGTATTCACCAGGAATACTATCTTGCCGTGGACGGAGATTGCGTGCGCGGCGGGTTCATCTTGAAATATCAGGATTTCTTCTTCCACGGGAAGCCGCAGCCGGTGGTCTATTATCATCTGCCTATTTCCGAAGGCATCGTAAACAAGGCTTATGCCGGCGTGGGCGTGCATATGTTACGAAGCGCACTCAAGTTGCAGCCGATGTTGTTTGCCCTCGGCATGGGTGGCTTCGATCGCCCTCTTCCGCAGATGCTTAAAGTCATGGGATGGAGTCTCTGCGCTGTGCCGTTTTACTTCCGCGTGAACCACCCAGCAAAATTCCTACGCGAGGTCGCACCTCTGCGTGAAACTAAGAGCCGGCGCCTGCTCGCCGCCCTGGCTGCAGTTACTGGCGTGGGATCGGCGGGAATTAAATTAATTAATAGTCTTCGCACCGGCAGCCCGGAGCACGGATTATTCGTCGAGCAAGTCGGAGGCTTCACTGAACGCGACGATGACCTTTGGGAACAATCCCGAGAGCACTACAAATTAATAGCCGATCGCGCTTGCGCAACCCTTAACGCACTCTATCCTCGGAGCAAGAATTTTCTCTGTATCAAGGTCAGCCACGCGTCAAGGTTCATTGGCTGGGCTGTGCTGCTGGACACTCAAATGCGGGACAACAAATATTTCGGCAACATGCGGCTTGGATCAATTGTCGATTGCCTGGCGCTGCCGGAAAATGCGCTTGCAGTCATGCAGGCCGCTACGCAGTTTTTGGAACAGCGCGGAGTTGATCTGATCATTTCCAACCAATCTCATCACGCCTGGGGCGGCGCATTGAAGTCCAGTGGCTTTCTGGAAACGCGATCGAATTTCATTTTTGGTGCTTCCAAGCCGCTGGCCGAACTGCTCTCACCATTTCAGAACAATCAGAACCAAGTCTTCCTGAATCGCGGGGACGGCGACGGACCGGTGAATCTGTGAATAAAGAGGTAGATTCGACGGTGTATCTGATGTACCACGAACTCGAGCTCCCCGGCCGTCCACTCTGCCAAAACGAACCGGGATATGTTCGCTACGTTGTGAAGCTGAAGGATTTCGAATCCCAGACGGAATGGCTGAAAACCAAATCCTGGCTCGGCATGAGCGTGAGTGAGGCACTCTCGTCGTCGAATAAACGCGGTGTCGCCATAACGTTCGACGACGGCTGCGAGACAGATTTCCTCAGCGCTGCGCCAGCTCTTAAACAAGCAAATTTCAACGCGACGTTCTATGTGACCGTCGGTTTTCTTGGAACGCCTGGCTACATGTCGTGCAGCCAGGTGCGGCAATTGGGCGATCTGGGCTTCGAGATCGGATCGCACTCCATGACTCATGCTTACCTTAGCGATCTCTCTGATGACGCTCTTCAAGCTGAAATTGCAAATTCCAAAAATGAATTGGAGCAAATGACCGGTCGCTCCATCGAGCACTTCTCCTGCCCCGGTGGACGGTGGGATAAACGAGTGGCACGGTTCGCACGGCAAGCTGGATATCGGTCCGTTGCAACCAGCCGCTCGGCCGCAAATTCGTCTGGCAGTGATCCATTTTGCCTAGGGCGCGTGTCAGTTATGCGCGCAACGGATCTTCGTACATTTCAGCAGCTCTGCCAGGGTCACGGCCTCTGGAAGTTGCAGGCACAAGATCTGATTCGCGCGACCGCAAAAAGCATCTTCGGCAATTCCAGCTATGATCGTGTGCGTTCGGTCTTGCTCGGCCGAAATCAGTAACCCTTACTCGCTTCCTACTGCACATTCAATCTGTCCCAGAAGTGCTGTGTACTTCAGTTCCCTCACAAGGACACTCCCTCCGGTTATCTGTCTCTTCCGTACAGTCCCACATAGATTGCACCAAGGACTCGAACCTCTTGGTCCCCTCAATTTCCGATTCGAGGAACAGTGCAATGGCTTTCGTTTTCGCACGCCCCGTCTGTTCAACGCCAGCCGCTTCAAGATTGGGGAAGTGGTTAAAAATTGCCAGCGGCCTTCTTCTATTCTCAGCTTACACAGCTATTACCACCTCCTGTGGCCTTCCGGCTCAGAGTGCCAATCTTTCGGCGGCGGGCGCAAGCAGTAAGTTGAGCAGCTTTGAGTTTGCGAACCACGGCTGGGGCGGCCACATCAGGGTTTCCGTCAGTCTGCCTCCAGCAACAGTTGGAAACGCATATAACGCTGTTGTTTCCGTGAGTGGAGGCACGACGCCGTACCAGTTTTCCGTGGTTTCGGGATCACTTCCAATCGGCCTATCCTTGAACCCCAGCGCAGGTACAATTTCCGGCATCCCAGTGACCGCAGGGACCTACAAGTTCACGGTTCAAGTGGTCGACGCTGCCGGCCTAAGCGATGAGAAACGATTCATGCTTTCGGTTGCAGCTGCACCGGTTGCTCCTGCCGTGAGCGTTCAGATCTCACCGCTCAGCCCGACTGTCTCTTCGGGCACTGCGAAACAGTTCAACGCGACCGTCAGCAACACGAGCGATACCGCGGTGACATGGAGCACAACTGCGGGCGCGATTTCGACCAGCGGAGTTTTCTCTGCCCCCGATGTAAGTGTCGCCAGCACAGCTACGGTCATTGCGAGGAGCGTTGCAGATCCAACCAAAGCTGCTTCAACGACGGTAACGATAACTGTGAGCAGCCCTGTTGTACCGCCCCAATCGACGGGATTCGATGGGCCAGCAGAGTTGCCCAGAGTTTACGTTCAAAGCGCCATGACGGACACGCCAGCTCCCGGCAACATTATCACCGTCAACGCCGGAGGCAGTTTGCAGAACGCACTGAACGCCGCCAATTGCGGTGACACGATTTTGTTGCAAGCCGGTGCTACTTTCGCTGGCGTATTCACTTTCCCAGCAAAAAGTTGTGACGACAACCACTGGATCGTCGTTCGCACCAGCGCTCCTGACTCCGTCCTGCCACCTGAGGGAACGCGGATCACTCCTTGCTATGCTGGTAACATATCCCTTCCCGGGCGTCCCGCCTTTAATTGCTCAGCGGCGCAAAACGTGATGGCCAGAATTGCGATCCCCAGCTCGGGCGTAGGACCACTAGTGTTCGCTTCGGGCGCGAACCATTACCGCTTAATTGGTTTGGAAGTCACACGCCCAGTCGGCGGGATCGTCTATTCCTTGATTTCGCTGGCAAAGGGCGTAACCGCAGACCATCTCGTTTTTGATCGTATGTGGCTGCATGGCACACCACAGGACGAAACCACCAAGGGCATTCAACTCGGCGGCAGTAGATACGTCGCCGTGGTCGATTCCTTCTTTACCGACTTCCACTGCACTTCGATGACAGGAGCCTGCACCGATGCTTTGGCGATCGGTGGCGGCGCCGGCGATCTTCCCATGGGACCGTACAAGATCGTGAATAACTTCCTTGAGTCCTCTGGGGAAAACATTCTGTTTGGCGGCGCAGAAGCCACTTTCGCGCCCAGCGACATAGAAGTTCGGCACAATCACATGTTCAAGCCTCTGATCTGGATGAAAGGTCAGCCCGGCTTTGTCGGCGGCCCAACCGGCGATCCCTTTATCGTGAAAAATCTGTTCGAGCTCAAGAACGCGCAACGAGTGCTGTTTGAAGGAAACATCATGGAGAACAGTTGGGGCGGCTTCTCGCAACACGGCTACGGGCTCGTCCTAACCCCCAAGAACCAGGCCGATTGGAACAGCACCGGCAATCTCTGTCCCATGTGCCTGGTCACCGATGTGACCATCCGTTACAGCACGATCAGCCACGTTGCCGCGGGTCTGGCAATCGCTAACATACTTTCCTCGAATGGTGGCGCACCGCGCGACGGGCAGCGTTATAGCATTCACGACATCACTGTGGATGATATCGACGGAGCAAAATACAACGGACCTGGAATTTTCGCGATGCTGGCAATGACCGCCGATGTTCCGGTCCTGCAGAATGTCTTGATCGACCATGTCACCGCATTTCCACCACACACATTCTTGGGCGTTGGTAACTACACCTCCGGTCTGCAGATGGTGAACATCTCGTTGAACAACAGCATCTCCGCCGCCGGAGTGTATCCTGTTTGGTCCACTGGAGGAGCCACCAACTGCGCCTACTACGACAAGCCTTTGATCACCTTCAACGCCTGCTTTAATCCGTATTCCTTTGCACACAACGCGATCATCGGCAGCTCCTCGAATTATCCGCCATCGTTATGGCCACCAAGCACGTTCTTCCCGCCGAATGCATCAGCGGCCCAGTTCGTCGATTATAAGAACGGAAACGGGGGCGATTACCATCTGCTCCCTTCCAGCCCCTACAAGAATGCCGGCACGGATGGCAAAGACCTTGGCGCAGATGTGGATGCCATTCTGGTCAAGATTGCAGACGCCTACTAGTCCTGGGCACTCGCTGATTCTGTTATGCGAGAGCGGATCGCTGCCGCACCGCATTGAGGCGCTGTGAGGTGTCCAGAAGCGACCGCTCCAACAGGTGGGCAACTCCGTAACCTTCGGTCAGCTCAAAGCCAGCTTTCTGCAAATTGCAGAAAAGCTGTTGCGGGCTTCGATCCCGAACGTCAGGATTGTGTTCGAGGGCAATCCCTCGAATATTTTGCAAGACTTGAATTGGAGTTGAGAACAAGACCTCGTACTCGCTGCCTTCGATATCCATCTTCAGTCAGATCCAGATGAAGAGAGGGATTGTTCTTCCATGACCTGCGCCAGGGTTTGCGTGGAAACTGCCGCAACTTCCGCGCTCTCTTCCGAGTCGACACGGTGCATTCTGCGTCGCTACTGTAAACAGAACTGAGCGCCATTCTGCGCTGTTCCGCCCGGTCACCCAAAGCACGCCAGAACGCCCAAACATCGCTAACTTCTTGCAGCACAATCGGCGCGAGCCCATGACTCTAAGCCAATAACGGTATTTCAGTTCTCTCAGGCCCAGATATGCCAAACTAATGCTGAACCATTTTTCGACGTCGTTACGACAGCGCGCGACCTCTCCGGCGCGATCTAAATTTCGCAATGAGGCCAACACTCTGTTTTGCATAATGTTCCGCGTATACTATCAAAACGTGCAGGGCAATGTTGCCGATAGAGAGTGGATCCGGCAGACAGGCGACCGTGACCTTGCCCTTCCCAATCTGTAGTCTGATTGGTCTTCTTTTATGTTAGCTCTCATGCGCGACGAGGCCAGATGGTTCAAAAGAAACGAAAAATTTATCACTCTCATACTTTGCCTT
>Ga0209267_1002586_pt1 | contig 11565 bp, 11 predicted proteins | sample GraSoiAngelo_137_FD_185894 | JGI IMG/M metagenome (GOLD analysis project Ga0209267, IMG submission 185894) | Grasslands soil microbial communities from the Angelo Coastal Reserve, California, USA - 14_0929_09_30cm (SPAdes) (version 2) | ecosystem: Environmental > Terrestrial > Soil > Grasslands ... | reverse complement strand
CGGTCCACTCTATGGGGCGGAGGACTTCGCCTTCCACGATGAGCACGGGATCGAGGTGGCCCGCATCGAGACAGTGAAGGAGCAGGGGACCACCTGGGTGGCCGAGCGCTTCGCCCGCTTGCGTGGCGGGCCCGTCTACTGCTCGTTCGACATCGACGCCGTCGATCCGGCCTTCGCGCCCGGCACGGGAACGCCCGAGGTCGGCGGGCTCACGTCGTACGAGGCGCTCGTGCTGGTGCGGGCACTCGCCGGGCAGGCGCTCGTGGGCGCCGACGTAGTCGAGGTTTCGCCCCCGTACGACGGCCCCGGCCAGATCACGGCGTTGCTCGGCGCCAATCTCCTCTTCGAGCTCGTGAGCGTCCTGGCGCTCCAGAAATGAGGCCGGGTCGTAAGGGTTTGGAGCCGGTCCCGGCGCGTGCCGGCCTCGTGCTCGTCCTCGCGCTGCTCACCATCCCCGTCGTGGCGTCGGCCGCGCCGGCACCGGTCGCAACGATCGAGATCGAGGGCGTGATCAGCCCGGTCACCCTGCGTCTCGTGGGCATCGCGATCGACCGCGCCCAGGCGGAGCGGGCGAACGCGCTCGTCATCCAGCTCGACACGCCCGGCGGCCTCGAGCGCTCGATGCGCGCGATCGTCCAGCGCATGATGAACGCCGAGGTACCCGTCGTCGTCTACGTCGCGCCCACCGGGGCGCGCGCGGCCTCGGCCGGCGTCTTCATCACGATGGCGGCGCACGTGGCGGCGATGGCGCCGGCCACCAACATCGGCGCGGCCTCGCCCGTCGCGCTCGGCGGCGGCGCCGACAAGACGATGATGAAGAAGGTCGAGAACGACGCCGCCGCGTTCATCCGCACCATCGCGCTCGAGCGCGGCCGCAACGCGGACTGGGCCGAGAAGGCCGTGCGCGACGCCGTGGCCATCACCGAGCGCGAAGCGCTGAAACTGAAGGTGATCGACCTTATCGCCGACTCCGTCCCCGATCTGCTCGAGAAGATCGACGGCCGTACGATCAAGCTGCCGAAGGGCACGGTGACGCTCGCCACGAAGGGCGCGCCGGTGCGGCCGATCGAGATCGGCTTTCGCGACCGGTTCCTGAACATCATCACCGATCCCAACGTGGCTTACGTGCTGATGATGCTCGGCATGCTCGGCCTCTTCTTCGAGCTGTCGAACCCGGGCGTGATCCTGCCCGGTGTCATCGGCGGCATCTCGCTGATTCTGGCGTTCTTCGCCTTTCAGAGCCTGCCGATCAACTACGCGGGGCTGCTCTTGATCCTGTTCGGCATCGTGCTGCTGGTGGCCGAGATCAAGATCGTAAGCCACGGCATCCTCGCGATCGGCGGCATGATCTCGATGGCGCTCGGCTCGCTGATGCTGTTCGACTCGCCCGAGGTTGGCTTCCGCGTGTCCTGGTGGGTGATCGCGCCAACGGTGGGCGCGACGGCCGGGCTCTTCCTGTTCGTGGTCGCGGCCGGCGTGCGCGCGCTCGGGCGTCCGCCGGCGACCGGGGCCGAAGGGCTCATCGGCAAGACCGCCACCGTTCGGGAGCGACTCGGGCCGGAAGGCCAGGTGATGGTCTCCGGCGAGATCTGGCGCGCGGTCGCCGAGGGCGAGGCCCTCGAGCCCGGCGCCCAGGTGCGGATCGTCGCGGTGGACGGGCTGACGCTGAAGGTCGCGAAGGCTGAGGCCAAGGGAGGGGTCGCATGATCACGGTAGACTTCCTGCTGCTCATCGTCGCAGTCGTCGTGGCGCTCTTCTTCATCGGCTCCTTCGCGCGTATCCTCCGCGAATACGAGCGCGCGGTGATCTTTCGTCTGGGCCGCAGCACGAAGGCCATCTTGAATCCGGGTGGGCAGGGGAACGGCCCGGGGCTCGTCCTTCTGTTGCCCCTCATCGACAAGATGGTGAAGGTGAGCCTACAGACCGTCGCCCTCGACGTGGCCCCGCAAGACGTCATCACGCGGGACAACGTGTCGCTCAAGGTGAGCGCCGTGATTTACTTCCGCGTGGTCGACCCAGAGCGGGCGATCGTCGCCGTGCAGGACTATCTGTACGCGACCTCGCAGATCGCCCAGACGACCCTGCGCAGCGTGCTCGGCCAGGTCGAGCTGGACGATCTGCTGTCGGCGCGTGACAAGATCAACCAGCAGCTGCAGCGGATCATCGACGAGCACACCGAACCCTGGGGCATCAAGGTGGCGACCGTCGAGGTCAAGCAGATCGACCTGCCCCAGGACATGCAGCGCGCCATGGCCAAACAGGCGGAGGCCGAGCGCGAGCGCCGAGCGAAGGTCATCAACGCCGACGGCGAGTTCCAGGCGGCCGCGAAGCTGTCCGAGGCCGCCGAGGTGCTGACGCGGCACCCGATCGCCGTTCAGCTCCGATATCTGCAAACGGCCCATTGCTCCAGGCCTTCAACAAGGGTGGGGACGGCGCTAAGCCCTGAGGTAAAATAGCGCTCGCCTCGGTTGGTGGTCTCGGGGGGTTAGCTCAGTTGGGAGAGCGCGGCGTTCGCAACGCCGAGGTCGAGGGTTCGAATCCCTTACCCTCCACCAACATCAAGAAGTACAGCAGGTTCGGCCTTCTTCGTCGCGTGTGCTAATGCGAACTGCTACACGCGATGGAGAAGGTCATGTCAAGATCGTGGCCGATGCTCATGCTCCGAGGCAGCACGTACTACTACCACCGGAACGTTCCCAAGCGGCTTCGTCCGCTCCTCGATGGCAAGGCTCAGATTTGGAAGTCGCTGAGAACGTCCGGCCTCGACGTGGCGAAACTCCGCAGCCTCGAATAAGGGCAGCGGGTCGAGCGCCAGTTCCAAGCCCTCACACTCCGCGCAAGTTCCGCACAGACTGACCCGGAGTCACTCGCCCGTCTCTACTCGTCCAAGTGCGCGCGAGCGCAACCAGTCTCGGGAAGGTCTGGTAGAGCGCCTCGACTCCGCGCTCGGCCATGTAGCAGAGTACCGCCGCCCGGATGGTCGAGAGGGCGCCCTGGACGAGGTGTCGAGACGTGCGAGTGAGGAGCGCCGCGACCCGGTCGAAGGATACCGCAAGCCGCTCGATCGCCGCTTCGAGCGCGGCCAGGGCTACGCGTAGCTTCTCGGCTGGCGTGAGCGGCGGATCCTGCACGGCCGGACGATAGCACAAGCAGCACTCGTACCTGCCGAGGCTCAAAGGTGTAACCTAGTGATCGCCTTCCATCGGGCTCCGCGGGTGACGCGAACAGGCGTCCGGGCCTCCTGGCATCTGGCATGACACATCCGCCGGGCCCTGGAGAGCTACCATGCCCGATGAGACTGTTCTGCGCGCGAAAGCCCGAGAAGCGATACGCACAGGAAAGATGCCGTCCCAGCGACCCGACCGGACCTGGGGCGGGCCGGGAGTTGGTGTGATCTGCGCGGTGTGCGGCGACGCCGTCACGAAGGATCACTTGGAGATGCAAGTGGAGTTCAGCACCAACGGCAGCAATCCCGGACTGGACATATTTCATATCCACATCCTCTGCTTTGCAGCGTGGGAGCTTGAGCGTCGACAAGACGGCTCCCCTCACAGTTAGTTCGTGGCGTGATGAACGATCTGTTTCGCACGTTTCTGGACGGCGTGTCGGTTCGCGGCGGTTACTGCCTTGACTGTCTCAGCGAGATGTATGGTGAGACAGCCAGGACTGTCGCCCGATACCTGAGCGAGAGCGAGGTCTTCAGCCGCCTCGGCACCTGCACAAACTGCGACGAGGAGGGCGCGACCTTCCGCTCCGACCTTTCCGCCTAGCCGCCCCCGGCATTCTTCAACGCCTCGTCCAGTTCGGCTACCAACTATCAAGTGATCGGCGAGATTCGGTTCGGGATTGAGTATGACGATCCGACCGACTCCTTTACGTGGCAAATCACACTAGTCCAGTCGGCCAAGTACCCTCGGATCGATGACCATGTCTGGAACCAATGGAGATCGGCGGTGGGAACGAATCTGCCGCCCGAATCGGCTTACCGCGATAAGACGAATACCATCCGTTTCGTGCTGAGACCAGTCAGTCCCGATCTGTCGGCAGAAGTCGCGTTCAACGATTCGAAGCAGGTTCTTGAATTTATGCTGACCTCAGACGCTTCTCTAGCAGAAGCTGTTGGTTTCGACCCTGACGCTCGAATCGGGGCGCTAGCGGGGTCGTAAGCGCGTTTGAGCAGGTCTCGAGGGTCCGAAAGACCGGCTCCGCGATTCTCGAGCCGTTTCTAGCCGCGCTTCGGCTGCCGATCGAGGGCCTCGACGACGTGTTCATGCCGCTCGTTCTGGACATGCCCGTAGGTGTCCACAGTCTGCGAGATCGACGCGTGCCCGAACTGTGCCCGCTGTCGCGGCGTGAGCCTGCGGCTCGTCACAATCCTCGTGCCTCGCAGCGTGCTTCGCAATTCCAAGGGACGTCGTCCGTCAGGCGTTATCAGCTGCCCCCTAGGTGAACGCGGGGATGACGTGGCGGCCAAACAAGTCGATCGAGTGCATGATCCGCGTGTGGGCCAGGTTGCCCATCTGCATGAAGCAAAGGATCTGGTCCACGCCGGCCTCCCGGTACTTCGCGAGGACCTTGATGACGCTGGCCGGGTTGCCCATGGCGAAGGCGCCCGACTGCATATGGTCTGCGAAGGTCTTGCCCGTGCGCTCCTGCTGAACCGCCGAGACGGCGAATTTGTAGGAATCGGGGACGTGGCGTCCTTGCCAGGGCGCGTAGAGCTTCTCCGCCATCTTGACGAACCAGACGCCTTCCGGCCCGGCGAATTCGTGCGCCTCTTCGTCAGTGTCGGCGCAGTTGGTGACGCACAGAGCCGCGATCTGGTTGTTGATGAAGCTCCCCACGGGTTTGGCGTGCTTGATGCCCTCGCGATACAGACCGACCCGCTCGGCCATTTGCGCGTGGCCGCCCAGGTTGAAACAGAGGGCGCCCAGACCCATTTCCCCGGCAGCCCGGAAGCTGTCGGGCTGGCTGCAGGCGACCCACAGAGGAGGATGGGGTTTCTGTACAGGCTTGGGAATGACCGAGCGCGGCGGGATCCGATAGAAGCGCCCCTCGTGGGTAAAGGGGTCCTCCGTCCACATGCGGGGAATCATGGCGACGGCTTCTTCCCACTGGGCTCTGGTCTCCTCGGGGTCGACCTGGAAGCCGTCCATTTCGATGAGGGTGGTGGACCGCCCGGTCCCTAGATCCATCCGGCCATCGCTGACGATATCGAGCACGGCCGCCCGTTCGGCCACCCGGACAGGGTGATTGTACTGGCCCGGCAGCAGGGCGACGGCGTGGCCAATGCGAATCCGCTTGGTGCGCTGGGAGAGAGCCCCGTAGAGGACTTCCGGGGCCGAACAGTGGGAAAACTCCCGCAAGAAATGGTGCTCTACCGTCCAGAAGTACTGGAAGCCGACCTCATCGGCCAGTTCGACCTGGGCCATGACCTGTTTGTAGCGCTCCTGCTCGATGCCGTCATAGTGGGGTTCGGGTATCTGAATTTCATACATGAGCCCGAATTTCATGGTCATGTCCTCCCCCAGGCCCGGGTGGGCGTCAACGAGAGGTCCTACCCTTCTCCGTTGTCTGGCCGTGGGACTTGCGCCCCGGCGTACCCGGATCTTTTGGTGGCACGGCCTCTCGCGGCCGCCGCTGGGCCGTGCCTCCCGATGACAGCAGTCGCGAAACTCCTTGTCTACCCGAGGTGCCGATGGATGAATGTGGTCATCTTCTCGAGCGCCTGCCGAGCGACTGACGAGGAGAGATTGCGCAGCAGCCCTTCACCCTCGCCCTCGAAGACCGTCACCTCGATCTGGCCTCCAGCCTTCCGATACTGGCGGACGAACTCGTCGAGATCCGGGCGCGGATGCGCCTCCTCGTACGTGCGCGCGAGGCACAACACGGGCGGCGTTGCCGTCCGTTCCCCACGGGCCAAGATGCGCGCGGGCGCCCCCTCGGCCATGGCCTCTTCCGTCCGCCAGTACTGGTCATGCATGGGCACCACGCGGTCGGCCAGTCCGGCGGGTGGGGTGCAATCCTGTCGCAGGCCCTTGGCATAGTGATAGCGTCCGAGCGGATCGATCACGGGAGAGACCATGATCACGCAGCCCAGGGTGCCATCCACCGTCGTCGCGCCGGCCGGAAGGGACAGCGCGGCGTAGCGCGGATCGCGGGGGCGCATGCCGAGCAGCATGGCCTGGTGCGCGCCACTGGAGGTTCCCATCGCACCGATCCGGTCTGGGCGACCGTTCCACGCCGGGGCCTGGGTCTTGCACCAGCGAATCCCATAGTGAATGTCGGCCAGGGAAGCCGGATACGGTGCCACTGGAGGCACGCGAAAATCCAGTGCCGCCACGATCACACCGTTCCTGGCGAGGGCCTCTTTCGCCGCGTTACCGTTCAGGCGATCGCCCCGGACCCAGGCTCCGCCGTGCAGCTCGACCATGATCGGGAACGGTCCGCTGCCGCGTGGCTTGAAGAGGCGCGCCAGCAGCGGTTTGTCCCCATGTCGGAGATATTCCACATCCGCGACATCGATGTCATACGCCGTCTGCGTGCCTGCTGCCATGCGAGTCTCCCTTTCCTGGTGCGCTGAGGATGTGCGTGTGCCTGGTCAACATTACGCCTAAGCGTGCTCTTTTTCCTGCTCGAGGGAAATCGCGCCGGTGAGCCCTTCCCGACGGGCAACTGGAGCCGGCCGCCAGCGTGAGATACGATGCGGGACACCGTCCATGAAGGATCGCCGAGAAAGAGCCGGGAGGCGTGCCATGAAGAGGCTCGTACTGGAGTCGACCGCCCCGTTTCAGGGTCTGCCCGAGCTGGTCGCCTACGACGAGGGCCTGTTCGAGAAGGAAGGACTCGACATCGAATGGGTCGACCGTGACGCCGGCGCGGAGAAGAAGAAGACCGTGATCGATGTCACCAGTCCTCGCGGACTGAACCCGTTCACGAGTCACGGCCGCCTCTTCGAACAAGGTCAGGCCGACATGTACAACGCGTGCGAATGGGGCAACTACTGCCGCGTCCAGGAGACCGGCATCAAGAGCCGCCAGCTCGGTCGCCGCGCCATCATCGCCTATGGCGCCATCGTGGTCCCGCCGGTGTCGCCGGTCTACACGCCGCAGCAGCTCGCGAATCGCACGGTCGGTGTGCCGTTCTATTTTGGCACGCACTACCTCGCGCTCCACTTGCTGGAGGGCTTCGTGCCCCGAGAGGCGATCAGGGTGTGCCATGCCCCGAACGGCTCCCGTCCCCGCCTCGATTCTCTTCGGAGAGGCGAGATCGAGGCGACGACCTTGACCGAGCCCTACATCACGCTGGCCGAGAAGCAAGGGTGCCGGACGATCTGCTCCGGGTTCTTCCACGGGACCGAGGTCGGGTCCGAGCGGGTCGACGCCCAGACCTATGCCGCGTTCAACCGCGCGGTGCGCGAAGCGGTGCGGCGCATCAACGCCGACAAGCACGCCTACCTCCACTACTTCATCGATTACCACGGCCCGGATGATCCGGAGATCGCGGCGCTCACCATCGACGATCTTCGCGAGAGCCGCCTCGTGGTGTGCGACCCCGCCCCGATTCCCCTCGACGAGATGCAGCGAACCTTCGACTGGCTGAAGAGCTGGGGCATGCTCGAAGGCACGGCGTCACCTGTCGATCTCGTCGATCTCGACGTCCAGCGAGAGGCGCACGCGGCGCTCTGAGCGACCTTCACCGGCGGGGCCACCACTCGTGGAGATTGAGACGTATCGTTCCTGCATCCAGAACGAGGGCGGGGAGTAGTTATCCCGCACTTTTTCAAACTCGGATCGCAGGGGAGCCTTTCGTAGCTGCTCTGCAGCTCGCTGACGCGTGAAACATCACACTGGCCACCGGTTAGAGAAACACATCCGACGCGGACGTCCTCGGCAGGGATACGGAAGAGTGGATCGAGTGTCTCGACGTGAAACGCTAGAGAGTGCTCGTTACTTCTTTGCCAAAGACACAGGCGACGGCAGCGGCGTCCCCGTGAAATACGCGTTCAGATTGGCAAGTAACAACGCCGTAGCCGCGGTGCGGGCCTCCGGCGCGCGCCCCGCGCAGTGCGGCGTGATCACGACGTTCTCGAACTGCAGGAGCTCCGGCAGTATCGGCGGCACGGCGGGCTCCCCCTCGAGCACGTCCAGGCCCGCCCCCGCGATGCGCTTCGATCCCAGGGCATCGACCAGCGCCGCGGTGTCCACGACGGTGCCGCGTCCGACGTTGACGAGATAGCCCTTCGGCCCGAGCGCAGTGAGCACGTCCGCGTTGACGAGGTGTCGCGTCCCCGCGCCCCCAGGCGCAGCGCACACCAGGAACTCGGCCCAGTTCGCCAGCTCGACCAGGTTGTCAAAGTAGCGGTAGGGCGATCCCGCCACGGCCCTGCGGTTGTGATAGCCGACCTCCATGTCGAAGCCGCGCGCGGCGCGGTGCGCGATCTTGCCACCGATCGTTCCCATGCCCAGCACGCCCAGGCGCTTGCCGGAAATGGTCGGCGTATCCACCCGCCACTGATCCTGCCATCCGCCCGCGTGCACGTGCCGATCGGCCTGGCGCAGATGGCGGGTCGCCGCCATCAACAGCATCATGGCGGAGTCCGCAACGGCGGAGGCGTTCGTGTCGGGGCAATTGGCGACTGTGATGCCCCGGCTCCGGGCCTTGTCCAGATCGACCGCTTCGTAACCCGCGCCGACCGCGCAGACGATCTCGAGCTTCGGCAGCATTTCCATCTCGTCGCCGCTCAGGCCGCCGCGGCCATTGGTCAGAACGGCCCTCACGCTTTTGCCTGCCTCGCGCACGGCGTCGATTCGGTTTTCGTAGTTCTTGCCCTCGCGCACGGCGTAGCCGGCCGCGGTGAGCGCGGCGACGCGCTCGGGACTGAGGCCGACGAGAGCCAGAACACCGATAGCCATGACCGGTTCTCAGCTCTGCACTGTCAGGCCTTCGCCGTTCGGTGCGCCCGCAGAAACGTGCGTACCTGGCGCACCGCCACGGGAATCTTGTCCTTCGTATCCTTCCAGGGGTACATGCCGACTTCGGACATCTGCGCGAGCATCGCAGATTCAATAGCAATCACGTAGGGGTGCGGCGGCGAGTCGTCCGGCATGACCAGCACGGGCGTCTTGCAGGCACGCACGTCGTCGCGCGACACGGAGAAAACGAAGTCAGCCCTGCCGCCGCCGTACATGCTCTGGAGAAAGCGGTCGATCGTATCCATCGTGATCTCGGGCCGCTGTTTCGTGAGCTGCGGGCCCCAGCCCTTCATGTAGTTGTCGTACGCGAGGGTCGGTATCTCCTTGCGGAACCCGACCGGCTGCGACACGACGGCGGCGATGACGCGATCCGGCGCGCGCTTCAACAGGCTCCAGATGAACGGGCCGCCGATGCAGAAGCCCAGCACCATGAACCTCTTGATGCCGAGGTGATCCATGAGGCCGAGGTGGTCGTCGGTGTAGGAGTCCCAGGGCCGGTCGATCTCGAGCGGGCCGGTGGACTGGCCGCTCGGCGCGTTACGCAGGTCGGCCGTAATGCAGCGATACTCGCCTTTGAACTCGTCGATGGCATTGAACGGCGCGTTCTGCGCTGCCCAGGCGATCGTGGAGTTCTGCCCGCCGCCGGGGATGATCAGCAACGGGATGCCGGAGCCGGCCTCCTGGTAGTGAATACGGACGTTGCCTTTCTGGTAGAACTGCCCGGCGGCTCCGCCTGCCGGCGCGGCTTGTGCGAATGCGCGCGGCGCGGCGGCCGCGGCCGCCGCTGCCACGCCCGTTGACAGCAGAGCGCGTCTTTTCTTATCCATTGGCTCCCCCTTGTTGCCGAGCACGTAGCCCGCGCTCCGGCGCGCACGACCTGCCCACACGCCTCGTGGCGCACGACTTACTTTTCTACCTGCGTTGTCGTACTACCTTTCGCCGTCAAGGCAATGTGGGAGAACGCCGAGTCGGGCGTCGCTCCATGCCAATGTTTCTCCTCCGAGGGAATGTGTACGACATCGCCGGGGACGATGATCTGTTGCTCCGTTTCTGTGGCGATGATGCCCTTGCCCGCGGTTACGAACAGCACCTGATCACTGCTGTGAGTGTGCATTTTGTTGCGCGCGCCAGGGCCGAAGTTGACGATGCCCAAATTGAAGTCCTTGCTCGCCTCGGGCGTGAGCAGCGTCTGCCGCGTCACCGGACCACCGGTGAATAACGGAGCGTTCACGGGTTGAGCTGGGATCTCGCTGGGTCTGTGTACCTTCATTCGAGCATCCTCCTGTCAGAGTCGTCGTGCCTTCCTCGTTGCTCGTGGGAGTCTACCCGCATCTCAATGCGCAGGCAACGGAGCGAGCGCGATGAAGGTCACGCCTCTTCAGGCGCGCGCCCGAGCTGTAAACGAGTCTTCTTCAGTCGCGCTCAGGTCTGGGGCTCGGGATTCGCCCCCTTTTCCTCAGGCGGTCCAGCTGTGCGGGTGAGAGCGCGAACTAACGCGGACGCCGCCGACAGTACGCCGGCGGCGTGACCCGGTGAAGGCGCGCAGCGCGGGTGTAGGATTGCGGAGCCGCCGCGGCGGGCACGCGGGGCGAAAGGACGGACCCCATGGCGCGCCGGAAGATCGTCGTGGCGATGATGATGCACGAGACCAACACGTTCTCGCCGGTCCCGACCCCGCTGGCATCGTTCCGCCCGCTGGCTGGGGCGGCCGCGATCGAGGAGTTCCGCGACACCAACACGCAGCTCGGCGGGTTCCTCGGCGTCGCGCAGAAGGCCGGCGCCGAGATCGTGGTGCCGGTCGCGGGCGGCGCGCATCCGTCGGGATACGTCGAGAAGTCCGCCTACGAGGACATGGCCGAGGCCATCGTCGGCGCGGTGCACGGCGGCTGCGACGCCGCGTTCCTCGCGCTCCACGGCGCGATGGTCGCCGAGCACACGGACGACGGCGAGGGCGAGCTGCTCCGCCGCGTGCGCGCGGTGGCGCCGCGTCTGCCGATCGCGGTCGGGCTCGACTTCCACGCCCACATGACGTCGCGCATGATCGACAACGCCACCGTGATCACTGGCTACCGGACCTACCCGCACGTCGATATGGCCGAGACGGCGGCGCGAGCCGGTCGCACGTTGCTGCGCGCGCTCGACGGCGAGGTGGCGCCAGTCATCGCCTGGGCCTCGCGCCCGATGATGACGAGCACGCTCGAGCACACGCCGTCACGCCAGCCGATGAAGGACATCATGGACATGGCGAACGCCGCCGAGACCGGCGGCTCCGTGCTCAACGCCTCCGTGTTCGGCGGGTTCCCGCACGCCGACATCCCGCACATCTCGTGCTCGGCGGTCGTGGTCTGCGACCGGCGCGCCGACCAGGGGCAGGCCTTGTGCGACCGCCTGATGGACCTCGCGTGGTCGCGGCGCGAGGCGTTCCTCTACAAGGGCGCGCCGTTGGCCAGCCAGATCGCCCATGCGCGGACCCTCGGCGAGGGCCCGGTGGTACTGGTCGACCACGGCGACAACACCGCCTCCGGCGGCACTCAGGACGTGATGAGCGTGATCGCTGAGGTGATCCGCCAGGGACTCGACGACGTCGTGG
>Ga0209267_1002577_pt1 | contig 11599 bp, 11 predicted proteins | sample GraSoiAngelo_137_FD_185894 | JGI IMG/M metagenome (GOLD analysis project Ga0209267, IMG submission 185894) | Grasslands soil microbial communities from the Angelo Coastal Reserve, California, USA - 14_0929_09_30cm (SPAdes) (version 2) | ecosystem: Environmental > Terrestrial > Soil > Grasslands ... | reverse complement strand
CCCGGACAGGCGCCGTCAGCCTCGAACGCCGCTCGGCGCGCCGAAAGCGCGCGCAGCTTGTCGAGCAGGTCTGCGCCGGAGGGACCCGGCCTGATCACCCCGGCTCCTGTCGGCTGCGCTCGCGCGGGCGCGAGTGAACCAGCGTCCCGGCCGCGTAGCGATCGCGCAGCTCGGCGCGCCGTAGCTTGCCGTTGGTGGTCCGACCGATCGTCCCCTTCGGCGCCAGGACGATCTCGTGCACGGCGAGGCCGGTGGCCTGGAGCACCCGGCGCCGCACCTCGGCCTGGAGCGCGTCGGCGGGCACCGCCCCCTGGGTCTCGACGACCACCACGGCGCGGTCGGGATGCCCCGGCTCGACCGCCGCGAACGCGGCGACGCGGCCCGAGCGGACACCGGGAACTCGATTCACGACTCGCTCGAGGTCCTGCGGAAAGTAGTTGCGGCCGGCGACGATGATCGTCTCCTTTCGGCGGCCGCACACGAAGAGCTCGCCGTCCGCGAGATACCCGAGGTCGCCCGTCGAGAGCCAGCCGTCGCGGACGACGTCGGCGGGTGCGCCCAGGTCGCTCAGGTAGCCCTGCATCACCGAGGGGCCGGACACGAGAATCTCGCCGACGACGCGCTCGCCGACCGGATGGCCGTGGTCGTCGACGATGCGGAGCGCGTGGTCGGGGAATGGGCGCCCGCAGCTGACCAGGCGCGCGACGCTCGGCGCGTTGGGCGAGCATGGCACCGCGCGCCGGTGCGCGGCCAGCTCCGGTGCTCGGATGGTGTCCACGCGCAAGCCGCGGTCACGCGCCAGCGCGACGGCGAGCGTGTGCTCGGCCAGCCCGTACGCCGCGACGAAGCTCGTATCACGGAACCCGGCCCGGGCGAGCTTCGCGGCAAAGGCCTCGAGCGTGGCGGCCTGGATCGGCTCGGCCCCGCAACCGGCCACGCGCCACGACGAGAGATCGAGACCGTCGAGCTCGGCGTCCTTCACGCGTCGTACGCACATCTCGTACGCGAAGTTCGGGGCGAAGCTGACCGTACCGCGATGGCGCGCGATGGTCTGGAGCCACACGGCCGGGCGCTTCAAGAACGCCGCCGCCGACAAAAAGACGCCACGGCAGCCGAAGTACAGGGGGCACAGCGCGAGGCCGATGAGGCCCATATCGTGAAACAGGGGCAGCCAGCTCACGCCGACGTCCGCGTGGCTGATATCGATGCCCGCCGGCCCGCCGATCGCGTGGATGTTCGCGGCGAGGTTGGCGTGGGTGAGGACCACCCCCCTGGGTTGGGACGTCGAGCCCGAGGTGAACTGGAGCAGCGCCGGGGCGCTGGGATCGGTGGACTCCGCCGCGAGAGCGCGCCCCGTGAGCTCGCTCCAGGCGGCGACGAACGAGATAGTGGGCGCGGACACCCGCACGCGGGCGAGCAGCGGGAGTAGCGAAGGAGTCGTGACGATCGCGCGCGCGCGAGCGGCGCGAAGCAGCGGGGCGACCATCTCGAGGTACGCGACGTTCTCGCCGGCGTGGCCGGGATCCACGAGCGGCGTCGGAACGAGCCCGGCGGCCGAGGCGCCCAGGAAGGTCGTGAGGAACCCGGCGGCCTCCGGGATGACGAGCGCGACGCGGTCGCCTCGGTCGAGACCGCGGGCGCGGAGGGCGCCCCCCAGGGCGCGGGCCGAGTCGCGCAGCGCCGGGAACGGCACATCGTGCTCGGCCCCGTCCTTGTCCACGAAGGTGTAGGCGCCGGCGCTTGCCGCGGCATCGTCGAGCGCCTGCGCAACGGTCCGAATCATCGAGAGCCGGCCCGCTGATCGATCAGCTCGCGAAGGTGCTCGCTGACTTGAGCCACGGTGCGGATCGTCTCGACGTCGTTCAACGGGATCGAGACGTCGAAGCGGTCCTCGAGCTCGGCAATCAGCTCGAAGAGGAGCAGGGAGTCGAAGCCGAGGTCGAGCGCGAGATCGCTCTCGGCCGTCGGCTCGATCCGCCATCGGCTGACTCGCTTCACGATCGCGATGATCTCGGCTTCGAGCACGTCGCCAGGGATGTTCATCGGTTCCCGAAGAGAGCGGATCGGTACGGCGTCCGAAAGACAAGACCGTACGACGGCGGCCAGACAGCGGGCCGGCCGGACGGCTTTGCCTAGACGGGCCGTTGGGGGTCCCATAAACCGGATCCCGCTCGCGCGCTATGACCCTACTGAATTCTTGGAACGGAGGCAAGGGCAATGGTCGCTCGACATGCGGCCCTTGCCCGCGGATCGGGCAGGGGGCCGATGCTATAATTCCGCCCGCGGGGGAACGAGATGGCCACCAGGGCAGTCACAGTCTGTGTTCCCGCCTACAACGAAGTGGCGAGCCTCGAGGGCACGATCAGCGACGTGCTCGCGGCCACGGCAAGTTTCAGCGATTGCGAAATCATCGTGGTCGACGACGGCAGCACCGATGGCACGGGCGAGCTTGCCGATGCCCTTGCCGTTCGGAGCGCCGGCGTGAGGGTGCTCCACAATCCCACGAACCTCGGCTTTGCCGTGGGATACCGTCGGGCCCTGGCCGAAGCGAGAATGCCCTATTTCACATTCGTGCCCGGCGACCGGGAAGTCAGCGCCGAGTCCGTGAAGAACATCCTGAGCTTGGTGGGCTCCGCCGATGTCGTCGTCCCCTATCACGCCAACGCTCAGGCTCGCGCCTGGCACCGCCGTGTTCTGACTCGTGCCTCAACCGCGCTCATCAACGTGTTGTTCGGTTTTCGGCTGCGTTACTATCAGGGACCATGTGTCTACCCGACGGCGCTGGCGCGCTCGCTCAAGACGACGACCAACGGCTTCTTCTTCCTGGCCGAGATGCTCGTTGAGGCGCTACGCCGCGGTCACTCATACGTTGAAGTCGGCTTGATCCACCAAGAACGCTCGTATGGACAATCGAAGGCGGTGAGCGTGCGAAACATCGCGCGGGCCCTTGCGACCGTCTTGCGCCTGTGGTGGCGCTTGCGCGTCCGACCGCCGATCTTTCGAGAGATGGAGAAAGGCACGTGACGCAGGACATTCGAACGGTCCTGGTGACCGGGGGCGCCGGCTACGTCGGGGCAGTGCTCGTGCCGAAACTCCTCGCCCGCGGCTATCGGGTCAAGGTTCTTGACCTGTACTTGTTCGGCGACGACGTCCTCCCCAAGCGGGCGGCGGGTCTCGAGGAGATTCGCGGCGACATCCGCAACCAGGAGCTCCTCCGGGCGTCGCTGCGAGACGTCGACGCCGTCATCCACCTGGCCTGCATCTCGAACGATCCCAGCTTCGAGCTCGACCCCGGCCTCAGCAAATCGATCAACTACGACGCGTTCGAGCCGCTGGTGGCCATCGCCAGGTCGAGCGGCGTGCGGCGCTTCGTCTATGCCTCCACGTCGAGCGTCTATGGTGTCAGCGACCAGCCCGACGTGACCGAGGAGCACCCCCTGGTGCCGCTGACCGACTACAACAAGTACAAGGGGATGTGTGAGCCGATTCTCGATCGGTATCGCGCTCCCGATTTCACGCCGGTGACGATTCGGCCGGCAACGGTGTGTGGGTATTCGCCGCGGCTCCGACTGGACCTGACGGTGAACATCCTGACCAGCCACGCCGTGAGCAACCGCCGGATCACGATTTTTGGTGGAGCCCAGAAGCGGCCCAACATCCACATCGAAGACGTCACCGATCTGTACGTCGACTTGCTGGCGATGCCGGCGGACCCTCTCGAGGGCGAGATTTTCAACTGCGGCTATCAGAACCACACCGTCGCCGAGCTCGGTGACGTCGTCCGGGCCTCCGTGCTTCAGGAGATGCCGGATCTGGCCCCGGTCGAGATCGTGACGTCACCGAGCGCCGACCTGCGCTCCTACCACATTTCCTCGAAGAAGATCGAACGGGTGCTGGGTTGGAAGCCCAAGCGCACCATCGAGGACGCGGTCGTCGATCTCTGCCGGGCATTCCGGGCCGGGAAAGTTCCCAACCCCATGAGCGACATTCGGTATTACAACGTCAAGGCTGTCCAGGCTGCGAAGCTCACGTGAAGCGAGCCATCGTCACGGGCGGGGCGGGCTTCATCGGGAGCCACATGGTCGATCTGCTCCTCGAGCGCGGCCTTCAGGTCCGGGTCGTCGACAACCTGGCCACCGGGGCTCTCGACAACCTCGCCCACCACCGCGGGCACGCCGCTCTTACGATCCGGCAGGTCGACATGAGCACGCTCGGCCCCGATGATCCGGTCTTCGCCGATGCTGACTACGTGTTTCATTTCGGCGGCATGGGCGATATCGTGCCCTCGATCGAGCGGCCGCTCGACTACATGCGGGCGAACGTCGACGGAACGCTGGCGATGCTGGAAGGCAGCCGCCGGGCCGGCGTGAAGCGGTTCGTCTATGCCGCCTCCTCGTCCTGCTACGGCCTCGCCGAGGTCCCGACGACGGAGGCAGCTCCGATCGCGCCGCAGTATCCCTACGCGCTCAGCAAGTACATGGGCGAGGTGGCCGCCCTGCATTGGGGCAAGGTGTACCGCTTGCCCGTCGTTTCGCTGAGGATCTTCAACGCCTATGGCCCGCGCGCGCGCACCACGGGCGCGTACGGGGCGGTGTTCGGGGTCTTCCTGGCCCAGCGTGCGCACGGCCGGCCGCTCACCGTCGTGGGAGATGGCACGCAGCGCCGCGACTTCGTCTACGTCACGGACGTCGCCCGCGCCTTTCTCCTGGCGGCGGAGTCGTCGGTCAGCGGCGAGGTGTTCAACGTGGGCGCCGGTGATCCACAGTCGGTCAACCGCCTCGTCGAGCTGATCGGCGGATCCGTCGCGCACCTGCCCAAGCGGCCGGGCGAGCCTGACTGCACCTGGGCCGACATCAGCAAGATCGGCGGTGCGCTGGGCTGGAAGCCGGCCGTGTCGTTCGAGGACGGCGTGGCCACGATGCTGCGTGGTCTGGATCAGTGGCGCTCGGCGCCCGTGTGGACTCCCGAGTCGATCGCGACCGCAACGAAGAGCTGGTTTCAATACCTGTCCGGCGTTTCCTAGGGGACGACAAATGCTTCGGCGCAAGGTCAAGACGCTGGAGGAGCTGGTTGCGGCCGTGGGGCCGAGGCCGCGCCCCAAGACCGTCATCATGTGTCACGGGGTCTTCGACATCGTCCATCCAGGCCACGTGCGCCATCTCATGTATGCGAAGGAGAAGGCGGACATCCTCGTCGCCAGCCTGACCGCCGACACCTACATCACGAAGGCGGATAACCGGCCGTTCGTTCCGCAGGAGCTACGAGCCCAGAATCTGGCGGCACTCGAGGCAGTCGATTACGTCATCATCGACCCCAATCCGACGCCGATCGAGCACATCCGGCGCCTGCAGCCCGATTACTTCGCCAAGGGATACGAATATTTCGCCGAGGGCATTCCGCCCCGGACCCAGGAGGAAATCCGCGCCCTGGAGAGTTATGGCGGAGAGATCGTGTTCACGCCGGGCGACGTCGTCTACTCGTCCTCCAAGCTCCTCGAGCTGCAGCCCCCCAGAATCGCGGTGGACAAGCTTCTGAGCCTGATGGACTCCGAGGGCATGGACTTCGCTGCTCTTCGCAAGGTGCTCCACGGGCTGGGCGGCGTCCGCGTCCATATCGTGGGCGACACGATCGTGGACGGGTACAGCGAATGTACGCTGCTGGGCCAGGCCGCCAAGCACCCGGCCTTCAGCGTCAAGCTGGAGCGGACCGAGCGGTTCAGTGGAGGCGCCGCCATCGTGGCCCGCCATCTCAAGAGGGCCGGCGCCGAGGTATCGTTCTCGACGGTGCTGGGCGACGACCCGCTCAAGGACTTCGTGCTGAACGAGCTCGCGGAGGCCGGAGTCTCGTGCCGACCCATCATCGATCGTACGCGCCCCACGACCTACAAGGAGCGCTTCACCACCGACGGCCACCGGCTGCTTCAGGTGGATCGCGTGGACAATCGCCCCATCAGCGACAAGACCCTGCGCCTGATCGGCGACGAGGTACACTCACAGCGGGCCGACGTCGTCATCCTCAGCGACTTTCGCCATGGGATCTTCAATCGCGAATCGATTCCCCACATCGTCGGGCAGATTCCGGCGGGCCGGTTGAAGGTCGCCGACAGCCAGGTGTCGAACCGCTGGGGGAATATCCTGGACTTCACCGATTTCGACCTCATCACCCCCAACGAGCGTGAAGCGCGATTCGCCCTCGGTGATCAGGACACGACGGTCCGGCCGATGGCGCTGAAGCTCTATCGCGAGGCCCGCTGCCGGTACCTCATCCTCAAGTTGGGCCAACGAGGCATCCTGACGTACCAGCGGCCCGGTCACGACGTCCGGGACTTCTTCGCCGTGGACAGTCTGGTCGACCGGCTGATCGACCCCATCGGTGCCGGCGATGCGCTGCTGGCGTATGCCTCGCTGTCCCTGGTGTCCACCAGCAGCATCGTCGCCGGTTCGATTCTCGGATCGCTGGCCGCGGCGGTGAGCTGCGAGCGCCTGGGCAACGTGCCGATGGCCCCTCTCGAGGTGGAGCAGAAGATCGACGGCCTGGAGCGCCTTGCGCGGTACCGATGAGGTACCTCCTCGTCGGGTACGGCAACATCGGGGCCAAACGGAAGGCGGCCCTGGGCGAGCGGTGCGTGGCCACGGTCGATCCGTTCAATGCCGCGGCGGACTACCGTGCGGCGACCGAGTGTGACCCGGCCCGCTACGAGGCGGCCATCCTGGCCGTGCCCAACGACGTCAAGGTGGAGCTACTCCAGTATTTCCTGGATCTCGGCAAACACGTCCTCGTCGAGAAGCCGCTGATCCTCGATCTCGAAGTCGCGTCGGATCTGACCCGGCGTGCGCGGGAGAGCGGGGCCGTGTGGTACACGTCGTACAACTTCCGGTTCGAGCCCAACGTCGTGGCGCTCAAGCGTCATCTCGACGGCGGCGGCCTGGGTCGCATCTATCGAGTTCGCATGTTCTACGGCAACGGGACCGCCGCCAACCTGGTGGGCACGTGGCGGGACAGCCGGTACGGCGTGCTCGAGGACATGGCGACGCATCTCATCGACCTGGCCGGCTTCGTCTTCGGTCGATTCGGGTGCGACTTTCAGGTCTGGGAGCTGGGCAGCTACGTCATGAAGGGGATCGATCATTGCGTGCTCGCGACGTCCGACGGCGGGCTCGTCATCGAATGCAGCTTCCTGTCCTGGAAGAACCGCTGGCGCATCGAGGTCATCGGCGAGCGGGGCATGCTCGAGATGGACGGGCTGACAAAGTGGGGAACCAGCGAGCTCGTGCTGTGGAGGCGGAAGCTCCCGAGCGGTGTGCCTGACGAACACCGTGAGCGGGTCGCCGGGCCTGACCCCACGTGGTCCGCGGACCTCGCGTACTTCGAGGAGCGGATTCGCGCCGGCGTCACCTCGCTCGACAACGACGCCTGGCTGTCCCGCACGATCAAGGCGGCGGCCGCAGCGCCCACGAGAGGGATGGCGTGACGGCGCCGACCGGATTCCTCGGGCTCTCCCACCTCGGAATCGTGTCGAGCATCGGCTGGGCCTCGTCCATCGGACCCGCGACGGCGGTGGACTTCGACCCGAGGCTCATAACCCAGCTCGGCGCCGGGCAGTTGCCGGTCCACGAGCCCGGTCTCGACGAGTTGTTCGTGGCGGCGCGCACTCGCATGACGTTCTCCACCGATCCGGCCACGCTCTCGGCCTGCGCGCTGGTGATCGTGACGCGCGATGTCCCGACCGACTCGCGGAACGTGAGCGACCTCTCGGCCGTGTCGGCTCTTCTCGACGCCGCCATCCCGTTCCTCCGGAACGGCGTGACCCTGGCGGTCATGAGCCAGATACCGCCAGGCTTCATGCGCGCCCTGGGGAAACGGATCAAGACCCAGCGTCCCGATCTCGAGTTCGGACTCTACTACTGGGTGGAGACGCTGATCTTCGGTCGCGCCGTCGAGCGCTACTTGAAGCCGGAGCGCATCATCCTGGGCTGTGAGGAGCCCGGCCGGGCCCTCTCGGCCGATCTCGACGCCGCCGTACGGCACTTCGCGTGTCCCGTGTTCCGGATGCGCTACGAGAGCGCGGAGATGGCCAAGATGGCCATCAACCTCTACCTCTGTGCCGGCGTGACGTACGCCAACACCATGGCCGACCTCTGCGAGGCGGTCGGGGCCGACTGGACGGAAATGGTGCCGGCCCTGCGACTCGATCAACGAATCGGACCGGCCGCGTACATTCGCCCGAGCCTCGGCATCGCCGGCGGTAACCTCGAGCGGGACATGATCACGTTGCGCGACCTCGGCCAGCGACGGGGCCTCGGCGTCGATTTCATCGACGCCATGATCGCCGTCAACGAGCGGCGCGCGCAGTGGGTCGAGCGGAAGCTCGCCGAGCACGTGTTTCGCGACGCCGACTGGCCCACCGTCGCCGTGTGGGGGCTGGCCTACAAGCGGAACACCCGATCGACCAAGAACTCGGTGGCGGTCAGAATCCTCCGAGAGCTTCTCGGGCGGTGCGAAGTCCGCGCCTGGGATCCCATGGTGACGGCTGGGGACATCGACCTGCCCGTCAAAATCGTCGGCGACCGCGATGAGGCTCTGGCTGGCGCCGACTGTCTGGTGGTCCTGACCGATTGGGAAGAGTTCGCCGTTCCCCACGCGGGGGCCGTGGCCGCCATGCGACGGAAGGTCATCATCGACGGCGTCGGCATCGTCGATGCGGGTCGCGTCGACCTCGAAGGAGCTCGTGTCGTCGCGATGGGACGGGGATGAATGTGATCGAGCGACCGTAGGATCAGGAAGATGGATTTCGTGACGCGCTACCTCGAAGAGGTCGCGGAGATCGCCGGGCGAATCGACCGTGAGGCCATCGGCCGGCTCCTCGACGTGCTGGTCGAGGTTCGGGCGGCAGGTGGCCGGCTCTTCATCCTCGGGGTCGGCGGCAGCGCCGCCAACGCCTCGCATGCCGTGAACGACTTCCGAAAGATCGCCGGCCTGGAGGCGTACACGCCCGTCGACAACGTTTCCGAATTGACCGCGCGGATCAACGACGAGGGCTGGGACTCGTCGCTCGCCAAGTGGCTCGCCGGCAGCCGGCTGACCGACCGGGACTGTGTGCTGATCTTCTCGGTGGGCGGGGGCGATCCCGAACGCAACGTAAGCGTCAACCTCGTGCGGGCCATCGAGTACGCCAAGAGCGTGGGAGCCCGGGTGTGCGGCGTGGTGGGCCGCGCCGGTGGCTTCACGGCCAAGATGGCGGACGCGTGCGTGTTGATCCCCGTGGTGGACGCACAGACCGTGACCCCGCACACCGAGGCCTTTCAGGCCGTCGTCTGGCATTTGCTGGTCTCGCATCCGCGGCTGCAGGCGTCCCCGACGAAGTGGGAGAGCCTCGAGCGATGACCCTTCGCCGCATCGTCGTCCTCGGAGCCTCCGGGCACGTCGGCAGCGCCCTGGTTCGCGCCTTCGGTACGCGTGGCGTCGAGGTGATCGGCCACTCGTCGACGACAATCGACTTGCGGCGGCCCGAGGCGCTCGGTGCGCTCGACGGCATGCTGGATCCCGAGACCGCTCTGGTGCTGGTCTCCGCGCTCACCCCGGACAAGGGGCAGAGCGTGGACACATTCATGACGAATCTCACGATGGTCGCCAACGTGACCCGGTACCTCGAACAACGTCGTGCCGGTCTCTGCGCCTACGTGAGCTCGGACGCCGTCTACGGCTTCGACATCAATCCGGTGGACGAGACAACCCCGGCCGCGCCCGCGGGGTATTACGCGCTGGCCAAGTACGCGGGGGAGCGGCTGGTCCAGCTCGCGGGCACGTCGGGAGGCACCCCCGTCCTCGTCCTGCGGCTCACGGGTGTGTACGGCCCGGGCGACCCGCACGGGGCGTACGGCCCGAACGCGTTTGCTCGCTCGCTGGCCAGGGAGCGCGGCCTCCGGCTCTTCGGAAGCGGCGAGGAAGAGCGCGACCACATCTACGTCGACGACGCGGCGCAGATCATCGGCTCACTCGTGGCCGCGCGGGCGACGGGGATCTTCAACATCGCCACCGGCGAGAGCCGCGCCTTCGGCGACATCGTCGAGACGATTCGCGCGCTGGTGCCCTACGAGGTGAAGGTGACGTCGGTGCCCCGGAAGGGCCCCGTCACTCACCGTCGCTACGATATCGCACGCCTGCGGCAGGCCGTTCCGCAGATGGTGTTCACGCCGTTCAAGGATGGGCTGCGGGCGACGCTGGCCGCCTTCGGGGCGGTGTGACGATGCGCGAGATCGACCTTCTCGACCGCTACCCGCGGGTGCGGCGCAACATCGCCGCCCGGGAGGCGGCCAAGCCCTACCAGCGTGAGCTCGCACGAAAATTCGGCCGCGAGTATTTCGACGGGGAGCGCGGACAGGGGTATGGCGGGTATCGCTACGATGGCCGGTGGGTGGCGATCGCCGAGCGGATGCGAGACTTCTACGGTCTCAGGGCGGGGGACGTCATCCTCGACATCGGCTGCGCCAAGGGGTTTCTCCTCCACGACTTTCGTCAGGTCATCCCCGGTATCCGCGTGGCCGGTCTCGATCTCTCGCCCTATGCCGTCGAGCACGCGATGGACGACGTCAAACCGTTCCTCGTGGTGGGCAGCGCGGACGACCTGCCGTATGCCGACGAAACCTTCGACCTCGTCATCTCCATCAACGCGGTCCACAACCTGGGGCTGGTCAGTTGCGTGCGGGCCATCGGCGAGATGGAGCGCGTCGGTCGTCGCTTCAAATATCTGCAAGTGGACTCCTACCGGAACGAGGAAGAGCGGGAGAAGTTCGAGCGCTGGCAGTTGACCGCGCTCACGCATTTCGATCCCGACGGCTGGCGGAAGGTGTTTCGGGAGGCCGGCTACGCCGGTGACTACTCTTGGACGATCACCGAATAGTCGAGACTATCAGAAAGCTTGAGCCGATCCTCGCCTGCCCTCGCTGCCACGCAGCGCTGACGAGGCTGGGAGAATCTCTCGTCTGCTCACGCAGCGGCTGCAACTTCGGCGGGATCATCCGCGATGGCATCGTCAGCCTGCTGGAAGGCGGCCAGGGAGTGTTTTTCGATGAACACTTCCATGTCATGATGCACGGTTCCGACGAGCCTCGAACTTACAGTGCCTTTTATGCTCAGCAGGTCAAGGCTCTGGGGCGGTGCTTGGAGGGCGCGAAGGTCATCCTCGACGTCGGCTGCGGCCCCCGCCGTCCCTATGAAGGTTCTCGGGAAAGCCTCACGATCGGCCTTGATCCCTCATACGAGTCGCTCCGTTACAACAAGGACGTCGACCTGAGAGTGCACGGTTCGGCCACCGCCTTGCCACTGGCCACGGGGTCCATTGACGCTGTCGTGTGCTTCTATTCGCTCCACCACGTTGTGGGGGCGACCGTCCGGGATAACGAGGCGCTCATACGGGCGGCCTTCCGCGAGTTCGCGCGGGTACTCCGGCACAACGGACGCCTCGTCGTCTTTGAGGTGGCGCCGTGGTGGCCGGCCTGGGCACTACAGCGGGTGAGCTGGACAGCAGCGCGGCGGCTCGCTGGCCCGATGGTCGCCATGTTCTTCTGGTCGTCCAAACGCCTGCGGCGGATCGCCCGAG
>Ga0209267_1002576_pt1 | contig 11600 bp, 8 predicted proteins | sample GraSoiAngelo_137_FD_185894 | JGI IMG/M metagenome (GOLD analysis project Ga0209267, IMG submission 185894) | Grasslands soil microbial communities from the Angelo Coastal Reserve, California, USA - 14_0929_09_30cm (SPAdes) (version 2) | ecosystem: Environmental > Terrestrial > Soil > Grasslands ... | reverse complement strand
ACCGTCGTCGGTCAACAAGAACTGAGCCGCGAACGACTCCAATTCTCTCACAGTAGCAATCTCTACATCCGTCCTCAAATCCTTTGCTCGCTGCCGTGCGGCTGCCTCGTCTTCCGCAGCAACCACAACGCAATTACCGTCTCGCAGCCGTAGGACGAATAACGTCATATATTCCCCGAACTGAGTGCTACGCCGATGGCACCGAAGCAATGTTTGTTGTGAATACCTCGCCCAACATCGCTGTTAACGTTCAGGAAGGAAGATTGTTATCACGGCGGCAGCGCGGCTGATGAACAATGTGATTGTACTCGATCTTTTTGCGTTCGATGCGGAGCTTCAGTGCCCACTCGATCCGCCGGAGCTCCGACACCTCGGGACATGACACCGAGTTAAAGCGAGACTTGGCCCCCGCGCGCCCGGTGCAGCTGACACGGTGACCCTCCGCCTGACCGGGGCAACCAAAGTCGCGGTAATGCCAGTAAACAACAGTACGATACAGACTTATGTCTTTGTCTGCCGAATTTTACTTGACAACGGCCGACTCAGATTCTACAATTAGCACTCATCCATGTAGAGTGCCAACAAGGCTTCCGATCGTCCCAAGTCTAAACCGACTAAGAATCGATAAAAGGAGTGCAAGTATGGCTACGAAATTCACTCCGCTGCACGACCGCATCCTGGTTCGTCGCGTAGAAGAAGCGGCAACCACTCGCGGCGGAATCCTCATACCGGACAGTGCTAAGGACAAGCCGCAGGAGGGCGCAGTCATCTCCGTGGGCAAGGGCAGGAGCAATGAAGACGGCAAGGTGTTCCCTCTGGCGGTGAAAGAGGGAGACCACATCCTGTTCGCTAAGTATGCCGGCACTGAAATCAAGATTGACGGTGAAGATTTCCTGATTATGAAGGAAGAGGAAGTTCTCGGCGTGCTGTCTGGCGTCACCAAGAAGGAAACCGTGGGAGCGCGGCGGTAGTCGTCAGGAGTTGGTCGCCAGTAGCTAGTAGCCGGACCTCATGCAACCCAAGACATTCCGCAGGCCTGGCCTGCAAGAAATCCGTAACTTCTGATAGGAGATTTTGACTATGGCAAAACAAATCGTACACGGAGAGGAATCGCGGCAAGCGATTCTCCGCGGCGTTAATATTCTGGCCGACGCCGTGAAGGTGACTCTCGGCCCCAAAGGCCGCAATGTTGTGATTGAGAAGAAATTCGGATCGCCGACCATTACCAAGGACGGCGTGACCGTGGCAAAAGAAATCGAATTGAAAGATGGGCTGGAGAACATTGGCGCGCAAATGGTGCGTGAAGTCGCTTCCAAGACTTCCGACGTCGCTGGCGATGGCACCACCACCGCGACCGTTCTGGCGCAGGCCATCTATCGCGAAGGCGTGAAGACGGTCGCGGCCGGCGCCAACCCCATGGCCATGAAGCGGGGCATCGAGAAAGCGATTTCGGTGGTTTGCGGCACCATCGACTCCAAGACCGGCGAGCGCGGCAAAGGCGAACTCGACAAGTTCTCCAAGCCCGTCACTGGCGACATGATCGCCCAGGTCGGCACCATCAGCGCGAACAACGACGACACTATCGGCAAGATCATCGCCGAGGCCATGAAGAAAGTCGGCAAGGATGGCGTCATCACATGCAGTTCGACCGCGGCTACCTCTCACCCTACTTCGTCACGGATCCTGAACGCATGGAAGTTGCCTTCGAGAACACCTACATTCTCATTCACGAAAAGAAGATCAGCTCCATGAAGGATATCCTCCCTCTGCTTGAGCAGATCTCCAAGAGTGGCAAGCCGCTGCTTATCATCGCAGAGGACATCGAGGGAGAGGCCCTGGCGACTCTTGTCGTCAACAAGCTGCGTGGGACGCTGCAGGTTGCTGCCGTAAAGGCGCCTGGATTCGGCGATCGTCGCAAGGCCATGTTGCAGGACATCGCAACGCTCACGGGCGGGAAGGCGATCACGGAAGATCTAGGCATCAAGCTCGAGAACGTGAAGATGGAGGATCTCGGACAGGCCAAGAAGGTCACCATTGACAAGGACAACACCACCATCATCGAAGGTAAAGGCAAGCACGCCGACGTCGAAGGCCGGGTGAAGGAAATTCGCGGCCAAATCGATAAGACCACCAGCGACTACGACCGCGAGAAGCTGCAGGAGCGGTTGGCGAAACTGGTCGGTGGCGTGGCTGTAATCAAAGTTGGCGCCGCGACCGAGACGGAAATGAAAGAGAAGAAGGCTCGTGTCGAGGACGCCATGCACGCAACCCGTGCGGCGGTGGAAGAAGGCATCGTCCCGGGCGGCGGTGTAGCCCTGGCCCGCTGCGTTTCCGCACTCGACAAGCTGAAGGTCGAGGGCGATGAGCAGATCGGCGTCAACATTGTGAAGCGTGCTCTCGTAGAGCCGCTGCGCCAGATCGCCGAGAACTCCGGCGAAGAAGGCGCCATCGTGCTGGGAAAGGTCAACGATTCGAAGGACAACAACTTCGGCTACAACGCCCTGACCGGCGATTACGAAGACCTCGTCAAGGCGGGCGTGCTCGACCCGACCAAGGTCGTGCGCATTGCCCTGCAGAATGCCGGCTCGATCGCGTCGTTGATGCTGACTACCGAAGCGCTTGTGGCGGAGATTCAGGAAGAGACGAAGGGCGCTCCCGCCCCCGGCGGCCGTGGCGGTATGGGGGATATGTACTAAAAGCAGCCACTAGCTTAGCTTTTAGCTCTTAGCTTGAAACCAAGGTCCCGCTCGCGAGAGCGGGGCTTTCGTACGGGAGTTGTTCTATGGTTTGCCAACAGTTGGACCAACTGGAATGGGACTTTATTCAGGCAAGGGCGGGAAGCCAGGACATAGATTCGTTGGGATGGACAGATCGTGAGTTTTCATACCTTGACGCGATATTGGATCATCAGCGGGAGGGGCATCAAGGCGAACGCTGCCCTGGGGATTAAATACGATTCAGGGGTATTAGGACTCTTGAAATGCCATGCTTACTTTGCCGGTCTGCCGTGATGCAGGCATAGTGCGACCAGATCCGAGACATTCGCTTCGCCCGCGCACATGACCGTGTCTGCACCCCCCCAATAGATTTTCACGGTTCCATCGGACTCCAGAACGGCGCCACAGCTGAAGACCACGTTGTGGACATATCCAGTTATTTCCCAAGGATCTTCCGGTTGCAAAATCCACGAGTCGCCCACACCGATGACCTTTGCCGGGTTCTCGAGGTCATGAAGAGCAACCCCCAAACGATAGACCGATCCATCCATAGTTCGGAAAACTCCGTGATAGATGGAAAGCCATCCCTGGTCCGTTTTGATCGGCGGCGCGCCGGGACCGATCTTCATTTCATCCCAGTGATATGGTTCAGGCCTCATGATGAGCTGAGATTGGCCCCAATAGCATAGATCCGGAGAATAGGAAATCCAGATTGACCAGGGGGCGATTTCCGAATGAGGACGGTCAAGCCGGGCATAAAGCCCATCAAACTTCCCGGGAAAGATCACCACATTCCGATAATCCGCCTGGGTGATTAGGGAAACTCTTTCCACCTGACTGAAGTCCTTAGTCTTGGCCAGGGCGATCCGCACTCCATTTCGCGAGTAGGCGCTGTAGGTGATGATGTACTCCCCTTCCAGCCGGGTCACGCGTGGGTCCTCCACGCCGAACTCTTCATAGGCGGCAAAAGGGCTGTCCCGGTCAGGAATCAGAAAGGGCTGTGGATCGGCGGTGAAGTGGAATCCGTCGGGACTGCGTGCCAAACCAATGATGGACCGTCCGGTGCGGAGATGGGAGCGGAAAAGCATGATGTATTCGTTCTCGTGCTTCACGACCGCCGCGTTGTGAACGGTTTCCACTGGGTAGGGGATCTCGGCCTTGGTGAGGATGGGGTTGTGGCGGTATCGTCTGACGATGTCCGGCTTCATGGTCGTCTCTTCGCTTCCAGATCAAAAATCGTTGAGTAAACCCGTTCGTATCCCTCCACCATGGTATCGATCGAAAAGTATTGCCGGACACGGCTGCGGCAGGCACGACGATCGATTTCAGAGATTCGTCCAAGGGCCCGAACTGCTTCAGTGACGTTGTCAACCAGAAAACCAGTCTGCCCGTCCGTGATCACCTCACGGCAAGAGCCGAGGTCCATCGCGATGACGGGCACGCCAGCGGCATTGGCTTCGACCAGGACAAGTCCGAATCGCTCCGGGATGGTGTTCAGGTGCAGTAGAGCTCGGGCTCGGGCAAACAGTTCGTTCTTGCCCGGCACGCCCACCGGTCCGATATAAAGGATGTTTTGATCGTCGAGATGGGGTTTGACCTGCTCCCGAAAATAGGCCTCATCCTGGATAATTCCAGCGATGATCAAACGCATTCCGCTCAGACGAGCAACCTCGATGGCCAGATGAACACCTTTATCCGGGTGGATCCGACCGAGGAAAATCAGGTCATCACCGCCGGGTTCCTGAAGCGGGTACAACGAGAGATCGATGCCGTTGTAGACGGTCGCCAGGTAATTCAGCCCTGCGGCTCGATCGGAGTCGCTGATGGAAACGAAGTATCCGTCACGATACTTCTGATAGACGGGCATGATTTTGGCTGACGAGAATCCGTGGATGGTAGTCAGGACCGGTGTCTTGACCAGCCGGGTGTAGGTCAAAGCCATGAAGTCGTAGTGGCTGTGGATGAGGTCAAACTCAGCCGCGCGCTCGAACGCTTCGGAGATGTGAAGGTATTCGGCTACTTTGGGATCGACGGCGAAATCCTCTTCATATCCCTTGTCCACCACGGCATGCAGGTGAGCCCGGGTCACAGAATCCCTGCTGGCGAACAACGTCACATCCCAGCCACGGGCGACGAGCCCTTCGGTGATGTTGCTAGCCACCGTTTCCCAGGCGCCGTATTGCCGAGGAGGCGTTCGCCAGGCTATCGGCGACAGGACAGCCACTCTTTTGTCGGGCTTTGTCATGCTGTTCGACGATATTTCCTAGTGCATGGCAGCCAGCACTTCATCGAGGGGAACGGTAGCGAAACCGGTGGCGTGGTCGGCCATGCCATAGGGAATGATCAGTTCGCCGTTGTGGAGGAGAGCGCCACAAGTATAAACGACGTTCGGCACGTAGCCTTTACGCTCCTTTTGGTCCGGTTTGAGCAAGGGTTCGCGGAGGCGGCCGATCACTTTGCCGGGATTGTCGTGATCGAGGAGGAACGCGCCGATGCAGTACGTTCGCAGGGGGCCGACACCGTGGCTGAGGACCAGCCAGCCCGCTTCTGTCTCAATGGGGGACCCGCAGTTCCCAAGCTGGACGAGCTCCCACGGGAACATCGGTTTAAGGAGTACCTTGCGTTCATACCAGAAGTGGATGTTGTCGGAAAACATGAGGTAGATGCTCTCGTTGTCCTGGCGGGAGAGCATGGCATAGAGGCCGTTGATTTTCCGGGGGAAGATGGCCATGCCTTTGTTCTCGGCGGCCGGACCGTTCAAGGTGATGAACCGAAAGAGGAGGAAGTCAGAAGTCTCCACCAGTTCTGGCAAGACCACCTTGCCATCGAAGGCCGTGAAGGTGGCGTAGTAGACGTGGGTGCCGTCATCGTTCTGGAAACACACGAACCGGGCGTCTTCGATGCCGTTGCGTTGCGACGGTGTGGCCGGGAAAATGATGCGTTCACACAGCCGCTGTTGGGGCTGGAACTGAACCTCGTAATTGGACCGGGCCAGCATCAAAATTCCCCGGATGGCATTCCGATCCGACAGGCGGGACTGCTTCACTTCGGCTTCGAGATTGGCGCGAAGTTCTTCCAATGCAAACGACTCCCCCAACTTGCTCATAACCCGACGCGTGAATTCGTTGGTCAATCCCAGCTCAAAGAGTTTCCGCTCGAAGAGCGCCTTCTCGTAACGGGGGTTCGGGATTTGACGCGGCTCGGTGAGGAAGCCGGTTGGGGTTAGGACCTCGATCCGATGGTCGACGTGGATGATACCCGTCCGAAAAGTGATGGAGGAAATGTGTCCCTCCCCGGTGGCGCGCAAGCTGAGGATAAAACGCAGAGCGCCGGGAGGCAGGCCAGACTGGTCAGGGTGCGGGACGATAGACGGATTGAACAGGGCTGCGGATTCTAAGGAGAATTCGCAAACGAAATAGGAGCCGATCAACAGCTGTCTTTGTTCGGAAATTTCCTCATCGGTCAACAGGAGGTCGCGGACCTGTTCGAATCGTTCCAGAAAGGATTTGTGGATCTGCTGGTGTCGCTGGGAGAATTCGGCGGATACTTCGTCCAGGAGAGGGCCGACTCGGGTTTCCGGGAGCAACATGATCCTGGCGATAATCCTGCCGGCCCGCTGGGAATCCTCCGGACTGAATGGCCGCAGAAGAACGCGGGACTGGTCAGGCCGGAGGACCGTGGCCGTGCGTTTGACGTGAATCGAGTTGGCGTTCATGGACTGGTTATTCCAGAGAAACGAGACCGGAAGCCGCGATTACTCTTAGACGGCGATCGGTTCCTTAAAACTCGTCAGCATATTTTGCGCCAAGCGCATCTCCACCAACGAAAGCAAGAAGGCCAGGGTTGATTCCGCTCCCTGGTTCCGGTTGACCCGATCCACATGCAACCCATCGCGGCAGCCGCCTGTTTCGGGAGAGCAGAGTTCCAATCCGAGATCGTTCCAGCCGATGAACCAGTCGAAGGCGCGTTGTGCCTGCTCGTACCACCAGAGGTCCGATGTGGCGCGATAGGCTTCAAGACAGGCTGAGACCATTGCTTGCGCCTCGATGGGCTGCTGGTCAAAGTTGGCGCGCATGCCGCCGCGGCGATAAAATCCGTTGGTGCCAATGGATCGAAAGTGACCCTTCTCGGAGATTTGCAATTCCGTCAGCCAGCGCAGGGCCTGCAGGCCGCGCTCAAGGACCGCTTGTTGTCCGGTTGCACGTCCGCTCAGAATCAAGGCGTGTGGGAGCTTCGCGTTGTCGTAAGTCAGATCCTCTTGAAACCAGTGCCAGTCCGGCTGGGCGGTCCTTTCGAAAAGTTCCATGAGCCGGGAAGTGAGTGTCTCACGGGTTTGGTTGACCAGGCTGTCACCGCTCAACCGGCGCAGGTATTCATGAATGCCGATAAGGCCGAACGCCCACGCCCGCGGCGAAGTGAACTCCGTCAGAGCTGGCAACGCCAGCGCGAAGAGTTGTCCAGCCATGATCTGGAAGCTCCGATAAGGCGAACGCCCCACGCCCACGCCCAGCGCCCAGAGCGCTCGCCCTTGACAATCCTCTGACCCTTGCTCGTCGAGCCAGCGGCGGTCGAAACTCAGGTGGTTGTGGAAGCGTTTCACTCTGAGATCGAACGCGTGGTGCAAGAACGCCGCGTAGGTTGTGGCCAGCGTCCGCACGCGCTCTGGCTCTTCTCCCAATTCACTGAGCAGTACCGCGAGGATGAATGCGCGAGCGTTGTCATCCGTACAGTAGCCTTCGGAAAAATTCGGGACGCTAAAAATGGCATGCTGGAAGATTCCGGTCGAATCGGTCATCCGCGAGAGATGACTCAACTTCAACTCCGGCAGTTCCCGCGGCTTTTGGTCGAGCGTCTTCGTGGCGAGAGATTTTCGAGATCGCGCCGCCCCCTCGATCCGTGACAACTCGAACGAGCGCATATAGAGCCGCGCCACGTTGCTCCAGACCATCTCACGGCCCAGCTTGTAAGCATTCTTGCGAATGGCATGCCGGCGGGTGTCGTCGCGCAGCAAACCAATCACCTCGCGGGCTATGGCCGGGGCGTCGCCGAACGGCACCAGCACGCCGTGGTCTTCCGCCAACAATTCTGCAGCGTGCCAGTACGGTGTCGAAATTACCACTTTGCCCGCACCAAACGTATAGGCTAGCGTGCCCGACGTGATCTGCGCTTCGTTGAGATAAGGCGTGATGTAAAAGTCTGCGGCGCCGATGAACTCCTTCAGATTTTCAAGTTCTACGAACCGGTTATAGAAGATGACGTTCTTCTCGAGTTTGTTCTTTTTGGCAAGGATTTCGAGGCTGAGCCGGTAGGCTTCGCCATGCTCGCGTAGTTCGTTGGGATGGGTGGCGCCCAGCACAATATAAACAACGTCGGGAAACTCCGCTAGAATGTGCGGCAGGGAGTTGAGCACATATTCGATCCCCTTGTTCGGCGAAAGCAGCCCGAACGTGAGCAGCACCACCCTGCCTTCCACACCGAACTGGTCCTTGAAATCGGTCGGATCGACAAAACCTACGTCGGGAATGCCATGCGGGATGAGATCGATCTTGGCCGGCGGTGCCTGGTAAATCTCCTGCAACATCTGTCGCCCCCGCTCAGCCATGACCACGAGCCGGGTCGAGAGGGCGACTAACTCGTGCATTACGCGCCGTTGGTCGGCTTTCGGCTCACGCAAAATGGTATGAAGCGTAGTGACAACGGGCATTCTCAATTCGCGCAGGAGTGCCAGGATATGGCCGCCGGCCGTCCCGCCGAAAATGCCGAACTCGTGCTGCAAGCAGACGATGTCCACGTTGCTGATATTGAGGAAGTCCGCAGCACGTAGATAAGACGATAAATCCTGCTCCTCAATCTCGAAGCGAACTACTTGCGGGTACTCGTAGCCACCTTTAATGTCATTCACCGACACTGAGAAACACTGGCTTTGGGGATGCGCAGCTGCTACGGAGACAAGCAGGTCAGACGTGAACGTCGCAATGCCGCACTTGCGCGGCAAGTGGTCGCCGACAAACGCGATCTCGCGAACTTTGGAACTTTCTTTCATGAGGCAGTCTTTCATTCCTCGCGCCCCGCGCTGCTATGCGCACGAGTCTGCGCGCCAACCGCAAATGTGCCGCCTCAGCGTGAAGTGGGAAGGAGCGTTCTCCGGTAGTGTAGATTCCGTCCTTCGGGCGGTGGTTTCCAAGGCATGCGGTTCTACCGATCCGATGCGGGTTGGCAGGAGCGCGGAAAGGATATTCGCGCAGATGCAGTGATCGTCTCCATGAGCCCACCAAGCTATCCCTCGGTATGGTTGCATCCCCGCAGAGCCCGCTGCTGTTCCACCTAGCTAAATCATTGTACCTCGCATCGTGATAGGAGAAGCGATTCTTGAGCAGCCTGCTGGCGGCGGAATTGGCGCTGTCGGCGTGGGGTCCCCTTGCGGGTACGGAGGTCACGGACGCTCCTGCCCAGGGCGCGAAAAAAATGCTCTTGATTCGGCACGCTCCCGCTTGTGGAGTGCCACGAGCAGATTAGCTTGGCTACGGTCAGATCTCATTGTCCTACTCCTTTATAGATGCCTGGTTCGAACGAAGTTCCACAAGGCGAGGCAAAAGGCCGCTGGCAGTGCCCTCAGCGTGAAGCTCGAGAAGTATCTATCCCGGCCCGACTACGAAGGCCACATCTCGTTCATTGAGACTTTTCACGAAGGACTTCCGCAAGATGGTATTGGCTGCCCCCGGGGATTCGAACCCCGAGATGCTGATTCAGAGCGAGATTTAAATGAGAGTGGTTGAAAGCACGTGTCACAGAATATCTCTTGATAGCCACGCATAATCTCGCTTTTCCCCGCCGTTGTCATCGCGTGCTGCGGCTGCATCGTGGGCATGTCGAAGAGGTGGCGCCGGGATCGCTCCGGCGTGAGAGTCGGTGTAGACAGAAGGTGTCACGACTTTGGACATTTTCCGGCACAGTCCGGACCAATGGAAGGACAGGTTCTGCAGCTGGCTTGCAAGTTGTTGTAGCCATGTTGCAGAGAAACGGCAGTCGGGTACGGAGTATCATGAACCGGAGTTCCTTACTTGGCGGGGAGAGGGCTCATGTTTGAACGGTACACGGAGAAAGCACAGCGCGTCATCTTCTTTGCGCGCTACGAGGCCAGTCAGTTCGGTTCTCCTTACATAGAGACGGAGCACCTGCTGTTGGGACTGCTGCACGAAGACAAAGCTCTCACCTTCCGGTTCCTGCGTTCTCATGCCTCGGTCGAGTCCATCCGCAAGCAGATTGAGGGACACATTACTATCCGGGAGAAGCTCTCGACCTCGGTCGATCTCCCGTTGAGCAACGAGTGCAAGCGGGTTCTGGCTTACGCTGCCGAGGAGGCTGAGCGCCTTTCGCACAAGCACGTTGGAACCGAGCATCTTTTGTTGGGACTGCTGCGTGAAGAGAAGTGCTTCGCCGCCGAGATCCTGCACGAACGCGGCTTACACCTTTCGACCATGCGCGAGGAACTGGCCCGTACCAGCCAGGAAAAAGCTCAACCCCAGCGTCAGCGCGAATCCTCCCTGCTGAGTGAGTTTTCCCGCGACCTGACCCAGGCCGCGATGGATACCCAGCTCGATCCGCTGGTGGGACGTGAAAGCGAGCTGGAGCGCGTGATTCATATTCTCTGCCGCCGCACCAAGAACAACCCAGTACTGATCGGCGAGGCTGGCGTAGGTAAGACTGCCATCGTCGAAGGACTGGCGCAGCGCATCGCCGATGGCGAAGTCCCGTCGTTCCTGGCAGATAAGCGCATCCTGGCCCTTGACCTGTCATTAATCGTGGCGGGCACCAAATATCGTGGCCAGTTTGAAGAGCGCCTGAAGACCATCATGAAGGAGCTGATGGAGTCGCAGAACGCCATCATCTTCATCGATGAGCTGCACACGCTGGTAGGCGCAGGTTCTGCCGAAGGTTCGTTAGACGCGGCCAACATCCTGAAACCGGCTTTGTCGCGCGGTGAAATTCAGTGTATCGGCGCGACCACGCCGGGCGAGTATCGCAAGTCGATCGAAAAAGACCGTTCGCTCGAGCGCCGTTTCCAGGCCGTCAAGGTTCCGCCGCCGAATGAAGGCGATGCCACCAAGATTCTGTTCGGCATTAAGGACCGCTACGAGAAGTTCCACGCGGTCACTTACACCGACGACGCCATCAACTTCGCTGTAGCGCATTCCACTCGCTATATTCCGGACCGCTTCCTGCCCGATAAGGCAATCGATCTCATCGATGAGGCGGGAGCGCGCGTGAAGCTGCGCCAGACCTCATTGCCTGAGGAGATCACGGAGGTCCAGAAGCGGATCAAGTTCATCGTACACCGCATGGAAAACGCCATCGCGAACCACGAGTTCGAGAAGGCGCGCTTCTACTCGGACGAGGAACGCAAAGAGCGCGAGAACCTGCGCGCCCTTCGCGAAAAATACCACCTCGATGAATCCTCCACCGGCGTTGTCGGTCGGGAGGACATCGAGGATGTGGTATCGCGCTGGACTGGCGTCCCTATCACCTCGATCAAGGAAGAAGAATCGCAGAAGCTGCTACGCATCGAAGAAGAGTTGCACAAGCGCGTGATCTCGCAGGACAAGGCAATCACTGCCTTGGCCCGCGCCATCCGCCGCTCGCGTGCCGGCCTGAAGAACCCGAACCGGCCCATCGGTTCATTCCTCTTCCTCGGTCCCACATTGATTTATTTTCAGTTGGTTACCCAATGGCAACTCTAGCGGCACCATCCCGGTTCTCAGATTCTCAATCTTCAAACCCGGGTTCGATTCCCGGTAGCGCTACCAACTACATCCGCCAAAGCCCGCTAATTCAGCGGGTTCTGTTTTTGCCCAAAAAAGTTGGTGGCGCTCTTTGCCGGCAAAA
>Ga0209267_1002573_pt1 | contig 11607 bp, 8 predicted proteins | sample GraSoiAngelo_137_FD_185894 | JGI IMG/M metagenome (GOLD analysis project Ga0209267, IMG submission 185894) | Grasslands soil microbial communities from the Angelo Coastal Reserve, California, USA - 14_0929_09_30cm (SPAdes) (version 2) | ecosystem: Environmental > Terrestrial > Soil > Grasslands ... | reverse complement strand
AGCCTCCCCATGAAGCCAACCGACAGCCTATTCAATTATTACGGTTACCTCGCAGATCACAGTGGACTGAACCTCAAGCCTGGGATGCGCTTAAAGGTCGAGCACGCCTATTTCCGACCCGCTGAAGCAGGAGAGGAAGAGCACACCGCCAAGCTTTTCCTTGGGATCAGCACCGCGTACTTCAACCTGCAGTTGACCAGTGATGGCAGGATTCGCTTCCGTCAAAATGGGACTGCCAAGTACGCACCGCCATCTCTGGTTCACGGGGTACATGATGAGATCTCAGACCTCGCCATCAGTTCCATTCCGCAGGAACGTTACTTCCGGTTTCTTTTCAAGACATATCTCGTGCCCCAAAAACACACCCGCTCCACAGCTATCGTTGGAGCAACGAAATCCAGCCAATTAGATGAACTGGACAAAGAACTTCGCGCCCATCCTGATGAGGATTGCAAAAATACCGCAGCAAACTACGGAGCCGTCTGTTTTGGGTTCGAAGGGTTCGTTACGCTTACCCCGCAGGTCAAGGTAGAGTTGAACGGAAAAACCAAGTTCATTGATTCGGGAACAAGAATCAAGGACCTTTTATCCCCGTCACAAGCAGACGTCCTCAAATCTCTTAAGATCCAGCGGCAGTTTCTCAATTCCTACTATGATCTGCAGTTCGACCCTGCCGACCCCAATGTGTTATCACTCGCGCTTGTAGCTCGTGATCGAGTGACTTGGTCCAACAGCGCCCGAGCGCTTCATTGAACCAGGAGGAAGGGTGTCTCCTATCCCACCATGATAAAAAGACGGCGAAAAGTCAACGGTCTCACCCGAACTCCTTCGCGGCTAGCAATTGGACTCAGTGATGAAAAAGGGCACATTTGTGGGATGGACAGTCGTCCCTGCCCATCATAAATCAACGACCAGGAAACACGAAAACGGTGAACATTCCGTTTGATCACGCCGAGAAGAAGACCGCGGCAACCTTCGCCGGTCCGGTAAGCCTAATCACTTTCGGAAGGGAGCAGTATCTTTGGCATGCTGATCGAAATGGCGGCATCGCCGACCCTGACGGGCCGGGGTGAGGTCCACCGTGACCGTCGGCCCGTTCGCGAATTTCTCGCTCCCCGCCGCTTCGGTACGGTCGTCCGAGGCGTCATCTCCGCTGCTAGGCTCGGCTCGAAATGAAGATGCGGCCATTTGCGGAGAAGTGTGATAATGTCCCTAAGTAGACTCCCGAAGTAGAATTGCCTGAATTCCTTGAAGGGCGAGCTTTGCCGTTCTCCCTCCATTGATTTCAGCCAATTTCAGGCTAACGCCTCGTAGTGTCTGGGAAGTGGCACTTTACCAAGATCCTGCGCTCGTAGTGCTTCGAAGAGTACAGGGAGAATTAAAGATGAAGAGTTTATTTGTGGGCAACATGAGCTTCCAGACCTCGGAGAGCGAATTGCGCGAGCTGTTTGCACCGTTCGGCCAGGTAACGCGCGTTCACTTGGCCATGGACCGGGAGACCGGGCGTGCACGCGGTTTTGCTTTCGTCGAAATGCCCAATGACGCGGAAGCGACGCAGGCCATGGCCGCCCTGGATGGGAAAGAAGTTGGCGGGCGCAATTTGAAGGTGAATGAAGCGCGCCCTAAGGGCGAAGGCGGCCCGCCACGCGGTCCGAAGAACTTTGGCGGCCCGGGCGGAGGCGGCGGGCGCGGCAAGGGCGGCGGACGAGACCGTTTTTCGAACGAAGACTACCGTGAGTCGGCACGCCAGCCCCGCGAACCGCGCTGGTAGTTTTCTTTTCCATGAATAGGCTGGACGGCAGGGACCAGGGCCCTCGCCGGACTCTGCTTTAGGAGAGGCTTATGACCACGACATTCCAGAAGCGGCAGAAAGAAATGAAGCGCATCGAGAAGCGCAAGATGAAGGAAGAAAAGCGCGCGCAGCGAAAGCTGGATAAGACCAACGCTCCGGAAGTCGAACATGATCCCGCGTCCGATCCAACCATCGACTGGAATCACAGCAACGAGATAACTTCACACGAGTGACTTTGCCGAGTCTCAGCCTGGGCCTCGCCCGGTGAAATTCCTTCTCTCATTGGCCGGATGCAGGGACAGTGCTGTCTCTGCAGCGGCGCTCGAATGAATTAGCAATCCATCCTGGCTTCTGTATAATTTTCTTCAGCAGTCGAAGACAGCTTTCACGGAGCTTTTCGCCAATCTTGGCGAAGAGGAAATCATGCCGCCAGGTCGCCGAAGTCTTTGCGCAATCATTTTGTTTGCCGCGGTCGTGGCCTTTTTGATCGTTGCTCCAGCGGTCGCGCATGCAATCCTCCTCGAATCAAACCCTCCTCTGAAGAGCGCGGTATCGGGACCAGATGTTCCCATCAAGCTCCGCTTCAATGTCCGCATCGATGCGCCCCGCTCCCGACTGACGCTGATCCATCCGGACGGCTCCGCGAAGGCGCTCGAAATCAACAAGCAGACTCCGGCGGACACGCTCTCGGCCGAGGCCACCGGCTTGGCTCCCGGCGCCTACCGCCTCCGCTGGCAAGTACTGGCCTCCGACGGTCACATTACCCGTGGTGAAATCCCCTTCACGGTCACGCCCTCCTGATCGACGTTCATGGCTCGCTTACTTCAAGTCTTCGGCTTCCTCTCCGTCCTGTTCCGCGGGGCGACGCTGACGTTTCAGTCTCTCGCGGTTGGCGGCATTGTTTTTCTAATTTTTGTCGTCCGTCGCGCCAAAGACGATGTGGTGGCGATACAAGAAGCCTGTCTACGCTCGATTCGGCGCTCGGCGATCGCGCTGGCGGTGATGCAGATTTCCTACGTCCTCGCCAACTCGCTGATTCTGAGGCAGTCCGCCGACATGTCCGTTCGCGAAATCGCCGGCGCGAATTTCGTTCTCGCTGGTGCAATTGGTTTCGTGGCGGCCTTGAGCGTCATCGCACTTACGACCGCAAGACGCTCATCCGGCTACACTGCTTTGCTTCTTCCCGCGGTCGCCATCATGGCCTCCTCGGTCATGACCAGTCACTCCGTGGCTCGCCTGGATTATCGTGTGCCGCTGGTCGCTTTCACCGCCCTGCATCAAGCGGCGACGGCCTCCTGGCTTGGCGGTTTAGCGTACCTACTGATCGCGATCCGGAGAGCCGCGACTCCGGACTTCGCGCGCCAGCTCAGCGCCAGGTTTTCGCAACTCGCGCTGGCGAGCGTGGCCATGCTCGCTTCTGCCGGTTTGGTGCTGGGTTTTGCCTACGTTGGCTCATTCAAGGCGGTCTACGGAACTTCCTACGGCGCCATGGTCGCCACCAAAGTGCTTCTCTTCGGCCTTCTCTTGTTTCTCGGAGCGCTCAATTTTCAACTCGTCCGCCGCGGACCGGCCAGCTCCATTCTTGCCAGCCTGAAGCGTTTCGGCGAAGCCGAAATTGGCATCGGCATCACCGTGATCCTTACTGCCGCTTCGCTGACTTCACTCCCTCCCGCCGCGGATCTCACTCACGACCGCGTCAGCGGTCAAGAAATCTTCGCCCGCATGTCTCCACGCTCACCAAGATTCGCCAGTCCATCTGTTCAAGAGCTGCCCGAAGACGCTTACGCCGCTCAGAAAAAAGCCTTCGAATCCGGCTCGCTCTCGACCGAATCCTACGTTCCCGGCCAAACCGGCACACGTCCGAACACCCCTGCCGAAAAGGCTTGGTCCGAGTACAACCATCACTGGGCAGGCATTGTCGTTCTCTCGATGGGACTGATGGCCCTGGTCGCGCAAGCGGGAAAAGGCTCCTGGGCCCGCAATTGGCCGCTCGCCTTCCTCGGCCTTTCGGCCTTTCTATTTCTCCGCAGCGATCCCGAGACCTGGCCGCTCGGGCCCGTCGGCTTCTGGGCGACTCTTGCGGATCCAGAAGTCCTTCTGCACCGTTTCTTTGCGGTGCTGGTAATCGCTCTGGCGGCATTTGAATGGCGCGTACAAACGGGCCGCGTGGTCTCCGGCCGAGCCCGGCTGGTCTTTCCCGTACTGATCGCTGTTTCCGGCGCATTGCTCCTCACCCATTCCCATAGCCTCGGAAACCTCAAGGAAGAAGTCCTCGCCGAGCTAAGCCACATTCCGCTCGCGATTCTGGCTGTGACCGCGGGATGGTCGCGCTGGCTGGAACTTCGCCTTCCCTGCGAGAATCAAACGCGAAACGTCCTGGCCCGCCTCTGGCCACTTTGTATTGCGCTGATCGGAGTTGTCCTGCTGAACTATCGCGAAATGTGATTCGCTAATCGAGCATATTCCCAGCAGGTACCATCCCGAGCGAAGCCAAGGATCTCAAGCGCTCCATGCCTCAGTTGAAAAGTTTGACCAGGGGTAGGTAGTTCCGGCTGGAGGGTAAAGCTGGAGGGTAAAGCTGGTTCCGGGACCTGGACTCGAACCAGGATACTCAGCTCCAAAGGCTGATGTCCTACCGATTAGACGATCCCGGAACCGGTCCAACTAGTGTAGCAGACGCCCGCAAGTGCCCCCAAGCGCCGCCAGTCCACTGAATTTCAGGCCGGCTCATTTTCCGTGCCTTTCTCGGGCAGCCGGTGATAACGTTTCTAAGCTGGCCTGCGTCCTACCGGGCATACGTGGCATACGTGGCGCGCGTGGCGCGCTCGAAACCTTTTCAATAACTTGCGCGTAGAATAGACAGGGGAAATGCACGCATGAAGCGTCGGGTTATGCTCCGGGAACCGATCAGCGTGGCCTTGGAGACCCTGCGCGTTCACAAGATGCGCTCCTTCCTGATGCTCCTCGGAATTATCCTGTCGGTTTCCACGCTAATCGTGGTCATTGCCCTTATTTCGGGGGTAAACCGCTACATCGCAGACCGCGTTGCCAATATGGGCTCCAATGTCTTTCTGTTGACTCGCTTTCCCATCATCACCGACGTCGATGAATACGTGAAGGCGAACAGGCGCAACAAGAAGGTTACCTGGGACGATTTTGAAGCTCTGCGCGACAATATGAAGTTGCCACTGCGCGTAGGCGTGGAGCTACGCATTGATGGGAAAGTGCGCGCGGGCTCGCACGCTCTCAATGACACGAACATCCGCGGCGTCACCGCCAATATGGTGGATATCGACATCGTTACACCCCGGGACGGACGCTACATCTCCGAGGGCGACGACCAGAGCCGCGCCCAGGTCACCATGATCGGCAACGACCTGGCCACCCAGCTCTTTCCGGGAGTCGACCCTGTCGGCCATGAACTGTTGATTGAGGGTCGGCCCTTCCTGATCGTCGGTATTGCGAAAACCATTGGCACGGCCCTCGGACAATCGCAGGATAACTTTGCGTATATACCGATCCAGACGTATTTCAAGATGTATGGGACCAACGACACTATCTGGCTCAACATCCAGGCGCGTGGAGCGGAGTGGATGGAACAGACACAGGACGAAGCGCGGGCCATGATGCGCGCGCGGCGCCATCTGCCTCCCAACGAAAAGGATAACTTTGGAATTTTCGACCAGGCGACGCTGATGGAACTGTGGAAAAAATTGACGGGTGTAATCGCTACGGCCATGGTCGGCGTCGTCTCTGTCTTCCTGGTGATCGGCGGCGTTGTTATCATGAACGTGATGCTCGCCACCGTCACGGAGCGGACGCGCGAGATCGGTATCCGTAAGGCCCTGGGCGCCCGCCACAACGACATTCTCCTGCAGTTCCTGGTCGAAGCGGCGGTCATGGCCGCAGTGGGCGGCGCCATCGGGGTCGGCGTCGCCTACGGAATAGCGGGCCTCACAACCGCAACGACGTCCGTACCTATGAATGTACCCATTGCTGCCGTTTTGCTCGCAGAGCTGATCTCTGCCGCCGTCGGCGTTTTCTTTGGCGTTTATCCGGCGCGGCGGGCGGCAAGCCTGCAGCCCATCGAAGCCTTGCGCCAGGAATTGTGAAGGCCATGGAAATCACCATGAGCATGAATATCGGCGAGAACGCTCGGATGGCGCTCAGTACTCTTCGTGAGAACAAGATGCGCTCCTTTCTCACGGTCCTCGGCGTGGTCATCGGTATCACCGCTCTTCTTTCCGTAGTCTCGATCCTCGTGGGCGTCTACGGTGACGTCAACGCCTATTTGTCCGACTACGGATCTGAAACCCTCTTTATCTTCCGCTTCGATCCCGGCATCCATACCGGCAGGCTGACTCCCGATGAACGCGCGCGCAAGCCGCTCACCTTGGAAGACGCCGAAGCCATCGCTCAATTCTGCCCTGCGGTTCGCGCGGTCACGGCCAGCGTCTATCCCCGTTGGGAAGATGAAGGTCCCGCTCGCGGGCCGGTGACCGCGCGCTATCGCGGCAAGGAAGTGTCGGGGATCGATTACAACGGGACGCTCCCTTCTAACGAAGAGGTTTTCAATTCCAGGCCGAGGACCGGGCGGTTCTTCAGCGACGCGGAAAACATGCATCGCGCCGACGTTGCCGTCATTGGTCCCGATATCGCCAAGACACTTTACCCGGATATGGACCCACTCGGGAAACCCATCCAAATCGATGGCGTCTCTTACGAAGTCATCGGCGTTCTTGAGCCACGCAAGGGCCAGCTCGTCAAGGATCAATCTGCGGACAAAGCGGTGATGGTCCCTTATCGCACTTACCACAAACACGTTCCTCAGGACGACGAAAATATGATCGGCGCCGTCGCCTACCCGGGCCATATGTCGGAAGCCGAGGATCAAATCCGCGGCGTGTTGCGCCGCCGCAGAAACGTGCCTTACAGTAAACCTGATAATTTTGGAATTTCCAGCGCGCAACAGATCGCCGATCAGTTTCGTCAGATTACCGCGTCCGTGGCGCTTCTGATTTCCGTCATCAGTTCCATCGGACTTCTTGTCGGCGGCGTCGGCGTCATGAACATCATGCTCATGTCCGTCACGCAGCGCACCCGCGAGATTGGCGTGCGCAAAGCTATTGGTGCGCGCCGCCGCGACGTCATCTGGCAGTTTCTGACGGAAGCGATTGTGCTCACCGGCGCGGGGGGCGTCATCGGCGTGTTGCTCGGCGGCGGCATCAGCCTGCTGATCAACCTGGCCGTACCCAGTCTGCCGTCATCGATTCCGCTCTGGGCTGTGCTGCTCGCGGTAGGCGTTTCCATGAGCGTAGGCCTCTTCTTCGGCATGTATCCTGCCATCAAAGCTGCCCGCCTCGATCCCGTCGAGGCCCTCCGCTACGAATAAATCATGCCGCCTTCGGCGTCACAAGCGAATCATGAAAATAGCCGCAACATTCTCATTGAAAGTAAAGGCGTTACGGCTATTTTCTGAGGAATGGCTTCTTCGCCGTTCCAGGTCGTAAGAAAGCGTGGATGACGCCGTAGCAGGCTCCGGAAAAACTGGAGCCTGCTACGGCAAACGGCTACTCGGCGTGCCCAGCATTAGAACTCGAAGCGAAGCGAGAGCTGTAAGTTGCGTTCGCCGCCACCAACGCCGGCCCCCTTGGTGGTCACTTTCCCGAAGGTTGAGCTGGTTGGGTTGAAGTTCACGCCGCCGCCGCTGCCGCCGCCCCAATTCGGGTGGTTGATGAAGTTGAACGCCTCAGCTCGGAACTGCAAGCGGAACCTCTCGTTAATGGGAATAGCCTTGAACAGCCCGAGGTTCCAGTTCTGGTATCCAGGCTGGTAGATAAGGTCGCGAACGCGCTGAGTGTTGAAAGTTCCAGCAGCCGGTTTGGCAAAAACTGAGGTGTCGAACCACTGGCCAGTGGTGCCGAAGGTCCCAATGATTTTGGGAGTGCCGTTGACGACGTAAAGCTGGCCGTTGATGCCGCACCCAAAGTTCGAGTCTAGGCCCACGCCCGCGTAGTCTTTAGCTTCGGCAACGCTGCAAGGCAAGCCGGTCTGGAACTGCGTAACGCCGCTAATCTGCCACCCTCCTAAAAGCTTGCCAGTCAACTTCGAGTGGTCCTTGAAGACCGGCAGGTCGTAGAGATAATTAAACACAAAGATGTGCCGAGCATCGAACTCTGACGGTCCCCACAACGAGCTCACATCATAAGTATTGGGCACGACGTCGCGCTGGTTGGAGCCGTTGTCCATGGTCTTGGACAACGTGTAGGAGGCGCCGAACTGTAGCCCCCCCGAGTAGCGGCGATTCCACGAGATCTGCAGTGAATTGTAGATGGAGTTGGCCACATTATCCGTTTGTCGAATAGAGCCGAAGCCCTTGTAGGGCCGGAGCGCGCTAATATTGACGCCAGGATTCGCTGCCACAACTGCCGTGGTCGGCTGGTTGATGTCGGCCTCTCGCTGCAGATGCAAGCCGCGACGCGCCACGTATCCCACACTCACGAGCGACTTCCAGAACATCTCGCGCTCGTAAGTGACATTCCAAGCCCAAGATTCAGGGGGCTTAAACGCTCGGCTTTGCGTTGTGACCACCCGCGGAATGTTGGCTGCGCCGCCAGCTCCGGGGTTGTCTGCCAAGCCGTTGGAAACACTGGCGTTTGGCTGGAACGGCGGATTCCCGCCGAGGAAGATCGAGTCGCTCACACCCAAACGGGTCGTGTAACGCCCCGCGCCGACGCGAAACACGGTCTTCTTGTTCCATTGGTAGGCGATGCCGAGACGTGGCTGGATTTCGCCCCACTGAATGTCCGAGTAATGGTCGGAGACACCCCGGAACAGGCGACTGAAATCGAACTGAGCTGGGTCGGCCTCGGGGACACGACCTTGGGCCGAAGAGGGGAACCCACTGCCGGGGATGACCATGCCGTTATAAGTATCCGCTCCGGTTCCCACAACAAGCCCAGTCTTTGGATCGATGGTGCCTTGGATAAGACCGGTGGTCGGGCTGATGGTAACCGCCTTGGCTGGATCGTAAAACCGCGGGTCAAAGACGATCATGTTGCCCCACAAGGCGTGGTAGGGAACTATCACGGAGTAACGGACGCCGAAGGTGATAGTCAGATTCTGCCTAGTCTTCCAGGAGTCCTGCGCGAACCCCTCCCACATGTTGGCGCGAAAGATGGTGTACGCGCGGTGGCCGATTTCAGAATAGGTGTCAAACAGTCCCAGAGCGGCGTTGGCGACTGCCACGCCCGTCCCGCCGGCACGGCCATCGGTGAACAGGAATTGGCCATTCTGGTTGTTCGTGCAAGTCGGGCAAGCTGACACATTGATCTCGTCATTGTCGTTTTCGCCAGAACGCTCCCAAAGACCACCGAATTTCAGCGTGTGATTTTGTTTAATCCAGGTAAAGCTGTCGGATATGTCATAGATAGGGCCCGCGGAGTGCGACGGATACGGCCCGCCGCTCAGACCCGAGAAGTTCGACAAATTCACGCTTGGGATGCGGTTCGGGATCAGTTTCCCTTGCGGGAATATGTATGGATAATTGAGGCCGCATGGCACTGTCGATTGTGCGCACGCGTTGGTCCGATCAAAGAAGTTCGCCGTGTCCACAGGTATCAGCACGACGTCCTCACTGGCGGTGACCAGAACCTCATTCACCATTCTGGGATTCAGGGTCCACGTATAGTTGAGGGAGCCGGTCTTATTGGGGCGATGGAAAAACTTCGGCGTGCGGTCGGTATTGCCGTCGAGTGGTTGGTACTCCAAATATGCGTAATTCATCGCCCGAAACTTGAGGCGCTGCTTCTCCGTAAGGTTTACATCCACGCCCACGGTATCCTTGCGTTGGTCAATAGTGTGAAGCTTCGCGGCAAACCAGTTGCCATTGCCGCCGATGAAGGTAGTGAGGTCGGGGATCGGCCACGCATTCAGAATACCGATGCCATTGGGGCTAAGCTGGTTTGACGGAATGATATTGCCGGGGAAGCATCCGCTCTGGTCGGCCACCGTGCACGCATTCGCCGACTGCGGGTCCTTTATGAGCACCGGGATCTTGGTGCCGGAAGCATCCTTACGAGTGACGAAAGCGTTGTTCGGGTTAAGTAGTTCGCTGAAATCCCCTTGCCGCATTTTGAGCGTCGGAACCGTTAGCAGACCAGCCGATCCAACCGTTGAGCCTGATTCCAAAAAGTGATACTTGACCCATTCTTCTCCCCAATAGAAGAAGACTTTGCTTTTATTCGTGTTGAACTTCTCGGGGATGAAGAACGGGCCGCCGATGTTGTACCCAAACTGGTTGTAGTGAAGGGGCGCGGCGAAGTGGGTAGCGGGGTTAGAGTTCCGCGACCAAGTGTTGGCATTGAAAGCGTTATTCTTAAGGTATTCATAGGCGGCACCGTGGAAGGTCTGCGTGCCGGTCTTGGTAATGATGCGAATTTGCGCGCCGGATGTGCGGCCGTACTCTGCGGGGTAATTCGAACCCAATATCTGGACCTCTTGCGTGGAGTCCACATCTGCTGCGCCGAGGCTGGTGCCGTTGGAGCGCGTGCGGGTAGCCGGAGCACCGTCGTAGGTGATCAGATTCTCTGGGTTCCGCGAGCCGTTAAAATTCGCTGGACCCTGGCTGAAAGCGAAGGTAAGGTTCGCCAGCGTTCCGGAGCGAGCACCAGGCACCAGCGCGGCAAGGCCAATCGGGTTTCTCCCGTTCAGCTCGAGCGAGTCAATCTGCTCACGGGTGATCAGCTTTTGCACCGCTGCTGATTCCGTCTGAAGGTGGACCGCCGATGCCGAAACCTCAACTGTTTGATTGGCGGAACCCACCGTCAGCGTCACGTCAATGACCAGATCCGCGCTCGGATCGAGCTTGTTGTCTCTGGTCTCGAATCTTTGGAAACCGGCGGCCTCGGCGATCATGGTGTAAAAGCCGGGCGGGACGTTCGTAATGACGTAATAGCCAGATTCGTTCGTTGTGGTCTGGCGTTCGACGCCGCTCTTGTTTTGCACGTTGACCTTGGCGTTCGCAATCGTTGCGCCCGACGGGTCCTTGATGAAACCTGAAATCCTACCGAGGTCCGACTGCGCGGACAGCAGTCCCGAACATGTCAGGGTCATGAAAAACAGCAGGGCAACCTTACGGTATGCGTTCTTCATGGTGAACTCCTTGTGTCGAATTAGAACTTGTCCCTTTGCCTTCCGGCCAGTGCCAGCAACTCCTTCAGTGGGAATCTAAGGTCTATCAGGAACCTGGTCGAGGGCATCTCCGCCAAGGGAATCGCAGGTAGCCTATCCCACACCCGCCCGAATGACAACTGCCTGTTTTTTTCTATGCCAGAGCCGCAGCCGCGCGGGACAATTACATCATCCATATGTCGGTGCTATCAGGCGTTGCGTGCATATTTGCGTACGGGAATCGTGTGTCAGTAGCGACGAATGAAGAATAACCTGCTTGCGCGGGAGCGTGCCTCGCTTGCCTCGTGCCCGGGCGGGGGATTTGCGAAGCCGCCGCCCTATGGCGAAACACGAACTTAGTACAAGAGAAATCAGCTGATCAGCCCGGAGTTTACGCTGTCCGGCGGTGTACGTGAAAGCAAGCTTTCTGCTAGATTAGTGGAGTTGTTTCCATCGCTGGGAGAGGTGGCCGAGCGGTTTAAGGCGCACGCTTGGAAAGCGTGTGTAGGTTAACCCCTACCGTGGGTTCGAATCCCACCCTCTCCGCCATACCTATTCTTCCCTGCACATTACTGCATTCTTGACTCCTTGCTACCTCCGTGCTACCGTTTTTCATCATTTATTTGGGATGGTGTCCAGCATGG
>Ga0209267_1002567_pt1 | contig 11619 bp, 12 predicted proteins | sample GraSoiAngelo_137_FD_185894 | JGI IMG/M metagenome (GOLD analysis project Ga0209267, IMG submission 185894) | Grasslands soil microbial communities from the Angelo Coastal Reserve, California, USA - 14_0929_09_30cm (SPAdes) (version 2) | ecosystem: Environmental > Terrestrial > Soil > Grasslands ... | reverse complement strand
GTTTTAGCAGTGGCGAATCGGTAGAGGACATTTCCCGCGCGCGCGGATTCATGCGGAGCACCATTTACGATCACCTCGAAACCGCGATCAAATCGGGAGAATCTCTCGAGGCTGATCGGTTCTTCACAGCGGCGCAATGCGAGGAAATCGCATCGGCATTTCGGAAAGTCGCTGACGGCAAACTCACAGACGTAAGGTCATTACTCGACAGCAAGTACGACTATGGCGAACTGCGCATCTTCCGCGCGCTGGCCGTCCACTGACGAACGCACTGTCATGTTGAACCCTTCGGCTTTGCTCAGGACAGGCTCCGCGAAACATCTCTGATTTATTGTCGTGCGGATCAATCCAGAGATTCTTCGCTTCGCTCAGAATGACATTTCAAGCTGTCTGCGCAGAACGATTAACCGCTGTTCTGCAAGGGGCGCTTCAATGTTTCTCGTGATCGCCTTCGACTTTCACGTATGCAAACGATTTAATCACCTCGTTGAGAGCCTGAAAATTCTTGCGATAGCTCGCTTCATCTCGTGCCGAGAACACGATGTAGGCGACTGCCTTGGGCAATTGGATGTAAGCGACGCGCTCCCCCTGCGACTATGACTTGGAAGCCGGATATTCATTAATGAAATACGCGTCGCCATCGGCCGTTTTTCCGGTATCGACTTTCTCTTTGGGTTTACCGTGCACTTTTTCCATCTGCCTGATCGCCGTGGCGACAAACTTTCCAACGTCCTCATAATCTGTGCCTGCGATCTTGGCGTATATGATTGTGTTCGCGTCGGCCCAAGTCGATACTTTCGGGCAAAGAACGCAGGGCAATCCCTGCTCGATTCCGGCACTGTTATCGAGAATCCACCCTCGTGGCGCATCGATCTTAAACGCAGTTTTTCGGGCCGTAAACGATTCCGGCCGGATGCGTCTCCTGCGCGAAAACCCCGCCGCCAACAACGAGCGCTACAACAAGGAAGATGGACTTCATAAAGCTCATGCAGTTTGAGTCGCCTCTTCGCTCAAAATCGATTCTTTTCTCTGGACAATCGATGCAGATTCTGGCGAGAACCTGAGAAGAGCCATGCAATTTCTCCTTGATTGGCCAGTGCCGCTTTCATTTCTGACCGTCTCAGTAGTTGCGGCGGCCATTGCCCTATCGGGCCTTTACGTAGTACGAAAAAAGTACCCGACGGAAGTGCTAAAGGAGAACCACGAGGTAGCGGCAATCATTTTTAACGCTTTCGGTCTGTTTTACGGGGTGATGGTAGCGTTCGTCGTGTTTGTTACGTGGAGCGGATACTCCGACGCCACAAAAAATCTGGAAATGGAAGCTAACGAGGTCGCTGATATTTTTCATGGTACGCAAGCGTTCCCGGACCCGGCGCGTAGAACAATACGGCAGGGGCTCATGGATTATGTGGTTTCGGTTTATGGCGACGAATTGAAAAGAATGGCTCAGGGGGAAATAGCTCTTCATTCCGGTAAGGCACTGCCAACGCTGTTAACTGAGTTCTATCAGATGGATGAGAAATCGATTCCCAATAGAGAGCTTTATGCCGAGACATTAGATAGGTTAAACGACCTCGCTCAGTATCGCCGACTTAGGATATTTGCCGGGAACGACATCGTGCCACTGGCCATCTGGTTAGTGCTACTTGTGGGCGCCGTATTCACCATTTCGTACACCTTTTTCTTCGGAATGAAAAACATCAGGGCGCAATATGTGATTGCCACTACACTCACCGTAACGATCACCTTGATTTTGTTTTTGATCTACGTCCTCGATCATCCCTTTACAGGGACGAGCAAGGTAAGCGCGCAACCGCTCAAGGACGTGATGGAGATAATGCAAAGAGGGGAGTAAGCGCTCCTCTCCTCGCTTCAAAGCTTCGGCAAAACTTAACGCCGCTTCTTCTTCGTCGGCTTTCCTTTGCGCTTGGTCTTGGCCATTTTGCGCAGCTCCGTTTTACTCATCGATTTCGCCATTTGGCGTGACGGACCCTTGAGCGACGATTTGGAACGTTTACCGCGCTTGGCCGAGAGCGCAGCTCCGGCAGCCATTTGCTGTTTCTTTGATTTTGCAGGCATACAAAAAGGTTTCGCGTCTCAATCGCGAATTGGATTTATTTCAGTCGCAGCGAACTTCCGCCAAAAGAAGTACGCGGGCACACCGGTCAAGACGATGAGGATTCCGATTCCCGAAGTTGCTGGCGCGAGAAAGCCCAGATCGATGATCAGCAACCCAGCAAGCCAGATCGAGATGATCGGCACGAATGGATAACCCCAGGTGCGGTATGGGCGCGCTGCATCCGGTCTCGTGTGTCGCAAGATCATCAAAGCGACAACCATCAGAAGATAAAAGACCAGATCCGCCGAGATGATGTATTCGAGCAGTTGATTGTAAACGTTTCCGTAAGCCACCTTGTGAGTCGTGGCGTCGATTGTCACCGTGCGCGGCAGAGTTAGGAGAGCCGTCCAGATTCCCTGCGCCACCAGCGCAGCCGCAGGAACATGAAAGCGATTGGTGGTCCCGACTTTTTCGAAGAACAAACGGTCACGTGCCATCGCATAGTAAACGCGAGCTCCGGAAAGAATGAGACCGTTGTTGCAACCGAACGTGGAGATCATGATCGCAGCTGCCATGCACATCGCGCCGGGCTGACCGAAGATTGCGTTCATCATTGCCACAGCGACTCGATTGTGCGGTGCGTGCTCGATTTCCGAAAAGGGCAACACCGCGGTGTACGCAAGATTGGCCAGCACATAGAGAATGACGACGATGCCGCAACCCACGGCCAGCGCGCGCACAAGATTTTTTCCCGGCTCGCGCACTTCGCTGCCGATAAACGTGACATTTGTCCAGGCGGTCTGTGCGAAGAGTGGCCCGACCATCGATTTTCCAAACAGCAGCGCGAGCGCAAGTCCACCAACGAATGTCAAACCGGGCTGAGCACCCTGTGGACTCCAACCGTTAGCCCACGAATCCCACCAGCTCGCACTTAGTGCGGCAGACCTGGCATTCCAGCCTAACGACAAACCAATCGCCACCACAGCGATAAGCGCGGCCGTTTTTGCAAACGTGAATGTGTTCTGGACAATTTTTCCAACTTCGAGTCCGCGCGTGTTTGTCCAGGTTAGCAACGCGATCAAGCCGATCGCGACGACTTGTTCAGTCGATAAGCTAATCGCGTAGCCGCCCAATGAAATCGGCGCGACGAAATAATTGTCCGGCGAAACCGCCTCGACAAAAACGCCGAGAAATTTCGCAAACGCAATCGCTACCGCAGCGATGGTCCCGGTTTGAATCACCAGAAACAAAGTCCAGCCATACAAAAACCCGATGGACTTTCCGTATGCTTCGCGCAAGAAAACGTAAACTCCGCCTGCGCGCGGCATCATGGTTGCGAGTTCCGAGCAACAAAGGGCGCCCGTAATCGTTAACAAACCGGCGACTGCCCATCCAAGAAGCAACCAGCCTGGCGCGCCGCTCAGCCGGGACGATTCGGCCGAGGTGATGAAGATGCCTGAACCAATCATCGAGCCCATCACGATCATGGTGGCGTCGATCGGTCCGAGCGCGCGAACGAGATCCGATTGCTGCTGACTCTCGATCTTGTTACTCACAGGTCGTACCGGTGCGCTTCTTATCCTGTAATGTTGAGCGATGCGAAACATCTCTGGCTATTCTTGGTCAAGGTCATGCGGAAAATGATCTGAGATTCTTCGCTTCGCTCAGAATGACAATATTGATTTCACCGCGAGCTTTGCGGCGCGCTGATTCTCACGCCTTCGCGTTCGAGGCGTGACCGCAATTTACGCGCGAATTCAACTGCACCGGGCGTATCGCCGTGGACACAAATTGTCTCGGTCCGCACATCCACATCGCGGCCTTCGACGGAGCGCACTTTGCCTTCGCGCAACATCCGCAGAACGCGTTCAGCGGCTTCGTTTGGATCACGAAGCAATGCATCCGGCCGCGTGCGTGGAACCAGCCAGCCGTCATTCAGATAATTCCGATCGGCGAACACTTCGCGCGCGATTTGCAGCCCTTGCGTCTCGCCTGCACGGGCAAGCTCGCTTTTGTCGGGCGCGAACAGAATTAACTTCGGCTCGACCGATTTGATGGCTTGCGCAATGGCATCGGCGAGGTTTTCGTCGCGCACCGCCATGTTATAGAGAGCGCCGTGCGGTTTGACGTGGTTCGGTTGCACGTCCAGAGCGGAGGCGATCGCTTGAAAAATTCCCAGCTGGTACGCCACAGCGTCGGACACTTCCTGATTACTTACCTTCAGTTCCTTGCGCCCGAAATTTTCACGATCGAAAAAACTCGGATGTGCTCCCACAGCAACTCCATGCTTCTTCGCCGCAGAAACTGCAGCGTGCATCGAATCGGAATCGCCGGCATGAAATCCGGTCGCGATATTCGCTGAGCTGATGAACTCGAACAGCTCATCATCGTGGCCTGCGCCTTCGCCGAGATCGGCATTTAGATCGATAGATAGTTTCACGAGTTTTGGAGATCGATACCGACGCGAAAACGCTGGAACTCGCGTTCGCGTTCCAGCAAGAGTCGATGCGCATCGGCCAGAGAGACTTCGGAGAAGCGAGCGTGCTCGCCGGCACGAAGCTGTGCCGCAACTCCAAGATCAACAGTGATCACGTGTCCTATTTTCGGATATCCGCCAATGGTTTGGCAATCTCCCAAAAGTAAAATTGGCTTTCCGCTCGGCGGTACCTGGATCGTGCCCGGCGCGACCGCTTCGGAGATAAGGTCGACATTGTCCACTCGCTCAAGTTTTGGCCCATCAAGACGCACGCCCATGCGGTCAGAATCCGGCGAGACAGCGAATGCTTCACTCGTTAGGCGTCGAAGGCTTCGGGCGTTGAAGCGGTTCCAATCGACTCCGGGGATGAAGCGCAACACTGGAACGCGCTTTGCCGGACTCGCCCAATCGTGCGGTGCCGTCCACGTGGAAATTCCTGTAGCCAGGGGCGATGACCCTGGCCTTGTGCCAAGCGGAAGAACGTCGCCGTCGCGCAATGTGCGGCCTTCAAATCCGCCGAACTGTGCGCGTAAATCCGTGGAGCAACTCCGGAGAACAACGGCCACATCGATTCCGCCAGCAATCGCCAGCCAGCATCGGCAACCAATTTGAGGCCGCCCGAATTTCACTTCTTCGCCAGCATGCACCCACGCCGCGTGACCTGTGGGTAAGGATTTCGGTCCAACACGCACGTCGAATTCTCCACCGCAGCAGGCTACGATTCGTTCATCCTCAAAATGCAATCGCAAGCCGCCGAGCGTAATTTCGAGTGCGGCCGCCGCTGCATTGTTACCGACAAGTAGGTTGGCCACACGCAACGCAAACGGGTCGAGCGCGCCGCTGGCCGAAACGCCAAACTGGCGGAACCCAGTTCGACCCAGATCCTGCACGGAAGTAAGAAATCCCACGCGCTCAACAATCGCCTTCATCGCATTGTCATGCTGAACGAAGTGACGGATTTCACACCACTGCGTTGGTCACACCGGTTCACCCGCACTTCCGCTACTTTGAGTGTGAGGTCCCGTTCCCGCGGCTGCGGGATCGGGATGACCTTTCGATTGCTTCAACGCTTCAAACTCTTCCCGGGTGATCGCGCGAAAGCGCACATGATCCCCCGCGCGTAAAAGTGCGGGCGGATCTGTTGTTGGATCAAAAAGTTTCAAGGGCGTGCGTCCGATGAGATTCCAACCGCCGGGCGAGCGCAACGGATAAATTCCCGTTTGCGCGCCACCAATCCCCACCGAGCCAGGAGGGATTTCCTTGCGCGGCACGTCCCGCCGCGGCGTCGCTAACTTCCTCGCAAGGCCGCTCAAAAACGGAAAACCGGGAACGAACCCTACGCAGGCCGCTCGATATTCGCCTGTGCGATGAAGATCGACGACATCAATCGGCGAAATTTTTGCATGTTCAGCGACGTGATCCAGATCGGGAGCAAACTCTGAATCGTAGCAGACAGGGATTTCAATCGTGCGCGACGGTGATCGCGCGGTCCAGCCGGGGTCAACGCCGCCGGCTACAGCAGCGCGAATACGTTTTACGACCCAATCAAATAATTTATCCGGTGCCTCAATCGCCTTGGTCACGGTAATCGGATCGAAGAAAACTGAGACGCTTGTGTAAGCCGGCGCGAGTTCAATGACGCCTGGAATTGCTGCATTTCGAATCCGCTGAAATGTACGAAGCACCTCGTCCAGAGTTTCCTCGGGCGCGTCCTCGAATTGATCGCGCACACGCACGATAAGGGCGGAATCGCCGAGGGGAACAATTTCCATTGGCGTTATCTTGTCATGTTGAGCGAAGCGAAACATCTCTGTTTAGCCTCTCGTCGTGATTGGATTCAATCAGAGATTGAACTTGTTCGTCTCCCGACTCTCTCGCCGCTACCCTCGCGGCATACCCGTCCATGTCGCTCGTCCCACTCGCTCCATTCTTCGCTTCGTTCAGAATGCCAATGTTGGTAACGCGGCTGGATGTCGCGCCTTTCACTCTCCGCGCTTCGCCTCAATCTCGATGTTGATTGGAACCGTTTGGCTGATGCCGGAAACTGTCTCGGTCGCCGGAGCAAACATCAGGTTGAAGTCGCGCCGCGTGATTGGATCGACCGTTATAGCCCAGCGTGTCCGGCTGGTGTCGTTAAGCGGTGTAAGTAATTTCACATGAAGCGTGATCGGCTTGGTCACACCGTGGATAGTGAGGTCGCCCAGAATGTCGCCGCTTTGCGGCCCCGTCTGTTTTACGCTTCGGCTCTTGAACGTGATCTGAGGATATTTGTCGACGTTAAAAAATTCCGCGCTGCGCAGATGATCGTCTCGCTTTTTGATCCGCGTATCGATGCTGCGCGTCTCGATCTGTGCCGTCACCGAGGAATTCTCCGGATGCTCGCGGTTGACGTCGATCTTACCGTTGAACTTGGTGAATTTTCCGTGCGTAGTCCCCAGAAATTGATGCACACTGAAACCGATCGTTGAGCCTGACGGATCGAACCTGTATGTCTCGTTCGCCAATACGGCGGGGCTCAACGCAGCGACTGCGACTGCAGCGACAAGATTAGGTAATTTCATTTCGAATTCTCCTTCGTCCTCTTTTTCGCCTCCGTCGCCAGTGTTTTCAAGAGCGGCGTACGGGAGAGCGGCAATCGCCCGAACAAATTTCCCAGCGCAAAAGCCGGATCCGCTTTCAGTTTTTTCTCGTCGTGTACGCCTGCGATGCGCGCGAGCTCGGTCTCGAAATGCGAGACCGCGCGGGGCGTCGGATCGGTTGTATCGAGGTAACCGAAAGCCCGCTGCAAGAGCATAAACAATTCCGGTTCCCGGTGATCTCGCTCTGTACAAATTTCAATTAGCTCGACAAAATACGCCGCCGTCTGCGTTCGCAGATAATTATGGCGAATCCCGGCAAATGGATTTTTCAGCACCACTTCAGTAAGTGTGTGCAAATCCGACTTCCTGCTTCGCGCGATGGAAACTTCAGCTTCAAAAAATAAATCCAGCTTTCCCGCAAACGGACTTTTAGGGCGGCGCGCGCCTTTGGCGATCGTTTGGATACAGCCGAATGACTCCGTGCACCACGAAATGATCAGGCTCGTGTCGCTGAATTTTCGTTTCCGTAACAGGATGGCAGCGGTGCTTTCCACTCCAAAACACCATAGAATGTCATTCTGAGCGAAGCGAAGAATCTCTGATCATTTCTCCGCGAGACAAAAACAATAGTCAGAGATGTTTGGCTTGGCTCAATTCGCCACAGGACGAATCCGCCGTGGCGGACATGACACCCTCAGTCATGGCATGCTGACTCTGGGCATTTCCATCGCGCTTCGAAAAGCGCCTCGTGCGAAACCTGAGGAGCTGTGATCTCTTTTCTGATGCCGGCAAGAACTACGGAAACCGCGAGCGTACCAGAAGACGTCAGTGGGCGGTTACGTCGCGTGCCTGTTGGTAGCGTGACCTGGCGGCATACGTTCCGCGCACTACGGCATCGCAATTATCGACTCTTTTTTTGGGGGCAACTCGTCTCGCTGATTGGCACATGGATGCAGCAAACCGCGATGAGTTGGTTCGTGTATCAAATTACCAATTCAAAGCTGCTGCTGGGGATCGTGGCCGCCATCGGATCCGGTCCGATGATGTTGTCATCGATCTGGGGCGGCTCGCTCGCCGATCGTCATCCGAAACGATCGATTCTCCTAGCGACCCAGACGGCACAAATGGTCTGCGCGTTCTGTCTTGCAGCCGGTGTTTGGGCGGGTTTCGCCACGCCATCGTTCATTGTCGTTATCGCTGCACTGAACGGCGTCGCCATGGGCTTCGATATGCCAGCGCGCCAGGCGTTCACGGTCGAAATGACAAGCCGTGAAGACTTGCTAAACGCAATCTCGCTTAACAGCTCGATCGTGAATGGCGCGCGTGTAGTCGGTCCATCGGTTGCTGGATTACTGATTGGTTGGGTTGGCGTCGCAATGTGTTTTTTCCTAAACGGTGTCACGTTTGTTGCGGTGATTACCGGTTTGCTGATGATGCGGTTACCACAATTCCAGCGGCCGGCGCATGTCGTCTCTACCAGTGAACACGCCTGGAACGGCATCGTCTATTCACTGAGACATCAGCGAGTGCGAACGATCCTGCTGCTCTTCCTTGCAGTGGGAGTCTTCGGTTGGTCGTACGGTGTGTTGATGCCAGCTTTCGCGCGCGACGTCCTCGGTCGCGGTGCGAACGGTTACGGCATCTTGATGTCGGCGAGTGGGACGGGCGCCTTTATCGGGGCACTCGTTGTAGCTACTTACGGACATCTGTTTACTCCGCGAAGACTTGCTCTCGGAGGCGTCTGGTTATTTTCGATTGCGTTATTCGCTCTTTCGCTGAGCCGAAATTTCTACGTCGCCCTTGGATTTCTCCTCGTCGCCGGATTTGGAATGCTCCTGTTTTTCTCCACATCCAACACCGTGCTTCAAACGATCGTGCCGGATGAAATGCGTGGGCGCGTCATGGGCGTGTGGTCACTGGTCTTCGGCGCAATGATTCCACTGGGCAGCCTCGAAGCCGGAGCGACCGCGCATTGGCTGGGCACACCGTTCGCGCTCGCGTTTGGCGCGATTATTTGCGCCGTGTCGGCGTTGGTGACGCTGTTCGTGATTCAGCGCCGTGAGGCGAGGAATTCAAAATAAACCCGAAGGATACCTCTCGGCAGCGGCACAGCGATGCAATCAGCGGTTTATAATATGCAGAGCGCGCTTCTCGACATTTAGCGCGGCTTCCCTGACGGCCTCGCTCAGCGTGGGGTGCGAATGACACGTACGGCCGATATCTTCGGAGCTGCCACCAAACTCAATGACCGAGACCGCCTCGGCAATTAGCTCCGATGCGGCGTGATGAAGAATGTGTGCACCAAGAACGCGATCGGTCTTTGCGTCGGCAACGAACTTCACCATTCCTTCCACGTCATCACTACAAAGTGCGCGGCTGTTAGCACGGAACGGAAATTTGCCGATGCGCACATCGATCCCTTTTTCCTTCGCTTGATCTTCAGTAAGACCAACGCCCGCCAGCTCGGGATTTGTGTAAATGATACCGGCAATGGCCTCGTAGTTCACATGGCCGGCTTTGCCCGCAATGATTTCCACGCAGGCGATCCCTTCGTCCTCAGCCTTGTGCGCCAGCATCGGACCCGCAATCACATCACCGATTGCGTAAATCCCCTCTACGTTCGTGCGGAAATGTTCGTCTACTTTGATGCGTTTCTTTTCGTCAAACTCCACACCGGCTTTTTCTGCGCCCAAGCCGTCCGAGAACGGACGACGCCCGACTGATACCAGCACCTTGTCGGCTTCGAATTTCAGTTCTTCCTTGTCTTTAGTCGCAATTACGGTGGCGTGACCGTTGTCGACCTTCACGCCGGTCACTTTTGCTTCCAGGTGGAACGTCATGCCCTGACCGGTCAGCAAACGCTGAAGCAGATTCGAGAGCTCAAGATCAAAACCGAGCGCAATGCGGGGGAGAAATTCCAATATCGTCACTTCCGAACCGAGCCGGTTCCAAACGGAGCCCAACTCCAGGCCGACCGCGCCTGCGCCGATCACGATGAGCTGCTTTGGAGCTTCGCTGAAGGTAAGCGCTTCCGTGCTGCTCACGATTGTTTTCCCGTCAAATTTCGCAAATGGCAGTTCCATCGGCGCGCTGCCGGTGGCGATGACGATATTTTTTGTCTCGATCTCCTGCGTCTCGCCCTTGGAGGATTTAATGGAGACTTTTCCAGGGGCGGCGATTGTACCCAAGCCTTCCAAGACCGTGACCTTGTTCGTTTTCATGAGCGAGCGCACACCGCCGTTGAATGTCTTCACAACCTTGTCTTTGCGCTGCTGCATCTTCGCCAGATCAACGTGCGCGCTGTCGATTACGATGCCGTGCTTGGCAGCTTCCTTTTTGACGAACGTGAAATGATCGCTCGAAGTCAGGAGCGCTTTGCTCGGGATGCAGCCCACATTCAAGCAAGTGCCACCCAGCTCCTTGTCTTTTTCGACCAGGGCTGTTCTTAAGCCGAGTTGGCCAGAGCGGATCGCAGCGATGTAACCGCCGGGTCCAGAGCCAATGATAACGACATCAAATTTTTCCATATGTTAGTTTCTCATGCCGGCTGAAGTGGGGCAATTATCGAGACTAAATCGGCGAGGCACCGTCGCACTCCAAAACGTGGCCGTAGTTGCAGGGGCACCTATGCGCTGGCGTCTTCGAGTGCGGCAGTCCTCTGCCGCTTTTTTTCTAAAAATCCAAGGGGAGTTTTCTTGGATCTTCGATGCAGTCCTTCACTTTGATGAGAAAAGTGACGGCTTCTTTTCCGTCGATTGCGCGGTGATCGTAACTGAGGGCGAGATACATCATCGGGCGAACTTCCACTTTTCCGTCCACCGCGACTGGCCGCGGCATGATTTTGTGCATGCCCAGGATACCGCTTTGTGGCGGATTTAGTATCGGCGTTGCGAACAGCGACCCATACACTCCGCCGTTTGTGATGGTAAACGTGCCGCCCTGCAGATCTTCGATTTTTAGTTTCCCGTCGCGGGCTCTGCTGCCGTAATCGGCGATGTTGCGCTCCAAACCCGCAAAACTTTTCTTATCTGCATCGCGCACGACCGGCACCACGAGTCCACGTTCCGTGCCAACCGCTACGCCGATGTCATAGAAATTGTTTTGAATAAAATCTTCATCCTCTATGTGGCCATTAACTACCGGCACGGCTTTAAGCGCTTCCACGCATGCTTTAACAAAGAACGACATTAAACCCAGTTTCACGCCGTTCCTTTTCATGAATTCGTCTTGTTTGTTCAGGCGCAATTCCTGCACGGCGCTCATGTCGCATTCGTTGAAAGTCGTCAGGATCGCCGCGGTGTGCTGCGCCATCACAAGTTGCTGCGCGATCTTGCGGCGCAACGGCGACATCTTTTTGCGAGTGAACCGGCCGTCACCGGATGGTTCAACTTCGCGAGCTTCAACCTTTTGTTCTGCCTTCGACAAGGCTACGGCGGACAAGTCAGCTTTGCCGCGCTGTTGCGCCGCAGCCAGTACATCTCCCTTCGTTAGGCGACCTCCTTCGC
>Ga0209267_1002566_pt1 | contig 11621 bp, 12 predicted proteins | sample GraSoiAngelo_137_FD_185894 | JGI IMG/M metagenome (GOLD analysis project Ga0209267, IMG submission 185894) | Grasslands soil microbial communities from the Angelo Coastal Reserve, California, USA - 14_0929_09_30cm (SPAdes) (version 2) | ecosystem: Environmental > Terrestrial > Soil > Grasslands ... | reverse complement strand
CTGATAGGTTATCGGCTTTGCGCGGCGAATTGGGTCAAACAGGCGGTCTTGGCAGCTTGACTGCGACATTACGAAACCCACGCGCGAGCAAAGTTGAGGCATATTGGGTGCGAGTGATGAACTCCAAGGGTGACGTCGTCACTGAAACCCCCAAAATGAGCGTTTTTTTGCCTCCGTCTGCTTTTCCTGATCCACAAGATAAGAATTCAGTTTACCGCCCGAAAAATTATCGAATCAGCAAGAAATTATTTTCGCTGGTGGCGGCAATCGAAGAGGCAGATGGCCAGCCCTACATTATCCAACTCGCTCAAGATCGGTCGAGCGACGAGCAGTTTGCCACTCAATTCGCTTTCGTTCTTGGCGGCGCCCTCGGTCTCGGAATCCTGGCATCGGCAATAATCGCGATCGCTGTTACCAAGCGCGGCCTGTGGCCGTTACAGCAAATGACGCAATCGCTCGAACGCATCGGCCCCGCCCATCTTGACGAACGCGTGGGTAAGAAGACCTGGCCGCGCGAACTTCAGCCGGTCGCTACTGCTTTTGACGAGATGCTGGCGCGGCTGGAAAATTCATTTACCAAACTCTCCCAGTTCTCAGCTGATCTTGCTCATGAACTTCGGACGCCGATTTCAAATATTCGTGGAGAAGCTGAAGTTATCTTAACTCGGCCGCGCACCTTGGAGGACTATCGCAACGTCATTGAATCGATCGCCGCCGAATGCGAAAGGCTCTCAGGTATTGTCGACAACCTGTTATTTCTCGCGCGCGCCGAAGCAGTTGATCGCCAAATCGAACGAAACATCTTTGCCGCAGGGCCCGCGATTGAAAAGATCGCGGCCTATTATCGGACGATCGCGGAAGAGCGAGGTATTTCCATTAGCAACAAAGGTGACGGCGAAGTCTATGCCGACGCGCTATTATTCGATCGGGCTTTGAGTAATCTTCTCGATAACGCCCTCCGCTTCACTCCTGACGGCGGCAAAATTACCATCACTACCGAGACAAAGCCGAATCGCACCGAGCTCGCAGTCGAAGACACTGGCTGCGGAATCCCGCCACTACATCTCGCGCGCGTATGCGATCGATTTTATCGGGTCGATTCGTCGCGCAGCTCACAGGGAACAGGCCTGGGTCTGGCCCTGGTCAAATCCATTACCGATCTGCATGGTGGATCAGTCGCGGTGGCAAGTGAAGTTGATCGCGGCACGACTGTGACCCTTACTTTTCCGGCGAGGGCGCGCTCGACCTCAGAGCGGTTCGAGATGACGGAATGAGCATTAGACGATTCCGCGAAATGGAAACGGCGATATGGCGGTGTATGATTTTCCACAGCATCGGGGCGCGGAGCGAGCTTGGAGGGACGTCCTTCCGCACGTCCGGGGCGAGAAGAATCTTGTCCCTGCGCAGAGGTCATTCACCACGCCGATAACCACGGTCGCATGATCCGCTTGGGAATAACACCGATGCCATCTCACGAATGTGATGCCATCCACTAGTGAATGTCGATGCAACGCTCGAGGTTTAACAGTGGTTTCTAGAGATTTTCCAAGATTAGAGGATTCGTTAAGATGAAAATTAAAGTCTTATTTTTGTTAGTTATAACGATTCTTAGTGCCACCGGCGCTACTCTAAACACCGCGCAGATTGATCAAGTGACGGGTTTAAAAGGTAAGCTTAACGAAAAGGAAGACACCTACAAAATCAGTTTCACCCGCGAAGATATCACGGTTTCCGTTGATGGCTGGAAAATACCAGCCTTCATGGGACTTAGCACCTGGGCCGCATTTACCAAGGCCACACATAATGAAGTCATGGTCATGGGTGATACCGTTCTATTCGAGGACGAAGTTAATCTTGCGATGTTCGTGGCCTTGGAAAGCGGCTTAAGCGTTACTGCTTTGCACAATCATTTCTTTTTCGACCATCCCAGACTGTTCTTCATGCACATCGAAGGTGAAGGCACGCTTGAGCATCTTGCCTCTTCCGTCCGGCTTCTCTACGACAAGGTGAGGGAGTTTCGCACCGCTCATCTAACGCCGGCCGATTCTTTCCTCAAGCCAGCGTTGCCTGACGTTAGTACAATTACCGCTGATCCACTTAATAAAATTTTTCATATCAGCGGTGAGGTGAATAAGGGCATGATCAAATTCACCTTCGGGCGCCCTGCGAAAATGCACGGCGTTACCATCGATAGCAGTATGGGCGTCAATACCTGGGCGGCATTTGCCGGTAGTGATGAGAATGCGGTGGTTGATGGGGACTTCGCAGTCACGGAAAACGAATTGCGAAAGGCCCTGAAATCATTGCGAGAAGCGGGCATCAATATTGTTTCCATCCACTCACACATGATTAGCGAAGAACCGCGGATTATTTTCTTTCACTATTGGGGACGCGGTTCGGCGAAAAACCTCGCCCAAAGTATTCAGAAAGCTTTACCACCCACCGCTGGAACACCGGCAAAATCTCGGGCGAGTGTGAGGTAAGAACGTCGGCTTCTGTTACAGGACGTGTTGGAATCGTGTAACTATTTCACTCCAAGTAAGTTAAAATGCCTTGTCGATATTTTGCGTTTCGCTCGGCCCACTCAAAGGTCGGACAAGCTTACAATCTTCTTATATTTGATGACTGAACATTTTCGATCGAAGAGCTTTTGATATTGAGCTGTAAATGTCGCCCAGTATGATACATATATAGATCTTCGCGTTGCATTTTGAGGGTACAAAGAGTTGCTGGCACGAGCAGTGCTCTTTACATGCACTGATTTCTCACGCGGCGTGTTTTACGACGTCCTGCTGCGGCGTTTAACAACGTGGCGCGCTGAGGAACTCCCCACGCTAGCCTCTCCCTGCAAAGGGAGAGGCGAATGGGGAGCACGACGGTGCAGATAACGAGAAGCTTTTCAGCGAGGTTCCTCGTTCGGCAACTGTCTCGCATGCGCTTCTCTTGAATCCAAAGACGCCCCGATTACAGTCGAGACGCAAATGCTCGACACCATTCTCGGGGCTCTAAAATGGGGCGTCGTTGGCTTCGTGGTAACGCTTTTTCTAATGGTAATGTTCGAGGCGAGTCGCATTCACGACGATATCCCTGTGCCGGAGTTCAAACGCCGGCACACTCGGCGCACTACCATTGTCCTTTCCATTTTTGCCGGCATCCTCTCGGGGCTAGTCTGGTTACTGGTGCAGCGCTTGGATTAAGTGCCGAAGGCAAGCCATCTGTTCCTTCAAGCGTATCCGATACGATAGTAGGATGAAAACTCCGTTTGCTCTTGGCGTGGTCGGGCATTTTGGGCTGGCGGTACGCGATCCGAAGAAGAGCGCCCGATGGTTTCAACGCACGCTAGGATTGCGCAAGGAATTCGACTTCCAGAACGGTGTTGCGGTCGGCAACGACAACATCACGATCGCCCTCTTTAAAGGGCAACCATCACCGTCAACACTTGACCACATGTCTTTCCATCTGCCGGATATGGCAACGCTAAGAAAAGCGCTGGCGCACTTGAAGAAACACAAAGTTGACATCGAAGATCCCGGTGACGAGATCGGGCCGGAAGCTCCGGGCTCGAAACATATGGGCTTATGGTTCCATGATCCTGATGGCTACCGCTGGGAGCTTTCGGTTCAGGGCGGTAAATAACAGAGACTAGCCCGGTTTTGTTCCTTGCTCCCTGCTCTTTGGTCTCCTTTTTTCTCTTTTTTACTTTCTAATTTTTACTTTGATGGTGAGCAATGCCTAAGCCCGTGTCCGTCCGCTCCGGTCAGGTTGAGTTTCTCAAACTCAATCTGGAAAAGAGGGAGTGGCGCGACGCCTACCAATGGTTACTGGCTTTAAGTTGGCCAGAGTTCGCCGCTCTCATCGCGGGCATTTATATCGTCATCAACGTCATTTTCGCCGCCATCTACGCGCTCGGTGGCGAATGCATTGCCGGAATGACGCCCGGCTCTTACCTGGAGGCTTTTTTCTTCAGTGTGCAAACGCTCGCCACCGTGGGTTACGGCCACTGGTATCCACAAACCCTTTACGGTCATATCGTCACTACCATCGAGATCATCAACGGCATGTTCGGTCTCGCCGTCATGACCGGCTTGATCTTTGTTCGCTTCTCCCGCCCCGCGGCGCGAATTCTATTCAGCAAACCAATTGTCATCGGAACATTGAATGGGCGACCTACTCTGATGTTACGGGTGGGCAACCTGCGCGCGCAAAGTATGGTCGAAGCGGAATTCAGAATCATGTTCACCCGTGATGAACCCATTCTGGAAGGTGACACCTTCAGACATTTCTATAATTTGAAACTGCATTTCGACCGCCTTATTTCCTTTCCGGCTGCACTCACCCTTCGTCATACGATCGACGAGCAAAGCCCGCTTTATGGCGAGACGCCGGAATCGCTTAGAGCAAGCAGAGCCTTATTCACCGCTTCGGTTGTCGGAATTGACCCAGTTATTCCGGCAGCGGTACAAACCCAACAGGATTATAACTGGCGCGACGTTCGTTTTGGTGAACGTTTTGTCGAAATCTATACTGAGTCAGGAGATAGAAAGCTTACGGTCGATTTCGGTCGGCTGCATGATACTGAGCCGGTGGGTGGACAGTCGAGCTCGCCTCAGTAGTTCGAACACGAACGGGAACGCAACGGTGCCCGACCAACAAAAGTCACTCACCGCTGCGACTGCATTTCGATTTGTCCTCATCCTCGGTATTGCCAACGGCTTCGCTGACCTTACCTACGAAGGCGCACGCAGCGTCACTGGGCAATTCCTCGGACATCTCGGTGCCAGCGCTGCCGTTATCGGTTTCACTGCCGGACTCGGGGAATTACTTGGATACGCGCTACGTTCTTTTAGCGGCTACCTCGGCGATAAAACGGGCAAATACTGGCTGGTTACTATCGTCGGTTATATGGTGAACATGCTGGCAGTGCCAGCACTGGCTCTGGCCGGCAACTGGCCTCTTGCTGCCGGTCTGATCGTAGCTGAGCGAACCGGGCGCGCTATCCGCAAACCATCTACTGACGCCATGCTATCATTCGCCGGTCACAAACTTGGCCGCGGTTGGGTCTTCGGCTTGAACGAAGCATTCGATCAGGCTGGAGCGACCTTGGGGCCGCTCATTATTTCGTTGGTGTTATTCAGGCATGGTAGTTATCGAACCGGTTTCGCGCTGCTGCTAGTCTCCGCGCTCCTTACGATCGCGATTGTTTTCGTCGCTAGTAAGCTTTTCCCTAATCCGCGCGAGTTGGAGGCGGGTCATGGTCTGGAAACCAAAGGATTTTCGCGCCCTTATTGGCTTTATCTAGTTGCGGGCGCTTTTATTGCCGCCGGTTTTGCCGATTTCTCGCTCATCGCCTACCACTTTCAAAGGAGCGGATCGGTCGCCGGACCAGTTATTCCAATCTACTATGCTGTAGCAATGGCTTTGGGCGGAGCGAGTGCCCTCGTTTTCGGAAAATGGTTTGATAAAGCTGGTTTGTCCATCCTGATAGCCGTTTTTTTTGTTTCCGCCTTTTCCGCGCCTCTCGTCTTTTTCGGCCAGTCTTGGATTGTCCTTTGCGGAATGATTCTTTGGGGAATCGGAATGGGTGCCCAGAATTCGCTCTTGAAGTCCGTCATCGCTCCTCTGCTTCACCGTGATGTCCGAGCCACCGGCTTTGGTCTATTCGATACTGGTTTCGGCGTCGCCTGGTTTCTCGGCAGTTGGGTGATGGGCGTTCTCTACGAAAAATCGATTCTTATCCTCGTCATCTTCTCAGTCGTTTTGCAATTGCTTTCGCTGCTAGCTTTCGCCCTCGCAAAACGCGCAGATTGATCCGCGCTCCATCAACCACCAGCTTTCTCTTTTGTCCTAATACTAATTTCCGAGGTAAGCGTCCGATGCACCGGGCACTTGTCTGCAATTTCCATCAACTTCGATCGTTGTTCGGACGTGAGCAGACCAGAGAGTTGAATCTCGCGCTCAATTCGATCGATCTTTCCTTCTCTTGTTTCGCAATCGGCACAATCGACCGCATAAATCTTCGAATGGGACAAGGAAACTGTTACTTCTTCAAGCGGCCAACGCTTTTGCCGGGCGTAAAGCGAGATCGTCATCGACGTAAAACCGCCAAGCGCAGCCAGGAGCAGATCATATGGTGACGGCCCCGTGTCAGTCCCACCAAAAGAAACTGGTTCGTCACCGGTGAGATGGTGCGAACCGATTTGAATCTTCTGCGCAAAGCCGGTCGCGCCGCCGCGCACAATTACATGCGGCAGATTGTTGATCTTATCGTCCCCCATTTGTGAACAGGAATGAGACTATAGCGGCGACTCCCTTGCGTCGAATTGTTTGTATTTCGGCGGCTTCGGCCGATAAGTCAGCGAAATCTCAAGCTCGCGTTCGTTCTCCATCCGCCTAACGCCAAATGGAAGCGCCGAATCAACCAGAAATAAGTCGCGGAAAGCAGTTCGCGGATTTTTTCGCGCTCAAACGTAATCTCGTCATCATTCTGGTCACGATTTTCGTCATCGGAACCGGGGAAGAACTATGGATGCGTTTCGTTCCGAAATATCTCCAAACTCTTGGCGCGAGCGTCTTCATCATTGGTCTTTATGACGGTCTGCGCACTTTGGTCAGCGCGATCTATGCCTATCCCGGAGGATTGCTGGCCGATCGCTGGGGACACCGGCGGGCTTTCATCACCTTCAACCTGATTTCGATTGCTGGATATGCACTCGTTCTGCTGCTTCCGCATTGGAGCGCGGTCATCGCCGGAATGTTCTTGTTTCTCTCCTGGACCTGTTTCTCCCTCCCCGCCACCTTCTCGCTCGTCGGCGCGACCGTTGCGGCCAACCGATACTCGATGGGAATCGGGGTTCAGATGGTGATAAAGCGCGTGCCGATCATGGTCGCGCCGCTAGTGGGTGGAATTTTGATCGATCGCTTCGGTGTGATCCCGGGAGTTCGCGTCGCGCTTATTATCTCGATCCTGCTCGCCGGCGCTACCTTCATCGCCCTCCGGGAATTACGCGAAGAAGTAAAAGAAGGTGAAGAGACTGCGCCAACGCCCGAGCGGTGGAATTTTCTGCGCTGCCTGCGCGAGTTCGACGCGCCGATGCGCTGGTTGTTGCTTAGCGATATTTTGGTTCGCTTTTGCGAACGAATCCCTTTCGCCTGGGTCGTGATCTTCGCCATGGATTACGCGGGAGCCAGCGGACAACAAGTAGGACTTCTTACTACTATCGAGGTGCTGACTGCAAGCTTATGTATTATTCCTAGTTCTCACTTTGCCGATAGACAACAGCGCGAACCCTTTGTTGTCACCACTTTCGTAATGTTCACGCTTTTCCCAATTGTGTTGCTCTTCTCGCGTAGCTTTCCCGCGCTGATGATCGCCTTCTTTATTCGGGGCCTAAAAGAGTTCGGCGATACCTCACGCAAAGCCCTTATCGTTAGTTACAGCGAACCGGAACGGCGAGGCCAGATGATCGGCGCCTATTACCTGGTGCGCGACTTGATCGTGAGTGTTGGCGCAATTCTCGGAGCGTACCTTTGGAGCCGAAGTCCCGCGGCCAATTTTCTCGGCGCGGCCGCATTTGGCATTGGTGGAACAGTTCTTTACCTCAGGGCAACACGCAAGGAACGGCGAAAGGCGCGTGAGAATATCAAATTAGATATTTCCCGGCTGCGTTTGAAATAAACCACAGTGCCGTGCAAGCATCATGAGAGTTGAAAAAAGAAGCCAAGTTTTCAGATCCGGCATCGTTCCCAAATGGGCGCTTTGTCATGTCGAGCGCAGTCGAGGCATCTCTAGCTTTTTCAGGGAAGAATAGTTAGAGATTCCTCGACTGTGCTCGGAATGACAGACTGAGCAGGTTTGTCGAGTATTATTCTGGTAATGTCTATGCCAAGCTCTCCAATGGTTCTTAACGAAGACGAAATTCGAAAGCTTTTACGAATGAAGGATTTGATTCCGGCGATGGCCGATGCCTTGCGGGACCTTTCGGCCGGCGCCGTTCTACAACCGTTGCGAACGGTCCTACCGGTATCTGAGTATGCCGGCTTCTTTGGGGTCATGCCAGCTTGCGGGCGCGCACTCGGGGCCAAGTTGGTAACGTTCTATCCACAAAACAAGGACATGCATACCCATCATGCGATGATTTTACTTTTCCGTCCGGAGACGGGGGAACCGCTGGCAGTTATGGATGGCCGGCTCATCACCGAAATGCGCACAGCCGCGGTATCAGCGGTGGCGACGAAGTTACTCGCTCGCACCGATCCAAGAGTGCTAACGATCCTTGGATCGGGAGTGCAGGCGCGAAGCCATCTCGAGGCGCTCCGTCTGGTGCGAGAGTTTACTGAAGTGAGAGTGTGGAGTCCGCGGAATGCTGAGCGTTTCGCACGCGAGTTTAAGGTGCTCGCCGCAAAATCGCCTGAAGAAGCCGCGCAGGGCGCGGATGTAATCGTGGTCGCAACCGCCGCAACCACGCCCGTCCTGCGGGGTGAATGGCTCGCGCCCGGCGCGCACATCAACGCCGTCGGCGCGACCCGCCCGAATTGGCGCGAGTTGGATGACGAAGTGTTGCGGCGGTCGACGATCTATGTGGAATCGCGCGAGGCGGCGCTCAAGGAATCCGGCGACGTCATCGCGGCGAGGAAGGAACCGATCGAGATCGGCGACGTGATCGCCGGCAAACAACCCGCGCGGCAGTCGATAGACGAGATTACGCTATTTAAGTCGGTAGGCGTAGCGGCAGAGGACGTTGCTGCGGCGGATCTGGTTTACCAAAAGAAAACCGAAAGAGTCTCGCAATAGTCTTTGGTTTGTAGGGCGATGCTCCGCGGAGCCACCTCATGAGGAACACAGGCCTGTGACCTGTGCGCCCAGCGGAGTTTTACTCCGCTGCGACCCAATCTGAAAAACAGCGGGGAGAATCCCCGCTGGGCGCACAGGTCACAGGCCTGTGTTCCTCATGCGCAATCAAATTGTGCCCAATGGCCATCAGTCGCCGACTACAAGCGCTTTGCTTACTTGTCAGCAATCTTGCGCTAGATAACGTCTTCGTTGTTTCGACGGTCGATAAGCGCGTCGACTTTCCCGTCCTTGTCGTAACGAAACAGGATTCTGCCTTCGATGCCTTTGCGAAAGAAAAGCTCAGGTGTTTCCGGAAATAATTGGTCTTTCTTTCCATTTCGCTCGACAAATAAGCTGTCGCCGTCCGTAAACACGATCCGTGTTTGACCGGATGCAAGCTCATAGCTGCCGGTGAAGTCAGGGAACTTCTTTGGATCAGCTTTGCCAACCGCCGGATCTTCATAATAACGATGCGCCTGGCTGGCGACGATCTGCCAATTACCGTCGCGCCGCAGCCAGGTGTCGGTAACATGATAACGCGCGCGCAGCTTCTGGCCAAAAGTCGTCTCCGTCTCGTTAGCGTCGTAGCTAAGAATAGCCACGTTATCGTAAATCCGACTCTGGACACGATCGAGTTTGATCGTGCCGGAATATCCAGCTGGCAGCGGCGTGATATCCGCAATCAGCTTGGCCCTTATCCATAGTACGTCCCTTTTCATCAGAGAAAATGGAATCGTCGGCGAAATACTTCTTCCAGGGAGCCTGATCGCCGGGAACCACGGCGTCGTACAGCTCCTGCGTTCGCCGGCCCAATTCGTTCTCGGTAATGACGGCGTCTCTCTCAGCCGCGGATCCGACATTTGAACCCCAGAAGAGGATAAGGACGATGGCGAGGAGTTTCATAATCGAATACAACTATAAGTAGAGACGGAGACTAGGATCGCGAGTTATCGTTTTTTCCAAATTGGAGTCCGTGGTCTGTCGTCAGTGCTCGGTAGTCCTGTCTCTACGTCTTGCTAACCGCAACGACATAGGCTGCTTTAGGAATAGAGAAGGTGTCGCCTTTAGCATAGCGGCGAACGGACTCTTCGATCGCTCGCTGAATGGCACGGAGTTTCTCGAATGTCTGGCGCGCAAGCAATCCGCGAGTGCGCACACCGGCGTCTCGTTCCGCATCGAATGGATAGCGCGGCGCAGGCACGTTCCATTGAATGGTGTGAAGTTTAAAAATCATTGACGCGCCATTGAATCCGACCCGTTCGAGTGCTCGCCGAAATTCTTCCCGACCAGAAAACAAATAATGCGGCGGGCCGGCTGGAAGATCGACCTCGAGATCAGCGTGTGCCTGGATGGCGTCGTCGATGATCTTTGCGTATGGATTTTCCTCCGGCGCCGCCCAAACCGTGAAGCCGAATTTTCCGCCGGGCTTGAGGACGCGGAATGCTTCAGCACAAGCGCGTTCCGGGGCAGACACATGGAGCAAAGCGAAGTTGGCCAGAACGCGATCGAAGGTCGCATCGGTGAAAGGGAGATTTTGCGCATCGCCTTCGCAGAATTCGATTCGCGGAAACATCTTTTGCGCGATTGCGAGCATTTCCCCGGAAAAATCGAGGCCGCGCGGTGCTGCGCCGCGTTCGGCCGCCGCGGCCGCGACGTAGCCGGGGCCACAGCCAACGTCGAGAACAGACATGTTTAAGGTAACCTCGACGGCATCGAGTAGTAGTGGGATGAACTGCCGGGTCGATCTCGCCCACACCGAATCGTATTTGTCGGCAACACGCTGCCACCCTTCGTGTTCAAATTTAGCGAATGACTCCATTGCGTTCGGCAGATCAAAAAAAATATCGATTTTTCGTTAGACGTTCTTCCATTTTACAAAGACGGTGGCAAGGTGGCGGAATGAAGAAACGGCAAGGAGCATATCGCGAGTTTACTAATATCCGCATTTTGCCAAGTGGCTATCAGGTGGCAATCACGCGCAATAAAAAGGAATACAGCAAACATTTCGCCGGACATTCGAAGGAGTCGCTCAAAGCGGCACATCGCTGGCGCGATCGCGTTCTTCGCCTGCTCCCCAATAAACGCAGCCAGCCAATTCCGTCGCGCATTCTCAACAAACTGCGTTTGAAGCAGCCGGTCGTTGGGGTTTCTCGCTACGAGACGCGCCGCTTCTACTCTGTCACCTATCACGGTGCAAAAGGACGGACGCGGGTGCGAACTTTTTCCTGGCGAGATCCCAGGGGAGAATTGGCGGCGTATGCGGCAGCAATAAAATTCAGACGAAAGAAGACGAAGTTCCGATAAGCTAGGGCCCGGCGCCAAAGCCAAAATCGTGATTAAAGTCTAGCGCCCGTATCGATGTATTCCGTCGAATCCGATCGATCGAAGCGGCTATTGGTGATTAGCGCGGCTGGAGAGGTAACGAAGAAAGAAGTGGAAACCGTGGCGTTGCGCGTCCGCGAGATGATGAAGGAGGTCACCCCCGGATTTCGCGTCTTAACTGATTTTCGCTGGTTGGATTGGATGGAGCCGGCTGCGGCCAAGCATATCGCCCAGATCATGGATGCCGTAGCAGAGAAAGAGGTGGGCATGGTAGTGCGGGTAATTCCCGATCCCCACAAAGACATTGGCTTAAATATTCTTTCGAAATTTCATTACGGGCCGGAAATCAAGCTCGCTACCTTCGAGTCGTTAGCGGAAGCGTTGTCAGCGCTGATGGACGAAGCGGTGTGAGACGGCTCCGCAGAGCGTCGCCCTACCAAAGTTGGTCGTAAGTGCAAATTTGATAGGG
>Ga0209267_1002562_pt1 | contig 11629 bp, 7 predicted proteins | sample GraSoiAngelo_137_FD_185894 | JGI IMG/M metagenome (GOLD analysis project Ga0209267, IMG submission 185894) | Grasslands soil microbial communities from the Angelo Coastal Reserve, California, USA - 14_0929_09_30cm (SPAdes) (version 2) | ecosystem: Environmental > Terrestrial > Soil > Grasslands ... | reverse complement strand
ACATACACGAAACGTCCGCCCGAAATTCGCGATGGTCAATTGCTGCCCCACTCACTGCTTTTATCAGGTCGCGCAAAATTCCTGTCATTCCGAGCGTAGTCGAGGAATCTCTAATTTTTTTTCATGCCCAAAACGGTAATAGCAAGAGATGTCTCGACTTCGCTCGACATGACAAGTTTTCGAATAACACGATTTCGGAGCACAATCTGGTGTCTTTGGCTGCCAGATCGCCGTTACGGCTTTTGCTCTTCGATCAATTCCGCGAATTGTTCGAAAAAATAGTTTGCGTCGTGCGGTCCTGGCGCTGCCTCCGGATGATATTGCACACTAAAGATTGGCAACTCTTTGTGCCGCATTCCTTCGACCGTACTATCGTTCAGGTTGACGTGGGTCACTTCGATTTCTGTCGGCAATGAATCCGGATCGACCGCGAACCCATGATTTTGCGCTGTAATCGCCACTTTCCCCGATCGCAAATCTTTGACTGGTTGATTACCGCCGCGATGCCCAAATTTCAGTTTGAAGGTCCGCCCGCCAAAGGCAAAACCGAGCACTTGATGACCGAGGCAAATTCCGAAAATCGGTTTGCGCCCCATCAAACCGCGGACCGCCTCGTGAGCATAAGGCAGCGCTTCGGGATCACCGGGGCCGTTGGACAGAAAAACGCCATCCGGATTAAGCGCGAGCACTTTTTCGGCTGAGGTTGTGGCCGGGACGACGGTGACGCCGAAGCCGCGCTGCCGGAGCGATCGCAAAATGTTGCGTTTCATTCCATAATCGAACGCGACAATGCGATGCCGGATTGGCGGAAGCACTTGATCACCGCTTTGCAACGACCATTTCCGGCTCAGTTGATCATCCGGATCCCATTGAAAAATATTCGGCGTGGTTACTTCGCGCACGTAATCCATTCCGATGACGCCTTCGCCAGTGATGGCGCGCTGCACGGCTTCTTCAGCCGAAGTGATCTCAGTGGTGAGGCAGGCTTTCATCGCACCACGCGTACGCAGATGCCGGGTAAGCGCGCGTGTGTCGATACTTTGCGCGCCCGGAATTTCCCATCGTCGCAGATAATCATCTAACGATTCTTCGGCTCGCCAATTGCTTGGGATTTTGCTCAGCTCTTCAATAACGAACCCGCGCACATGCGGTTGGCTACTTTCCTGATCGGTCGCGTTCGTGCCGTAATTTCCAATGAGTGGGTAAGTCATGGCCACGATTTGCCCACGATAGGATGGGTCCGTCAGCACTTCCTGATAACCGGTCATGGAAGTGTTGAAACATACTTCGCCGACCCGCGTGCCGGTCGCGCCGAATGATTCGCCCTCGAAAATTCGGCCATCTTCGAGGGCAAGAAGTATACGCATTGGTCGGAATAGTTAGCAGTTCTTTGGGGCGCTGTCATCGTCATCCTGAGCGGAGTGAAACGAAGTCGAAAAATCGCGCCGGGCTGTCTTAAAGCTTCCGCGACGGGGTCCGGTTAAGTTACCTTGTTTTCGCCGCGGGATTCCTCGAGTCCACTTTCTTCCGCTCGGGATGACAGAGATTGGAAAGCGAAAAAAGCCGAATCGAGTTTCTCGATTCGGCTTTTTCAAAAATTACCCCGCAGATGCCGTTTAGGCGGATCTCCCGTCCCTTTCGGTAACGGGCGGATGACCGTCGCGAGAGCGTCTGACTTCCAATTAAGGCATGCCATGTTCCCCAAAACGCGACCAAGCCTCCTGGTTCTGAAGTATCGGTTCGGGAATCTCACCTGTATCTCGAACAACGCAGGGTAAAGCACTGAGAATTGTCAGTTCAGAGTTGAGAGAAAAGCACTGGTTTCCTGCTCAACTCTTAACCAACAACTCGCAGTTATTTCAAAAGAACTACTCGCGCAATTCCGCACCAATCTCGTTTCGCAACCGCTCACGAATCCGCGCGTGCACCGCGCTCACTTCCTCACCTGTCAGTGTGCGATTTTTATCCCGGTATGTCAACGAGTAGGCAAGGGACTTTTTCATTTCCGACGCTTTTTTGCCGTCATTTTCCATAAATAAGTCGAATAGCTCGACCTTCTCCAGCAATGGTTCGTTAGCCGACGCGATCGCCGCCAGAATTTCCGCGTGCGTTATTTTGGGGCCGACAAACATCGCGATGTCGCGTGTTACTTCCGGATAGCGATCCATTTCTTTGAATCGCTCCGCATCTTCCTTCGCCTGTGCAATGCGTGCCAGATCAATCTCTGCTAGTAATATTGGCATGGTTGCCGATGTCGTGGCAGAAAGCTGCCCGCCAAAGCCGATCCGATCTTTTTCGTAGAAGATCTCGGCTATTAAGGCGAAATCCGGTTGCTTGCTGCGCCGAAACTCAAAAGTACCCAATGCATTCAGCGCACCTTTCAAATCAAAAAAATCGAGCTGCCGTTTTTTTGCACCACGCCAGTCTTTGGTGGACGCGACCTGGCCGCAGAGCGCGATTGCCAGTTTGCGTTGTTGTTCACCGGTCGGTGGCGCAAAGGTGTTACCTATTTCAAATAGCGCGATTCGTTCTGCTCCGGCCCGAATATTTCGCGCGACCGCTCCCAGCAAACCTGCAATCAAACTCGTGCGCAGTGCGACATGATCTTCGCTCAAGGGATTGCGCAGTTCGATCGCGCCGTTGGCCTTCGCCACTTCAGGCCGCGCAATTAGTGAGGAAGTGCGCGCTTCCGTCAGGCCAAGAGCAATCAGATCGCGGCGCAGTTCCGTTTCAAAATCAAAGTTTCGGTCGGCTTCGCTCAGCGGAGTGAACCGGCTGCGATCAGCAGTCGGAATCTTCTCGATCCCATGCGCGCGAATAATTTCTTCGATCAAATCGACTTCGCGTTGCAGATCGCGCCGGTAGCTTGGAATTTTCCAGAGCGGCCGACTCGCGGAATCGCTCTTACTTAAAGCAAAACGAGTTAAGATTGCGTCGACCGTTGCCGGTTCGATGTGAATGCCGAGAAGTCGATCGAGCCCCTCGTAGCTCAGCGAAACATCTGGTGGGTCTGGCGGCAGCTCGCCGGCAACTCCAACAGTTGCGGCAGGCTTTGCGCCGGCTACTTCACAAATTAATTCCGTAGCCCGTCTTGATGCGGGCAAAACCATTTGCGGATCAACGCCGCGCTCGAATCGGTAACTGGCGTCGCTCGCCAAATTCAAATAGCGCGCCGTTCGTCGAATACTGGCTGGTAAAAAATAGGCACTTTCGAGCAGGACATTCTTTGTCGATTCAGTCACGCCGGATTCTTCGCCACCCATCACCCCCGCGATTCCGACCGCGCGCTCGTCATCGGCAATAACCAGATTTTGGGGTGTGAGCGGGTAAGTTTTTCCATCAAGCGCGAGAAACTTTTCGCCTTCCCGCGCCAGGCGCACATTTATTTCACCGCTCAGTTTGTCGGCATCAAACGCATGAGTGGGCTGACCCAGCTCGAGCATCACAAAATTAGAAACATCGACAACGTTATTAATGGAGCGAATGCCGATGCTCTCGATTTTGGCGCGCAACCAATCAGGGCTTGGACCGACCTTTACGTTTTCAATTCGGCGTGCAGAATAAAATGGGCATTCGCGTGACGCGGAGATCTTGACGCCGTCGTTGTAGCTGCCGCCGTCACCGGCGGCAGATTGTTTTGGTTCTGCCCCGAAAGCTTTCGGGGCAGCTACAACGCTTTTGTTCGTCAGAGCCGCGATCTCGCGTGCCAGGCCGAAATGGCTGAGCAAATCGCCGCGATTCGGTGTGATCTCGACATCAAGAATGGTGTCGGGTGGAAATAACTCACGAATAGGCGTGCCGATTTTCGCCTCCGGCGACAGGATAAGCAGGCCGGCCGCGTCTTCTGCGACGCCGAGTTCTTTCGCGCTGCAAAGCATTCCTTCGCTTTCGACACCGCGCAATTTGCTCGCCCGAATCTTCAGACCACCAGTCAGTTCTGCTCCCGGCAAGGCCAAGGGGACTTTGTCGCCCACCTGGTAATTTTTCGCGCCACAAACGATCTGGCGTTTCGTTCCGCTGCCATCGTCAATCACACAAACAGTGAGGCGATCGGCATTCGGGTGCGGTTTTGATTCAGTGATCCGCGCCACCACTACATGGTCGAAATTGGCGCCGCGTTTCTCGATGGCTTCGATTTCGATGCCTGACATCGTGAGCAAGTCCGCCAACGCCTCGATGCTTGGCGGCAGCTCAACGAATTCGCGCAGCCAGTTAACGGAGAATTTCATTCTTTTCTCCCGTCCATCATCCCGAACGCAATGAGGGACCTCGCGAGCGTGGCCTGACTTTCGAACGACACTTCGACATGGCTTGAGAGTGACGATATCCGCGTGAGAGAGGTCCCTCGGTCGCCGCAGCGACCTCGGGATGACTCGTGCCGTTAGTTTGGCGTGTCGCGTTCACGTAAACTGGTAGAAATCGGAACATAGGCATTCTGCCTGTGCGCCCAGCGGACAGTCTGTCTGCTGTCTTCTTGTATTGTCGCTCCCGCTGTCGATCGGCAGCGGAGCGCAACTCCGCTGGGCACACAGACCACAGGTCTATGTTCCGGCGATTTGTCATGCGAATTGCCTCAGAAACCGCAGATCATTTTGCGCGAAGAAGCGGATGTCGGGAATGTCGAACAAGATCATCGCCAGTCGATCCATCCCGAGACCGAAGGCAAAACCGGTCCATTTTTCCGGATCATAACCGTTGTCGCGGCGCGATTGATTGACGGCTTCGAAAACGGCGGGATGTACCATGCCGCAGCCACAGACCTCGACCCATTGTTCGCCACCCTTCAGAGCACTCGATTTCACGTCGATTTCGAAACTCGGTTCGGTGAAAGGAAAGTAATGCGGGCGAAAACGCACCGCCGTGTCGGCTCCGAAAAGTTCGCGCAGGAAAAATTCGAGCGTGCCTTTCAAATCGGCGACGCTGACATTTTCATCTACGTAAAGACCTTCGATCTGATGAAACTGGGTGGTATGAGTGGCGTCGATCTCATCGCGTCGGTAAGCCGCGCCGGGAGCGATGACGCGAACGGGTGGCGGCGCTGACTCCATCGTTCGGATTTGCACCGTGGAAGTGTGGGTGCGCAATAGGCGGCCATCCGGCAGATAAAATGTGTCCTGCTCGTTGCGCGCAGGATGGTCGGCGGGAGTATTGAGGGCATCGAAACAATGCCATTCGGTCTCGATGTCCGGGCCTTCGGCCAGTGCGAACCCCATTCGCCGGAAAATCGCGATGCTGCGATCCAGCATCTGTGTAAGCGGATGAAGCGCACCGCGCTCATGCGGTGTGCCCGGAAGCGAAAGATCAATATTGGCAACCGCGGCGGATTCCTTTTCGACGCGAAGGTTTTCGGCGCGTGCTTCGATTGCGGCCGTGATCGCGATCCGGACCTCATTCAACCGTTTGCCAACGACCGGTTTTTCCTCTTTCGGCAGCGATTTCATTTTGTCGCTCCATTCGGAAACGCTGCCGCTGCGTCCAAGGAATTTCACCCGCACGGTTTCGAGGACGCCCTCGTCTGGGGCCGACGCGATCTGGGCCAGGGCGTCGTCGCGTAATTGTTCGAGCGGATGAGTCATGGGACAGACGTTAAATTGTTAAAAGCGTTACATCGTTACAACGGAAAGGCACCCTCCGCCCAACCGATTTAACGTTTCAACGTTTTGACGTTTTAACGAGCAGCTTACGCTGCCTTTTTCGATTTCGCTTTTTCGGCCAGCGCGCCCTTCGCCTGCTCAATAATCGACGCGAATGTTTTTTCTTCGGTCACGGCCAGGTCGGCGAGAATTTTGCGATCTAGAGTGATGCCAGCTGCTTTTAAGCCTTCGGCGAACCGACTGTAGGTCATGCCATTGGCGCGGACGGCAGCGTTCAAACGCTGGATCCACAGCATGCGGAAATTGCGTTTGCGTGTCTTTCTATCGCGATAGGCCCAATACTGGCCTTTCATCGTCGCGTCTTTGGCGTAACGGAAAAGTTTTGAGCGACGACCGCGATAACCTTTCGCTTTTCTCAAAACCCGCCGTCGCCGTTCGCGACTGGCCGGGGCGTTTGTTGCTCTCGGCATTTTGTTCTTCCCCGAATTTTCGTTCGGGCCCTCCTCTCAGCGCGCTGTTCTTATATAATATGATCTGCGCGACCTCGTGCGCTGATTAACGGAAATTTATTCCGTAGGTGCGAAGATCTTTCGACGCGTCACGCGCCGGGGCGGGAAAATAGGTGGTCTGTAAGAAATGACAAACAATTTCCGACGTGGATCGGCAGTCCCTTGCTTGATGCCAAAATTATAGCGCCTTCGGCGCCTAATTAGCATCGCCCGCGGAGCGGCCGAGCCACCTGCGCTTGTGTTTTGCTTTAGTGGCGGACTTGGAAGTCGCCGCTTCTTGGTTATCGGACCCGGCCTGAGTGTCGCGATTCGCGTAGGGAACACAGGGCGGGAGCCCTGTGTGGCGTACAGGCCTCAGGCCTGTGTTCCTAAGCCTGAGCGAGAGGCTTAGTTCGTCGCGAAAGCAACCACGCCAAGAAGCCCACAGTCGCTCCACCCAAATGCGCAAACGAGGAAACCGAGCTGATTCCGATCTTTTGTTCGTAAGCACCGATGATTTGGAAAACAATCCAGAGCACGAAAACGAACCACGCCGGCAGGCGTATCCAGCGAAAATAATAAAAGTAGCGCCACAAAAAGCCGATTTTCGTCTGCGGAAATGCCAAGGCGTAAAATGTGATTACGCCGGCGATTCCCCCGCTGGCACCGATGCAGGGAATGGTAGAATTCGGGGCCGATGCAATGTGCACGAGATCTCCGACGAAAGCCGCAATCGCGATCAATGCGATATAGCGCAGCAGACCCAGAAAATTTTCCACGTCATCGCCGAAAACGAGAAGGAAATACATGTTTCCGACGAGATGAATGACTCCGGCATGGAGGAAAAATGAGGTAACGAAGGTCAAACCGTGCAGCCGGAGCGCTTGCGCCGGAATTAATCCGAAAAGCTGGACAGCCTCCTGCAAATGGAAAAACGCGTGAACGCTTGCGCTGACGATGACGGCAGCCAAAAACCAGGTCACGACTGGGCGTCGCTCCTGCGCCGGTGCGTCAAATTCCACCAGCATTCCGAAAAAAGCCGCAATCGATTTCCAACATTCGTCTGGTGGCGCGCTATCGAAATCGGAGCCGCGCGCTTGCTCGGCGAGTTGCTGAACTTTTGCGAGTGCAATCGCCTCGCGCGCTTCTTGCGGCAAGACGACCTGCGGTTTTGGTTTCGGCAATGGGCGCGCTTGCAGCGCTTGTGTTTCGCTGGCATCGAACCAGACGAATTCGCAAATTCGACAGACTTCGACTCTGATTTCGCTGCTACTATCAAGTGCGACCTCGATCATTGCGTTCCCGCAGGACGGACAAGGCCTGGCGCTGCGGCCCTCGTTATGGATCGCGTGTAGCCAAAGCGGGTTGATCGATTCCGGCGTGAAAGTGCGACGCAGCAATTGCAGACCGACCGCGCGGCCATCGCATTTTTCGCAACGCCAAATAATGCCGTTGCCGGTGCGGATTTCGGTTAACGGAATGCGACAGGCTGGGCAAAGAAGTTCAGTGTCCACCCGGGGATGATGTCTTAGACCAAGCGTCTAGTCGATCATGCGACTGGAGGGGCGAGCTCCGTGAGCCTCTTCTGTAGCGGCAGCCGTGTCGGCTGCAAAGGAAGCACGCGACAAGCGTGCCATCACAGAAATGCCGAAATGCCAACGAGGTCAGACGTGGTCGAGTATCGCGCTGCAAGTGGATTATTCTCAATCGGGCTCGCTCGCCCCTCCACTACCGATTAGCGGCACGTCTCGTTTCGCATTGGCCGTTCCCGCGTAATTTCATAAAATAACCCAATGTCCTGGCTGGCGCGCCACCGTCGTTTGGCCTTTGCTGCGATCTGCACGTTTTGGACGGCGGTGATTTTCGTGGGTTATTTTTTTCCGACGCTCCCCTTTATTTCTATGCCGTGGCGGGGCGAGCAAAGTTTTGAGGACACGCTACGCAGGGAAGGCCGCAAGACCGCCACGCGTGATGATTTCATTTTCCTGGGAATCGATCAGCAATCGTTGCAATTGGATGCGATTGGCCCAGAGGAGATCAAGGGTAATCGCGCCTTTGAATTGATGACCGAGCGACCCTTCCCATGGTCGCGGGAAATTTGGGTCCTTTTACTGGATCGTTTGTTTGGGGCCGGGGCGCGGCTGGTCATGTTTGATTTGATGTTCAACAATCCAAACGACGGCGACCCAGTCTTCGGCGCTGCGCTCGATCGGTATCATGATCGGGTCGTCGTTGGAATGAATATCGATACCCAAAATAATACCCAAATTGTGCTGCCAAACGCACAGCTCATCCCGCCCCCGGCGCAAACGGACGATCGCGTCGGGTTCGTAAATTATTGGAACGACGAAATCGACGGAAAATTGCGGGCCGCGCGTTTCTTCACTTCCGAACGTCAACTCGCGGGTGTGGCGCCCGCCCCAAGCGACGAGGTTTATGCTTCGATGGCAACTCGCGCGCTAACGAAACTTGGACACAGCGCTGATATTCCACAAGATCAACGCGATCATCTTTTCCGTTTTAGCTCCAATGATGCTTACCCACCGTTCCCTCTCTGGCAGGTTTTCCATCCGAGCTTTTGGAAAGCGAACTACGCCGACGGCGCAATTTTTAAAGATAAAATCGTAATTGTTGGAGCCTCGTCGCAAATCGCCCACGACTTCATCGTCACCCCAATGAATCCGGCCGCTCCCGGTCCGGCCGTTCATTTGCAGGTAATGGCGGCGACTGAGGCGCACGAATTTCTGCGGCAGACACCGACGCGCGTGATGCTCGGTCTGGTTCTGGCGGCGGGGGTGATTGGGTGGGGCGTGATTCCTTTTTTGCGGCGCCCAATTCTTTCTTTGATCTCGCTCATCGCAATCGCCGTGATTTATCTCGCGGTTGCCCGCCTCGCCTACGATCGCTCCGGTTTCATTCTCGCAACCGTTCCCGTACTCTCGACTTTTCTGCTCTGTGGCGTCAGCACCCTCGGGATCGATTACGCGATTGAGCGCATGGAAAAGTTGCGCACTCGACGCACGCTCGAGCGTTACGTTTCCAAGAATCTGGTCAAAGAAATTCTGGAGAATCCCCGCGGCTACTACAACTCGCTCAAAGGTTCGCGCATGCCGGCGACGATTCTTTTTTCGGACATCGTCGGTTTCACCACCGTGAGCGAGAAAGCCGATCCTGAGGAATTGGTCCGGCAGTTGAATGAATACCTGAGCGCGATGACCAATATCGTTTTTCAAAACGACGGCACTCTCGATAAGTTCATCGGCGACGCCATCATGGCGGTGTGGGGAAACGTCAAAAGCCAAGGTAAAGCCAAGGACGCGAAGGCGGCAGCGCATGCAGCCCTCGGAATGCGACGCGAATTGTTGCGACTAAATAACGGTTGGAAAACGGAAGGCCGCATGGCCCTGGGAATGGGCATTGGCATTAATCATGGCGACGTTCTTGCCGGAAATATCGGCTCGCAGGATCGCGCCGATCTAACGGTTATCGGCAATGCAGTTAATCTGGCATCGCGTTTGGAAGGGCTAACGCGTATTTACGGCGTCGACATTCTTGTCGGCCCGACAGCGGCGGATTTGATTCGCGATGAATTCCATTTGCGTTCCGTCGCGCGTGCACAGGTCAAAGGAAAGACCGACCCGGTGGATGTGTTTACCATCGTGGAAGCGCACAGCGCTGCGCTCGATCAGGAACTGTTGATCTGGCTGGAAACGTATGAGGAAGGGATTCGCAAGTTTCGCGATCGCGATTTCACTCAGGCGAAAATCTTGTTCTCACGCTTCTTGGAATTTTATCCCGACGATTCGCTGGCGAAAATGTATCTCGAGCGTTCACTCGAATACGAGCACGCCCCGCCCGATGAGGCGTGGAATGCGGTGGAAATGTTTGAGCGGAAATGACGCGCAATTGCACGTTATCCCGAGCGAAGTCGGGGGATCCCGTTGCGTTACCTTGAAGCTTTCATGGCGAAATCCCTCGACTTGCCTCGGGATGTCGGGATTTTCGTTTCGCTAGCGTAGTTCGATACTCCGGGTAAAGAATTGCTGTGAAGGAAGCGCCGCGGCATTTTCATTTTCTCGGAATCTGCGGGACGGCAATGGGGTCGGTCGCGGCGGCGATGAGCGAGCGTGGTTTCACGTTTACCGGCTCGAACGAAAATATTTACCCGCCGATGTCCATCTTTCTGGAAAAGCGCAAAATTGCGCTCTCCTCTGGCTATCGCGCGGAAAATATCCCGGCAAACGCTGATGTGGTCGTGATCGGGAATGCGATCAAACGCGGTAACCCCGAAGCAGAAGCGGTCCTGAACCGGAAACTATTTTATCTTTCGCTGCCCGAGGTTTTAAAAAATTACTTTCTCCGCGGGCGACACAATCTCGTTGTCACCGGCACGCACGGGAAAACAACAACCACAACGTTGCTCACCTGGATCATGGACTTCGCCAAGCACCAGCCGAGCTACATGATTGGCGGTATTCCGCGCAATTTCGGGCAGGGAGCGCGATTCAATGAATCCAAATTCTTTGTCATTGAAGGCGACGAATACGACACCGCGTTTTTCGACAAGCGCTCAAAATTCATTCACTACCTGCCGGAGCTTCTGGTGGTGAACAACGTCGAGTTTGATCATGCCGACATCTTTCCAGACCTTGATGCGATCAAGACAAGCTTTCGCCGTCTGGTGAACGTTGTGCCGCAGAACGGAATGATCTTACTCAATGGCGATGACAAGAATTGCGTCGAGGTCACACGCGATTCTCTGGCGCCCCTGGTCGAGGTCGGTTTTTCCAAAAACTGTGCGCAGCGTATTCGCGATGTCAGCTATTCGGCAAAAAGATCGCGTTTCGTTTTGCGCGACGAGGAATTCGAGATTCCGCTGTTTGGCGAGTTCAATGTGCGCAACGCCGCCATGGCGATCTCAGCCGCGAAATTTTATGGCGTATCAGCGGAAACGATTCGCGCGGCGTTACCGAAGTTTGAAGGAGTCGCGCGACGCCAGGAAATCCGCGGCGAGGTGCGTGGGGTGAAAGTAATTGACGATTTCGGCCATCATCCGACCGCGATTGCTCAGACCCTGACGGCATTACGTCATCGTTATCCAAAGCATCGGCTATGGGCCATCTTCGAGCCGCGCTCCAACACCACCCGGCGTGCCGTTTTTCAGCACGAGTTGCCTAACGCCTTGAAAATAGCAGATGGCGTTTTCATCTCCCAGGTGGCGAGACTCGACCAAATTCCCGAGGCGGAGCGATTGAATCCGGAGGCGGTGGTGAAAGAGATCAAGCAATCCGGGCGTTCGGCTTTTTATGAAGAGAACGCGAACGCAATTGTTGAGCGCATCGTGCCGTTGCTAAAGAAGAACGATATCGTAACCGTGTTCAGCAATGGCGGGTTCGATGGGATACACGAGAAGTTGCTGACGCGGTTGCGCTCATCTCTGTAGCGGCGGTCTATGACCGCCGCCGACCGCAAGCAGCGGCTACATCGCCTCGATCGGATCTTCGTCCGCACCCCGCTTTATTTTGTAACGACATGCACAAGTAATCG
>Ga0209267_1002559_pt1 | contig 11637 bp, 12 predicted proteins | sample GraSoiAngelo_137_FD_185894 | JGI IMG/M metagenome (GOLD analysis project Ga0209267, IMG submission 185894) | Grasslands soil microbial communities from the Angelo Coastal Reserve, California, USA - 14_0929_09_30cm (SPAdes) (version 2) | ecosystem: Environmental > Terrestrial > Soil > Grasslands ... | reverse complement strand
GAACTAACTCTTTTCGATCCGCCAGCGTGACTAGATCGTGAAGCTGCGTACCCCGCCTTTTCTCAAACCTTCGACGGGGTATTTTCCCGCCCCCTTGCACCATATTTAGGTAATTGACCGTCATCCGTTCCAATATTAGTGTTCCCTATCTACATCCCACGCGCCACGACTGTCCCCGCTTTCACTTCACCCACCGAAGGAATGGGAGCATTCGATGCCCAGACGCAGCGCCCAACTTCCGAGCATCAGCGCTAAAGTCCGCAGGGCCACCAATGCCCAGAATAGAGCGGAAATCGAATTAGGCGAGCTCGAAAGGGAGATAAACGAGAATAGAGATCGGCCTCTATCTATCGTCTTAAAAGGGGTGATAGACCGGGTTCGTTCGCTCACGGATGCCGACGGCGCTGCCATTGCTCTCCGTGACGCTTGGGGAGTCGTCTGTCGAGCCAGTGCGGGAGAAGCTCCCGACGTAGGTTCACGGCTCCACCCTGAATCCAGCCTGACTAGAGAATGCTTTGAGAGCGGACAGGTGATGATCTGTGAAGACACCGAAGAAGATTCCCGGGTAAGGCTCGCTGTGAAGAGCTTGCGACTGCGTTCGGCGGTGGTTGTGCCCGTCCAGGCACAAGGTTCTGTTCTGGGGGTGGTGGAGGTACTCTCCTCTCGAGCTTCCGCCTTCAACACGGCGCACATTGCGGCATTGCAGCATATCGCCCGCTTACTCGTTCCGATGTTCCAGTCCGAGGAACCAAAGCACCTCGAAGAGCGAGTGGGAAAAAGACGCGCCTGGACCGCCATTGCCGGAACGGCCCTTTTTTTGGCTTTGCTCTTGCTGCTGTTTGAGTTTTACCACAGGTCAACGAAGGCGCACTCTGCCACTGCCAATCCGCCCGCTTCCGGTCCGGCGAAACCCGCCGAGGCGCCGACAATATCGAGAGAAACGGTAGCTCCCGAAACCGCAGAGGCGCAGAGCCTCAAGACCCCTGATCGTTCACGTGCTGAAGTTTCGTCTCCCGCGGCATCCTCATCTTCGTCCCCTCTCGCTTTCCAGCCGGGTGCCAAACCGGCTGAGGCGGCACCAGGCTCGAAGCCACTGGGGGCTGAAAATCTCGGCACAGAGGTCGTCCCACCAGCGCTTGTGATTGAGGGGGCGCCGCCCGAAGCACAGATCTTTGTGGATGACCGGTTGACCGCCTCAACAGGTTCGGACGGTCAGGCTAAAATTTCAACGCTTTCTCCGGGACAACATCGCTTGCGCGTGACGGTCAACGGTTATCAAGATTATGAGAAGGATATTGATTTGCTAGCGGGGCAGACTTCCAGCGTCGCGGCTAAACTTGAACCGTTCGCACCGCCAATTCTGTCCGAAGAGGCGAAGGCTCCCAGCCTTGAGTTCAGAGCAACAATTCCTCGCCTCGCCAAGCCGCCGGTTCCCGAGTTCGTGCTGGAGCGCACCCTCAAGGCCCACTCCGGCTGGGTCACCGGGGTTGCGTTTAGTGCCGACGGGCAACGACTGGCCTCGGGGAGCTCGGACCAGACCGTCAAGTTGTGGGATGTGCCCACCGGGCAAGAGACCGGCACCGTCGCCACCAAGATCCAAGAAGTTCAGGCCCTGGCCTTCAGTCGCGACGGACATTGGCTGGCGGCGGAGAATTCCATCAACACTGTCACGCTTTGGGATGCCACGACGAGGCGGGAAGTCCGCACGTTCCCCAGCAATAAGCCTTTGGGAGTCCTGGGCAGCAGCTGGGTTTATTCGATAGCCTTCAGTCCCGATGGCCGCTTGCTGGCTTCGGGCGTGGACGACAAGACCATCAGACTTTGGGACGTCGAGACCGGGCGATCGGTACGTGACTTGGGCGCGGCCCGCAGGTCAGTAATCTATATCGCCTTCAGCCCGGACGGGCGTTGGCTCGCTTCCGGAGGTGACGACAAGACGATCAAGATTTGGGAAGTGGCCACCGGAAAAGAAATACAGACGTTGCGCGGTCACAAAAAAAACGTTTACGCCGTTGTTTTTAGCTCGAACGGCCGCTACCTAGCTTCCGCGAGTGCAGACAAGAGCGTAAAGCTCTGGGACGTCACCACCGGCCGCGAGATCCATACCCTGACGGGTCATGCGAGCGACGTGAGCAGCATTGCGTTTAGCCCCGACAGTCGTTGGCTGGCTTCCGGCAGTTGGGATAAGACCATTAAGATCTGGGATGTACAGACGGGGCGGGAGGTGCGGACCCTGGAAGGGCACACCCATCACGTCTATACGGTGGCGTTTGATTCCCGCGGGAGTTGGCTCGCCTCGGGCAGCGAGGACGGCACGATCAAGCTCTGGCGATTGCACCAGCGGTAAGCTCCAGCGTGACGAGGAGCATGACAGAAGTAATTGAAGAACCACCCCGAAAGCGGGCAGTCGTGGACCTTGGAATTCTTAATCAGGGACGGAATCCGGGCTGCAACTCTGGATCAAGGAGAATTCGTTATGTGGTACAAAGCACATCCTTACAAAGCCGGACGCGGCGCGATCCGCTACGGATCGCATTTTGGGAGTATCTTGGCCGTCATCCTGTTGACCGTCATTGTGATGGGCGCGGGCGCGAACGGTGCATCGGCGCAGAGCCTGAACTGGGAGGGACAGGATGGAATTTTCGTCACGCCACTAGCCTACGCGGTTCCGTCGGCCGACAAAGGCTTCGGCAGACCCATTGTTGCTTATCACTACTTGGACGCTGGGGAAGTCTTGGGCGGATTCCATCAGGTATCGGTCACCATGGGTGCGTTCAACCGGATTGAGTTTGGATACACGCGGAACCTCCACCAGGAGGGCGGTACAGCCGGCCTTAGTAAGTTATGGAGCAGCGGCTTCAATGTGTTTCACGGAAAACTCAATCTTCTGTCGGAAAGGCGAACCTGGCGGCCCGCCTTATCCATAGGCTTTGTGGCACGTACTCAGGTTCAAAACGTAGGGGGCGTGATCCGAGACAAGGAGACCAACAACGCGGACTTCTACGCCGTAGCCACCAAGACGGTGACCCAGATTAGGCATCTCCCGCTGGTGTTCAATGTCGGCTTCAAGGCGACAAATGCATCATTGCTGGGGCTGGCTGGAAATGCTCCAGCCTACCAGGGACGATTGTTCGGGGCGGCTGCCTTCGCCCTGAAAGGACCAGGACGGAGCACGATCTTGCTGGGTTCTGAAGTCTTGCAGCAACCGCGGAGCGTTCAGGACTTGCCCGCAGCGGTGGTGCCGACCACGATCACTTACGCGGTTCGCATCGTGCCTGCCGGGGCCTTACCTCTCCACGGTTGGGGGGTGGAGTCCCCGAGGTTGACCATCGACCTGGGTGTCGCCCAGGTTGCCAGCAATATCCTGCCCGGAGTGAACCTCCAGGCACGGCATCAATTCGCACTTGGTATCTCGTACGGGTTCTAATGCTCGGAGGAACTACTCATAGAACATGGGGCTGATTAGTCCGATTCACGCTCGCGATGATCCAGACCTAGGCATTTCATCAGTGTGTTTGGCTGTCGCGCTGTACAGCGGATCCGCATTCGCTCAGCACGATCACAGAGGCGGGACGAGCCACGGCGCCGCCTCTCACGACAGCATGAACGGCGCGAGTTCCGGCTCAGCGCATCGGATGACCATCGATCAGCAGCTTTCGAAAAACACGCAGTTGTCCGACAAAATCCAAAAGTTGACGGGAATGCCTGCGCAACAGGCTTGTGATGGATTCAAGAACCTCGGTCAGTGGGTGGCTGCTGCCCACGTCAGCAAAAACCCGGGAATCAGTTTCGCCTGCATGAAATCCGACGGGACAAGCGCCACCGAGCGGGTCAACCTGCCCAACCGGCACAGGCACGAAGTCGATGAGCTTGGGTAAGACAATCCAGACTCTCGACCCGAATGCGAATAGCAAACAGAGGCCAACAAGGGCATGCAGCAAGCTAACCTGGACCTGAAGAACTCGAGCAACTCGTAGCCCATCAAGAAGCCAGGAACATCGTGCGATCAAAGAAGTGCCAGCCGAGCTTGTTTGGCTGGCACTTTTGTTGTGCTATTAATTTGTGCGACGCATTAGCACGGCAGTTGAGGACTCTTTTTGCCAGCGCCGGCCCGTGTGATTGCGTCCAACCAACTTTCCAATTGTTTGGATAGCGCTGGTCCAGCATCGGCTCTGTGATCTGACCAATATTGTTGCGAACGGCATAGCGGACCAACTCGCAGGGTAATCTAAGTAGTAAATCCGCTGTTGGCTGTATGGTGCCCGATCGGGAATCGTGTCATAAATCAAGCTACGCTCTGGTTATTTCCGGGCAGCGCCGCGGTCGCTCTTCGATCGAAGGCAATAGCGCACGCGCAGCTCGTCGGCAATTTCTCCGCACTTCTCTATGCAGCGGTACTTAATCCTACCTGTTTGTACGTGCTCTCTAATCATTTCCTTGCTTGCCAGAGGACAAGATCGTACTCCCGCCAATGCTTTTGCCGGTCTCACTTACAACCTGACCATTTCGCCCACCGAAACTTGGGTGGACACACGCATCGACCTGCATCCCGGTGATGCTCTGCAAATCAACGCCGTCACTAGCACGGGCGGCTGCAGCCCCAATGGAGCCAAGACCTCTCAAAACGACACTCTCCCGTTGAACACCGCCTTGCCCGGCGCCCTGATCGGCAAGCTCAGTGAAGGTGGCACACTCTTCTTTGTGGGTTCGAGGAAGGAATTGAAGGTCGTGCAGCTAGAGCACCTTTACCTCGGCCTGAACGCCAGCGGTCCGCTCTCATGCACAGGCGACATCCTGGTTAAGCTTCAGTTGATATCGGCACCGCCGCAAGCAACGGCCACTGCGAAATCTAAACTCGCTGCAGCCGCCCAGACCTGGCTCTCCGGACAGTTCGGCACTGGTCCAGCAAAGCCAGCGTCGACCCCTCAAGGTGCATCCGCTGCATCCGATGCACCGCCAGGGAGTGCTTCAGAGTCGGCGGCCGCCGCAGCTGTTACAAGTATACCGGCTTTGAAGGGCGCTAACGTCCCACTTGATACCGAGCTCGGCAAAAAAGTCGACGGTCTGCCCCGGCGCGTCAACGATCAATTTAATAATCTCGGCGACATGGTGAATTTTGTGATCGTGGGCTCTGAGCAGCAGGTGCAGAGCGCATTTGAAGCTGCGGGTTGGCGACTTGCAGATAAATCTGTCGAGGAAGCGGTTATCAATGTTGTCCTGGTGACATATGAGAAAAAGGATTACCTGCAAATGCCGATGAGCACGCTGTACTTATTCAACCGCGCCCAGGATTTTGGCTACGAGCAGGCCGAGGCCTACTCAGTAGTCGCCAGCCGCCACCACTTCCGCTTATGGAAAGCTCCCTTTACGTGGAACGGGCAGCTGGTTTGGGTTGGCGCAGGCACCCACGATGTCGGGTTCGAGAAGGACCAGCGCAACGGGAAGGTGACCCACAAGATCGATCCTGCTGTAGACGGCGAGCGCGATTACATCTCCGAAACTCTCGGAAGGACGGGGAAGATCAAAAGCATGAATTATCACCTGCCACCGAATCCCATCTACGAAGCGAGAAATGCCACTGGCGCCCCATATCGCTCCGATGGTCGCCTACTTGTGATTTTCCTTTCAATAGACGTTTGGTCAAGCAAAAGGTGACAGTATGTCTCAGAACAAGTGTCCCGCTTCAGCTGGAAATGGAAAAAACCTTTCTCCGCTAAGATAGTAGGGAGAGAACGTATGAGAAAACAGCGTAAGCACTGCACCGCGAAAGAGCAAGTCGTCATCCTCAGGCGCCACTTTTTGGAGAAGGTTCGGGTTTCGGATCTCTGTGAGGAGCTCCACTTGCAGCCGACAGTGTTTTACGTTGGCAAAAGGATTTATTCGAGAACGGAGCAGCCGCCCTTCAGTCCAACCATCGCCCCGAGCGCCAGCTGCAGGAGAAGCAGAAACGGATCAATTCTTGCAGAAAAAAGTCCAGACCAAAGATGCTGGGTGCGGACGTAGTGGCCGTCAGCCCGGCCAGTGTTTGGCGAGTGCTCGAACAAGCCGGACTGCTATTGCGGTCGAAGGGTAAGGCATCCCGGAGAAGGATCGGCTTCGAACAACCTCTGCAGCCACACCAGCACTGGCATATCGACGTTTCCTACATCAACCTATTTTGAGCAGCGAGGACCAGCATGGCCACTCATCCGCCACAAAGAGCAGGGTCACAAGTCGATGGCAAGTGGCTTGCTTGGCCTCGAACGGTGACCTGGTTTCGCGAGAACGTTATGTTCAGCGTATACATTGACAAGGTAGGAGACATGGCCGTCTTGCAGTGTGAAGGTAGAATTGTACGGAGCGAGGCTGCTTTCGAGCTGCGCGAGGTGGTTACATCGCAACGCGACGCCCGTGTCGTGTTTATCGACCTCTCGGAGGTAAACGCCCTCGAAGGTGGTGGACTCGGCATGCTCATTTTCTTACAGCGCTGGGCTCAGGACCACAATATTCAACTCAAGTTATTCAATCCGTCGCAATCTCTCCGAGCCAGGCTGGAACATGCCAGCTCGATGTCAGAGTTTGAACCTGCCACTGTCGACGAGATGATGGCTCTTCTGGCGCATACCGAGCATCCATACGCGCTGGCCAGCTGACAGCGGTTCGAAGGGGGCGATTCAGGACCGCTTCGTCATTTGGATTCCGCTACTCGCGTTGCGAGCCAGGAGTTGTCGTGTGTTGTCGTGTATTGAGGGGCATGATTCCGCGGAACGGGGCTTTCTACGCCCTGGGAAGTTCGATCGGTGATTGCGGACTTATCGCCAATCCATGGTCGTCGCGTGGTGCCCGACGCACGCAGCAAGTGATGATGCAATGAAGGGTACGGTCAAGAAACCCATTTGTTGCCCGAGTGCGGACTTGCTGCATACTGGTGATAACCCACGTGCCAGAACGAGTGAGCTGGCGTCGTAATAAAGAGCTAGACAATGAGGAGCCAAACCAAACATCCAAGATGCTGAGAGAGAAGCCCCGCAACAGCCGAAGAACTCATGTGTACTGATCTGCACGAAGCAAATTGCCACGCTAATACTTATCCTTTGACATCCGCTGAAAGGAGACTCGAATGATTCTGATCACTGGAGCAAGTGGGAACGTCGGTCGTGAAGTGGTAAAGCAAGCGCTGGCCGTGGGGCTGAAGATACGTGCGACCTTCCAGTCACCTGACATAGCAGCCAAAGCCCCCGCCGGCTTGGAAGGCGTGATCATGGATTACGCAAAACCAGAAACCATTCGTCCAGTATTGCACGGGGTGGAGAAGATTTTTCTCGTTGGACCGCCGGTTCGGGACCTGCCAGCCTTGGAAGCGAATTTCATCAAAGAGGTGCGCGCATCTGGGCGGAAGCACATTGTTAAGCTTTCGGCGCTAGGCGGGCGCGAGGCCACGTTTCCGAGCGGGCATCGCGATTCGGAAGAGAACATTGAGGTCTCGGGCCTGCCCTTTACCTTTCTTCGCCCCAACGGTTTCATGCAGAATCTGGTCAACTATAACGCAGGCACGATCAGGTCCGAGAACGCGTTCTACGGCTGCCAGGGAGATGGTGCGGTCAGCGTAATTGACATCCGGGATATTGCCGCGGTCGCGGTAATAATTCTTGCTGCGACGGGGCACGAAGGCAAATCCTACGCATTGACCGGTGGTGAAGCCCTCACCAACTCGCAAATCGCCGAAAAGATTTCCCGGGTTGTGGGACGCAAAATAAGGTACATAGACCTGCCGCCGGCAGAATTCAAGAAGGCCCAGCTGTCGGTGGGGGTGCCGGAATGGTCGGCGGATGCATTAACCGACCTGCAGCGACTCTATCGAGAAGGCAAAGCGAGTCGCGTGACCAACGACGTCGAGCGGCTCACCGAACGTAAGCCGCTGACCTTCGATCAATTTGTGACTGACTACGCCTTCGCGTTCCAGGCTGAAGCCAAGGTGGCAAGCTAGATTCAACAGCGGTCGCGCGAGGGCATTAGACGCCGTGGATGGGAGCGATTACAAGAAGTAAAGCGAGCACTCTTGCCCGCTGGGCTCCGAGTAGAGGAGACCCATCGCAGAAGGGTTGCTGTCCATTTTGCCCGCAATACTCCCTGGTACCCAGCACGCCTGTAACTGGCATCCACAGCACTCGCCTCTAGTGCTCTTCCCAAGCGCCTGCTCCAATTGCGCCACCGCATTGTCATACATCAGTTTTGTACTGTACAGATCAAACAGGTTATAGTGCGCGGCAGCGGATTTTGGGCTGGTTTCAAGAGCTTTGTTCCACTGTGCCAGTGCCCGTGGTCGCGGTTGAAGCCGACGTCTAACCGTCAAAGGAATCATTACGGGCACTGTGCTGACCATCGTCAACAGCAACCCGGCGATGCCTCTTAGCGCAGAACAATATCCGCTTGGAAAATTAGTTGCTCTCAGCGACCCTTCTGCTTCTGCGCCAAATTAGTTTGCCGATCTATCTTTTTAGATCGCTTTGGCGTCTGAATCGGGAAGCTTCTTCTTTCCGCTGCGTCGACGATTGGACATCCTCTCAGTGTTCGCCTGCTGAATAAATCCGCGTGCAGAGTCCTCCAACAGAGCATCAATTGTCCCCATAAAATGAATCGTATCGGGTACCAGATAGTTCATCTCGATCCCGGTAAAGTTGCGCTGGATGCAGTCTGCGAGGGAAGCTTGTAATAACCTAGCTTCCCGGATGAGCAATGGAACCGTGTAGCCTTGTCTGTAACGGATCGCTCCATGTCGTGCATAAGCTTTCCTGTCCTCAGAGGTCAACTCCTTGCCTTCCGCAACGCCCGTCGCCACATCCAATAGGAAAGGCACGTGCTCATTGCGTTCGGAATCAGGGACTGGAATGGAACCGATCTCGGGGTCCTGTTTAACTCCCTGTAACCAATGTTCAATTATGGATTCCCTGTTGACCCTGATTACCTGAGGCAGACGCTGGCGAAGAACGCTCTGGACAGGTGATCTCTTTGCCAGCTTGGAACGAATCTTCTCGACCAGGACTTCCGTTTCGGCGGGTTTAATCATGTAATCATGCACCTCTTCGCGTATGGCCTCTAACGCGCTCTCAAACGCGGGGTAGGCAGTTAGGATAAACCTCAGAGCATCTGGTTGATGAGTGCGCATGGCGCTGACTACAGTGAAGCCATCTCCCGGATGACCAATGTTCAGGTCAGAGATAAGGACATCAAATTTGTAGTCAGTTATCAGGCCTAACGCTTCCGCTACGGTTGCGGCAGAAGTGACTTTGAAGCCATAGGACTGCAAGAGCGGAGGAAGAGTCAACCTGATACTGTCTTCGTCATCAACAAACAAAATCTTCGGCTCATCGCCCATCGTGGATTCACTCAGTTGTTCGCTTCATCATTGCGTACGGTTTCCGGCCTTGTTCCACCCGGGACGCGTTTCGTCCACCTCTTCAGATGCTATTGCGCAGGAGTGCCCTCCCGCAACAGGCTCACTCTGGCGTTGGTCAAAATCGACGCCACGCTCGTGAGGAGAGCGACATCGGCTTCGACTACTATCAGCTAGTTGCCGGTGAAATTCATCGCCGGTCAGTTCAGAACATCTGCTCTCCGAAGTTATGCTACCTTCGGCAATTGTGATACGTTCCACCCTCCACCCGAGGGCTTTGATCAGCTGCACGCTGGCATCCATGCGTCGCCTTAATATGTCGACATCGTTTCGTTCATTCTGCAGAGCAATGGTCTGTGCAGTGAGCACCTGCAGATAAGGATCTGCGCCGCCGATGTAGCGGTCGGCGCGAAAATCTGCAATTGACTCCTGCGCTGAAGCGGTCGCGTCTTGCTGTTGCTGCGCTTCCTGCTCGAGGATGCGAAGTGCTTCGAGATTGTCTTCAACCTGCTGGAGCGCAGTCAACGTGGTCTCGCGATTTCACGCGCTGCAGTCTCGGGGGCGTCCGTCGATCTGACACTCGATGAATTCCCGGGTCAGATGTCGCAACTGGGCCACGCCACGTATGTTTTCACGAAACCCAGGAACATGGATAGCTTTCTCGTCCTCTACACCAAGACTACCATGAGCGACATCCGAAAAAATCTTGACAATATCGGCGAGCGTTTAGGGTTCTTGGCACGTGTGGTTCATCCCGCGTGACTGCGGGAAGTTAAGCAGCGCATCGGTGATGAGACCTTTTCCGGTAGAGAGCAGATTCAGGCAGTCAACTTGTGATTGGTGCCATTTGCTGCGTGGCACGGTTTTCACAGACTTCAGTCTTACCTGATCTTTCCTTGTCCCCGCTTGTGTTCCATAAATTAACCAACCCTGATTCCAACCTCCCGTGCATCTTGGGACACTGCTGAGATGATTTGACGGATTTCAGCTTTCGCTCTAACTAGATTTCGTGGATCTCTTGGCCCAACCCTCGAAGCACTCCCGAATTGGAAACCCAAAAGGTGCAGAATGTCTACCCAAACCAGCCCCTTCACACCACTCGAACCAGTCGAGCCCTTCGTCGACCCAGATGCCGCCGCCAACTATCTTCGGACTACCCGCCGCCACGTGCTGGAGATGGTGCGCCAAGGGCTCATCCCCGGTTACCCGCTCGATCCTCACGCCAAGAAAAAGGACTGGAGATTCCTCCTGTCAGAGCTACATGCCTACATGCTAAGCTGCGATCAGCGGCCACCTGGAGCACGCAAACTCCTAAGGAGGATTTGATGCCCAGGTATCAGCAAGGAAGTATTCGCCAAATAAAACGTGCAGAGGGTATGGCGTGGGTTCTTCGCTATTACACAACGCGTACGGACGGAAAACGAGTCGAACACATGGTCTCTATCGGTCTTGTGAGAGATATCGGGCCCAAGAAAGCCGACGCGTCCAGGGAGGCCGATCGTCAGAAGCTGCGCGAAACCATCAACCAAGTACAGCCCTTCCAGGGAAAGCCGAGCACGTTTGGTCAGCTCTGTCAGCACTACATCGAAAACGAGCTGAGGATCGACCAGTCGAATTCGGCCCGCCCCAAGGCGTTTCCCACCATCGAGACCTACGAGCGACACCTCGTCAAGCGCATTATTCCCCGCTGGGGAAATTTGGCTCCACTGGCGATCAAGTCGACGGAGGTCGAGAAGTGGTTCTTCGAACTGAGGCAGGGAAACGCACAGAAGGTAAAACCGCTCGCCGATCCGACCATAGACAAGATCCGGCGCATTATGCATTTGGTCTTCAAGCACGGGCAGCGGCACGAGTTTTTGCCGCGGCAGCAGGAAGGCAATCCCATGAATTGGGTGAGCCAGCGAACGACCAGCGATTACACGGCGATCCCGATGACGCCGCAGCAGGCGTTCGACGTTCTTCTCAACATTCCGGAGCCGAGGCGCACGCTCACGCTGAGCGACGCGGCCACGGCCCTACGAGTGTCGGAGCTGCTAGCCCTGACTTGGTCGGATCTGGACTTCAGGGACCTGGTGATGTACGTGAGGCGGGCGTATGTGTGGGGGAGATTCAAGGTGCCGAAGTCGAAGGCATCGAAGGCTCCGGTTCCGATGCACCCTCTTCTTGCCGGATTTCTTCTGGCTTGGCGAGACAAAACGCCCTACAGCAAGGATACCGACTTCGTGTTCCCGAGCGTCAGGCTCAAGGGCAAGAGGCCGCTGTCC
>Ga0209267_1002557_pt1 | contig 11639 bp, 8 predicted proteins | sample GraSoiAngelo_137_FD_185894 | JGI IMG/M metagenome (GOLD analysis project Ga0209267, IMG submission 185894) | Grasslands soil microbial communities from the Angelo Coastal Reserve, California, USA - 14_0929_09_30cm (SPAdes) (version 2) | ecosystem: Environmental > Terrestrial > Soil > Grasslands ... | reverse complement strand
CGGAGCTGCTCCATGACGGGAGCTCGGTCCGGCTGACGATGGTCCAGCTCCCCGCCGTCAACACACCGCAGTTCGACGTCATGCGAAACCGGATGCCGCGCAGGCCGCAGCCAGTGCCGCCAATCTTCAGCCCGGAGATGATCGCCGACGCGATCCTGTACGCGGCTGAACACCCGGGGCGAGAGATGGTGGTGGCGGGAAGCGCTCTCCAGGCGATTTTCGGCCAGAAGGTGGCTCCGGGCCTGATCGATCTCTACCTGGCCCGCACCGGTTACGAATCGCAGCAGCGCGAAGAGGCAGAACAGCCGGGCCGCCCGGACAACCTGTTCGAGGCACTCCCTGGCGACCGCGGCGCGGACGGTCCGTTCTCTGGTCAGAGCCGGCGATCGAGCATCCAACTCTGGCTCCGGGAGCGCCCGGCCCTCGCAATCACGTCCAGCCTCGCGTTGGCTGCGGCCGGCATCGGAGCCCTGGCTCGGCGCCGGCCGGCTGATGTGGATCGCGATCGCCACGAAACCGATCAGCTGTGAAGTTCGTTGAGCTCGCCGCGAATCTCGACCGGATGGAGGCCACGAGCAGTCGCAACGAGCTCGTGCGCATCCTGTCGGACGTTTATCGGGCCAGCTCGGAGGACGAGCTCGGGCCGATCACATACCTCATCCAGGGCCGGCTCGCCCCTTTCTTCGAGCCGGTCGAGATCGGCCTCGGCCCCGGCCTGCTCCTCGCCGCGATCGCGACCGCCTACGCCGCGAAGAAGGAGGACGTCGTCAAGCTCAACAAGCAGACCGGAGATTTGGGCATCACCGCGCAGCGCCTGGCGCCGGCCTCCAAGCGGAAATCACCGACCGTGGTCGAAGCCCATGCCCGCTTGTACGAGATCGCCAAGGCAGGAGGCGCGGGCAGCCAGCAGAAGAAGCTCGACGGCTTCACCAGCCTGCTTGCCGACCTGGACGCGACCTCGGCCAAGCACCTCGTCCGAATCACGCTCGGCAAGATGCGGTTGGGGATCGGCGACCCGACCGTGCTCGACGCGCTGTCTTTCGCCAAAAAAGGAGACCGCTCCCTGCGACCCGTGCTGGAGGCCGCTTACAACCGGACCTCAGACCTCGGCCTCATCGCGCGCACGCTCTGGGAACGTGGCGAGACAGGCCTCGACGCCCTGAAGGTCAGGGCCGGCCACCCGCTCCGCCCTCAACTTGCCGAGCGATTGCCCAACCCCGAGGCTGTGATCAAGAAGCTCGGAACCGTCGGTGTGCAGCCGAAGTACGACGGCCTTCGCGTCCAGATCCACAAGGACGGGGACCAGGTGAAGCTCTTCTCGCGAAACCTGGAGTCGTGGACGGACGCGTTTCCGGAGCTGGTCGCAGCCGCCTCCAAGCTAAAGGCGAAGAGCGTCATCCTCGACGGCGAGGCGATCGCCTACAACCCCGAGTCGGAGGAGTACGTCCCCTTCCAGGAAACCACCGCGCGAAGACGCAAGGAGGGTATCCAGGAGTTTGCGGAACAGGTGCCCCTGCGGGCGTTCGTGTTCGACGTGATGTTCCGCGACGGGACCGACCTGACTCAGCTGCCTTACGAGCGGCGTTTCGCAATCGCACAGGAGCTGCTCCAGAAGTCGGACACGCTGGTGACGGCTCCGCTGACCAAGACCGATTCGGCGGAGGAGCTCACCAGGGAGCTGCTCGACAACATCAGCCGCGGCCTGGAAGGAGTCGTGGCGAAGCGGCTCGACTCGCCCTATCAGGCCGGCGCCCGCAACTTCAACTGGGTGAAGCTGAAACGGAACACGAGCGGCCAGCTGAACGACACCATCGACGTCGTGCTGCTGGGCTACTACCGGGGCAAAGGCAAGCGAGCAGAGTTCGGCGCGGGCGCCCTGCTGGCCGGCGTGTACGACAGCGACAAGGACGAGTTCGTGACCATCAGCAAGCTCGGCACAGGACTCTCCGACCAGGGCTGGCGCGACATCCATCAGCGGCTCACCAGCCTCGAGGTCCCGGAGAAGCCCGCTCGCGTGAACTCACTCTTCGTGCCCGATGCGTGGCTCAAGCCCGAGATCGTGGCCGAGGTGCTGGCCGACGAGATCACGCCCAGCCCGCGTCACACGGCCGGCATGAGTGCGGATCGGTCGGGTTTCGCGCTGCGCTTCCCGCGGATCGTCTCGTTACGAACAGCCGATAAGAAACCCGAAGACGCCACGAGCGTCCGCGAGATCCGCGAGATGTTCGACCAACAGCGGCGGCGATGATCTTCACCTCCCCGCTTAAGGCTTGATGTTTTGGTTCAGCCGGAAGAAGTTGTCCGGGTCGTACTTTCGCTTTAAGGCAACCAGCCGCTCGTACTTCGCCTTGCCATAGATCTGCGCCCCGTTCGTGTCGGCCTCGACGACGTCGTTGACGTAGGTTCCGGTTCCCATCAATGGCTTCAGCGCTCCGATGGCGGCGCGTCCCCACGCGATCCTGGCCTCGTCGTCGGCCGGGTCCTCCCAGGCGAGCTCGGCCCCGATGTTGAATGCGGCGGTCCTCCCCGTGTACGCCATCGCATCGTCGGAGACACGCCCGACGGCGCCGCCGTGCGCCCACAGCGACAGCTCGGCGCCCGGCGGGATGGTGTCCACCAGCCCGGCGCATCGATCGACCAGCTCATCGGTCAGCTCCGGGAAAAAGCCCGCCTTCGTGTAAAAACGCTTGCCCCATCCCGACGCTTCGTCGTTCATCACTTGGACATCGAGGTACCGCCGGGATGCAAAAGTGTCCAGCAACGGGCTCGATTCGCGAAACACGCGGAGGTCGCGACCCGCGATATCGGCACTCCCGGTGTGCATCGCACCAACGGCAAAGATCGGCTGACCACCCAGCTCTTCTGATCGAGTGAAGTAAACGGCGACATGGACGTCGTCATGGGTCCCGACGAACTCGCGAACCCGCAGCGCGATCTCGAGGCTTCTGTCGATCGGAAACGCGACCATGCCCACGAAGACCGTGCCTTCGAGCGGATGCAGCCGGAACTCGAACGACGTGGCGACGCCGAAATTCGCCCCGGCGCCGCGCAGTCCCCAGAACAGGTCCGGATTCTCTTCCTCGCTCGCCCGGATCTTCTCGCCTTCGGCCGTGACGAGGTCGACCGCCAGAAGGTTGTCCACGGTCAGGCCGTGTTTGCGCTGCAGGCGGCCCATGCCTCCACCCAGCGTCAGACCGGCGACGCCCGTGTGCCCAATGACCCCGACCGGACACACAAGCCCGTGCGCCTGGGCAGCTTTGTCCAGCTGCGACAGGTGCGCGCCGCCTTGAGCGCGCGCAGTTCGGCGAACAGGATCGACCGTCACCTCACGCATCCGGGACATGTCAAGGACCATCCCGCCGTCGCACGTCGAGAATCCCGCCACGCTGTGCCCGCCGCCGCGCACGGCCACGACCAGCTGCTGCTCGCGCGCAAACCGCACGGCGGCGACCACGTCGTCGACCGACGACGGACGCACGATCAATGCAGGACGGCGGTCCGCGATCGCATTCCAAACACGTCGCGCCTGCTCATAATCCGGGTCGCCTGGGCCGATCACCTCGCCGGTGATGCGGTCCTGGAGGGCGCTACTTGGTGCCAGTGCCGACCCCGATCGCGGCCTGCGCCGCCGCCAGTCGCGCCACCGGGACGCGGAACGGGCTGCACGACACGTAGTTCAGCCCCAGCTTGTGGCACAGGTGGATCGAGTCCGGGTCTCCCCCATGCTCGCCGCAGATGCCCACCTCGAGCCCGCGCCGCGTCTTGCGCCCTTCCTTGACCGCGATCTCCATCAGCCTGCCCACCCCGGCCACGTCAATCGTCTCGAACGGGTTGCGCGGCAGGATCTTCTGCTCCAGGTAGCGGACGATGAACGCGCGCTCGGCGTCGTCGCGCGAGAAGCCGAACGTGGTCTGCGTCAGGTCGTTGGTGCCGAAGGAGAAGAACTCCGCCTCCTGCGCGATCTCGCCCGCGGTCAACGCGGCGCGCGGGATCTCGATCATGGTGCCGAACTTGTAGGGAACGCGAACGCCGGCTTCCTTCTGGACCGCTTCCGCGACTGGCTTCAGCTCGGAGTGCACCGTGCGCAGCTCGGCGACCGTGCCGGCGAGCGGGATCATGATTTCCGGCCGCGCGTCGACCTTGCGCTTGCGCAGGTTGGTGGCCGCCTCCATGATCGCGCGCACCTGCATGCGAGTGATCTCGGGGTAGAGGATCGACAGGCGCACGCCGCGCAGGCCCAGCATCGGGTTGGCCTCGTGCAGCTCCTCGACGCGAGCCAGGACCTTCTCCCGCTCGGCCAATCGCGTCGGGTCTTCACCGGTGTCCTTGAGATGCGTCGTCTCGCGGATCAGCTCCTCGAGGCTGGGCAGGAACTCGTGGAGCGGCGGGTCGATGAGCCGGATGATCACCGGCAGGCCCGCCATCTCCTTGAAGATCCCTTCGAAGTCGCCACGCTGGATGGGCAGGAGCTTGGCGAGCTGCTTCTCGCGCTCCTCGGTCGTGGTGGCCATGATCATGGCCTGCACGATCGGCAGCCTGTCCTGCTCCATGAACATGTGCTCCGTGCGGCACAGACCCACGCCCTGCGCGCCGTTTTCCCGCGCCTTCGCAGCGTCGCGCGGGTAGTCCGCGTTCGCCCACACCTCGAGACGGCGGATCTCGTCGGCCCAGCGCAGGATCGCGCTCGCGGCCGGGTGCTCGTTCAACGAGCGGGCCTCGATCGTGGGCACGTTCCCGACGTAGACGTCGCCGGTCGTGCCGTCGATCGTGATCTGGTCGCCTTCCTTGATGGTGGTGCCGTTGGCCGAGAACCTGCGCTGCCGCACGTCGACGTCGATCGCGCTCGCGCCCACGACGCATGGTCGGCCCATGCCACGCGCGACAAGCGCGGCGTGCGAAGCGGTCCCACCTGTCTGGGTGAGGATGCCCTTCGCCTCGACCATGCCGTGCACGTCGTTCGGGTTGGTCTCGACGCGGACGAGGATCACGGCCTTGCCCTGCTTGCCCCACTCGACCGCGGTGTCGGCGTCGAAAACAGCGCCACCTGAAGCGGCGCCGGGTGACGCAGGGACGCCGCGAGCCAGCGGCGACACTTTGGCCGCCGGGTCGCGCGGGAAAAGCAGCTGCTCCAGCTGGCGCGGCTCGACGCGAGCCACCGCCTCCTTCCTGGTGATGAGGCGCTCCTTGACCATGTCGACCGCGATGTTCACCGCCGCCTCGCCGGTGCGCTTCGCGGATCGGGTCTGGAGCATGAACAGCTTGCCGCGCTCGATCGTGAACTCGAGGTCCTGCACGTCCTTGTAGTGCTTCTCGAGCTGCCGCGCGTAGCGCTCGAACTGCGCGTACACCTTCGGCATGTGGCGCTTCAGCGCGCTGATCGGCTCGGTGTCCCGCACACCGGCCACCACGTCCTCGCCCTGCGCGTTGGCCAGGTAGTCGCCGTACAGCTCCTTGGCGCCGGTGATCGGGTTGCGGGTGAACGCGACGCCGGTGCCTGACGTCTCGCCCATGTTGCCGAACACCATCATCTGCACGTTGACCGCGGTGCCCAGGTCGTCCGGGATGCGCTCCATGCGGCGGTAGGTCTTGGCGCGGTCGGTGTTCCATGACTTGAACACCGCGTCGATCGCCTCGCTCAGCTGCTCGACCGGGTCGGACGGAAAGTCGCGACGCGTCTCTTCCTTATATATGGCAAGGAACCGGGCGACAAGCGGGCCCAGGTGCTCGGGCTTCAGCTCGGGGTCGGTCTTGACGCCGGCCTTCTTTTTCGCCTCCTGCAGCGCGTCCTCGAACTTCTCGCCGTCGATGCCCTTGACCGTCTTGCCGAACATCTGGATGAAGCGGCGCCGCGCGTCGAGGGCGAAGCGCTCGTCCTTGGTCAAGAGGGCGAGGCCTTTGGCCGTGTCCTCGTTGAGTCCGAGGTTCAGGACGGTGTCCATCATCCCGGGCATCGAGAACTTCGCGCCCGAGCGGACGCTGACGAGCAGCGGATCTATCGGGTCGCCAAGTTTCTTGCCGGCCTTGCGCTCGAGCACCTTCAACCCCGCCAGGACCTGCTCCCACAACCCCTTCGGGAACTTGCCCCCGCTCGCGTAGTAGGCGCGGCACGCCTCGGTCGTGATCGTGAACCCAGGGGGGACGGGCATGCCCGCTCGGGTCATCTCGGCCGCGCCCGCGCCCTTGCCGCCGAGCAGGTCGCGCATCTTGGCCGACCCCTCGGTGAACTGATAGACCCACTTATGGGCTTTAGGCATCGGTCAGGTCATTTTAAAGTTGCTTCGTGGATGACCTCGGTTCGGCTTCGGAAGATCAGGTCATCCTGGCCTGGCTGCAGGCCGAGATCGAGTCGCCCGACTTCCAGGCTTACCTGATCGGCAACCCGCCCAACCCGGCCAATCTTTCGGCCGCGCTGAAGGCCGCGCGGTCGCCCGACCTTCGCGACCGCGACCAGAACGGCCTGCGCCGGCAGATCATCACCAACGTCTACGGGTTCGGGCAGGGCGCGGGCAGCTTCCAGGGTCTCGCCAGCGATATCTCGTGGCGGCGCGTACGCCTCACGACCGACGAGGTCGGCGAGCTGCTTTATGCGAGGCAGGGAGCCGCGTGGCCCATCCTCGCCCCCGCCACGCGAAAGGTCGTCGAAGGCGCGACCAACGTCGGCCACGTCTACACGGGGGACCAGACCAACATGGTCGTGCTGTCGCTGGCGTCAGGCCTCTGCCACTCGGACAAGAGGGTGCCTGAGATCATCACGCTGCGCAGGCCCGACGGACATCTCGTGATCCTCGAAGGACACGCGCGAGCGACCGCGATCGCGCTCGAAGCGCATCGCTTTCCCAAAGGCGTCCAGGTTTACGTCGGCGACGGACCGAGCGTCGCGAACTGGCCCTATCTGTAGGAGGTCGATGTCATGACCCGACCGCGAGAGATTCGCCGCTACGGCTGGATCCCTGACGTTCCCGACCAGCGCGACCACCTCTACTCCGCGCCGCCGCAGTACCTGAAAGCGCTGCCCTCTTCGACCGACCTGCGCCGGAAGTGTCCGCCCGTCTACAACCAGGGAGCCCTGGGCAGCTGCACCGCCAACGCGATCGCCGGCGCGGTCGAGTTCGACCGCATGAAGCAGAAGCTGTCCGACTTCGTGCCGTCGCGCCTCTTCATCTACTACAACGAGCGCGTCATCGAAGGCACGGTGCCGATCGACAGCGGCGCGATGATCCGCGACGGCATCAAGTCGGTGGCGAGCGACGGCGTATGCCCCGAGCCTGAGTGGCCGTACGTCGTATCCAGGTTCGCCAGGAAGCCGACCGCCACGTGCTACACGGACGCAAAGCTCGACCGCGCGGTCTCGTACCAGAGCCTTATCCAGGACCTGAACCAGATGAAGGGATGCCTCGCGTCAGGCTACCCCTTCATCTTCGGCTTCACGGTGTACCAGAGCTTCGAGAGCGACGCGGTCAAGAAGACGGGGCACGCGCCGATGCCGGGATGGGGCGAACGGCCGGTCGGAGGTCACGCCGTGATGGCGGTCGGCTACGACGAAACCAAGCAGTGGTTCCTGGTGCGCAACTCTTGGGGCGCCGCGTGGGGCATCAAGGGCTACTTCACGATGCCGTACGCCTACTTCATCCAGCCGGGCCTCGCACAAGACTTCTGGACGATCCGCCTGGTCGGCTAACAGCCAACCAGTGGGGTCGGAGAGGTCGGCACGCCACCCACCTCCAGCTGCATGTGCAGATGCGCGCCGATGGAAAGACCTGTGCTGCCGACCAAGCCGATCTTCTGCCCCTGCTGGACGGGCTTGCCAACATCGACGGTGACCTCCTGCATGTGAGCGTAGATCTCGACCAGGCCGAAGCTGTCCGTGATCTCGACCCGAAGACCGAAGGCGCCGCTAAAGCCAACACCCGTCACCTTCCCGCCGGCCGCCGCAACGATTGGAGTGCCGTATTCCGCTATGAGGTCGACACCCGTGTGAAAGTGTGCATAGCCCCCGAATGAGGGCTCCAACGCGAAAGAAGTCGGACCGAAGCCCTGGATGATGTGCGATCCGGCAATAGGGCACAGCAGCTGACCGGCGGCGATCGGGTCGGCCGGCACACCTGTGCTCAGGTTTGGGCCCATTGCCGGGTCCACCGGAATGACCAGAGTCGCGCCAGGTGTCAGTTGCTGGTCGTTGATGTGATTGAAGCCGATGATGGTGCTGGAGTCGACGCCGTACGAGGCCGCCAGGCTCGCCGGCGAATCGCCGTTCCTTGCGACGACCACTACGCCAGGAACCGGTGGCAGCCGAAGAGTCTTTCCGGCCTTGAGCGGCAAGCGTAGGCCTGGATTCGACCAGGTGATGTCCCTCAGCCGAACCCGGAACGCTGCAGCGACGCTTTCGAGACTATCTCCTGGCATGAGGGTGTAGACGATCGGCTGGCGGTTGGGAAGTGCCGACGTCGGTATGGATACCGGCTTGATGATCGTGCCGTCGCGGCCCAGCGAAACGTCGCCGGCCGGCCCTCCGCTGTAGGCCGCTTCCGCGTTGACGGCAGCGGTTCGGGGGCCGAGAGAGAAAGAGGGGATGTGGTCGATGGCGCTGTAGCCCGACATCACCACGGCTGTCAGGAGCACCACGGCATGGGTCACGTAGCGATAGATGCGCACGCCTACCCCCCCGGTTTGGTACTAGCCTTCCGGCCGCGAACGCCCGAGACACCGTAACAAACCCGTGCTTGGACCGTCAACGTCGACCGAGGGCGATCAGTGCGCGTGCATCCAACCGGAGCCCGGCGAGCAAATCAGGGAGGGGGCCCGCCGGGACGGTTGGAGCTGTGGCCTCATGGATGGGGATGGGGAGGTTGGAGGAGGAGGCCTTACTCCTCGTTGGTGTCGAAATATCGGACGGCCATGACGTCGTCATCGCGCTCAGGAACGTGAGGATGGGCGTGAACACTCAGGGTCAACCCTCCTTGTTGGGTGTCTTAACGAATCCTGTGGGGGGAACTTGCGTTTGAATTGACGCCGTGCCCAAGAACCGGCTCGAGGCGTTTGCGGACGGCATCTTTGCCATCGCGGCGACCCTGCTCACGCTGAACCTGACCGTGACCGAGGGCCACCCGCTAGGCCAGGAGCTCCTGACGATCTGGCCGCAGTACGCCGCTTACGCGATCAGCTTCCTCACCATCGGGATCATCTGGATCAACCACCACACGGTGATGCACCAGATCGGCCGCGTCGACCGGACGTTTCTGACGCTTAGCGTGCTGTTCCTCGCGGTCATCGCGTTCATCCCGTTTCCGACACGGCTCCTCGCGGCGAACATCCAGACGGACGGAGCGAGGGCGGCGGCGTTCGCTTACGGAATCACCCTGACGCTGACCGCCGTCTTCTTCAATGTGATCTGGCGCTACGCCGCATCGGGGCGGCGGCTGCTGCGCCCCGACGCGGAGGAGAAGGTCGTCGAGGGCATCTCGCGCAGCTACGCGTTCGGCCCGCCGATCTACCTCGGAGCGACGCTGGTCGCGCTGGTCAGTCCAACGGCCAGCGCCGCCCTGTACGGGGCGTTCGCCCTCTTCTACACGCTCGAAAGCTCGCTCTTCGGCCGCCGTCCGGTGGATGACCCAGGTAACCCCACCGGGTATCCACGCCAGTAGCAGCTGTCGGGTTCTGGGAGGTCAAGAGCCATGGCTTATTGGCGAAGATTTCTGGTGGCCGCGATCGGTGCCCTCAGCCTGGTCGGCTCCGGCACGGTGAGCGCCGCCGCGCACGAGGGTGGCACGCTGATCGAGTTCGACTCGATGACGGGGATCACCGGCGATGCGTTGGTCGGCAAGCTCAACGATCGGAACATCCTGGGCGGCGGTGTGGCCTGGGCTATCGCGTCCGGAAGTGGTGAGGTGGATCGCAAAGGGCACGTCTCGGTGACCGTGACCGGCCTGGTGCTGGCGCCGACCGGATTGAACCCCATCGGCACCTTCGAAGCGGTTGTAAGTTGCCTCACCCCAGGTGGGGTGGTCAACAAGATGACCGCCGGGTTCCCGGCGACTGTGCCTGGTGGCAGCTCGACCATCAACGCCACGGTGGATCTTCCGCACCCGTGCAAGAGTCCCGAGGTGTTCGTCGGCGCCTCGCCGCGGGGCACCTTCGTCTGGTTTGCGGTCTCGAACGCCGAGGACGACGACTGAAATAGGCGTGGCGAGGGCCCGAGCGCGGGCCCTCGCCTTTTTCGACGGTTACGTTTCGAACGGCGAGTGTGCGTTGAAGACGCTCGACAGGTCGTTGACAGCTCCATCGCGCGAATCGCTCCGCAACCGCGTGAGCCCATAGCGGTGCTCGATCGTCGCGAGGATCGAGGTCGTGTCGTACTGGGTGTGGTCGACCACGAAGTTGCCGCGCAGCCGCGGCGCGATCACGAGCGCAGGGATCCGGGTGCCCGGACCCCACCAATCGTGCGGTCCGGAAGTCGCACCCATTCCGGGAGGCGCGACGTGGTCCCACTGACCGCCGAACTCGTCATAGGTGACGACAACCATGGTGTCCTTGCGGCAAGCGCTGTTGTCGATCGCCGATAGCAGCTGGACCAGGTGGTCGCTGCCGCGGCCCTCGCTCGTGTACCCGGGGTGCTCGTTCTCGAGACCGATTGGTTTCACGAAGCTGACCGAGTTCAGGTTGCAGGTCTTGCTCGAGTTGTTCGCAACCTTCATGAACTCAGCCTCGTCTCGAAGGTGCGTGCGGCCGGGTGTGTCCTTTGCGTACGCGGCGTAGTAGTTGAACGGCTGGTGGTGGTACTGGAAGACCTTGTTCGGGCAGTAAGGCCACACCAGGTTTAGCTGTGAATCAGGGTCGCTGCACTTGCCATCGGCCGTGGGCGCCAATCCATTTGTCCAGCCCGGCGCGCCGACGTCACCATTGGCGTTCGACCATCCACCTGAGTACCAGGCCCAGCTCACGCCGGCCCTGGTCAGCTTGTCGCCGATCGTGATCCCGGTCTGGGCGGGAAGCTGAGGCGAACCCCGGAAGGGCTGCTGGAAGGGCTGGATGGTGTTGACCGCGTAGTCACCGCAGGCACGCGAATTGGTCGCGGGGACGGCGCACCGCTGTGTGATCGCCTTGTCTTGCTTTGTGGCGTCCGTGTGATAAAGCGGGTAGTTGGTCGGCATGCCGTTCCCGTCGAGGATTGAGCGCTGGGTGTCCGGCGCATCGGCCCACGTTGGGCTTGCGGCGGCGATCAGCCATTGGTGGTTGAGGAACGATCCGCCGAACGCCGACTGGAAGAAGTCGTCGGCGATCGCGTAGTGCGGGTGGCCGTCACTGTGCAGGTATGCATAGATCGGCAGGGCGGTCGTGTTGTAGTAACCCATCGCGAGGCCGACGGCGTCGCTTCCGGTCACGTAGCGGTTCTGATTCCCATTGTTCAGCTGGTACTGCTCCTGGTAGAAGCGGTGGACTATGTCGCGGGTGCAGCCGCCGGGCAGGTTGCCGTCGCTCGGCGGAAGTCCGTTCGGTGCAAAGACACCCGGCTGCGGACACGTCCGCGCGCCCGCCGGGATGTACGCCTCGATGTTGAACGGTTGGTTGGTGAAATGGCTCGTGAAGGTGGTGCCTGTCGTCGAGTCTGTGCAAAGCGGACCTGGCGCTGACACGAGGTTCAC
>Ga0209267_1002556_pt1 | contig 11642 bp, 9 predicted proteins | sample GraSoiAngelo_137_FD_185894 | JGI IMG/M metagenome (GOLD analysis project Ga0209267, IMG submission 185894) | Grasslands soil microbial communities from the Angelo Coastal Reserve, California, USA - 14_0929_09_30cm (SPAdes) (version 2) | ecosystem: Environmental > Terrestrial > Soil > Grasslands ... | reverse complement strand
CGCGACCCTCTCGCTCGGACTCGTGATCCGCGAGTCCGTGCTGATCTTCTACCCGCGCGGCGCCGACCCGAAGCCCTTTCCGCAGCTCCTGCCGCAGGGCGGGTTCGAGGTCGGCGGGGTCGCGATCCGCTACGAGAGCCTCGTCATCCTCGGGATCGGGCTCGCGGCGATGGTGGCGGTGGACCGCGTCATCAACCGCACGAAAATGGGCGCGGCGATCCGTGCGGTGGCCCAGGAGCCGGAGGCGGCGCAGATGATGGGGGTGAACCTCGACCGCACCGTGGACGCGACCTTCTTCCTGGGCTCCGGCCTCGCCGCCGTGGCGGGGATCCTCAGCGGGCTCTACTACAGCGAGATCCATTTCATCATGGGGATCACCGGCGGCGTCATCGGCTTCTCCGCGGCGGCGATCGGCGGGCTCGGCAACGTCTACGGCGCAATCGTCGGCGGCCTGCTCTTCGGCGTGCTCCAGACGACGGCCGCGGCGCTCATCCCGCGCGGCTCCGAGTTCCGCGACGTCGTCGCGTTCGCCGTCGTCATGCTGTTCCTCGTGTTCAAGCCGAGCGGCATCCTCGGCGAGAAGAGCGTCGAGCGCGTGTGAGCCGCGACCTGACGCTGGTCTGGCTGGCGGAGGCGGCGGTCTTCACGCTCGTCGTCGCCGGCATCCTGGCCGAGCGCCCGTGGGCGCTCGGGGCCACGGGCGCGGCGATCGTCGCGGCGGGCGCCTTGGTGCGGTTCGTGCCGCGACTGGGTACCACGCTCGCCGGGGCGTTCGCGCGTCGCCGGCCTGCCGCGCTCGGTGCGGGCGTCGTGCTCGCGCTGGCCCTGCCGCTGGCGCTTCGGTCGAGCCCGTACTGGACCTTCGTCGCGACGCTCGCGCTCCTCTACGTCACGATCGGCCAGGGGTTGAATCTCCAGATCGGGACGGCGGGCGTCATCAACCTCGCCGGCGCGGCGTTCGCCGGCCTCGGCGGCTACTCGGTCGGCCTCCTGACCGTCGCCGCGGGCTGGCCGTCGTGGCTCGCCGTGCTCGTCGGGCCGTGGGTGGCGGTCGCCGTGGGCACGATCCTCTTCGTGCCGATCCTCAAGACGCGCGGCCACTACCTGGCGCTCGTCACGATCGCCTTCGTGTTCATCTTCAACATCCTCATGAACAACCTCGAGTTCACCGGCGGCCCGCAGGGGATCAAGAACATCCCGACACTCCGCCTGCTCGGGCACGCTTTCACGACCAAGCCCGTGCTCGCGGGCGTCGAGCTCCCGTCGCACGCGAATTTCTACTATGCCGCGCTCGTCATGGCGGGGCTCACGACGTGGGTCCTCCGGCGCTTGCACGACTCGTGGCTCGGGCTCGCGCTCAACACGCTGCGCGACGACGAGATCGCGGCGCGGTGCTGCGGCGTGTCGATCACGCGGGGCAAGCTCCTCGCGTTCTCGATCGGCAACTTCTTCATCGGGCTCGGCGGCGCCTTCTACGCCGTGATGGTCGGCTTCGTCTCGCCGCCCGACTTCGACTTCGGCTACTCGCTCGTCATGCTCTCCGTGATCATCATCGGCGGCGTGGACTCGATCCCGGGCGTCGTGCTGGGCGCCTGCCTGCTCGTGCCCCTGCCCGAGCGCTTCCGATTCCTCCACGAGTACCGCCTGCTCCTCTACGGCGTCGTGATCGTCGTCATGCTCCTCTACCGTCCCCGCGGCCTCTGGCCCGCGCGGATCCGGCGATACCGGTGAGCGCTGCGCCTAACCTGCTGGACGTGACGGGGCTCACGGTGCGCTTCGGGGGGCTCGTGGCCCTCGACGGCGTGGACGTCGTGGTCGCGGAGGGGGAGACGGTCGGCGTGATCGGGCCGAACGGCTCGGGGAAGACCACGCTCTTCAACGCGCTCACCGGCCTCTTGGCGCCCGCCGCGGGCGACGTGGTCTTCCTCGGCCGACGACTGACGGGTCTCGAGGCCCACGCGATCGCGCGGCTCGGGATCGCCCGGACCTTCCAGGCGAGCCGCCTGTGCCTCGACCTCTCGGCCTTCGACAACATCCTGATCGGCATGCACGCGCGCCGGCGGACGGGACTCCTCGACTCCGTGGTCCGCCGCGGGCGGCTCGTCGGCGAGATGCGCGCGGCCATCGAGCGCGCGTCCCACCTGCTCGCCCTCTTCAACCGCGACCTGCCGCGGCGCGGCTTCGAGCGGGTAGGCCAGCTCCCGCAGATCGACCGGCGGCGCGTCGAGATCTGCCGCGCGCTCGCCGCCGGGCCCCGGCTGCTCCTGCTCGACGAGCCGTCGGCCGGGATGAACCCGGAGGAGACGGCGGAGCTGATGCGTGACCTCCGCATCGTCTGCGACGAGATGCCCGGGCTCTCGGTGGTCATCATCGAGCACGACATGTTCGTCATCGAGGGCGTGAGCCAGCGCGTCGTCGCGTTCAATTACGGCCGGAGGATCGCCGAGGGGAGCTTCGCCGAGGTCGCGCGACACACGGAGGTGCGCGCGGCGTACCTCGGGACCGAGACGGCGCATGCTTGAGCTCGACGGCGTCTCGACCCGCTACGGCCCGATCACGATGCTCCGCGACGTGTCGCTCGCGGTCGAGGCGGGGCGGATCGCGTGTCTCCTCGGGCCGAACGGAAGCGGCAAGACCACGCTGATCCGGACCATCCTCGGCATCGTCCGGCCGGTCAGGGGTGTCGTGCGGCTCGGAGGCGCGCGCATCGACGGGCTCCGCACCCACGAGATCGTGAAGCTCGGCATCGGGGTCGTGCCCGAGGGGCGCCGCGTCTTCCCGAAGATGACCGTCGAGGAGAACCTCCGGATGGGCGCCTTCGTCGAGTGGACGGCCGCCGACGTCGCCGCGCGTCGCGAGTACGTGTACGGGCTCTTCCCGCGGCTCGCCGAGCGCCGGCGGCAGAAGGCGGCCACGATGTCGGGCGGCGAGCAGGCGATGCTCGCGATGGGCCGGGCGCTGATGGGCCGGCCGAAGCTCCTGCTGCTCGACGAGCCGTCCCTCGGGTTGGCACCCCTCCTGGTCGAGCAGCTCTTCGGGATCATCCGGGCGATCAACGAGGGCGGGACGACCGTCTTTCTGATCGAGCAGAACGCGCGGAAGACCCTCGAGATCGCCCACCACGGCTTCGTGCTCCAAAAGGGCGAGATCGTCGGGCACGGCAGCGCGCGGGAGCTCGCCGCGTCCGAGGTCGTCCGCCACGCGTACCTCCGGGCCTGAGCCCGCGCTAGAATCAGCCTGCCATGGCGGCCGAGCTCGCGATCCTCGAGAGGATCCAGCGGAAAGTGCTGTGGCTCGCCACGTGGATGGTCCACTGGGCGAACACCCGCCCGAACGCCGACGGGACGAAGGTCGGCGGCCACCAGGCCTCGTCGGCGTCGGTCGTCAGCCTCCTGACGGCGCTGTACTTCAAGGCCCTCCGGTCGGACGACCTCGTCGCCGTCAAGGCGCACGCCGCGCCCGCGTTCTACGCGATCCAGTACCTGCGCGGGAGACTGCCCGCGGCCGCGCTGGCGGAGCTCAGGTCGTTCGGCGGGCTCCAGGCGTACCCGAGCCGGCGAAAGAACCCGGAGGTCGTGGACATCTCCACGGGCTCGATGGGGCTCGGCGCCGTCCAGGCGACGTTCGGCGCGCTGGCGTCGCGCTACATCGCCGACCACGGAGGCGCGGCGGCTCCGGGGCGCGTCATCGTCATGGTCGGCGACGCCGAGCTCGACGAGGGTAACGTCTGGGAGGCGCTCGCCGAGGAAGCGGTGCAGGGGCTCGGGCGCGTCCTCTGGATCGTCGACGTGAACCGCCAGGCGCTCGACCGCGTCGTTCCCGACGCGCGCACCCGCCAGCTCGGCGCGATGTTCTCGGCGTGCGGCTGGCGGGTCATCGAGCTTCGCTGGGGCCGGCGACTCCGTGCCCTCTCGAAGAGGCCCGGGGGCGCGCGCCTCGAGCGACGGCTCGAGGCCATGTCGAACGCCGAGTATCAGCGCCTGCTGCGCTTGGCCCCCGCGGCCGTGAGGAAGGCGCTCGTCACCGGTCCCGGCGGCAAGGCCGACGCGACGCTCGACCGCCTCCTCGCTCGGACGGACGATGACGAGGTGGCGGCGCTCGTCGGCGACCTGGGCGGCCACGACCTTGCGGCGATCCTCGCGGCGCTCGACGAGGCGGAGACGGAGCGCGCGCGACCGAGCGTCATCCTCGCCCACACGCTCAAGGGCTGGGGGCTGCCCCTTGCCGGCGATCCGCTGAATCACACGATGCTCCTCACCCCCGCCCAGATCGCCGAGCTGCGCGACTCGCTCGGGATCGCGCCGGGCGCGGAGTGGGAGGGGTTCCCGCCGGGCAGCGACGAGGCCGAGTGGGTGCGGCGGCTCCCGCCGCTCTTCACGCCGCCCCCGGCCCGCGCCGTCCCGCCCATCCCCTTCGAGATCGACGAGGCGTATCCGGCCGAGAGCTCGACCCAGGAGGCGTTCGGGCGGACGCTCGGTGCGCTCGCCCGACTACCGGGCGCCGCGGCCATCGTGACCGTGTCGGCCGACGTCGCGGTGACGACGCACCTCGCGGGATGGATCAACCGGAAGGGCGTCTACTTCCCGACGCCGAAGCCCCACGCGTTCGCCGATCTGCCGCTCGCGGTCCAGTGGAAGGAGTCGCCGGCAGGCCAGCACATCGAGCTCGGGATCGCGGAGCACAACCTCTTTCTCCTGCTCGGCGCTCTCGGGCTGACGCGCGAGATGTCAGGTGTGACGTTGCTCCCCATCGGGACGCTCTACGATCCCTTCGTCCCGCGCGGCCTGGACGCCCTCTACCATGCCCTCTACTCGGGCGCGAGCTTCCTCGTGGTCGCCACGCCCTCGGGCGTGAGCCTGGCGCCGGAAGGCGGCGCCCACCAGTCGGTGATCACGCCCGGCATCGGGGTCGCGCTACCGGCGATCGCCTACTTCGAGCCGGCCTTCGCGCGGGAGGTCGAGTGGATCCTCCTCGACGCGCTCCGCGGCCTCGCCGACCGGACTGGCGCGAGCGTGTATCTGAGATTGTCGACGAAGCCGGTGGACCAGTCCCTCGCGCCGCCGCCGAGCCCCGAGTACCGCGCGTGCGTCCTCCGCGGGGGCTACCGCTTGATCGACGCCCGCGGCGAACCCGGCTGGGATCCGGAGGACAACGCGGTCCACCTCTTCGCCGCCGGCGCGATGGTCCCGGAGGCCGTCGACGCGAGCCGCCGTCTCCGCGAGCACGGCGTCCTCGCGAGCGTCTTCGTCGTCACGAGCCCCGACCACCTCTATCGGGATCTGCGCGGCCCGGCGCCCTACCTCGAGACCCTCGTGGGCGCCGACGAGGAGGGGGTGCCGGTGGTGTCGGTGCTCGACGGCCACTCCCACGCCCTCGCGTTCATCGGCGCGGCGCTCGGCGTGCCGCAGCTCGCGCTGGGCGTGGACGACTTCGGCCAGTCGGGAGCGCGCGCCGCCCTCTATCGCCACTACGGCATCGACGCCGCCGCGATCGTCCAGGCGGCGACGGTCCTCCTGGGCGGCTGACGCGCGAGCGGCTCCGACGCGCTGTCCCCGGCCTGCGCCGGCACGGTATAATCCGAGCCACCATGGCCACCCTGACCGAGTCCAGGAAACGCGAGCTGCAGCGGGATCTCGAGGCGATCGTCGGCCCCGGCGCGGTGCTCTCCGACCCCGAGGAGTTGCTCGTCTACGAGTCCGACGGCCTCACGCTCTTCCGGGCGCTGGCGGACTTCGTCGTCTTCCCCACCTCCGCGGAGCACGTGGCCGCGGTCGTCCGGCTCGCGAACCGCGCGGAGCTGCCTTTCGTGGCGCGCGGCGCCGGGACGGGGCTCTCGGGCGGGTGCCTGCCGGCGGAGGGGGGCATCGTGCTCTCCATGATGCGGATGAACCGCGTCCTCGAGGTGGACTACGACAACCAGCTCGCGGTCGTCGAGCCGGGCCTCGTGAACCTCCACCTCTCCTCCCGGGTCGGGCCGAAGGGCTACTACTACGCGCCCGATCCGTCGAGCCAGCAGGCGTGCACGATCGGCGGGAACATCGCCAACAACTCGGGCGGCCCGCACACGCTGAAGTACGGCGTCACGACGAACCACGTGCTGGGGCTCGAGGTCGTGATGCCGGACGGCGAGATCGTCTGGCTCGGCGGGAAGACCCGCGAGGCGCCCGGTTACGACCTCGCCGGCGTGTTCGTCGGCTCCGAGGGCACGTTCGGCATCGCCACGAAGGTGGTCGTGCGCATACTCAAGAAGCCGCAGGCGGTCAAGACGGTGCTGGCCGTCTTCGAGCACGTGGATGGGGCGTCCGAGGCGGTCTCGGCCATCATCGCGCGCGGGCTCGTGCCCGCCGCCGTGGAGATGATCGACCAGCTGACGATCCAGGCCGTCGAGGACGCATTCGGCTGCGGCTACCCACGCGACGCCGCCGCCGCGCTCCTCGTCGAGCTCGACGGCCTCGCCGTCGGCATGGCGGCCCAGACCGAGCGGATCGTCGCGGCGTGTCGCGACGCGGGCGCCCGCGAGATCCGTACCGCGCGCGACGAAGCCGAGCGCGCGCTCCTGTGGAAGGGGCGCAAGTCGGCGTTCGGCGCGTACGGGCGGGTGTCGCCCGCGTACATGGTGATGGACGGCGTGATCCCGCGCACGAAGCTCCCGTACGTGCTCCGCCGCGTGAACGAGATCGTCGCCGCTCACGGGCTCAGGGTCGGGAACGTCTTCCACGCGGGCGACGGCAACCTCCACCCGAACATCCTCTACGATCCGCGCCGGCCGGGCGAGGAGGCGCGCGTGGTGGCGGCGGGGGCGGAGATCATGAAGGTCTGCGCGGAGGTCGGTGGCTCGATCTCCGGCGAGCACGGCATCGGCCTCGAAAAATCGGATTTCATGCCGCTCATCTTTTCGGCGGCCGACCTCGCCCTCATGCGCCGGCTCAAGAATGCGTTCAATCCCACGGGGCTCTGCAACCCGGGCAAGGTGTTCCCCACGAAGAAATCCTGCGTCGAGGTCGGGCCGGTCGCCTACCGGCCGCACGCGATCGAGGAAAAGGGTCTGGCCCAGCGCTTCTAGCGCTGGCGGCGGCGGCTCGTGCAGGACGGCCTGCTCGAGAGACTGCGCACCATCGTCGGCGCGCCGAACGTCCTGACGGGCGTCGAGCTCTCCCCGTACGTCGTCGAGGGCCGCACGCCCGACGCCGCCGTCTTCCCCGGCTCGGTCGAAGAGGTCTCGGCCGTAATCGCGCTCGTTGGAGAGTTTGGGCTGCCGGTGATCCCGTGGGGCGGCGGCACGGCGGCGTCCGTCGGCCTGCCCTCGGCGCGCGCGGGGCTGGTGCTCGGGCTCCGTCGCCTGAACCGCCTCGTGGAGCACGAGCCCGGCGACCTGACGGTCACGGTCGAGGCCGGCACGACGGTGGGAGAGCTCCAGGCGGCCCTCCGCGGCCGCGGCCAGTGGCTCTCGCTCGACCCCGCCGATGCCGAGCGGGCGACGATCGGCGGCGTGCTCGCGACGAACGCCTCGGGGCCGCGGCGGCACCTCTACGGGACGGCGCGCGATCTGCTCATCGGTGTCACGGTCGTGACCGCCGAGGGCGCGATCGTGAAGGGCGGCGGCAAGGTGGTGAAGAACGTCGCGGGCTACGACCTGCCGAAGCTCTTCGTCGGCTCTTACGGCACGCTCGGGGTCATCGTCGAGGCCACCTTCAAGCTCCGGCCACGTCCGGACGACGAGCGCCTGATGTGCGTCGGCTTCGATCGGCTAAAGGACGCGGGCGCAGCGGTGCGCGCCCTGATGGCGTCCGATCTGATCCCCAGTGCCGTCGAGCTCCTCGACGGGACCGCGGCATTCGGCGGAGGGGGAACCGGAGGGGCGCTTGGGCCCGGACCGACACTCGCCGGCGCTGCCCCGGCCCCCCCGACGCCGGGCGCGGTGCTCGTCGTTGGGTTCGACGGACTCGGCGAGCAGGTGGAGTGGCAGTGCGCCGAGCTCACGCGCCTGACGGCGCAGCTCGGTGGGCACCACCCACGCGCGCTCGCCTCGGAGGTGTGGCCGAGGCTGGCGCTGGGGGCGCGCGCGGCGTTCCCTGTCGTGACCGCCGTGATGGCGTTCGGTGTGCTGCCGACCCAGGTCGCCGAGCTGATGGAGCAGGGTGCGAGCGCCGCCCGGGCGCGTGGGCTCGGGACGGCGTGGGCGGCACACGCCGGCGTCGGCGCGGTGAGCGCGGCGCTCGCCACGGGTCACGAGCCGTCCGAACCGGCGCCGATCGCGGCGATCCTCGCCGAGTGGCGCGAGATCGCGCGTGCGGGTGGTGGGCACGCGACGCTCGAGTGGGCGCCGCTCGCCGTGAAGTCACAGGTGCCGGTGTGGGACGATCCGGGCGCGGCGGGCCGGATCATGCAGCGGATCAAGGCCGAGCTCGACCCGAAGAACGTGCTGAACCCCGGCCGCTTCGTCGCCGGAATCTAACGGGGAAGCATCGGGGAAAGGGGACGGATGGCGCACACAGTCCAGGAGTCGCCCGCGAAGATCCCGGGGCCGCTCACGCTCCACGGGCTCTCCGTCGAGGGCGTCAACCAGTGCGTCCACTGCGGGCTCTGCCTCGCGTCCTGCCCGACGTTTTCCGAGCTCGGCACGGAGATGGATTCGCCGCGCGGCCGCATCTTTCTCATCAAGTCGCTCGCGGAGGGACGGATCGCCCTCACGGATAGCGTGGCGGACCATCTCTCGCTCTGCCTCGACTGCCGCGCGTGTGAGACCGTGTGCCCGGCCGGCGTGCCCTACGGTGGGCTCATCGAGGCCGCGAAGGCCGAGATGGAGCACCGACGGCCGGGTTCGCCCGCCCGCCGCCTCTTTCGCTGGCTGAACTTCGGGCTGCTCCTGGGCCATCCGCGGCTCCTCGGGCTGGCCGCCGCCGGGCTCCGCCTCTATCAGACCTGCGGTCTCCAGTTCCTCGTCCGCTCGAGCGGGATCGTGCGGGTCCTCCCGAGGACCCTGCGGGCGTGGGAGTCGCTGCTCCCGCCGCTGCCCTCGCGAGCGGAGCGCGCACCGCTGCCGCGGCTCGTCACCGCCGAGGGTCCGCGGCGCGCCCGCGTGGCATTGCTCACCGGATGCGTCCAGGCGGTCGTCTTCGGCGCCCATAACCGTGCGACCGCGCGCGTGCTCGCGAAGAACGGCTGCGACGTCGTCGTGCCCGAGGGCCAGGGATGCTGCGGCGCGCTCAACGCCCACGGCGGAGATCACGCGCGCGCCCTCGCCCTGGCCCGCCGGACGATCGACGCCTTCGAGGCCGCTCGGGCGGAGGCCGTGATCGTCAACACCTCGGGCTGCGGGGCGCACATGAAGGCGTACGGCCGCCTGCTCGGCGCCGACCCGGCGTACGCGGAGCGCGCGAGGCGCTTCGCCGCGTCGGTCGTCGATCTGGCGGAGTTCCTCGTGCGGGCGCCGCTACGTGGGCCGCTCTCCCCGGTGCCCCTGACGGTGACCTATCACGACCCATGTCACGTCGTGCACGGCCAGAAGCTCAGGGGGGAGCCGCGTCGGCTCCTGGCGCAAATCCCCGGGCTCCGGATCGTCGAGCTCACCGAGTCCGATTGGTGCTGCGGGTCGGCGGGCATCTACAACCTCACGCAGCCCGAGATGGCGACGCGCCTCTTGCAGCGGAAGGTGAGTCACGTCCTCGCGACCGGCGCCGACGCGGTCGTCACCGCCAACCCCGGCTGCATCCTCCAGATCCAGGCCGGGCTCGCCGCCCAGCGGTCGGCTATGCGGGTGCTCCACCTCGTCGAGCTGCTCGACCGCGCGTACGGCGCGCCGCCGCGATGACGCAGCCTGACGCCACCCCACGGGAGCACAAGGCCCACGCGCCGAGGAGCGTCGCCTGCTGGGTGCTCACCGTCTCCGACACGAAGACGCCCGAGACGGACACGAGCGGCGCGCTGATCCGCGAGCTCCTGCACGGCGCCGGCCACCGGGTGATCGGCGCGACGATCGTGAGGGACGAGCCTGCCGACGTGCAGCGTGTCGTGCGCGAGGCGTGTGGGGACGACCGGGTCCAGGCCGTGATCGTGACGGGCGGCACGGGGATCACGTCGCGCGACGCCACGTTCGAGGCGATCGAGGCGCTGCTCGACAAGCGGCTCCCGGGCTTCGGCGAGCTCTTTCGCATGCTCTCCTACGCGGAGATCGGCGCCGCGGCGATGCTCTCGCGCGCCCAGCTCGGCGTGCGTGCCCGGCGGATCGTCGTCTCGCTTCCCGGATCGCCGAACGCCTGCCGCCTGGCGCTCGAGAAGCTCCTCATTCCGGAGCTCCCGCACCTCGTTCGTGAAGTGTCGCGTTAGCGCCGTATACTCGGAGGAGCGCCGTGGAGAGGAGGGTCCAGATGGCGAGGTTCCGACCGATCGGTGTGGGCGCCCTGCTGCTCGTCGTCGTGCTCTCGCTCGGCTGCGGCGGCCCGACCGGCGCCGGGGGTCGGGGTGCGCTCGCGAGCTCGGATGCCGGCACGCCGCCGGAGCTCCAGCGCATCAACACGCTGCTCGCGGACCTGGCCGCGCGGCTCAAGCCCGGGCTCGTGCACGTGGCCGTCCGCCGCACGGCGGGAGGCGAGACGAGGCGGGAGGAGGAGGACGAGCCACGGCGCGCGACCGGCTCGGGCTTCGTCATCGACGGGAGCGGGCTCATCGTGACGAACGCCCACGTGGTCGAGAGTGCCGAGAAGGTCCAGGTGAGGCTCTCCGACGGACGGCGCTACACCGGGAGCCTCGTGGGCCGCGACAACCGCGTGGACCTCGCCCTGATCCGGATCGACGGCGCCACGAACCTCACCGTGCTGCCGCTCGGCGACTCGAACCGTCTGCGGGTCGGCGAGTTCGTCCTGGCGCTCGGCCACCCGTTCGGCCTGGAGCAGAGTGTGTCGTTCGGCATCGTCAGCCGCAAGGGCGCGCCCCTCACGATCGCGGCGCCCGGCTTCGACTTCATCCAGACCGACGCCGCGATCAACCCTGGGAACTCCGGCGGCCCGCTCGTGAACATGGCGGGCGAGGTGGTCGGCGTCAACAGCATGGCGGCGCGCACCATCTCGATCGGCTTCGCGATCCCGTCGAACCTGGTCAAGCAGCTCGTGCCGCAGCTCGCCGCGAAGGGGCGGGTCGAGTGGGGCTGGCTCGGCGTGTCCATCGCCGAGATCACCGAGGACGACGTCGAACGGCTCAAGCTGCGCGAGGCGCGCGGCGTGCTGGTCCGCGACGTCATGCCGGGCGAACCCGCCGAGCGCGGCGGGATGCGCGCGAACGACGTCATCGTGGAGTTCGACGGCACGGCGCTCGAGGGGCCACGCGATCTGCAGCGGGTCGTTTCCACGACGCCGGTCGGCAAGAAGGTGCGCGTGACGCTCCTGCGCGACGGGCGGGAGACCGAGGTCGAGGTGACGGTCGGGCTCTACGAGGAGCGCGAGGCCCGGCGGCTCGAGCGGCCTCGACAGCCGCCGCGACCCGACGCGCCCAAGCCGGAGGCGCCGGGGGAGCCGAAGGAGTAGTCAGGCCCGCGCGCGGGGCCGGGCGAGCGCCGCGAGCGTGGCGCGCGCCCATGGCGCGTCGAGCGCGGGCGCCGGCGCGTACCGGAGCGCGCCCGTGATCCGCATGCCGCCCTCCCAGTCCGC
>Ga0209267_1002553_pt1 | contig 11649 bp, 17 predicted proteins | sample GraSoiAngelo_137_FD_185894 | JGI IMG/M metagenome (GOLD analysis project Ga0209267, IMG submission 185894) | Grasslands soil microbial communities from the Angelo Coastal Reserve, California, USA - 14_0929_09_30cm (SPAdes) (version 2) | ecosystem: Environmental > Terrestrial > Soil > Grasslands ... | reverse complement strand
GAGTTTTCTTAAATTAAAGTTGCAGTGGATCGGCATTTTTCAACAAGCTGCTAGTGGACTGTAACAGCTGAACTGGGAGTAATGCGACGTGTCGGATCGAAGTAGCGCCACTTTACGGTTTTGGGCACATTGTTGTAGTGCCGGATGTATTTCATAAGCTTTCTCCGCAAGTCGGCCACCGACTTGAACACCCCGCGCGCAATGACGTCGCGCTCGATCTTGGCAAACCAGAGTTCAATCTGGTTGAGCCAGGAGGAATAGGTCGGGGTGAAGTGCAGATGAACCTTCGGATGTCGATGCAGAAAGTCTTCGACTTGTCCCGTCTTGTGGGCCGAGAGGTTGTCGGCAATCACGTGGATCTCTTTGCCGCGCGGCTGGTTGACGACGATGTCCGCAAGGAACGCGACGAACTCCGCAGAAGTATGTCGCGCGGCCGTCTTGCCGAGCACTTCGCCTGTCTTAGTGTCGAACGCCGCGTACAGGGACAGCGTGCCGTGCCGGAAGTACTCAAAGCCGTGCCGCTCGGCGCGTCCCGGCGAGAGTGGCAACACCGGATCCTTGCGGTCGAGCGCCTGGATGGCCGTCTTCTCATCCACACAGAACACCGCCGCATGCGCCGGAGGGTTCAGATAAAGCCCAATGATATCGGCGGCCTTCTGCTCAAAGTCCGGGTCGTTGCTCGCCATGTAGCGGTCCAGCCGCTGCGGATTGAGGCCATGTTTGGCCCACACCCGCGCCACCATCATGTGACTGACCTTGAGCTGTGTTCCCAGTCTGCGCGTGCTCCACTGAGTCGCCCCGTCTGGCGGCGTACGCTTGAGGGTCCATTCCAGAATGCGTGCCTCCAGCGCAGGAGTCAGTGTGCTGGCCTCTTGCCCCGCGTGCCTGCTGAACAGCCCGGCCAGCCGCTCTTCCCGAAATCGCTTGCTCCAGCGATCGATAAACGCATCATTGCAGTCCAGCTTGTCGCGAATCGCGGCCCAGGTATGGTCTGCCTCGAGCAGCAACATCAGCCGCGCCCGGCGCGCGTCATCGGCACGCCCGCTGCGGCTCGCCGCTCGCTGGTTGAGTTCCATACGTTCCGCGTCCGTCAGTACGATGGTGTTTTCCATGAACACCATCATACTATCGTTTCAGCTGTTACAGTACACTAGCAATCGGACGGAAAAACAGACTCAGTTACAGCCAATCCCCGACCGATATGTCTTTTCCGCAACCGCGACGGCCTTCGAAACGCTTATGACGTAAATGCCAGCTTTCTTTTCTGAGTAAGCTTGTTTCCACTCTTCATACCCGTCGCTGTAGTCCGGCAACGGTTGCCCAGATGCGACTCTCTTCGTCACACTTGCGTCCAGCGCTCGACGGGCAAAAGGCATATGCGGAACAGAATCCGGCGATGGACCACCGTGGCAGTTGGCTAGCTTTACTTTATTTACGGCAACATGGACGATCGCTCCGAGTTCACGGGAAATCTCCACTTTGAGGATAGTCACCGTGGATTTTTCTTCACCTTTTCGCGTCTCGTATTCCCAGACATCACCGATCTTGAATTTCTCATCTGTTGCGCCCTGTAGTGTCGTGTCCTTTTGGGGCAAGACGCCGATTTGCGCAGAGACCACGCTTGCATAGGCGAGCAATATAGCTACCACCAGGAACGATTGTTTAGGTCTCATGAGACAGGAGTCTACACCATAGAGCCTGGTTAACGCGGAAACCTGACATGTTCGTACGGTCCTGCGCAAAATCGTTCCGATGAGGCGAAACTAACGGTGGTCGGATGCTTCGAGGGACTTGTCCAGTCTGTCCAATTCATCCTGTAACCGCCCGAGCTTTGACTGCTCAATCCGCAGTTGTTCTCCGGCCTCTGTGAGTCTCGCCTGCATCTCCTGTTCTGTGGTGGCTCGTTGTTCGAGCGCTGACTTAAATCGTGCCACGGTGTCCTCAAGTTCCTTTCGTCTTTTCGCACCTGCCGCGCTTGGGTCATCTTGCTGCTCAAGCAACTGTTCGTTGCGCTTGAGTTCAAAATTCAACTGTCTATCTTCGTCCTGCATCGCCACGAACTTTGTTTTCGCATCATCAATACGCTCTTGTGCGCGTCTAACGGCAGCATCCTGGACTTGTACACGGGCAACGATAATTTGCGCCCGTTGTGCAGTGCCTACCAACGTTCGTAGGTCTTGCCGGAGTTGGCGGATTTCCGCTCGTATTCCGTCAAGACCTTGCGCATCGGATGATTGAGCAAAAGAAGTTCCAGCTGATACAAGGGCTACAGCAAGACAAATGAGGCAGCGCATCGGACACCTCCCGGAAAGGATTTTACTCGCTTGAACTATCGGCCTATATGCCTGATTAACGCTAATCGGAAAAGCGAAGTCCTGGTACGGAACTTGTCCGGTAAGGCGACTAACCGGGCGTTGAGCCGTCGCACGACGCACTGCGGACAACTACCACCGCAATTCGCAGTACCCACTCACCAGACGACCGTCCTTTCTTGCGAAACAGAGGACCGGCTGAGTGGCGCGTGGAAGGGCTTGGCCATTGAAGAAGACGTTCGACGCGGCAAGTTCGATGACGTTACTTCCGTGAATGATTCGTCCGAGTCCGGTGACGTTGTAGGTTTGCTTGCTTGTGTCATAACTGTAGTGAAGACCGCTCCCCTCAAGCTGAATAGTCTTGGGCTCCAACTCACCGTCGAAAGAGAAGATGAATCGACATGGCCCCGAGACAGGCTCTGACGGTTGCGCTGCGCAGGATGGCACATCGACTTGGACACGCACGTAGCGGTTGAAGCGGTATTGGTTGTACCAGCAGCCCACGACGGGGCCGAGGATATAGAGCACGCCAGCTGCTAGCAGCAGAGCCACGGACACAAACACACGCTTCCGAGTTATCGCCATCGCAAACTGCCTCCATCTTGTAGCCGAGCGCCAAATTTACAACAGAAACACCGACGATAGGGAAAACGGTTGCGGTCAGTGCTTGATTAACGCGCTAACCGTAGATGTGGAATCCGTCACGAAAGTTGACGAGCACTTGTCCGGTTTGGCGACTTACCAGGACTTTGAGAGCAAAGGGCCAACGCCGTTTTGGTCTTGGGGTATAGTTCTGTTAAAGCAGGGGCTAAGGTCAATGACCAACGTTCTTGGGCGCTTGTGCTACTGGCTGGGATTCTTAATTTACGTCGTAAGCTTTTGGCTAACGGCTGTCGGAGGACCCGGGGTATGGACGACAAGACCGCCCTCAATGGCTACCTGGGCCATCGACGCGCTTCTTATTCCCCTTTTCTACAGTCATCAGTACAGTTTTGGGGTTTTGTTGGAGGACTTGACATTCAGGAATGTGTCGTTTTTTTCTGTTGGATGGATAAACCCGATTTTCATAATCACGATGATTCTTATGCTCGTAGACAGAACCCCGAGACTGAGCGCAATCTTTCGATGTATCGTTCTCCTCCTCGTCGGACTCTGCTGGGTTGCGCTCATTTACCGGGATGTTTATCCCCGAGAAGGCTACTTTTTGTGGACGGCTGGGATTTTCCTGGTTTTGTTTTCAAGAGGTCTCCCGCGCTGGCCGGTTCGTGCACTCAATGCCTGATTAACGCGGTACTCGTACAAGTGAAGTGTTACTTCACATCTCCGGTTACCCGACTAACCTGGACTTGGCTCACATCATCCGTTGCCGACGCAAAGCGCCAGGGCTATGCTTGAGGTCATGCTTAGTTTCCACAACCGCCGAAGGGCATTGCTTTTGCCGATCTATTTCGTGATTGTGACGGTCCCGCTCTTTGCTTGGGGGCAGGACAGCCCATCCCGCGAGCAAGGTATCAGGCCCTTGCACGTCCAGAAGAACACGGAACGGTTCTCAAATGGCATGCCTAAGGCAGAGTATTGCTTTTATCGTGGGAAGGATGGCCGAGAAGTTTTGCACGGCAAATACATCAGTTGGCTTGAGAGCGGCCAAGAATTTTCAGTGCAAAACTATCGCAATGGAAAGGCTGAAGGCCGCACTGTCTATTGGCACGAGAACGGCAAGAAATCGCGGCAGGGCATGTACCACGACGGCTCCCCTGTAGGAACGTGGGCCAGTTGGCATAAGAATGGGCAAAAGGAATCGTCGTGCAACTACTTGAACGGCGAGAAGGAAGGCCTTTGCCTCTGGTGGGATGACCAGGGAAGGCAAGTGGACTCGGTCGAATACATTCGCGGAAAACCTCGTGCTATCGCGGAATGGGAAGCGCGAGATCAGCGAGCAGTCAAGACTCCAATTTACCTTTACCCCTCCATTTTGGTTGGTCCTAACGGCAGTTTGACGTTTACCTCTGAGTACGCGGGAATTACCAAGGAATTTTCCTTATCCCAGGTGGATGAAATATTTGCTTCACTTCCTGCTTCGGTATGGGTCGAGGGGAAATCCATCGGTGTGCAGCAACTTGGCCTGGCGAGCGAGGCAGATCATCAAACGATGGACCAGGTTACGCAAAAACTGACAGCTTTCTTTGCCGGCAAGGGTTACAGGGTTCGCCGTCTGCCGCAATAAATATCCAGTTTCGGAAAATCCAATCCAACGGCTGGAGCTAAGTCCTGATTAACGCGGTAATCGTCCAAGTGAAGCATTACTTCACATCTCCTGTAATCCGACTATACATCCAAGTAGACGACCCTAGTGGGTCATGTTAGTCTACGCGCATGAAGAGAATCGTTCTCATCGGATTCTCTGCAATGGTCCTCCTCTCGACGGGATCGGGTCACAGCCAGGGCCAGAGTAGAAGTCCCTCCTTCCAATACGTTGCCACGGCGGGAGGGGAACTTCGGGGTTTGTCGACTCCATACACGGCCCACCCAGGCTCCCGGCAGTTCGTATACTTCTCGAACGACAAGTTGACCATTGCTGCCACCATCGAGGTGGAAGACATTCACGGCGGAGTGGCGTTGGTCAGGGTCAGAACCAAGTCTTATCCAGGGACAGTAGACCGCGAGACTATCGAGAAAGAACTCAAATCAGCTCTACCACGCGAGTACACCTATGTTCCCACAGAGAAATTGAGGCTGGCTGTTGACGGCGGAGGTGTGCTCTCGCTTGTGGGAGCAATCGCTGATGAATCTGGCAACGTGTCGAAGCCAATCGCGCCGCTTCCTGTGGGGCCAGAAGCCGGTCAGATCATGCTAATGTCGCCTGCCCTTTTGCGCGGCGATAGGGTTATGGCAAATCTCAAAGTCGGTGCTGGCACGGGGCCTGGCCTCCGTGGAAACCCGGCCATAGCCTTGTATGCGGCACCGGAGGACCTGTTCATTTTTGCTCTTCAATCCTTCGAAGGAGCTACCGCATGTGAGGTGACTCTCGGGAGAGCTATGTTTAGTTTGGAGGGCAACGATTATACGTTGTTTTCGGAAAGGCCAATCATTGGTGGAGATCAGGAGCCTAGGATTTGGGTTCTACACGTTGCCAAATATATTCCTTCCAGAGTGGGAGTAAGTTGGCGAGACGGCGAGGGCTCGATGAGGGCCGGCGAATTACACGAACTCCTAGCAAGATTAAGAGTTGAAGGATCAACTTCCCGTCACTGATGAACGCACCACTGCTCCCGTAAACTCTGTATTTCCACCAATAAAACCCACTTGCCTGGTAAACGCGCTAATCGTCGAAGTGGAATCCAGCCAGAAAGCAGGCCGGGGACGTTACACCCATTTTTGAGGCTCCCAACTGAAATGCGGCAGTGGTATCGTCTCAATTGCAATGTCTGAGAAGGAACTGCCCGTCCGAGATAAACGGCTGTCCCGAAGAGCGTGGTCAGCCTGCCCAAACTGTCATTCCGACCTAGCGGTCCATCCCAGAGGGTCCAAACCTCCAATTTACAAGTGCCCGTTCTGTGGCGTTGCGATTACCCCGATTTGGTGGCAGCGTTATTTGGTTTCTGGTGTTGCCCTCGTTCTTTCATTTGCAGTTCCTGCATCTCTAGGAATACGAGGCATAATGGGACTGTTGATTGCCGCACTGATATGCGTATTTCCGGCCATCGTATGTGCATACATTCTAGATTTCAAAACTATCCCGCCCAAATACGATTGGAATAATGGGACTGTCACGACTCTCTTTTTACGAAGGCTTCCATGAAGCGGAAGGTGCGCTCACCCAGTCAAGTCCCGGTTAACGCGGTTCCCGGTAACTTGGTTCTGGGGACCCATTTGCCCCGGTTGCGCCAAGCACCGTTCCGGCGTGAGAAGGTGGGGGGAGTATGATAGTGCTGCAGTGACGTGGATCTTGTTCCCTTTTTTCAAGGAAGCGGCTCGACGGCTTGTCTCTGGTCCACCATCACGTTCAGCACCTTCTGCATCATGTTGCGCACCGGCATTGAACAATTCGTTGGTTTCTGGGTCTCTGAGTCAGGCTATCGCTTGCGCATCAGGAAAGTGCGCAAGGACCAGGCATTTGTGGACTTCCTTGATCCGCGAGGCGCTCCCATCGCGCGCCCCTATATGGGAGGAGCCCCTTCGATGAAGATGGTCGCGCACTACGACGACTACAACGAGGACTTCCGAGTGGATCTGTGGGATAAGGGCAAGGGGTTGATGCTGCATTTGGATCACGAGTACGATTACGTTCTGGACTCCGAGCAGCGCGAAGCGCTTGAACCAGCCATCAGTCGATACGAGCGGGACCGTTTTCTGGATGCGTATTACTCATTGTTTGGCCCTCTGGATCACTTTGTTCGAACAACCAAACAACCGCGGCAGGGAACTTGACTAGAGCACCCTTCCCTTGTGAACTAATGCGTTCTGGAAATCTCGGCAGGAGGAGAAGTGGATAGTGCCGATTCAGCTTTCGTGACGGATTCCACGCTATGGCAGTTGCGGGCTAAGGGCCGGAACCGTAAGAGCGGCCGGCCTCCCAAGTTCTGCAAACCCCGCTAATAAGCTCATTCTATTGAGAATAGACAATTGAACGACAAAAACTGCCTGGTCACCGGCCGCGCCTTCCAAATATTTTCTTACATTTTCCTTTTTCAAGGCCTCTGAAGTATAGAGGGCATCGAAGGCTCCAAAAAAAAGGCCTTCCCGAGGAATTAGTCGCTGAGGTTTCTCCTAAAACTGGGCCTCTTAGATAGTAGGGGGCTAATAGGTTGCTTTCCTTGGACGGAGGGGAAACCGCCCCTCAGTCTGGCGAGCCTCTTGCCCTTCGCTTTCTCTCTTATGGTTGCAGTCCAAGGAGCCATGCCATGTCTCGAGGTTTTGACGGACCTGAGATCGATGACTTCCACGGCCCAGAGCGCGACGTGAGCCGCGGTCCCGAATCGAACAGTCGCGCCGGCTGGGACGCTGTCAGGAGGCTGGAAAGAATTCGCGGTGAGGAGGAACGGGCCGATCAGCGCGACCAGGAAGCCCGCGGAACCTCTGGCAGCAACCGCCCGCCTCTACCTCGCGAGGAGCGGGTCCAGCTGGTCCTGGCTCGAACCAGCCGCACGAACTATGTGGATCGCAACCGGACCTACCAACTGCGCGACTCCGAGCTGCACGCATTGACCGAGGTCGGAATGTTTCGCGTCGTGGCCGTCCATGATCTAGCCCAATTCGCCTACAGCGACGATTCCTCTCGCATGCAAAACGAGCTCGCAAACCTGAGCCGCCAGGGGGTTGTGAAACAGACTTCCATCATGGATTCCGACCTTTCCCCGGTTCGCGCCGTGACGCTCACCAAGGAAGGCCATCGGGCTCTCTCCTGCAGCAGATTCCTTCGTCCTGACCAGGCTAGCTACCACGGTCTCAAGAAGCCCAAAGAAGCATTCCACGATGCCGAACTCTACCGCCTTTATCACAAGGTCAGCGATGAAATCGAAAGCCGTGGCGGCAAAGTCGTCCGCGTCAAGTTGGACTACGAGATCAAACGCGATCTCTACGCCGATCTAGCCCGCACCTGGCAAGACAAGAGCAAGTGCCCGGAAACGGTGAAAGAGGCCGTCGCCCGGCGCCATGGACTCAAAGTCGTCAACAAGGAAATCCAGATCCCCGACATGCGTCTCGAATACGCGAACGACCCGGACATGGAGATTCACACGAGGGACGTGGAACTCGCGACCGAGCATTACCGTCCCCGTGGACTGGCGGCCAAAGCTCGTGCCGGCTTCCAGATCTACGCCCGGCGTGGCGAGGCCGACCGCTTGCGGCGCATTCGCGATGAACGCGAATTGAATACCGTCATCTTTAGCCTATGAACTTTCCTGAATCCAGTCTCGCTAACCTTGGCAGCCTCGGCTACACCGAAGACGAGGCCCGCTTTGTCTACATCGTGGCCACACATTCCGGGTACTTCTCCATGCGCCAGTTTCTGCAGTTCACGCGAACCAAGAGCGGGGACAAGAGCATGGCTTTCTCCCAGAAACTCCTTGCCAAGGGCCACGCCACAGCCCGCTCCTTTCTCCGCAATGGTCTCGTGTACCACCTATTCTCCCGCATCGTGTACCGGGCCATCGACCGGGAAAATCTTCGCAACCGCCGTGCTCATTCCCTCGAACACATTCGCACGCGGCTCGTTGTCCTGGACTTCGTCCTGACGCATTTGCAGTACGAATACCTTGAAACCGAGGACCACAAACTGAACTACTTCTGCCAGCAGCTGGACATCCCGAAAGGACTCTTGCCCAGGAAGCGTTACTCCGGAGCCGTTCACAACAGAACGACCGAGCGCTATTTCGTGGACAAGTTCCCCATGTTCCTCTGTTCCGGCTCCTTCACTCCCCCTGTGGTCACCTTCACGTTCGTCGATCCCGGACTTGGCATTCTGGACAGTTTCAAGACCCATCTGCTGGCTTATGGAAGTCTGTTCGAAGCGCTTTCCGAGGTGCGGCTCGTCTATATTTCGCCTCGTCCGACGCAGTTCGAGATGGCTCGGAAAACCTTTCTGGCCACCGCCGGCCGCCCTGCGAAGAAAGGCCGGGGCGACGAAATCCTCCGCTATTTCCGGCTCCAGAAGCTGTGGGACGAGCGGAAATACGGGAAGCTCACAACCGACGACAGGGAGTTCCTCCATCTCTCGGACAAGCGCTACGCCCGTCATCGGTGCCAGAGACTCTATCCAAGTTGGCGAGACGGCATCGTATCGGACGATTACGTCCGCTCTGAAATTCAAGACCTGGCACCACAACGCAAAGCGATCTTCGAAAGCGAGCTGGTGGATGGACAGATCGGCTTATTTGAACGGACCCCGAAGCGGAAACCAACGCCAAGCACAGCAGGCGAAGTGAAGAACAGCCAGGAGGGAACGTTCGGGAAATCGTTCGGGTCAGCTTTCGCCGCAGGAGTGGATAAACTTATGGAGAAATGACCAGATGCGTGAGGCCAAGGCAAGAATGGGGACGCGGCCAAAACACTAGGATGGGCGGGAGCGACCCCACTTTTGACGGCTTTCAGCCGCCCAAAGTTCGGTGGGGTCGCTCCCGCCCGTCACGCAGGAAGCGTGACCGTGTTTTGCCCGCGTGCAGGAGTCTGAGAATACGAGTTGTAATGCAGGATGTAGTGGAACGCGAATTACGAAAGGAGAAGAAAGACTTGGCACGTCTGAAAGCACCAACTAAGCAATCTAAAACCACAACTCTTCAGGTCCGCCTGGAGGAGGAAGTCAGACACAAAATCGACAGGTACGCGGAGTTCATCGATGCGAACCCGTCCTACGTCGTCAGTGAGGCCCTCAAGCTGTTGTTCAAGAAAGACAACGAGTTCAAACGCTGGCTGGGCCAACACATCAACAACCACCATCAAGAACAAATGGCAGGAGACGCTCTTAGAAGGAACGTATAGTAGACATGAATCGGCATTCAATCCAATTCGGTGCGCGTGAGAGTACAGCGTCTTCAAGACAGCATGCCTCGCGCCTTCCTGTCGACGCTTCGGTTTTGCAGTCCGACCCCTCGCCTGCAAGTGAGGGGACGATTAACGGGACACCGAAACCGCCGCCTCGATTCAATGAGTCACTCGAGTTATTACTCAGAGAACCAAACAAGGGGGCCACGGGGGAAGCGACCAGCGTTGGGATGCGAGCAACCGAATCCCCAGGGCAGTCTGGCGTTGAACGTCCGCTGACCTGTGAGGAAGCAGCTGTCCTTGTGCGTGTTCATCCGAAGACCATCAAGCGTATGGCACGAGATCGAAGGCTTCCAGGGCATTTTCGGTTTGGTAGATGGTTTTTTTATGCATCGGAACTGGACGGTTGGATGCGAACAGAGTTAAATTCGTCAGGTCACTCGTGCCGCTAGAACAGACTAAGGAGGAGTCATCATGTTCCAGCGAGCGCGATATCAGTTTGGTTATTTACGTCGTAAACCTCGCAAGAGGAAGCCGGATGTCTGGGTTTGGGAGCGAAACGCGACCGGCCCTGATGGAAGGCGTAAGAGAGAAACAGTGATTGTCGGAACCGTCGAGCAATATCCCACGGAAGCGCAGGCATGGCGAGCGGCTGAGTCATTCCGCCTAGCGGCGAATTCTCAAGTGCCAAACGAGCATGTCTTGTTTGGGGCGTTGATAGACCGTTATATGCGCGAAAAGCTCCCGAGGCGTCATTCCACCGCGAGCAAGTATCGTTCATGGATCACGCATCACGTTAAGCCGAAGTGGGGGGCCATTCCTATAAGAAGGGTGAAACCTCTCCTTGTCGAGGAATGGCTTATGAGTCTCGACCTTGCACCGAAGAGCAAGGGCCATGTCCGCAGCATCATGCATATCTTGTTCAATTGGGCGATGAAATGGGAGTTCATCGAAATTGGTAGGATGAATCCGATGAGTCTCGTCCGAGTAGAAGGTTCTTCGAAGCGTCTTAGACAACCCAGGATCCTGTCTGTTAAGGAGTTCCGGGTGTTGTTGGACGAATTGCGAGAACCGATTCGAACGATGTGTATTGTGGCGGCGTGTCTCGGCTTGAGGGCAAGCGAACTCGTGGGCTTGCAGTGGGGCGATTTCGATTGGAAGGCTTGCGAGGTCCATATTCAACGCGGAGTTGTCATCGGTCGAGTCGATGAGGTGAAGACGACGAACTCAAACAGGAGACTGCCAGTTCATCCGAATTTGGCAGATCTTCTGGTTGCGTACAAGGCCGAGACGGCTCCAGGAGCAGGGAACTGTGATTGGTTGTTCCCAAGTCCGTATGGGACGGGGCGTCCACGATGGCCGTGGACGATTCAACGCGATCACTTGCTTCCTGCCGGAATCCGCGCCGGAGTTGGTCCTATCGGCTGGCACAGTTTCCGGCATTCGTACTCCACACTGCTTCGTTCGTTGCAAGTGGACTTGAAGGTTCAGCAAGAACTTCTGCGGCATTCGGACATTCGCACAACAATGAACATTTACACACAAGCGGTGCCCGATGCGATGCGGGAGGCCAACAGTCGAGTCGTTGAAATGGTTCTTCCGAAGAGAAAAGTGGGATGAAGAAAACGAGGCGGCAAAAAGCCGGCATTAAGAATACCGAAGGATGGTAAGTCCTTCCAATTCAGTCCAAGGCCTTCCTCGTAAGTACTTGGAGAATCAGCTCCAAGTAAATTCGACTCCCACACGCTTCCGCCAAGTCCTTTCTTTACGCTGTTTTAACTGCTGAAGGTGACTCCAATTCGAGGTCTGACTCCAATTGAGTGATGTTTTGCCTGATCCGCTGAGAGAACTTCTCAGC
>Ga0209267_1002549_pt1 | contig 11667 bp, 11 predicted proteins | sample GraSoiAngelo_137_FD_185894 | JGI IMG/M metagenome (GOLD analysis project Ga0209267, IMG submission 185894) | Grasslands soil microbial communities from the Angelo Coastal Reserve, California, USA - 14_0929_09_30cm (SPAdes) (version 2) | ecosystem: Environmental > Terrestrial > Soil > Grasslands ... | reverse complement strand
GAGCTCGTGCAGGCCGGGCTCATAGAAAGGAACGTGGTGCCGCTTGAGCTGCGCGATCTTCTCCTGGTCGATGTCGACCACCGCCACCTTGTTGCCCAGATCGGCCAGGCATGCTGCTGTCGTCAACCCGACGTAACCTGCGCCGATGACGGCGACCTTGCTCACGGAGAGGTGATTATCTCAATACGGATTCGTAGGCCGAGATCGTCTCCCGTGCCGTGCTGTCCCAGCTGAACTTCCGCGCCTGCTGCAGCCCCGCCCGCCTCCACCGATCCGGGTCGCGGATCATCGCGGCTGCCGCATCGCCGAGAGCCTCCCCGTCGCCGTCCTCGACGAGCATCCCCGCGTCGTCGACAACCTCCGGGATGCTCGAATTCCGAAACGCCGCCACGGGGCAGCCGCAGGCCATGGCCTCGAGGCACGGGAGGCCGAATCCTTCGTAGCGGCTCGGAAACAGCAGGCAGCTCGCCGCCGAATACAGGTCAGCCAGCTCCTCATCGTCCACCCGACCCAGCTGGATGGCGCCCGACATGCTGGGTGGGGCCTGACGGCCCGGAGCCCCGGCAATCAGGAGCTTCAGGTCGGGATGGGTGATGCGAGCGGTCGTCCACGCGTGCAGCAGGGCATGGGGATCCTTCCGGGCGTCGAGGGCACCGACGAAGAGCAGGTAGCGTCCGGCGACTCCCCACTTGTCCTTCACCCGCCCTGAGGCATCAGGAGTGGGAGTGAAGACCCGGTCCGCCGCCTCACGGATGATCCGGATCCGCTGCCGCGAGGCGACGTGCATGCCAAGGGCGTCTTCGGCCGTGGCGTTGGAGACGGCGATCACCAGGTCGGCACGCCGGAGGAGGCGGAGGAACAGCATGTACCGGAATCGCTCGCCTCGCATGCGCGGCCCACCCCACGCCCACGGGATCAGGTCGTGGAGCGTGACCACGAGCGGGCACGGGCTCCGACCGGGGAGATGGAAATCGATGGCGTGATAGACGTCTGGGCCGATCCGCTGGATGTCGCTCTGGAGGGCCACGGCATCTTCATAGGCGGCGAGCTGGCCGTGACCGCGGCGGCGGCAGCCGGCCACCCTGTACTGACCCACCGGCAGCGCCGGAGCGTCGAAAGCCACGTCGAGCAGGAGCGTCAGGTTGGAGTCGAATCCAGCCCTGATCAGTCCCTTCAGCAACCCGCGCGCGTAGGCCCCCACGCCCCGGACGGCGCTCGGACCCTGGAGCGGCCTCATGTCCAGCAGCACGGAGGGGCGACCAGCTCCCTTTCGAGGTGAGTTCAAGTGTCGGAGATCATAATTTGGCCGCCATGAAGGACCTGGACCCAGTCGACCTTGACCTGGTGATCGTGGGCGGATGCGGGCACGTCGGCCTGCCTTTCGCCCTCTCGCTCGCGGAGTGCGGCTATCGCGTCGGCATCAACGATATAGACGAGAAGAAGATCGAAGAGGTCAGGTCGGGACGCGTGCCCTTCCGCGAGGCTGGGGCCGACGCTCTCTTGACCAAGCTGCTGCCCACCGGACGTCTCGAGCTTTCGCGCGACCCCGCCATGCTCAGGCGGACCCGGACGGTGATCCTGGTCATCGGCACGCCCATCGACGAATTCATGAACCCATCGATGCGGATCTTCGAGAACGTCCTCGACGAGCTGGCGCCGCACGTCCAGAACGGGTCGCTCATCGTGCTGCGGTCGACTGTCTATCCCGGCACCAGCGAGACCGTGGAGCGGCGCCTTCGCGCCGCGGGCATCGATGCCGACGTCGCGTTCTGCCCGGAGCGGATCGCCGAAGGACACGCGCTCGAGGAGCTGCGCACCCTGCCGCAGCTGGTGGGCGTCAACTCCGACGCGGCCTTCGCCAAGGCGCGCGAGCTGTTCGAGCGGATGGGCGTCGCCTCGGTCATCCGCACCACGCCGCTCGAGGCTGAGCTGGCCAAGCTCCTGACCAACACCTGGCGGTACATGAAGTTTGCGATCGCCAACCAGTTCTTCCAGATCGTCAGCCGTTCCGGGCTCGACTACAACCGCGTCCTGAACGCGATCCGCCAGGACTATCCACGCGCGGCCGATCTGCCGGGACCCGGTTTCGCCGCCGGCCCATGCCTGTTGAAGGACACGATGCAGCTCTCCGCCTTTACGGCCGACCACTTTCCGATGGGCCAGGCCGCGATGCAGGTCAACGAAGGCCTTCCCGGCTACATCGTCGACACGCTCAACGCACGCCGCCCTCTGCTGGGGCGGACGGTCGGCATCCTGGGCATGGCCTTCAAGGGCGAGTCGGACGACCCGCGGGCATCGCTCAGCTACAAGCTGCGCAAGCTCGCCCAGTTCAAAGGCGCCAAAGTGATGTGCACTGACCCCTACGTCCCCGATCCGAGCTTCGAAGCGCTCGACACGGTGCTGCGCGACTCGGACGTCATCGTCGTCGGCGCCCCGCATAGGGCGTATCGCGGCCTGGAGCTGGACGGCCGCGAAGTGGTCGACATCTGGGGGATCACAGGCCCAATTCGCCTTTGAAGGTTCTCGTGACCGGCGCCGCAGGATTCATCTGCGGCTACCTCGTCGCCGAGCTGCTGGGCGCGGGTCACGAGGTGGTCGGCGTCGACAACTTCAGCAAGTACGGCCCGGTCAGACGGACCTTCGACAGCGATCCGCGCTATCGATTGGTGGAGGGCGACGCGAAGGACGCTGAGCTGCTGACGGCGCTTGCGGTCGATTGCGACCACGTCGTCGCCGGCGCCGCGATGATCGGCGGCATCTCGTACTTCCACGAGTTTGCCTACGACCTGCTGGCCGAGAACGAACGAATCTGCGCCGCCACATTTGACGCGGCGCTGAGCGCCTTCCGCCTGGGACGGCTGCGCAAGATCACGGTCCTTTCGAGCAGCATGGTTTTCGAATCCACGTCGGTCTTCCCGACGCCCGAGGGCGCGCAGCTCACGAGCCCTCCACCCCGCTCGACCTACGGCTTTCAGAAGCTCGCCACCGAGTATTTCGCGCGTGGCGCGCATGAGCAGTACGGGCTGCCGTTCACCATCGTGCGGCCGTTCAACTGCGTCGGCATCGGTGAACGGCGTGCGTTGCGCGACCATGACGTGATGAGCGGGAACGTGAAGCTGGCGATGAGCCACGTCGTGCCGGACCTGGTCCAGAAGGTGCTCAAGGGCCAGGACCCGCTCCACATCCTTGGCGATGGCAGCCAGGTGAGGCATTACACGTACGGCGGCGACCTCGCGCACGGCATCCGTCTTGCGATCGAGTCCGACCGCGCGCTCAACGAGGACTTCAACCTCTCGACCGCCCGGTCGACCACGGTGCGCGAGCTGGCGGAGATGATCTGGCGCAAGTTCCACGGGCCCGACAGGCCGGTCCGGCTCGTGTCCGACGCGCCCTACGAGCACGACGTGCAGATGCGCGTGCCCGACGTGCGCAAGGCGCGCGAGGTGCTCGGCTTCGAGGCGACGACGCCCATCGAGGAAGTGCTGGACGAGGTCATCCCATGGATCCGCGAAGAGATCGGGGCCGGCCGGATCTAGGCTCCCAGATGAGCCAGGAGACGCCGGCGCTCAGCGTCGTCATACCCGTCTACAACGAGGGAGAGAATGTGGTGCCGACGCTGCGCGGTGTCGTCGAGCACACGAGGACGCGACCGCTCGAGGTCCTGGTCGTGCACGACTTCGACGAAGACACGACGGTCCCGGTGGTCCGGCGCTTGCAAGCCGAGCTCCCGCAGGTGCGGCTGCACAAGAACACGCTCGGCCGCGGCGTGCTCAACGCGATGAAATCGGGCCTGCGCGCGGCGCGCGCGCCTTACGTCCTCATCACGATGGGCGATGGGTCCGACGATCCCTCCGACATCGATTCGATGTACGAGCTCGGGCGAGGTGGCGCGGACGTGGTGGCGGGGTCTCGCTACATGCGCGGTGGGCGGCAGGTCGGCGGCCCCCTTCTCAAGCGCACGATGTCTCGCGCGGCCGGCCTGTCCCTCCACTGGCTGGGAGGGCTGCCGGTGCACGACGCCACCAGCAACTTTCGCCTGTACTCCAAACGCCTGCTGAACCAGGTCACCATCGAGTCGCGCGGCGGCTTCGAGCTGGGGCTCGAGCTGACGGTCAAGGCGTACCGGCTCGGGATGCGCGTCGCCGAGGTGCCTACGACGTGGCGCGACAGGACCGCCGGCCAGAGCCGTTTCAAGCTCTTGGAGTGGCTGCCGCGTTACCTTCATTGGTACTGGCGCGGAATGGCCGGAAGGTTGGTGATTAATCGATAAGATGTGCCGCGTGAAGGGCCCGATCCGCACGCTGACACTGGCTGCGGCCGTCGCGCTCGCCACGTCTCCTCTCGCCGGCGCTGCGGCGGCCACGCCCAGCCCCTCCCCGTCGCTGGACAAGGTGCTCGCCGCGCCGCCCGGCTCTGACTTCACCGAGCTGACGACCGGGGTGCTGCACGGCGAGTTCACGGCCCATGACTGGGCGACGACCAACGCGAGCGGCTCGGATGCGACCGAGACCGAGAAGACCCTGACCAAGGATGGATTCGTCGACGGGTACGGCAAGACCTGGGCTCAGGCGTCGGCCGGCCACGCCATGATCGAGGCGGTCATGGCCTTCACCGGCGGGCAGGGAGCCCGGAAGGCGCTGACCTCGCTCGAGGCCTCGGACAAGTCCGACAAGAGCTACAAACATGCCGACACCACATCCGGGATCGACCCTTACTACGGCGCCCACTTCGCTGACTCGTCGAGCAACACCGTCGGCGACCTGTTCGTCTTCGTCAAGGGCAACGACGTGTTCTTCGTGATCCTGGCTTCGCAGAAGGATGACGTGCTGGCGGTGGCGACCAGCCAGGCCAAGGCGCAGTATGCGGCCGCCCCGGCCAGCACGATCCCGACGGCGGACTGGCCCGAGAACGCCTCGAGCCCGACCTCGGGATCGTCCGCGGCACTTGGCTTCGGCATCATCGCCGCGATCATCGTCGTCGTCGTGATCGCGGTCGTCTTTTTGGTGATGAGGCGGCGCGGTGCGGCGAGGCCGGCGATGATGGGAGCGGTCGGGGGCGCTGGCGGGGTCCAGCTGTCGCCAGACGGCAACTACTGGTACGACGGCCAGACGTGGCGCGATGCTGCGCATGAAGCGCCACCCGCGGCCCAGCGATCCAGCGACGGCACCCTGTGGTGGGACGGTCGCACCTGGCGGCCGGTTCCGCAGGCAGCCCAGCCCGAGCAGCCACCGACCAGCTGACGCCGCGAGCCTGGCGATGATCCGTGGCGTCGCGTTGGCCGCGGTCACGGCGGTTTCGTTGGCGCCGGTCGCGGCTGTCACACCTTCGCCTTCGCCTTCGCTCGGGACGTTGCTGGCGGCCCCGCCGGCGTCCAACTACGTCGTGGACACCCAGGCGTTCATGAGAGTGGAGGGCGCCTTCGACGTGGCCGGGTACGTCAACTTCCTCGCGCCCTCGAACCCGTCCGATATGGAGACGACCCTGAAACACGACGGTTTTGTTTCCGGCTTTGGGCGCAGCTGGGCCCAGCAGGGCACCACCCACCTGCTGCTCGAGATCGTGGTCGCCTTCAGTGGCGGCACTGGCGCGAAGAGCTGGCTGGCGGCTTCGCAGGCCGCCGACTCCTCCAACCAGTACTTCAAGGGCGCGATCGTGGTCAGCGGAGTCGACCCTTCCTATGGCGGCCATTTCGCGGATCCCGCGACGCCCGCCTACGCCGACATCGTCGCATTCGTCAAAGGCAACGACTACTTCCTGGTGGGGATCCTGTCCGGCTCTGACGACCTGGCCGACTCCGCGTCAACCCAGACCCTGAAGCAGTACGAATTCGCGCCGCCGAGCACGATTCCGCCCGCGCAGTGGCCGGAGAACGTAACCACCACGGCGAATCGGTCTGCAGCGCTGCCGATGACAGTCGCTCTCGCGACTCTCGTCCTCGCCTTTCTGGCCGGCGTCGCATTGTACGTGGTCGTTCAGGTGCGCCGACGCCGCGACACCGCCTTCGCATTCATGCCGATGCAGGGCACAATCCAGATGTCGCCCGACGGCAACTACTGGTGGGACGGCCAGGCGTGGAGGGACGCTTCGCGGGAAGCTCCGCCGGCCGCCCTGCGATCACTCGACGGCTACTACTGGTGGGACGGGCGCACGTGGCGGACGGTGCCGCAACCGACGTCTACGTGACGAGCGGCCGGTAGTTGCGCCTGTAGTACTCCCAGTACTCGCCTGACTTGAGCGGCCGCCACCAGTCGGGGTGGTCCACGTACCAGCGGACCGTGCGCTCCAGGCCTTCACCCAACTCGACCTGCGGCTCCCAGCCCAGCGCGGTGATGCGCGAGATGTCCAGGGCGTACCGGTAGTCATGACCCGGCCGGTCGGCGACGAACTCGATCAGGCTCTTGGGCTTGCCCATGATCGCGAGCACCGCCTCCGCGACCTGCAGTCCGCTCGTCTCGACTCCGGTGCCGATGTTGTAGACGTTGCCCACAGGCGCCTCGTGGAGCACCTGGTCGATGGCGCGGCAGTGGTCCTCGACGAAGACGTAGTCCCGGACCGCCGACCCGTCGTTGTACAGCGGTAGCGGACGATCGTCGATCGCGTTGGTGATGAGGACGGGGATCAGCTTTTCGGGGTACTGGTGAGGCCCGTAATTGTTCGACCCACGCGTCACGAGCAGCGGCAGCCCGAAGCTCTCCGCATAGGCTTGCGCGATGTGCTCGCCCCCGGCCTTGCTCGCCGAGTACGGGCTGCGCGGCTTCAGCGGGTCGGTTTCCGTGGAGCGGCCTTCGCGCACGTCGCCATAGACCTCATCCGTGCTGATGAGCAGGAACACCTCGTGCCCATGCTTGCGCGCGGCCTCACACAGCACGGCGGTGCCGCGAACGTCCGTCTCGACGAAGGCGAAGGGATCCATCAGCGAACGGTCGACGTGCGTCTCGGCCGCAAAGTTCACGATCGCGTCCGTCTCCGCAGTGAGCGAGTCGACCAGCTTCTCGTCGCAGATGTCGCCATGGACGAAGCGATACCCGGGCTGTCCGTCGAGCTCGGCCAGGTTGGCGAGGTTCCCCGCGTAAGTGAGCTTGTCGAGCACGGTGATCTCGACGTCTGGGCGCGTGCGGTGAAGATGACGGACGAAATTCGATCCGATGAAACCAGCCGCCCCCGCGACCAGGAGCCGCTTCAGCCGCCGGGTCACTTGACCGGAGGACCCGCCGTCCAGTCGTAACCGATCGTCGGATCGTCATGCGGGATGCGCCCCTCGTCGTCGGGCGCGTAGACGTTCGACGTGATGTAGAGGAGATGGGTCAGGGCCAGCGCCCGGCATCCGTGCGCCACGCCCGGTGGAATCTTCAAGCACCCTGGCTTCCCGTCTCCCATCACAAACTCCATCAGCTGACCCCTCGTCGGCGAGTCCGCACGCGTGTCGTACAGCGCGACCTTCAGCGCACCGATGACGTACCACCAGTCGGTCTGGCGCTGGTGGATGTGCCAGGCCTTGGCGACGCCGGGGTACATCAGCGAGTGACTCCACTGGCCGAAGTGATCGAAGAACTCGTCCGAGTCGCGGATCACCTCGCGGAAGAAGCCGCGCTCGTCCACATGCGTGACCAGCTCTTTCAGGACGACGCCGTCAATGCTCATGCGTTCTTGTTCGCGCCGTGCGCGCGGACGAAATCATGCACCGCGTAGTAGGCCTGGATCGACTCGCCCGCGTCGCCCCAGTAGCCGTCGAGGACGTCGTACTCCATCAACCCTCGCTCGAGGTACCAGTTGTTGACGTCGGTGATCTCGAGCTCGCCGCGACCCGACGGTTGCAGGACGGGAAGCACCTCCCAGACCGAGTGGTCGTAGAAGTACACGCCCGTGACCGCAAACTCGCTGGGCGGCTGGGCCGGCTTTTCGATGATCCGCTCGATCCTCCGGTTGCCGTCGAACTGAGCCACACCGAGGTGGCGCAGGTGCTCGGGTTCGGGCTCCTTGGAGAGGACGACCCGCGCGCCCCGCTCTTGCTTGAGGAACGCGTCGACGCACGGCCGGATCGAGCGCTCGAACAGGTTGTCCGCCAGCAGGACGACGCACCGGTCCCCGGCGACAAACTTCTCCGCCAGGGCGAGCGCCTCGGCGATTCCGCCCGCTTTCTCCTGGTACGCGTAGAAAAGACGGTCGATCCCGAACTCGTTGCCGTTGCCGAGCAGGCGGAGGAACTCGCCCGCATGCGTCCCGCCGGTAACGAGCATGATCTCGCCGACTCCAGAGCCGACCAGGGCCTCGATCGCGTAGCTGATCATCGGCCGGTCGTAGATCGGGAGCAGGTGCTTGTTGGTGATTCGCGTCAGCGGGTGCAGCCGGCTGCCCGTGCCGCCGGCAAGGATTACACCCCTCATCGCCACCGGATTCTATGCTGCAAGCAGGGGCCGGCCACAAGTGGTTGTGGCAGACTGGCCGCCACAGCGAGATGGCGAGACCGGACAACTGGCCCAGGACAATCCTTCATGTCGACCTAGACGCGTTCTATACGTCCGTCCACCAACGCGATGATCCCAAGCTCCGCGGGGTCCCGGTCGCAGTCGCCGGACGCTCCCGGCGCGCGGTGATCATGGGCGCGTCATACGAGGCTCGCGCGTATGGGGTCCGGTCCGCGATGCCCCTCCATGAGGCCCTCCAGGTCTGCCCCCAGCTGGCCGTCGTCGCACCTGACGGAGCGCGCTATCGCGAGGCCAGCCGGCTCGTCCACCAGATCTTCCGGCGCTTCACCTCGCCCGAGCTGGTCGAGGGGGTGGCCCTGGACGAGGCGTACCTCGACGTGACCGCCCGCACCCGGCACGGGACCTCGACCGCCGACGAGGTGGCGCGGCGGATCAAGTTCCAGGTCCACACCGAGGTCGGTTTGACGGCGTCGGTCGGCGCGGCCACGTCGAAGCTCGTCGCCAAGGTGGCAAGCGGGACGCGCAAGCCGGACGGCCTGGTGCTGGTCCCTCCCGGCACCGAGGCCGACTTCCTGGCGCCGCTCCCGATCAACGTGATTCCGGGACTGGGGCCGAAGACCGAAGAGAGGCTGCGCGCGATGGGGTTGCGCACGGTCGGCGCGCTTGCCGCCTACGAGACGCAGCGCCTCGTCCAGGCGCTGGGCACCAACGGCGCCGTGCTGCAGCGCCTCGCCCAGGGCCGCGACCGGCAGCCGGTCGACGGGAGCCGGCCCGCCAAGACCATCTCCGCCGAGACGACCTTCGACAAAGACGTCAGCGACCGCGGCCAGCTCGAACACGCGCTGCGCGACCTGACCGACCGGGTCACCGAGAGGCTGAAGACCGACGGGGTCCGCGCGCGGACCGTCTACGTGAAGCTGAAGCTACCCGACTTCAGCCTGGTGAGCCGCCAGGTGAGCCGGACGAGCCCGACCGACGACGTCGAGACGATCTTCCGCGCCGCCCGCTCGGCGCTCGAGAAGTCGCACGTGGAGTCGCGGCCGGTGCGGCTGATTGGGGTGGGGCTGTCCGGGCTCGAACACCCTGAGCCCGACTTGCAGCTGACGCTCTTCGACTAGGAGCGGTCCGGTCCACGACCGGTCGCGGCAACGCGGCCAGCACGTCCCCGACGGTCGACCAGCCGAGCTTCTCGCGCGCCCGGGCGATCAGCGCGCGGAACACCATCGCGGTGGCGCGCGCGTCGTCGAGCGCCGCGTGGGCGGGTGTCACGTCCAGGCCCAGCTCAGAGACCAGGCGAGCCAGTCCCGGCGTCTGGCCTTTGGGCAGGTCTAGCACCAGCCTCGCCAGGGCGGTGGTATCGATGATCGGATGCTCGAGCGGGCTCTCCAGCCCACGGCCGACAAGCCACGTGTCGAACGCGTCGTGGCTGTGCTCGACCAGCACCGCGCCGTGTGCGAAACGCAGGAACGCGCGACGAGCGTCCTTGAATTCGGGCGCTCCGATGAGCATCGACCGATCGATGTGGTGGCGCTTCCGGGCATAAGGGTTGATGGGAGCGCGGCAGTCGACGAGTGTGTCGAAGAAGGAAAGCGGGCCTTCGAGGGTGAATCTCTCGGCGCCCATCTCGAGGACCAGGAAGGGCGCGTTGCCCGTCGTCTCCATGTCGAGCGCTACGAACTGAGCGTCCTCGAGAGCGGTGCGCCCGCCCACCTCCGGCGCGTCGACTGCGATCTCTTCCCACGGCACCAGCTCAGCGGCGCCGCGTGGCTTAAGGAATAAGGGTTTGGGGCTCATCGCGCCAGCGCGAGGGCCCGACGAGCCCACGCGATCTCCTCTCCAGTCAACGCTCGCAGCAGGAGGATCGCGGCGGCGTAGACGATGACGCCGGCGGCGATCGGAATCGCGACCGCCAATCCCTCCAGGCTGCTCAGCGGGTAGATCGCAACGCCCATCACAAGGCCGGCCAGCACGATCCGCCAGCTGAGCGCCAGCACCGGCACGCGGCCGACGTGGCGCGCCGTCAGGATCCACGCGACGGCACCGAGGACGACCTCGGTCAGGACGGTCGCCACGCTTGCACCGAGGTAGCCGAAGCGCGGGATCAGGGCGAGGTTCAGCGCGACGTTCGCGACCAGGCTCCATGCGGCGGCCCACGTGAACGACGACTGCCGGTCGGAGGCGTTCAGGGCGCCGATGAATGCGTTGTTGACGAAGGCGAAACCCAGCGCGAGGGCGAGGATCTGGAGCGCCGGCGCGGACTGATCGCGGAAATGCAGAGCATGGTTCAAAGGCACCGCGAGCACGTATATACCGACGCTCATGGGCCACCCCATGAGCAGCAGAGCCTTGTAGAACCGGCTCAGCGTGTCGACCATCTCGCGCGGTCGCTCGCGGTGATACACCGACAGCACCGGGAAGACGATGGACAGGAAGGTCATCGGGATGAACAGCAGGGACTCGATCGGCTTGTAGGCCGCGCCGTAGTAGCCCGCCGCGGTCTTGGATTGAATCGCGTAGACCAGCGGCTGGTCGATCCGGAAGTACAGGATCGTGAGCACGAACGTCAGGGCGAACGGGAGGCCTTTCCAGAACCACTCCCGGAGCAGCGGCAGCTCGAATCTCCACCCGATCACCGCGATGCGCTTGACCGCCAGGACGACGGCGAAGTACAAGCAGCTGAACGCATTCTGGGTGGCGTACGCCCACACGTAGAAGGTCACGCCTTGATGCGTGCGGCTGCCGTACAGCACGAGGCCGAGCAGAAGGGCGCTTTCGAGCACCACCGCGACAGCCTCGAAGCGCAGCTGCTGCACGGCGTAGAGCGCGTTGCGCAGCAGCGTGGCGTAAGAGGTGAGGACCATCAGGAAGAAGCCCGGGATGAGGAGGTCGCCGAGTCCGAGCAGTCCGACCAACGCGGCCAGCACGAGGAAGGCGACGATCGACATCAGCAGTCGCAGCGACATCACGTTGCGGAGGTAGCGCTGGATCTCGTCGTGGTGGCGCGCGCCCTCGCGGACGAAGAGCACGTTGAAGCCGAGGTCCAGGACGACGCTCGCGATCGCGGTGAGGTTGATGAGCACGGTGAAGGAGCCGTAGCGGTCGGCCGTCAACGAGTTGACGAGGTAGATGACGGTCAGGAGCGCGATCAAGCGCGCGACGACCTTGGCTGCGAGCACGACGATCGTGTTGCGGAGCGCCCGCGACCCCAGGCCTAGGCTCGGGACTTGCGGCTCAGGTGGTG
>Ga0209267_1002546_pt1 | contig 11683 bp, 10 predicted proteins | sample GraSoiAngelo_137_FD_185894 | JGI IMG/M metagenome (GOLD analysis project Ga0209267, IMG submission 185894) | Grasslands soil microbial communities from the Angelo Coastal Reserve, California, USA - 14_0929_09_30cm (SPAdes) (version 2) | ecosystem: Environmental > Terrestrial > Soil > Grasslands ... | reverse complement strand
CGTCCACGCCGAAGTGCTCCGGCAATTAGGCGCACCACTTATCGACGCGACCTACGTTTGTCCCGATGTCCCCGGTTCGGACTCGAAATGCCGCAAACCCGCGCCCGGAATGATCTTGCAAGGCGCGCGCGAACACGCGGTCGATCTCAGCCGTTCCATTATGGTGGGCGACAAAGAAATTGACGTGCATTGCGGGCACAATGCTGGAATCAAAGCGATTCGCGTCCGGACCGGTTTTGAAACGAACACCGCCGACAGTTCGGCCGACTGGATCGCGCAGGATTTTGCAGAAGCGACCAAGATTATTCTGACGAAGTTTGCACCGGCGTGATTACCGGGAAATGAGCAAAAACGTCGTCATCATTCCGGCGCGCTGGGGCTCCGCCCGCTTTCCCGGGAAGCCCCTGCACGAAATTGCGGGCAAACCTTTACTTCGGCATGTCTGGGAACGTTGCCGGCGCGCGCGCAAAATTGACAACACGATCATCGCGACCGACGACATGCGCATCGCGGAATCGGCATTCGCTTGGGGTGCGGAAGTGGCGCTCACTTCCCTGAAACATCAGAGCGGAACGGATCGGATCGCAGAGGTTGCGGCACGGGCAAAGGAATTCTCGCTCATAATAAATGTGCAGGGTGACGAACCACTGGTGGACCCGCGATTGATTGATCGCCTTATCGAAACATTGCAGAAAAATCGCGAGCTCGGCATCGTCACTGCAGCGCATCCATTCGAAAATCCTCGTGATGCGCTTTCACCGCATCAGGTGAAAGTCGTGATCGATCGCACCGGGAACGCCCTTTATTTCTCTCGCGCGCCGATTCCATCGACAAAGGGCAGCGGTCCCTCCTTGTTCCTCCGTCATCAAGGCATCTACGGCTTCCGCCGCGAGATGCTCTTACAATTTGTAAAATGGAAGCCAACACCATTGGAGCAGGCGGAATCGCTCGAGCAATTGCGCGCGTTGGAGAATGGTGTAAGGGTTCATGTGCTCGTCACTAAACATGGTTCGCCCGGCGTCGATACGCCGGCAGATGCTGAAGCTGTCGCCGCCTCGCTGCGCAAATGCTCAACATCGCCCGCGGGGCGACGGCTGCAAAAATCGAGGGCCCGCCGGTGAAATATATTTTTGTCACCGGTGGCGTCGTAAGTTCACTTGGCAAAGGCCTGGCTGCAGCCGCGCTCGGCACCTTGCTTGAATTACGCGGGCTGCGCGTTGTTTTTCAAAAATTCGATCCCTATCTCAATGTCGATCCGGGAACAATGAGCCCGTTTCAACACGGAGAAGTTTATGTATTGAACGACGGGGCGGAGACGGATCTCGATCTCGGGCACTACGAGCGGTTCACTAATTGCGTGCTTTCGCGGCACAATAATCTGACCAGCGGCCAGGTTTACGAATCCGTCATCAATCGTGAGCGACGCGGCGATTATCTGGGAAAAACGGTGCAAGTTATTCCGCATGTCACTGACGAGATCAAAGCACGGATCCGTGAGCTTTCCGATGAATCAAAATACGATGTCGTGATTACGGAAGTGGGAGGAACCACCGGCGACATTGAAGGCCTGCCATTTCTGGAAGCAATCCGGCAATTTATTCTCGAAGTCGGCCCGCAGAATGTCGTGAACATTCATGTCACGCTCGTCCCTTATATTAAGGCGGCGCGGGAATTAAAGACCAAACCGACCCAGCAAAGCATCGCAAAGTTGCGCGAGATCGGTCTGCAACCGCAGGTCTTGATGTGTCGGACCGAGCATGCGCTGGACGCGGAGTTGCGCCAAAAGCTTTCGATGTTTTGCAATGTCGTGCCCGAGGCTGTGATCGAAGTGCGCGATGTCGCTCACACCATTTACGAGGCGCCGCTGATGTTTCACGCTGAAGGATTGGACGCGCTCGTGTGCAAATTGCTTGGTCTGCAAACGCCCGAGCCCGATCTAAGTAACTGGCGCAAGTTTGTCGAGCGCGTGGTCTCGCCCAAAAAACGGGTCAAGATCGCGGTCGTGGGCAAATACATCGATTTACAGGACGCCTATAAATCAATCTACGAATCGTTAACTCATGCCGCCGCCAGCCAGGATTGCGGGATCGATCTGAAATTAATCGATGCGGAGCGGATCGAGGATGGAGTGGATGGCCAGCTCAAAGATGTAGCCGGCGTACTCATTCCCGGCGGCTTTGGCGACCGCGGGGTGGAAGGAAAAATCAAAGCCGCGCGTTTCGCCCGGGAAAATAAGCTGCCCTATCTCGGCCTTTGCCTCGGCATGCAGGTGGCAACAATTGAATTCGCGCGCAACGTTTGCGGAATCCCCAACGCTAACAGCACTGAGTTCGATCAGACTTCTTCCGATCCGGTGATTTGTTTGCTCGATGAGCAACGTGACGTGACCAACAAAGGCGCGAGCATGCGACTGGGAACATGGCCGACGAAAATTCAACACGGCACTCTGGCGGAGAAGATTTATGGGAGCGACGAAGTGCTCGAGCGGCATCGGCATCGTTACGAGTTCAACATGAAATATCGCGACCAAATGCGCGAGAAAGGCTTCGAAATTTCCGGCACTTCGCCCGATGGCTCGCTCGCCGAGTTGGTTGAGTTGCGCGATCACCCCTATTTTCTGGCTTGCCAATATCACCCCGAATTTCAAAGCAAACCGAACAAGCCGCACCCGTTGTTCAAAGGGTTTATCCAGGCTGCGTTAGCCCATCAGGCCTAGGCCCCAGTCGGACTTGCATTAATCTGCGCATCCCGAAGTGACAAAAGTGTGCGCCTTTGCTGCGCGTCAACGTCTATCAAGTGCTGTCATCCTGAGCGCAGCGAAGGACCTCACAAAGCTCGTTAACGACGTCGAATATTGTGAGGTCCCTCGCCGTCTGCGCGGCTCGGGATGACGGTGTGGGGTTTGGGCGGCGTGATTCAATAATTAGGGAGCGGCTGGAGTCGATGCCCGTTCTAGTCGATCGTTAATTGCGGCGCCAATCCCCTCCTCCGGCACACGTTCGGCTACAATTAGATCGAGATATTCCGCGTCCAGTTCGCGCAGCATCCTGAAAAAATTCGCTGCAGCTTCACGTAGGTCCCCTTGTTCACTTAAGCAACGCATCGTCGCGAAACCTACGAACTTTGCCGACCCACTTGTAGCCGCGGTCGCCGGCCGCGGCTTCGATGTCGAACCGTGATAACTTGCTGCGCCGCGGCCAGCGACCGCGGCTACAGAAGAAAAGCAAAGGGCACCGATTCGTTTCTCGGCTGGCGGCGAGAAATTCTTTAGATCATCAACTACGATCAATTTCGTGCGCGGCGCGTAGTGTGTCGGCAATTGCCCGGGGGCGCTGATAGTGGCGAATGAGGTTTGCTCACGAACTTCTCCAAATGGGCGAAGCATCTCGTCTGTGATCGGCCCGCGCCGCAATACCTTGATCATCCCATTTTCAACTTGAACAATGGTCGATTCGATTCCGTGCTCCGTCGCACCGCCATCAACGATCATCGGAACACGGCCGCTCAACTCATCGAACACGTTTTGCGCCGTTGTCGGGCTGATGCTCCCGAACCGGTTTGCACTCGGCGCGGCCAGCGGCCGATTCAGTTTCCTGACTACTTCGCGGAAAATCGGATGCGCGCTCATCCGCACCGCCACCGTTTCTAATCCTGCGGTTACAATGTCCGGAACAATTTCGCGTTTTAGAAAAATAATCGTCAACGGCCCGGGCCAGAATTTTTCCATTAATTTATGAGCGACTTGCGATTCAACGATCGCGATTTCCTCCAGCGCCTCCCCACTCGGTAGATGCACAATGAGTGGGTCGAAGCGCGGACGTTCTTTTGCCTCGAAAATTTTGGTGACGGCATCCGGATTGAGCGCGTCGGCCGCCAGTCCGTAGACCGTTTCGGTCGGGAGCGCGACCACTTCTCCGTCCCGCAAAAGCCGGATCGCTTTCGCGCATTCATGCGCGGAAACGATTTCCGTTTTCACTTCGGCAGTTTCGCGGCCAGCACCGCTTCAGTCTGCTTTTTGCGAAACGCCTGAAGATTTTGGCGAATCTTCTTGTCGGACAGTGCGAGAATAGCTGCAGCCAAGAGCGCCGCGTTCTTCGCGCCCGGGGAGCCGATGGCGAGTGTGCCAACGGGAATGCCTCCCGGCATTTGTGCGATCGAAAGGAGCGAGTCCAAACCGTGCAGGGCCGACGACTGAATCGGGACCCCGAGCACCGGCAACCAAGTATAGGCCGAGATGACCCCGGCGAGATGGGCCGCGCCCCCAGCCGCTGCAATCACAACGCGAATGCCGCGATCAGCCGCCTCCCGCGCATATTTGGCGGTGGCGTCGGGAGTCCGATGAGCGGACAGAACTTGCGCCTGGTTAGGAATGCCGAGCTGATCGAGCGTTTTCACGCAAACGAACATTGTTTCCCAATCCGAGGAGCTACCCATGATCACGGCGACGAGCGGTGGTATTTTCGGCATCAGCCAATCTTAACGATGTTGCGATTGCCGCAACGCGATTTGCGATGTCACGAGTTCGCTTTGCGATTATCCTGTCAATGTGAATGCGGGCGACAATGCCACTGCCCTGATCGGTTTTATGGGCGCGGGAAAATCTGCGGTTGGGCGCGAACTGTCACACCGCACGGGCTGGCCCCGACATGATACCGACGAAATAATTCGGGAGCAGTTCGGCATTTCGATTCCGGATATTTTCGCGCGCCACGGCGAGCCGGCATTTCGCGATGCCGAAACGGCATTGCTCAGAACTTTGCGACGCGGACTAGCCGGCATCGTCGTAACCGGAGGAGGAATCATTTTGCGCGAAGAAAATGTGCGGCTTTTGCGCGGCATTGGCCGCATCGTTTGGCTCGACGCCGACGAAGAAGTGCTCTGGCAACGTGCTTCACGTCACAGCACGCGACCTCTGCTCAAAACGCCGGACCCACGAGCCCGATTCGCGCAATTGCTACGTGAACGATTAGGGCCCTATCAGGCGGCGGCGGATTATCGCATCAACACTTCAATTTGCAGCATTGCGGAAGTGACGGACGAAATTATCGCTCTCCTATAGCAGTTATCCGATGCAACTGCCCAGCATTTCCGAAATCTCGGCCTCCTCCGAGTTAACATTTGAGTGTTGCAGATGCAACATTCGAATGTCGACTTCTGTAGTTGGGAAAATGCTATGAAGGCGAAGAGCGGAGCGGCTGACACGCGTGCCCAAGTTGTCGCACTGGCGGGCGAGCTCGGATTTGATCTTTGCCGTTTCGTGCGGGCAGAAACGCCGGAGCACGTCGCGGAGTTTCGAGCCTGGCTCGATCGCGGCGATGCCGGTGAAATGAACTACCTGGCGCGCAACTCCGAGCGGCGGTGCGATCCGCGACAGATATTGTCGGACGCGAAAACGGTGATCGTTCTCGCGCTGAATTATTTTCAGGGCGCACGCAAGGCCGACTCTGTGGCGGGAGGCGTGCCGCCTGCGGAGGTTGCCACCGAAAAGATCGCAGCCGACACGGCTGCCACTACAGCTACAGGGCGAATTGCGCGTTATGCCTGGGGCGATGACTACCATAAATTGATCGAAAAGAAATTGGCCGTGATCGATCAATTTCTGCGCCAGCGCGGCGGCAGACAAAAATGTTATGTAGACACCGGGCCGATGCTGGAGCGCGATCACGCGGCCGCCGCTGGCATCGGCTGGCATGGCAAAAGCACGATGTTGTTGAATCGCGAATTCGGGACCTGGTTTTTCCTGGCGGAAATTTTGACGTCGCTGGAGTTTGCGCCGGACACCGTGGAAAAAAATTACTGCGGACGGTGCACGCGTTGCATCGATGCCTGCCCGACCGGCGCGATTACCGCGCCGCACCAAGTGGATGCGCGCCGCTGCATTTCCTATCTGACCATCGAATTAAAGGGTCCGATCCCGGCCGAATTGAGGCCGCTGATCGGCGATCGCATCTACGGTTGTGACGATTGCCTGGATGCCTGTCCGTGGAATCGCTTCGCCAAGGCCTCGCGCGAAATGGCATTTGCCATGCGGCCCGAGATCGGGGCGATGAAATTGCGCGATTATCTAGGTCTTGATGAAGACAAATTTCGCCGGCTCTTTTCCAACTCGCCAATCAAACGCGCGAAACGGCGCGGCTTATTGCGAAATGTCTGCGTGGCTCTGGGGAACGTCGGAACCGCTGATGATTTGCCGGCGTTAGAGAAGGCGAGGGTCGATTCGGAGCTATTAGTTGCCGAGCACGCACAATGGGCGATTGACCGAATTAATCAGCGCGCGTTTGCAGGGAATTGCTGAATCTGTAATCATTACCACGCGCGTCTAACGGGTATGCGCTTTGAACCATTTAACCTTTAAATAGTCTATGGAGCATCTATTGCAGCCCGCATTGCACCACCAGGTAACCAGCCCACCCCCCGCTAAGACGATCGGGGCAGGTACGCCCACACCGACCGGCTCGCCGCGGCGGCGGAAATCACGGCGACGACGTTACATCCTGATCGGAATTGGCGCGTTGATTTTGCTTTCGATTGTCGGCGCGGTCATCGCAAGTAAGCGCGAGAAGCCGATTCCCGTGACAACGGAGAAGGCGGCGAAGCGAACGATCCTGCAGCTGGTTTCGGCGACTGGTAAAGTTCAACCGGAAACGGAAGTGAAAATTTCGCCGGAAGTGGCGGGCGAAATTATCGAGCTCCCGGTGATTGATGGTGCGCAGGTGAAGAAGGGCGACCTGCTGGTCAAGGTCAGACCGGATTCCTACAAGGCGTTGCTGGAGCAACAGGAAGCGGCGATCAGCTCAGCTAAAGCGACGAATCTTCAACAAAAGGCGACGATGATGAAGACGGAGCAGGACCTCAAACGTGCCGATGACATGTACAGCAAGAAAACGATTTCGATACAGGAGTACAACACGGCGCAGGCTGCTTACGATGTGGCGAAAAATACTTTCGAAAGCTCGCTCCATGAGATCGAACGAGCGCAAGCCGGTTCCAGTCAGGCGCGCGATCAACTTTCCAAAACCACGATCTATTCGCCGATTGATGGCACGGTAACGATCTTAAACAGCAAACTCGGCGAGCGCATCGTCGCCACTAATCAGTTCGCCGGCACCGAAGTGATGCGTGTGGCCGATCTCGGCCACATGGAAGCGCGCGTTGATGTGAACGAAAACGATGTCGTAAACGTGAAAGTCGGCGACAAGGCGAGTGTGAAGGTCGACGCTTATGGCGATCGCAAATTTCACGGCACCGTCTACCAGATCGCCAACACCGGCACAACGACGGGCGCGGGCACGCAGGAAGAAGTCACAAACTTCCAGGTCAAGATTCGAATCGACGATCACGACGTGCTTTTGAGACCAGGGCTGAGTTGCACGGCCGATATCGAGACCGACATGGTGAAAGACGTGGTGGCGGTACCGATGCAGGCGGTCACCATTCGCACCGGCGAAAGCAATTTGAGTCCGGAGGAGATCGAAAAGAAAAAACAAAAAATCGCGCAGCGCGATAAAGGCGACAACAGCGCCGAGCTCGTGAACGAGCGTCAGGAAAAAGCGACCCAGAAAGAGGAGCGGGAAAAACTGGCAAAGGTCGTGTTTTTGAAAAAAGGGAGCAAGGCGCAGTTGGTCAAGGTGACCACCGGAATCGCGGACGACACTTACATGGAGATAAAGAGCGGGGTTCAGCCGGGCGACGAAGTGATTTCGGGAAGTTACAGCGCGATTAGCCGAAAGTTGAAGGACAGCGCCAAAGTTACCTACGATAAAGAAGCAACCAAGTGAAGCGGACCGCGGGAGTAATGGAGCGTTGGAGTATTGGAGTATTGGTTTTCAGAGCAGTTTCATTACTCCATTACTCCCCTACTCCGTAACTCCAATGCCTGCCGATCTAACGCGTCCAGTTGGGCCACTCGTCATCGACATCGAAAACATCACCAAGGATTACGTGATGGGCGAAGAGACCGTGCGCGCGTTGCGCGGAGTGTCGTTGCAGATTCATAAGAACGAATACATCGCCGTCATGGGCCCGAGCGGCAGCGGAAAGTCGACGCTGATGAACATGCTTGGTTGTCTGGATACCCCGACTTCCGGGCGCTATGAATTCAATGGGAAAAACGTCGCGGAAATGAACGATGACGAACTGGCCGCGATTCGAAATCGAGAAATCGGTTTTGTTTTCCAAACGTTCAATCTTCTCCCGCGCTCGACCAGCTTACGCAATGTCGAATTGCCACTGATCTACGCCGGGATTGATCCAGACACGCGCGAGGAAATGGCTGCCCATGTCTTGCACGAAGTTGGTTTGGGCGATCGGATGAATCATAAACCAAACGAACTTTCCGGCGGTCAACGCCAGCGCGTCGCGGTCGCCCGCGCCCTGGTGAACAAGCCTTCCATCATTTTGGCGGATGAGCCGACCGGAAACCTGGATTCGAAAACGGGCGAAGAAATTATGGCGTTGTTTGAAGATTTGTACCAACGCGGCAACACCATCATTCTCGTCACGCACGAGCGCGACATCGCAGCGCACGCGCGGCGAACCGTGCATTTACGCGACGGTCTAATCGAAACTGACCATGCCGGATTTATTCCGGAGCTCGATCTCGTCGCATTAGATCGACCATGAAGTATAACGATAGCGTTTTGATTCCGGCGAGCGCAGGCTGCCAGCCTGCAGTTCCTTTACGAGCAGTTCACGGGGAACACAGACTTTTCAGTCTGTGCGCCCAGCGGAGTTGCACTCCGCTGAATAAACGCCCCAGAATCAGCGGACAGAATGTCCGCTGGGCACACAGGGCACAGCCCTGTGTTCCGTGAAATGAAACGTTTTCTCTACGAGCTAAGCGAGAGCTGGAAAATTGCAGCCTCGCAGATGCGCTCAAATTTGACGCGCTCCACCCTGACTGCGCTTGGCGTCATAATTGGCATCGTTGCCGTCACCTTAATGGGCACCGCGATTGGTGCCATTCAGGTCGGCTTCGACAAAAGCATGTCGATCTTCGGCGATGACGTTCTCTATGTTGGGCAATGGCCGTGGAGAAAAGTCGATGACTGGTGGAACTATCGCGATCGCAAGAAAATCAAAACCGAGTACGCGGACGCGCTGAATCGCATGATCGCGATGACACCGAATTCCAACCTGATGATCGCTATTCCGACCTCGAGTGTTATTCGGAATGTCAAATATGCGGATAGCGAAGTAGGCAACGTTTTGGTCCGCGGAACAGTGTCGGATTACATCATCACCTCAACCTTTGACTTCAAAGAAGGCCGCTTCTTCAACGACTTGGAATCGCGCGGTGGCGCCAACGTTTGTGTGATCGGCTATGATGTGGCCGATGCGCTGTTTCCGTCAGCGAGTCCGATTGACAAATCGGTTCTAATTAACGGGCAACCATTCAAAATTGTCGGCGTGATTGCACGGCAAGGCTCGTTCCTTGGCCTCTTCAGTCTCGATTCCATCGTGGTGATGCCCCTGCCTGCGTTTCAGAAATATTTCACCGCTAAAAGTGAGGCGGACATTCTCGTGAAAGTGAAGGACAAGACAAAACTAGCCGAGGCCAAAGATGAGCTGGATGGTTTGATGCGACGGGTCCGCGCCTTACCTCCTGAGAAAAACGACGATTTCAGTATTAACGAACAGCAGGCGTTAAAGAGCACACTTGATCCGATTAAGAACTCCATCGCCATAGCAGGGCTTTTCATCACCGGCCTTTCGCTTTTTGTCGGTGCCATCGGCATCATGAATATCACTTTCGTTAGCGTGAAAGAGCGGACGAAAGAAATCGGGACGCGAAAAGCGCTCGGGGCGCGCAGGCGCACCATTCTCCTTCAATTCCTGATCGAATCGACTGCGCTCTGTTTGTTGGGTGGAATAATTGGACTGAGCTTTGCCTTTGCCATGTGCTATCTGATTGGCGTCGCCTTTCCCTCCTTTCCAATTCAGTTTTCAACCGGGTTGGTGGCCATCAGCATGGTTGTGTCGGTGCTGACGGGATTGATCTCGGGGTTCGCCCCCGCATGGACGGCATCGAGGCTCGATCCGGTCACGGCCCTTCGTTATGAATAGCGGAGTAATGGAGCATCGGCGTATTGGAGTGATGCCAGCAGCAAGACTCCATCACTCCCCTACTCCATTAATCCAATCGTAGGTCATGCAATTTAAGGAAATCCTGAAAATGGCGTTGAGTTCATTGGGCGCGAATAAATTGCGCGCGGCCCTAACGATGATTGGCATCACCATTGGCGTGTTCTCGATTATTCTGGTCATGACCGCAATCGGTGCGTTGCAGAGTTCAATCGAAAGCGGGATCAGCTTTCTTGGATCGAATGTCTTTCAGTTCGCGAAATACCCGGTGAACATCGACGCCGGCGGTGCCAACGTGAAGAAAAAATACCAGAACCGCCGCAACATTACGTATCAGCAGGCGCAGCGTTATTACGAATTGATGCAGGGAAACGCGTCGGAGATTTGCTTGAAGTGCTTCGGGCGTGACTTGAAAGGCCAGGCCGTTTATAACGGGGTTAAGACACCGCCAAGCCTCACGGTTGTCGGAACGAATCGAGGTTTTCTCACCGCCAATGCGTTCACCCTCGGTTATGGCCGCAACCTTAACGAGGAAGACGTTGCCCTTGCTCGCAACGTCGCCGTCATCGGCAAAGGCATCGAGAAACGCTTGTTTCCGCACGAGTCGCCCCTCGGCAAAGTCCTCCGCATGACCGGGCACACTTACACCGTCGTCGGTGTCCTCGCGGAAAAGGGGACCTCCTTTGGGGAAAGCCAGGACGATTTTTTTCTCATGCCGATCACCCGGTTTTTTGAGAATTACGGCGCAGCCAACCGCACGGTGAACATCGCGACGCAGCCGTTTTCGACGGAACTCTACAACCGGACTTTGGATAAAGGAATCAGCGCGCTGCGTATCGCCCGCGGCCTGAAAGCAGATCAGGAAAACGATTTCGAAATCTACACTAACGACTCGCTCAAAAGCGCTTTCCTCAATGTTGCCGGCGTGGTCAGCATTGGCGCGTTCGTGATCAGTTTTATTGCCTTGGTGGCTGCCGGCATTGGCATCATGAACATCATGCTGGTAAGCGTGACGGAACGCACGAAGGAGATTGGCGTTCGCAAATCGATCGGTGCACGCAGCCGCGATATCCTCCGGCAATTCCTCGCTGAGGCGGTATTCATTTCCGAGGCGGGTGGAATTCTTGGCATTATTCTGGGGGTGGTCGGGGGTGATTTGCTCGCGCTTTGGCTCAAAGTGGATGTGATCTTTCCCTATGGCTGGGCAATCGCCGGGCTGATTGTCTGTTCCGTCATCGGGATCGGGTTCGGGTTTTACCCCGCCTATCGTGCGGCCGCGCTCGACCCGATCGAGGCGTTGCGCTACGAATAACGCGAGCCACGACGGGGCCGTTTAGACGACAGCGGGCACGCAACTTGCGCCCCTAAGTCTAACATGCGCTCTGTTCTCGCTCGCCCAAGCTCCTGTGCCTTCATCGCCTGTCAAGACCGCGGAACGTAACGTTCTTCTCATCGAAGAATACGACGCGCTTTCTGTCGCGATCCAGTCGGCGCTAACGAAATTCGCGCCGCATCATCGCTTTCATGCGGTCCGATCTCTGGCGGAAGCGCGGCGGGCCGCCCTCGAACAAAAACCCGAACTCATCATTCTCGACTTCGA
>Ga0209267_1002543_pt1 | contig 11690 bp, 9 predicted proteins | sample GraSoiAngelo_137_FD_185894 | JGI IMG/M metagenome (GOLD analysis project Ga0209267, IMG submission 185894) | Grasslands soil microbial communities from the Angelo Coastal Reserve, California, USA - 14_0929_09_30cm (SPAdes) (version 2) | ecosystem: Environmental > Terrestrial > Soil > Grasslands ... | reverse complement strand
CGCCTGGAAGGACCAGGTCGTCCGCCCGCGGGAGAGCGAGGTCGCGGACTCAGCCTGGCCGCGCTTGGCGACACCCCGGCTGCGGGTGGACAGCGGCAGCGGTCAGGTCACCCTTCGCTGGGACCCGGTCCAGGGAGCGGCCGGATATCTCGTCTATCGCGGCAGCTCCCCAGATCGACCGTTCAAGGTCGTGGACCATGGGGGAGGGGACCTGGTCCGGGCCGTTCCCGGCCCCTCGTATGCGGACACCACCGGCCGACCGGGCGAGCCCGCCTGGTACGCGGTGGCGGCCGTGGCGGCCGTGGATGCGCCTCCAGGGCAGATGTCCCGGGCGGCCGGCGGGATACCGCGCGCGAGCCCAACGGACGATCCGGTCAGGGTCGAGGTCGATGCCAGCCACGTGCTCGGCGCGCTGCCGCGTCCCTGGCGGATGGTGGGGTCGGAGCACCTCAGCCAGCTGCTCTACCCGAAGGACGACCGGGGCATCGACGTCGGTCGCGAATTCCAGGACGCCTTTCGCCTGGCACGCCGCGAGCTCGGGGTAACCTACGTACGGGCCCACGCCATCCTGCATGACGAGCTCTCTGTCTATCGCGAGCTCGACGGGCAGTCAGCCTATGACTTCTCCAAGATCGACGCCGTATACGACGCACTGTTGGGGCTGGGAATCAGGCCGGTGGTCGAGCTGTCCTTCATGCCCCACGACCTGGCCCGGGATCCCAACCAGACGGTCTTTCAGTATCAGGCGATCATCGCGCCGCCCCGCGACTGGGAACGGTGGCGCGGATTGATCACTGCCTTCGCGGCGCACCTGGTTGATCGCTACGGCCTCGACGAGGTGTCGAGCTGGGCCTTCGAGGTCTGGAACGAGGCCAACCTGGGCGGGTTCTGGAGCGGGTCGCTCTCCGACTACCTGCGCCTGTACGACGAGACCGCAGCCGCCGTCAAGAGCGTGAGCCCGAAGCTGCGGGTGGGCGGTCCGTCCACCGCCGCCGGCGCCTGGATCGGTGACCTGGCCGCCCACGCGATGAAGACCGGGGTGCCGGTTGACTTCCTCTCCACCCATATCTACGGGATGCTGCCTGTGGATGTGGGGGCGACCGCTCGCGACCTTGGACTGCGCGGGGTGCCGGTCTGGTGGACGGAGTGGGGCGTGAATCCCCGCCACTTCTCCGCGGTCAACGACGCCGTCTTCGGAGCGCCGTTCATCCTCCACGGCATGCTGTCGGCAATGGGCCGCGACCAGTACCTCGCCTACTGGGTGCTCTCCGACCATTTCGAGGAGCTCGGTCCGCCTCCGCGATTGTTCCACGGAGGCTTCGGCCTGCTGACCGTCGGTAACCTGCGCAAGCCTCGGTACTGGGCGCTCCGCATGCTCGAGATGCTCGGTCCGGAGCGTCTGGCCCTCGAGCTGGAGGGGGATGGCGGCGGCTCGCTCCTGAATGCCCTGGCAACCCGGGACGGCAACGGAGGTCTTTGCGTCCTGGTGTGGAACGGGACCCTGGATCAGTCGAAGGTGGCGGGTGACCGGCTGCTGGACCGCCAGGTCGAACTGCGCCTTCGCAACCTCCGAACGGCGCGGTACGGGGTTGAGCACTACCGGGTCGACGAGGCTCACTCCCACGTCCGGCGGACCTGGGAGGCAATCGGCTCCCCGGACTGGCCGGACCAGGCGGGCTGGGCAACCTTACGATCAAAAGACCGGCTGGAGGAGCTCGACCCACCCCGGGAAGTGGCCAGCGAAGCGGGGCAACTGGCCCTGCGGTTTGAGCTTCCGAATCCGGGGGTATCCCTACTCAGGTTCAGCCGCCGAACGCCCGTTTGATTCCGATAGGAAACATCGACGCCGCCGTTGTATATAAGGCATTATTGAATTGGGAAGGGTCTACGAAACCGGCTCCCGGGGGAGCGCGCTCGACCAACCCAGGGAAGTTGATCACGTTTGGCAAGCAATCCACGGACGATTCTCGACGCGTCGGCACTTTCGGCAGGCGTTAACGGACATACCCGCGGCGTAGTCTTCGACTTCGACGGGACGCTGGTTGACAGCTACCCTCTGATCGAGCAAGCGTTCGCGCACGTAATGCGCACCCACAACCTGGACGAGCGGGCCCGTGCACTCTTCCAGCAGAGTCGCGGCCTGCCGCTGCCGGAACAGATGAAGCTGGTAGCGCCCGATATCTGGGAGGCCCTGGTAACCACTTATCGCGAGGCCGATACCGGGCTCGGTCACGCCCGGGTCTTTCGCGGTATCCCGACCCTGGTCCGCAAGCTCCGTCGCGCGGGGGCACCCATGGGTGTCGTCTCTTGCAAGCGGCGTGCCCTGGTGGAGGCCGAGCTGGAGGCTGCCCGCCTGAGGGGCTACTTCGATGTGGTCATCGGCTTCGAGGACGTCACGCCGACGAAACCCGCGCCCGATCCGTTGCTGCATGCGATCGCCCGATTGGGGATCTCACGCTCGCACGCGATCTACGTTGGCGACAGCATGGTGGACCTGGAAACCGGACGTGCGGCACGGGTGAAGACGGTACTGGCAGCCTGGGGTTTGACCCCCGAGCTTCGGGTGGCCTTCCGCAGCCACCGGCTCTGGGCCACGCGACCGTCCGAGATGCTCGCGCTCGCCCTGCATCCGTCGCCGAACGGCAAAGCCGCGTAGCTGTACCATATCGCCCAACCGGTGGACGACGCCGCCTATTTCGCCGCGCTTCCCAAGGCGGAGCTGCACCTTCACCTGGACGGCTCGGTCCGGCCGGGCACGGTGCTGGAGCTCGCCAGGCAGGAGGGGGTCCCGCTTCCGGCGGACGACCTCGAGCATTTGCGACCCCACCTGGAGGCGCCCGACGACTGCGCGTCGCTGCGCGAGTACATCACCTTCTTCGAGCTGCCGATCGCGGTCATGCAGTCGGTCCCGGCCCTGGAACGGGTCACCTTCGAGCTGTGCCAGGACCTCAGCGACGACGGTGTGCGCTATGCGGAGATACGCTATGCGCCCTGGCTGCACGTCGACCGCGGGCTGTCGCTGACCGACGTCATACGCGCCACGCTTGCGGGTTGGCGGGCAGGCAAAGAGGCGACCGGGATGGCGGGCGGGCTGATCATCACAGCCTTGCGAGACATGCCGCCCGAGCAGAATCTCTCGCTGGCGCAGGTGGCCGGCCGGTTCGCGGCCGAGGGCGTGGTTGGCTTCGACCTGGCGGGTGACGAGGCCGGTCATCCGCCCATCCTGCACGAGGATGCGTTCAGGCTGGCCCGCTCGCTCGGGCTCAACATCACCATCCACGCCGGCGAGGGCGCCGGCGCCGAGAGCGTGCGCCAGGCGATCGCGATGGGGGCGCGCCGGATCGGGCACGGGGTGCGGGCCCGCGAGGATCCCGAGGTGGCCGCCATGGCCAAAGACGAAGGCGTGCAGTTCGACATGGCGCCGACCAGCAACTTCCAGACCAAGGCGGTCCGCCGCCTACAGGACCATCCGCTACCGCGCTATTTCAAGCAGGGGCTGAAGGTCACCATCAGCACCGACTCGCGTACGGTATCGAGAACGACTCTGGCCGATGAATACCTCAAAGTAGCGCACGTGCTCGGATGCACTCGGCAGGAGATCTGGGTGATGAACCTGCAGGCACTCGACGGCGGGTTCGGTGAGCCGGCCGTGCGGGCAAAGCTGCGGGACCAGTGGGTCGGTGAAGTGGAGGCGGCTCCAGCCGGCTCCTAGGCAGAGGTATGGATCGCGGCCGCTTGGAGGCGTTCAGCGACGGGGTAATCGCAGTGGCGATTACGCTCCTCGCTCTCAACCTGGCGGTGGCGGGCCCGGGCCATGGCTCGCTGCTGCAGCAGCTGGGTGAGCACTGGCCATCGTTCGTCGCCTACGTGATCAGCTTCTTCGTGATCGGGATCGTCTGGGTGAACCACCACGGGCTCGTGCGCAACATCGCGGTGGTCGACCGGACCTTGCTCTTTCTGAACCTGATGCTTCTTCTGTTCGTCGTCCTGATCCCGTTTGCCACCGCCACCATGGCGACCTACCTGACGAGCGGCGACCAGGACGCCCACATCGCCACGGCCTTGTATGGGGTCGTCCTGGAAGGGATGGCGATCAGCTTCGCCGCCATCTTCTGGTGGACGCTGGGCGAGGGGCGCACGCACCAGCCGGTGCCGAAGGAGGCGCAGCGGACGGTCTGGCTGCAGTTCTCGATCGGCGGAGTGGTCTACATTGTTGCCATAGGTATCGCCTTCCTGAGCGCTCCGCTGGCGCTTGCCCTGATCGGATTGGTTGCCCTGTACTACATGTTCGAGCAGACCCCGCAGCGCTCGCGCCGCTCGTAGGCGGGTAGGTACCCACCCCGACACTCTCCTAAGAGGGGAGGGAGTTACGCGGCCCGGCGGGCGGCGCGTGTGCGCATCAGGTCGCGGACGGCCGCACCGACGCTTGCGGTTGGGATGCGGAAAGGCGCCCAGCGATTGTCGGTTGCGTTCAGGCTGGTGGCAAAGTGCAGATACTGCGCGCGGCCGGTGGCAAGGCTTTGGAAATCGCCCGACGACATCAACCAGGTCCACGGATGGAAGGCCGAGCGATCGCGCTCGTAATGCTGGATCAACAGATAGTGGCGAGGGTGGGCGAGGAAGGTGCGGCGCGGTACGTTGGCCTCGATCACCTGCTTGCTGGTTGCGGTCGAGCCCTTGATGGCAAGCGAGACCCAGGCCCGCGTCGTTTTGGACAACACCAGGCGGTCACGGCCAAAGAGGTCGGGGGCAGGTGCCATCAGGACCTCATCGCCAGTCGACGCGGCGAGGAAATCGGCATCGAACTGGCGCTCGAAGAAGGTGCCCACCTCGGTCAGCACGGTGGACAATCCGAGCAGTCCCAGCCGCGGCTTCCAGGACGGCCAGCGGGAGGGGGCAAGCTCAGCCAGACCAACCTGGTACCTGGAAGCCCGGTCCCGCGAGTGACCCGACATGTTTGCGACGAACTGCCAGTGGGTCCGGCCGCAGGTCGCGCAGCGATGCCGGGTGCAGACGTCGGGAACGTCCTCGCTCGGCACCACGAAGAGGGGCTCGCGAAGCCTTGAGGCCGCAAGGTCGAAGCCCGCGAACACGACGGCCAGGTCAGGGTTGGGATGCGCCAGGGCATTGAAGTTGATCCGCAGCTCATCCGGGTGCGACGAGAACGGCCCGGTCGTACCCTTGACCTGGTCCAGCTTGTGGTCGTAAGCGCCGAACGGCGTCCGAGCGCGGTCGAAGCCGCCGGTGTCATGCACCGGAACGTACGTCTCCAGCGGCCCGGGCGCCGAAAGGACGTAGACCTCGTCGATACGGTTCTCGATCAGGTAGCCGAGCTGCATGCCACCGGGACGCCATCCGCGGGCCAGCCGGGGCGCAGTCAGCGGACAGACATCGAACTCCACACCACCTAAACGCCGGGCGGGATGGTGTCTGGCGGGACGATCGAACCGCTGCGGATCTTGTCCCGGATGTCCATCAGCTGGTTGATAATCCCCTGGGGCACGACGCTGCTCGGCGTGCTGTAACCGATGGCGTCGTCCTTCAGGCTGTAGACCTGGGCGCCGGATTTGAAATTCCCGTCCTGCAGGTCGCCAATCGCGAGCGCCACCACGTGATCCACGCGCTTGAGCCCGCTGGTGATCACGGCCGGGCTCAGATAGGCCAGGTCGGTGTCCGAGCCTATGGCATAGGCGGCAGCGTCGTATGCAGCGTCGATGTAGCCGGCGGCGCAGCGCCCGGTGACCTCGAAGAGCACGTCCGCGCTCTTAGCGATCTGGCTGATCCCGATCTGCTTGCAGGCCGCGACATCGTCCGAGTCCGAGTAGGTGAGTTGAAACTTGATGGTCGGGTCGACGGAACGGGCTCCGGCGATGAAGCCCGCGATGTAGGTATCGACAACCGGACGGTGGTTGGTCCCGAGGATCCCGGCCACGTTGTGGCTGGCGGCGCCAACCTTTTGCTGCTCGAGCAGCCCGGTGAGGGCGCCCACCAGGTAGCCGGCCTCCTGCGCCTTGAAAAACAGCGATTCGACGTTGACCAGGTGCTGGGTCGCCTGCAAGTCGTCCATCGGCTCGGCGTCCACCAGGAGGAACCTCCGCTCGATGTGCATGGTCGCCGCGTGCCAGACAGGGTTGGCCATCTGGCTCGAGACCGCGACGGTCAGGTCGGTCTGGGCGCATTTCTGCAGGTTGGGAAGGTAATCGTCCGGGGTGCGGGAGGGGATGACTCGCACAGTCGCCCCGGTGCTCTGCGCCCCCTGCAAGGCCAGCTGATTGAAGCCGTGGTCATTGACACCCTGGCTGGTGGTGACCAGGCAGACGGTGATTCCATGGGCTGAGCCGCTCGGAGGTGCGCCGGGGCCGCACCCGCTCAGGATGAGCCCTGCTCCAGCGAGTAGAGCACTGGTTCGGGCCAGCTTTGACAACTTGTGCAAGGCGATGTCGATTCTGAAAGAATATTCGCCGGAAAACTCCTGCTCATGGGCGGCAGAAGCATTAGAAAGCATTAGAAGAGGAGGAGCCGCGCCCCCGAGGAACGAAGGAAGGAGGAACAACCGTGAGACGGTACACCATAGCGGCGATCATCGGTGCGCTCATTCTGACGGCGTGCGGAAGCACCAGCAGTCCGGCGGCCTCGAACTGTAGCAAGACCTGGAAAGTGGGGCTTGTGACCGACGTCGGCAAGCTCAGCGACAAATCGTTCAACTACGACTCATATCAGGGGGTCGTTAACGCCCAGCACGACTCGAGCCTATGCGTCCAGGGCCGCGCAATAGAGTCGACGAGCGAGAATGACTATCCCAAGAACATTGGCTTGTTCGTCCAGCAGAACTATGACGCGATCGTAACGGTCGGCTTCAAACTGGGCGACGCTACGATTGCGGCGGCCAAGGCGAACCCGAGCATCAAGTTCATCATGGTTGACAACGCCGACTTCGCTGATAAGACGCCGCCCTCGAACCTTCTGGGGCTCCTGTTTAAGGAGGATCAGCCAGGGTTTCTCGCCGGAGCGCTGGCGGGGCTGATGACCAAGACCAACAAGATCGGTTACGTGGCCGGCCTCCAGAGCGTGCCGCCGGTCGTGCATTACGTCGAGGGTTACAAGAACGGCGCCAAGAAAACGAATCCGAACGTCACAGTGCTTGGGATCTATCAACCGGAGAGCGGCGCCAAGGACTTCAACGATCCCGACTGGGGCAAGCAGCAGGCCCTCACCTTCTTCGGACAGGGCGCTGACATCGTCTTTGGCGTGGGAGGGAACACAGGGAACGGTGCGTTGGTCGCTGCCAAAGAGCAGGGCAAGATCTGCATCGGCGTCGACGTCGACCAGTATCTCTCCTACACGCAGGTGGACAGTTGCCTGCTGACAAGTGCCGAGAAGCACCTGGACATAGCCGTCAAGGCAGCCGTCGCCGACGTTGTGCATGGCACGTTCCAGCCGGGGGTCAAGACCTTCGATATCTCGAACAATGGGATCGGTCTGGCGCCGTACCACGAGTGGGATTCCAAGGTTCCCGCGAACGTCAAAACGCAGATCTCGCAGCTCCAAGATGGCTTGAAGAACGGCACGATCTCAACCGGCGTCAGCTCCTAAATCGGGCACGACCGCGCTCGAGCTCCGAGGGATCGTCAAGACCTTCGGCAGCCTGAGGGCGAACGATGGCGTGGACCTGGTCGTCGAATGGGGCCAGGTTCACGCCCTGCTTGGGGAGAACGGCGCCGGAAAGTCGACGTTGATGAACGTCGTCTATGGGCTGGTCCGGCGCGACGCAGGCGAGATCCTTTTCAACGGCCAGCCGGCAGAGATTCACGGGCCCCAGGACGCGATCCGGCTGGGGATCGGGATGGTGCACCAGCATTTCATGCTGATCCCTCGACTCTCGGTCGTCGAAAACATCATCCTGGGACGGGAGATTGCCAATGCCACGGGCGTGATTGAACTTGATCGCGCGTCACGCTCTGTCCGTGAGCTTTCCCAGCGGCATGGGCTGGCGGTTGAACCCCGGGCCCGGGTCCAGGATCTCACCGTTGGGCTACAACAGCGGGTCGAGATTGTCAAGGCCCTCTATCGCGGCGCGCAGGTCTTGATCCTGGACGAACCGACGGCGGCCCTGACGCCGCAGGAGACTGACGGTCTCTTCGAGATCGTCCATTCCCTTACCCGAGAAGGGAACGCGGTCATCTTCATCACCCACAAGCTGGGGGAGGTCATGGCAGTCGCCGACCGGATCACCGTCATGCGGCGGGGCAAGGTGGTCGCGAGCACCAAACCAGCGGACACGAAGCCGGCCGAGCTAGCCCAGATGATGGTGGGCCGGCCTGTTCTGCTTCGAGTCGTCAGGGGACCTTCGCACCCCGGTGAGGCGGTCCTCAAGGTTGAAGACCTGGTTGTCCAGGACGACCGGCGTCAGCTCGCCGTGGATGGGGTCAGCCTGGAGGTCCGTACAGGCGAGATCGTGGGCGTCGCAGGCGTCGAGGGCAACGGCCAGAACGAACTTGTCGAGTCCATACTCGGACTGCGGTCGGCACGAGGCGGTCGGGTGATCCTCAACGGGAGGACAATCACCCACAGGTCAACCAGGCGACGGCTGCAGTCAGGACTCGGCAACGTTCCGGCCGACCGGCACCGAATGGGCCTGGTGCTGGAGTTCCCGATCGCCGACAACCTGGTGCTCAGCGACTACGATCAAGCCCCTTTTGCCAACGGGCTCGTTCGCCGCCTTCGCGCCATCCGTAGCTACGCGCTTCGCCTGATGAAAGCCTTTGACATCCGCGCCCAGGCGCCAGAACAACCAGTAGGGTCCCTCAGTGGAGGGAACCAGCAAAAGGTCATTCTGGCGCGCGAACTTGCGACCCAACCGAAAGTCCTGATCGCAAGCCAGCCAACCCGAGGTCTTGACGTGGGCTCCATTGAGTTCGTTCACAACCGTCTGGTTAGCCAGCGCGACAGCGGCCTGGCTGTTCTGCTGGTGTCCTCCGAGCTGGACGAGGTGCTCTCCCTTGCCGACCGGGTTGCCGTTCTCTACCGCGGCCGGATTGTGGCAGTTCTGGAAGGAGACGCGATCGATCGCGAGCGGATTGGCTTGCTCATGGCAGGAGCGGCATGATCACGCGCCGCCTGCCGCCCTGGTTCGTGAACGCGTTGCTGGTCCCCCTGGCCTCCGTGCTCTGCGGATTTGTGGTAGCCGGCCTGGTCGTCGCGGCCACCGGTTCTGACCCGATCGCTGCCTTCTCCTCGCTCTTCCAGGGTGCCTTCACGAATCAAGACGCATTCGCTGAAACACTGGTCAGCACAACGCCTTATCTATTCCTTGGCCTCGGAATCGCGCTCGGTTTCCGTGCCGGTTTGTTCAACATCGGCGCCGAAGGCCAGTACTACGTTGGTGGATTGGCCGGGGTTTTTCTCGCGTACAGCATCCACGGCGTGCCTGGTCTGATCGAAATTCCGCTGGCACTCGCAGCCGGGATGCTGGGCGGCTTCGTCTGGTCAGGGATTGCTGGCGCGCTCAAGGCGCGTTTTGGCGCGCACGAGGTGATCACCACGATCATGCTCAATTACGTAGCCTTCCTGCTCGCAAACTACCTGATCGATGGCGGTCTGATGCTGGCGCCGCACGTGTCCACGCCGCGGACACCCGAAATCGATGCCAACGCGCAGTTGCCTATCATCATCCCGGGCACCCGGCTGCATTTTGGGCTGATCCTGGCGCTGGTTGCCGTGCCGTTGGTCTGGTTCCTGCTCCAGCGGACTACGCTCGGCTTTCGGCTACGCTCGGTCGGGTTCAACCCGACAGCAGCCCGGGCGAACGGCATGTCGGTAGGACAGACGCTCGTGCTGAGCATGGGCATCTCCGGGGCGCTGGCCGGACTGGCCGGCATCGTTGACATCCTGGGGGTCAGCCACCACATGACGGACACGGTTGGCGCCGGCTACGGGTTCGATGCGATCGCAGTAGCCCTGCTCGCCCGAAGCAACCCCTGGGGCGTCTTGCCAGCCGCCCTCCTTTTTGGTGCGCTGCGGAACGGCGCCAGCTTCATGCAGCTGGACACTCAGGTCTCGTCCGACCTGATTTCGGTGGTTCAGGCGACGGTGATTATCTTCGTCGCAGCGCCGGTCCTGGTCCGCTGGATCTTCCGGCTCCGGCGCCAGCAGGTGGCTGAGGTGCAGATCACTCAGCGGGAAGAAACGGCAGCCGTGTAATGGAGTTTCTGAGCCATCAGGATGTCGTAGGGTTGCTCGCGCAAACCCTGGTCACCGCCACGCCGCTGACCCTGGCGGCCCTGGGCGGGATCATGTGCGAGCGCTCGGGCGTTGTCAACATCGCGCTCGAAGGCATCATGCTGACAGGCGCCTTTGTCGGGTATGCGGTGGCGCTCGCAACCCATAACGTTTGGCTCGGCGTCCTGGCTGCAGTGGTGGCCGGGATGTTGATCGCAACCTTGCACGCGGCACTCTCAGTCAGTCTGATGGTCGACCAGATCGTCAGCGGGATGGTCATCAACATTCTGGCGGTCGGAATCACTGGAGTCTTCTATCGCAACTACATCGAGAGCTCAGGCCTGGCTGGCCCTGACACGCTGCCTCACTGGAACATACCGGGACTGTCTGCCCTCCCGGTGCTGGGCCGCATCTTCTTTCAGAACCAGTTCGTCACCTACGCGATGCTGATCCTGATCTTCGCAGTCCATGTCGTGATCTTCAAAACCGTGTGGGGTCTGCGCACCCGGGCCTGCGGCGAGAATCCGGCGGCAGCCGAGACCGCCGGGATCAATGTTTATTTCGTCCGCTACATCAACGTGATCACCAGCGGCGCGCTGGCCGGGCTGGGTGGCGCCTACTTCAGCCTTCAGCAGATCGGCAACTTCCTGCCCAATATGACTGGGGGCCGCGGCTTCATCGCGCTCGCCGCCATGATCTTTGGAAAATGGACACCGATAGGCGCCTTCGGCGCCTCACAGCTGTTCGCCTTCTCCGACGCATTGGGTAGCAGGCTGCAGATCGCGAATGTCCACATACCGATCCAGTTCCTGGGTATGCTGCCGTATCTGGTCACCATCGTCGTACTGGCGGGGGCCATGGGACGCGCGGTCGCGCCCGCTGCCGTCGGCAAACCATACAGAAGGAGCTGAGCGCCGGCCTAAAAGGTCAGGTGCCGAAGAGGCGGTCCCCGTAGTCGCCCAGGCCGGGCATGATGTATTTCGCCGCGTTCAGCTGCCGGTCCCGGGCGGCGGCGAATATGTCGACGTTCGGATGAGCCTGCTGGAGGGCCTGGATGCCTTCCGGTGCGGCGACCACGCAAACCAGCCGGACGCTCTGCGGCCCGTACTCCTTCAGGATCTCCACGGCCTTGATGGCGGTCCCGCCAGTGGCCAGCATCGGGTCGAGAACCATGGCGACCTTGCCCCGGATGTCGGGGGGCAGCTTGACGTAGTAGCGGGAGGCGATCGCCGTGCGCTCGTCGCGCTCGAGGCCTATGTAACCGACCGTGACCTCGGGCAACAGCTCCAGCACCGGCGCCATGAGTCCCAGTCCGGCGCGCAGGATGGGAACTGCCACCACGCTGTCGGTCACGGCGCGACCCTCCGTCTCCTCGAGCGGAGTGTTCACCCGGAAGGCGCGCGTGCGCAGGTCGCGGGTGGCTTCGTAGAGCAGGAGCGTGATGATCTTGTCGGAGCCTTCGCGAAATTCGT
>Ga0209267_1002542_pt1 | contig 11690 bp, 10 predicted proteins | sample GraSoiAngelo_137_FD_185894 | JGI IMG/M metagenome (GOLD analysis project Ga0209267, IMG submission 185894) | Grasslands soil microbial communities from the Angelo Coastal Reserve, California, USA - 14_0929_09_30cm (SPAdes) (version 2) | ecosystem: Environmental > Terrestrial > Soil > Grasslands ... | reverse complement strand
ACCCTCCTGATAAACGGGGATTAGTTTTTTCAGCTCGCCCTGAGAAAAGCTCGCCCCCGTCAAAGTGATTTGCACGCGTGGCCCCTCCGTTACATCCAGTTCCAGAGGAATCATGTTCTTTGCGGCGTTGTAGTCCTCTCGGCGCACGGCCGCCCGCCCACTGAGGTGCCCTTTCTTGACCAGATACTTCCGGATGCGGTCCGTCCCACGCTGCAGCCGGGCCGACGTAATTTCGCTTCCCGCTTTCATTTTCAAACGCGAGAGAATATCCGCGTCGCGGTACTCCGTCTCGTTCTTCATTTGGATGTTGCCGACGCGGGCGCGCGGTCCGGACTTCACGTGCACGATAATATCCATCTGGTGGATCTCCGGGTGCGGCGCCGTCTCCGCGGAAACCTCCGCCCGATACAAGCCTTCATCACGGAGCGTCTCTCGCAACCGCTCCAGCGCTTCATCAACGATCGCGCGCCGGTAGGTCTGCCCCAGCGCGATTTGCATCGCCGCCGCTGCCGAGGCTTCGCTCGGCGGCGCGGAAAGACCCTCAATCCGCACCTGGTTGAAAAACAAATTCTCCCGCACTACGAAATCCAATCGCGCGCCATCCGCTTCCGGAGTTACCACCGCGCGTAAATCGGCGTAATCTCCCGTCCGGTAGAGCGACCGCAAACTCTCTGCGATTTTTGCCCGGTCCAGCGGCTTGCCGGTTTGCACAGTGATTCCCGCGGGTGCGTTGGACAAAACTTCGCCGTTTTCTTTGACGATGCGGACCGCCACGATTTTCGGTTCTTCTTTCCCAACGCCTCCCGTTGACCCGTCTTGCGGGATCTGTGCGTGCGTCGGCGCGGCTCCAGTCAGGAGCGCGAGCGCCACAATCCCTCGCAACCCGTTGCCCCAGCCCGATTTCATGTTTCCGTTCGCTCAGACGAAGCCTAGCACAGCGGCGTTGCCTGACCTGTCCCCTTTGGCGCTATCATGTACTTTAGCAGGCTCTTCCGCTGCGCCTGCCGGGACCGTATCTTTCGTGAACGAATCTCTCCAGGAAAAATACTCACGCCAGATGCTTTTCGCCGGGATCGGCCCGGAAGGGCAGCAGCGACTGCTCGCCTCGCGGGCGGCCATTGTCGGTTGCGGTGCTATCGGCGCTGCCGCCGCCAATCTTCTCGTTCGTGCCGGCGTAGGCTACCTCAGAATCATCGATCGCGATTTCGTCGAGCCCGCGAACTTGCAGCGTCAAACGCTCTTCGACGAGTCCGATGCCCTCAACGTTCTCCCCAAGGCCGTTGCGGCCGAGCGCAAGCTCCGCTCCATCAATTCTTCTATTTCCGTCGAAGGTGTTGTCGCCGATCTCAGCCCGCGCAACGCGGAAGAACTTCTCGATGGAGTCGACCTGCTTCTCGACGGCACCGACAATTTCGAAACGCGCTTCTTGGTCAACGACGTTGCCGTGAAATCCGGCCGTCCTTGGATTTACGCAGCCGCCGTCGCCAGCTACGGTCTGACCATGACTGTTCTTCCCGCGGCAACGGCCTGCCTCGCCTGCCTTCTCGAATCCGGCGCCGCCGGCCACGGCCTCGAGGAAACTTGCGACACCATCGGCGTCCTCGGCCCGATCGTCAACCTGATCGCCTCTCTGGAAGTAGCTGAAGCCTTGAAGATTCTCTCCGGCCACACCGAAACCCTTCAAGGACGCTTGCTTTCTTGCGACGTCTGGACCAGCCGCATGCAATCCATCGGCGTAGCGCGCAATCCCGATTGCCGCGCGTGTGTCCGGCGCGATTTCACCTACCTGGAAGGAGAAGCTCAGCCTCGCATTACTCTCTGCGGGCGTGACTCTGTACAGATTCACGAGCGCGCCCGGGCTATCGACCTCGGCGTTCTTGAGTCTCGCTTGCGGCCGCTCGTCGACAGCGTGCGCCAAAACAACTATCTGCTTCGCTTCCGGATTGCGCCTTATGAAATGACCGTCTTCGTCGACGGTCGCGCCATTCTTAAGGGCACCAAGGACCCTGCTGTGGCGCGCTCCCTTTACGCCAGGTACATCGGCGCCTGATCTCGCTTCCGCTTCCGGGTTCGTGATTCAGCGGGGCAGGTGCCCGGAGCGTCCAAACGAGCTTCGCATGTTCGATCGGTCGAGGTTTTCCCGCAGGTTCATCAGCGTTAGGAAAGTGCTCAGGATTCGCGCCTTCAGGTCGTCCGTCAAGTGCAGTCCGCTCGTCGCCACGCGCGCCAGGCGTTCTCCGTGCTCGGTGATGAACTTCATGATTTCGCGCTGGCGCTCATGCGGCGCGTTGCCCAGCGCGGTCTCCCGCCGCATCTCCGAACAGCCGGCCTCCAGCGAAAGCGTGAAGTGCAGCACGCACAGCCGCTGTTCGGCGAGTGCCGCAGGCGTGTCGTTCTTGCATCCCGCAATTTGGCAAGACGTTCCCATGGGCCGATGGCGCTGAAAGACTAGGTTACCTCTCCTGCGCGGAAAAGCCAGTCCGCGTCGCGCCGGTGGTGCGAATCTTACATCATGCCCCTCTGCGCCTCTCGCGTTTCTGGATCGCCGCTGTTCCTCCGGCAACAAAGTTTGTAAAATCATTTGACAAAAGTATGCAATCGCCTGTATAAAAATACAGAGGCCCCCGGCCTCATGCACAATGAGCACGCAGAAGACATTTCGTCACGGGCAAATACTCCGGCTGATCTCCGATCGCCAGATTGCCAATCAGGAGGAGTTGCGCCGCAGCCTGGCAGCGCAAAAACTCCGTGTGACTCAAGCCACCCTTTCGCGCGACCTCCAGGAACTTCGCCTGATTAAGACCCAGGAAGGCTACAAGCCGGCCACCGTGTTGCCCGAAGAGTCTGCGCCTCTGCCTCCGCTTGCTCGCGCGCTCGGCGAATTTCTTCTCGATATTCGCCCCGCGGAAAATCTTCTCGTTTTGAAAACGCCGCCCAGCGGCGCGCAACCCCTTGCTGCCGCCATGGATGGCGCTAAATTCACCGAAATCGCGGGAACCATCGCCGGCGACGACACCGTCCTGATCATCACGCCCAACAAGAAAGCGCGCGAATCCCTCCAGAGAAAAATCGAAGCCCTGGTGAAATGAAAAACCCCCGCCAAGTCGCGGTCGTGGGAGTCACCGGCTACACCGGTCTCGAGCTGGCGCGGATACTCCTGCGCCATCCCGAGCTTCCGCCGCCCGTTTTCTACGTCCGCGAACCGAATGGTGCAAAATGCCTCGCCGAACTCTTTCCTCAGTTCCGCGGCTGGGGCGAAGCGCCGCTCCGCCCCCTTTCGGTGGAGGCCATTACTTCAAGCAAGGCGGGCACCGCGTTTCTTGCGACCCCTCACGAAGTCTCCGCGGAGCTGGCGCCCGATTTGCTCCGCGCGGGTCTTCGGGTCGTCGATTTGAGTGGAGCATTCCGCTTTCGCGAAGCGGAAACCTTCACCTCTTGGTATAAACTGCCCGCGCCTCACGCCGAATGGTTGACGGAAGCTGTCTACGGCATTCCCGAACTCTATTCCAGCGAGATTTCTCAAGCTCGTCTGGTTGCCAATCCAGGCTGTTACGCGACCAGCGTGATTCTGGCTTTGCGGCCTCTTACACAAGCAGGTTTGCTTGCTCCCGGCGCAGGCGTCGTTTGCGATTGCAAGTCGGGCGCCAGTGGCGCAGGCAAAGACCCCCGCCGCGATCTCCATTTCGTCGAAGTGGATGAAAATTTCAAAGCCTATGGCCTCTTCGCGCACCGCCACACGCCGGAGATTCTCGAGCACACTGGTCTGAGCGAATCGCAGGTCGTTTTCTCAACGCACCTGCTCCCGCTCTCCCGCGGTATCCTTTCCACCATCTACGTCACCCTCGGCGAACCGCAAACCGCTGCGGCTGTCGAATCGCTGTACCGGCGCTTTTATGCTGGCCGCGCGATGGTCCGCATCTGGCCCGCAGGCACGCTGCCGGAATTGCAACACGTAGCGCACACGAATTTTTGCGATATCGGATTCGCTCTGGACAAATCCGGACGCCGCCTGGTCATCGTTTCTTGCCTCGACAATCTGGGAAAAGGCGCAGCCGGGCAGGCCGTGCAGAACTTCAATCACATGTTGGGAATAGAGGAGCAAACCGCACTTCAATGAGAATCGTAATCAAGTTCGCAGGAGCATTGCTCGAGGACGACGCCACGGTGCGCTCTCTGGCGCGCCAGGTCGCGGCCCTCGCACAGCAGGGCCACGAAATTCTCGTCGTCCATGGCGGTGGCCGTCTTTTTACCGCTACTCTCAAGCGTATGGCCATCGAAAGCAAGTTCGTCTCCGGCTTGCGCGTTACCGATCGTGAAGCGCGCGACGTGGCCGTTATGGTTTTCGCCGGTTTGCTAAATAAGAGGCTGGCCGCAGCGATCTCCGCGGAAGGACAGCCTGCCGTTGGCATCTCCGCTGCCGACGCCCGGTGTTTCGTCGCCGAGCCCATGGTGCACAACGAAGTCGAAGGCGGCCTGGGATTCGTTGGCTACCTCACCGGATTGAACGCCCAATTCATCGAATCTCTTTGGCACGAAGGGCTCCTGCCGGTTGCGCCGTGCCTTGGTCTTGGTTCAGACAATGAGCTGTACAACATCAACGCCGACCACATGGCCGCGGCCTGCGCCGAATATCTCAGCGCCGATCAGTTGATCTATCTCACGGATGTCGCGGGCGTCCTCGATGGTGAGAGAGTTCTCTCCGCCGTCACCTGCGAGGAAATCGAACGACTGGTCCAATGCCGCGTCGTTTCCGGCGGCATGGTTCTTAAGCTGGAAGCCGCCAAGCGCGCTATCGAAGGCGGCGTCCGCGAAGTTCGCATTGTCGGCGGCACTTCGTCGGACGCTTTGCTGCTCGCTTCGCATGCGGCGGAAACATCACCCAACGATGGAGTCGCGTCGATCCCCGGAACACGCGTCCTCCGGGAACCCTTGTCCGCCGCGCAAGCGGCTCTTTCTGCGGCATGATGGGCGCATCATCCAAAAAGAAGTCCCTGATCCATTCTGTGAGCAAGCCCAAACAGGGACCTGCGAAAACTGCCAAACCGGACTCGCGCCTGCTGGACGCTGAACAATTCCTTCTGCCCACCTACAAGCGCCAGCTCGTGGTGATGACCCACGGCCGCGGCGCTTGCGTTTTCGATTCCACCGGCAAAAAGTATCTCGATTTTCTTGGCGGCATCGCTGTGAACGCTCTCGGCCATGCGCATCCGCGCATCGTAAAAGTCATCCGTCGCGAAGCCGCCCGCGCCATTCATCTCTCAAATCTTTATCACAACGCCTATCAGGGCCCGCTCGCGCGCAAACTTGCCGGATGGTCCGGCATGGATCGCGTCTTTTTTTCGAACAGCGGCACCGAAGCCATCGATGGCGCAATGAAGCTCGCCCGCCTCTTTGGGCGACAGTCGAATGAGGCTCCCGGGACCACCGCGAAGAAGCACCGCTTCCTGGCTCTCGAGAATTCTTTTCATGGCCGCACGTTTGGCGCGATTACCGTCACCTCCACAGAAAAGTACCGCTTGCCTTTCGCGCCCGTCGTTCCCGGCGCGGAATTCGTCCGCTTCAACGACGTCGCTGATCTCGAAGCGAAATTCGACGACACCGTCTGCGCCATCCTTCTGGAAACCGTCCAGGGTGAAGGCGGAATTTATCCCGTCAGCGAAGAATTCTGGAATCGCGCTCGCTTGCTTGCTACCCAGCACGGCGCTCTCTTGATTGCCGATGAAATTCAATGCGGGCTCGGCCGCACCGGCCGCTATTTCGCCTATCAGAAATTTCCCTCAAGACCGGACATTGTTTTGATTGCCAAGCCTCTCGCCGCCGGTCTTCCGCTCGGCGCCATCCTTACCACACAGGAGGTCGCCTCGCGCGTCTCTCCCGGGATGCACGGCACCACTTTCGGCGGCGGCCCGCTGGCTTGCGCCGTGGCCCTGGAATTTCTCAAGATCGTCGAGGAAGAAAAGCTCCTCGAGAATATCCGCGCGCGAGGTGCGGAGCTGCGCGATGGCCTCTCGAAACTTGCTGCAAAATTCGGCTTCATCCGCGAAATTCGCGGCGAAGGCCTGATAATCGGCGTCGAACTCTCCGTCGAAGGCGGCCCCTTCGTCAGCGAAGCCATGCAGCGCGGCTTGCTCATTAATTGCACCCACGATTTAACGTTGCGCCTGCTCCCGCCCTTCATCATCACTCGCGCGCAGGTGCGCGAATTTCTGCGGCTCTTTGAACTTGTTCTTGCAGCAACTCCGCAGCAGGCTTCCGCCTCGGATTCCGCGAAGTCCGCGAACCCCGGGCGCATTGTCCATGCTGTGGCAAGGTGAAAAAATGACTACATCGACTCTCGTTGCGCCTATTTCTTTATCGAATGATCTGCTCACCGGAGCGGAATGGAGCCCCGCGCACACGCGCGAATTGCTCCAGCTTTCGGCGGATATTAAAGCCCGCCCCGTCCGTTATGCGTCCACGCTGCAGGGCAAATTCATCGCCTTGATTTTTGAAAAGCCTTCGTTGCGCACGCGCGTTACCTTCGACGTCGGCATCCAGAGCATGGGCGGTTCCGTGGTTTTTCTCGACCACACGCAGGCGTCCGCCTCTCTCGGGGCTCGCGAATCCATCGCCGATGTCGCGCGCAACCTCGAGCGCTGGGTGCAGGGCATCGTCGCTCGCGTGTACCACCAGCGCGTCCTCGAGGAAATGGCCGCCAACGCGGATATTCCGGTAATCAACGCGCTCTCCGACAAATTTCATCCGTGCCAGGCGCTTGCGGACTTCTTTACGCTCGAAGAAAAATTCGGCGCGCTGCGCGGATTCAAGCTCGCCTACGTCGGCGACGGCAACAACGTTTGCCACTCGCTGATCTACCTCGCCGCGCGGCTCGGCGTTCACTTGCGCGTCGCTACGCCCGCGGAATACGCGCCGTTGCCCGAAGTCGTCGCCGACGGCAAACGCGTCGCCCGCGAAACAAAAGCCAAAATCGAATTGATGACCGACCCGCGCGAAGCCGTCAGCGGCGCGATGGGCGTCTACACCGATTCCTGGACCAGCATGGGGTTTGAGGCCGAGGGGGAAGTCCGCAACAAGGTTTTTCAGCCGTATCAGGTCAACCCCGAACTGATGTCGCTCGCCGCTCCGGACGCCGTGTTCATGCATTGCCTTCCGGCGCACCGCGGGCTCGAAGTCACTCCGGAAGTCCTCGACGGCCCGCAGTCCGTCGTCCTCGACCAATCCGAAAACCGCATGTACGTGCAAAAAGCAATCCTGCGTACTCTGTTTTAGTCCGGCGATGTTTTCCAATGCATCGCCTAAAGTTTTTTCTGTAGAAGCGCAGGATTTCTGCGCCCCCTTTCAGCAACATCAAAATGCAAGTGAGGAATCGTGAAAGCACAATTGCCTAAACCGAAAAAAGTTGTACTCGCCTATTCCGGCGGCCTGGATACTTCCATCATTATTCCCTGGCTCAAGGAAAACTATGGTTGCGAAGTCATCGCCGTGATCGGCGACGTTGGCCAGCAGGAAGACCTCGAAGCCGCCCGCAAGAAAGCGCTCGCTACCGGCGCCTCCTCCGCGCACGTCGAAGATCTGCGCGAAGAATTTGTCCGCGACTACATTTGGCCGACGCTTCGTGCCGGCGCCATTTACGAGCACACCTACTTGCTCGGCACCTCCATGGCGCGGCCCGTAATCGCCAAGCGCCAGGCGGAAATCGCGCTGAAGCTTGGCGCCGACGGCCTCTCGCACGGCTGCACCGGCAAGGGAAATGACCAGGTGCGTTTCGAACTGGCGTACAAGACCATCGCTCCCAGCGTGCAGATCATCGCGCCCTGGCGCGAGTGGGACATCGATTCTCGCGAAGACGCCATCGCCTACGCGCAGAAGCACAACGTTCCCGTCGAGCAGAGCAAGAAAAACATTTACAGCCGCGACCGCAACATTTGGCACCTCAGCCACGAAGGCGGCGAACTCGAAGATCCCGCCAACGCGCCGAACGAGGCCATGTGGCAGTGGGTCGTCTCCCCGGAAAAAGCTCCGGACAAGGCCGAAGAAGTCGAAATCGGATTCGAAGCCGGCACTCCCGTTTCGGTGAACGGTTCGAAACTTGGCCCCGTCGATCTGCTGAACACGCTCAATGAAATCGCCGCAAAACACGGCATCGGCCGCACTGATCTCGTCGAAAACCGGCTCGTCGGAATGAAATCGCGCGGCGCCTACGAAACTCCCGGCGGAACGCTTCTTGTCAAAGCGCACCAGGAACTCGAGCGCCTCACCGTCGATCGCGAGACCGCGCATTTCCAGCAGGCGCTCTCGCTGCGCTACGCGGAACTCGTTTACTACGGCTTGTGGTTCGCGCGCCTCCGCGAAGCGCTCGACGGATTTTTCAGCTTCGCGCAACAGCGCGTCACCGGCGCCGTTGGCTTGAAACTTTGGAAAGGAACGCTAAACGTCACCAAGCGCGTGTCACCTTTCTCGCTTTACCGCGCCGATCTGGCCAGCTTCACCATGGGCCGGTACAACCCCAAGGACGCCGAAGGTTTCATCAATTTGTTTGCGTTGCCGGTAACGGTACGGCCCAAGGCAAAGGCGGAAGGAAATAAGTAGGACAGACATTCTTGTCTGTCCGCTGTTTGCAAACGGCGACGAAACCGGGACAGGCAGGAATGCCTGTGCCACGAGAACCAAATGACTGAGCGTAAAGACGACCGGCTGTGGGGCGGACGATTCGAGGGCGAACCGAACAAACAGTTCGACGCGTTCCAGCGCTCCTTTGCGTTCGACCGGCGACTCCTGCCGTATGAAATTGCAGTCGATCGTGCCTGGGCCAAAGCTTTGCAGCCCATCGGTATTTTCACGGCGGCAGAAGTGAAGCAAACGCTCGCGGCACTGGACAAGATTGCCGAGCGTGCCAGGACCGATTCCGCGTGGCTCGAATCGTTCGGCGCGACCGCCGAGGACGTGCATCATTTCGTCGAAAAGGCACTCGTTGAAGAACTCGGCCCGCTCGGCTGGAAACTGCACACTGCGCGCAGCCGCAATGAGCTGGTCGCAACTGATTTCCGGTTATTCGTCATGGACGCTGCCAGTCAAGTTCAGCGCGGCCTCGAAGCCCTGCTGAATTCATTTTTGCTTCAAGCCAAAGCAAATCTCGGCGTACCGATGGCGGGCATGACTCACATGCAGCATGCGCAGCCGATTCTGCTTTCGCATTTTTTGCTCGCGCACGCCGAAGCGTTCAGTCGTGACATCGCTCGACTCCAACACGCTGCTGCAAGTGCTGACGCGTGTCCGATGGGCTCCGGCGCGCTCGCGGGAAATTCGTTTGCCATCGATCGTAACGCCATCGCGCGCGAACTGGGTTTTTCGCGCATTACGGTGAACAGCCTCGATGCCGTCAGCGACCGCGACTTTGCGCTCGATTATATTTTCGCTCTGACCGGGATCGCGACGCATCTTTCGCGTTTGGCTGAAGATTTCGTGATTTTCGCTTCCCAAGAATTTTCTTACGTGATTCTTTCCGACGAGTTTTCCACCGGCAGCAGCCTTATGCCGCAGAAGAAGAACCCGGATGCATGGGAACTCATTCGCGGTAAGACCGGCCGCATCACCGGTGCACTGCTCGGCCTTCTCACAACATTGAAAGGTTTGCCGACGGGCTATCAGCGCGATCTACAGGAAGACAAAGAAGCGCTCTTTGCCGCGCACGATCAAGTGGCAGACATGCTCGCGATTGCGGGCGGCGCTGTCGCTGCAACGAAATTCAACACCGAGCGGTTGAAAGCTGCGGCATCCCATCCTGCGCTCCTAGCAACGGAAGCGGCGGACTATTTGGTCCGCAAAGGCGTTCCCTTCCGTCAGGCGCATGACATCATCGGCAAAGTGCTCCGCGAAGCCGAGAAGCAAAATATCTCGTGGACAGCGATGCCTCTCGATGGGCTTAAGAAAATCTCGCCTGCATTTGACAGTGATTTTGCGAAGAGCCTGGGCGTTGACGCAGCGCTTGCCGCGAAGAAAGTTCCCGGCGGAACTGGGCCCGAGAGCGTTGCGGAGGCCATCGCGAATTTGGAAAGACGTCTCAATAAAAAAGCCATCAAAACAGGAGCCAAACCATGAATGCAAGCCAGGCTACGAATCAGCAATCCTTCCCCGCTGCCGTTGCGCAGGGTCGGAGGTTCCTTCGGGGTGCGTCGCGCCGGACGTAAGGACGCTCCGCTGATGCAGCAAGCTCTCTCCGAAGCAGCCTTGCCGCGTGGTTTCCGCTTCGCCGCCACTGCTTGCGGCTTGAAGAAAACCGGCGCGCTGGACCTCGCGATTCTTTCGAGCGATGTTCCAGCCTCAGCCGCCGCAGTCTTCACGCAAAATCTTGTCGTAGCCGCGCCCGTTCTGATTTCCAAGGAACACTTGCGGATCTCGAAAGGCCGCATGCGCGCCGTCGTGGTGAATGCCGGAAACGCGAATTGCGCCACCGGAGAAGCGGGCCACACCGCAGCTCTGCGCATGGTCGAGGAAGCCGCGAAGCGGCTCGGCTGCCCACTGCAGGAACTGTTCGTCTGCTCGACGGGCGTCATCGGCGTGCGGCTGCCGCTAGAAAAAATTCTGCGCGCGCTTCCGGTGGTGGCGCGATTCCGGCGTCCTTCGGCGCGTTCCTTCGCAGAGACTTCGCTCGCAATCTGTACCACGGATACGCGCCCGAAAACCGCGGCGGCCTCCTTCAAAATGGCCGGGAAGCGCATTCATTTTGTGGGCTGCGCCAAAGGCGCGGGGATGATCCATCCGAACATGGCGACGATGCTGGCATTTGTCACGACGGATGCCGCAATCGCTCCTTCGCTGCTGCAAAAAACGCTGCGCGAGGTCGCAGGACGTACGTTCAACGCCATCAGCGTGGATGGCGACACTTCGACGAACGACACGCTGTTGGTGCTGGCGAATGGCGAAGCGGGAGCGCCTTCGATTAAAGCGGGCACGTCCGCGCACCGCGCATTCGCCGCGGCGCTCGAAGACGTTTGCCGTTCGCTCGCGCTGCAAATCGTGGCCGACGGCGAAGGCGCGCAGCGCGTCATCGAGATTGAAGTGCGCGGCGCAAAAACGGAAGCCGCGGCGAAGCGCATTGCGGAGACGATTGCGACTTCTCCGCTGGTGAAAACAGCTTTCGCGGGCGGCGACCCCAACTGGGGGCGCATCTTCGCGGCCGCGGGCCGTTCGGGAGTGAAGTTTGACACCGCGCTGGTGGATATCAAGATGGCCGGCATCCCCGTCCTGCGGCGCGGCCGGCCGCTCGAGTTCAACGAGCGCGCCGCCAGCAACAAACTTCTCGCCGAGCACGTTCCGCTGGTTGTGGACCTGCACGCGGGCAAAGCCAAAGCCCGCTACTGGACCTGCGACTTCACCGCGGAGTACGTGCGGATCAACGCAAGTTATCGCACCTAGATAGCTGTTGGGAGCGATTAAGACACGGAAACATCCAAAACAAAGGAAACGCGACCGTCAGGCAGCCGCACTCCATACGGGGCATGGAAGTACCCGACTCGTATATTACCAGAAACATATAAACGTAAAGTGAAACTTACTTAACAGGAACCTTGTTAAATGAAGGGGAGGGTGCCCGTACTCCGGAGAGCTCCCGCCTTGGGGGATTGCCGAGCGCCAGAATCCCGGAAAACAAAAGGGGTTGCGGCGTTGGTGTTGGTGTTCGCGTTCGTTCG
>Ga0209267_1002540_pt1 | contig 11694 bp, 8 predicted proteins | sample GraSoiAngelo_137_FD_185894 | JGI IMG/M metagenome (GOLD analysis project Ga0209267, IMG submission 185894) | Grasslands soil microbial communities from the Angelo Coastal Reserve, California, USA - 14_0929_09_30cm (SPAdes) (version 2) | ecosystem: Environmental > Terrestrial > Soil > Grasslands ... | reverse complement strand
TGGAAACACGCAAGGTTTTCACGCTTGACCGCGCAGATTTCAATACGTACCGGATTCGCCGCGGTCATCGATACCACACGGTTGAAGTGATCGCGTAGGGTTCAGCGGGCGCAGATTCATCCACCGTGGACGGTCCGCTTCGACAGAGTGATGGCCGCGGTCGTTTCGGCGGAGCATTTTCAAAACGCGTACGCCACTGCGGCGAGCGCCTCGCCCTGCAGGAAGGTCGATCCGTGTCCGTGGATCTGGCATAGGAGGCCGTCACCCCTCTGTCTCTCAGGCCTGCGCGCACGGGCTTGCGTGATCTGCGCTTAGCGCAGAGTCAGCGTGCAGCTCAGCATCGCGCCGCGCTCGAGCGGAACGACTCTCAGGCCGGTCTCTTCATCCGTCCGGTCACGGCGGTTCATGGCGAAGTGCGCGCTGGCGACTCCGAGCGCCGCCCCGGCGACGGTGTCGGACAGCCAATGCGCATTGTGCTTGAGGCGCTCGTAACCGGTGGCGGCGCCCAGGCCGTAACCCAGCACGCGCCGCATCCACCGATAGTCGTCGCTCCCTGACTCGGCGAGCACCGTGCCCACCGCGAAGGCGGCGCTCGAATGCACCGACGGAAACGAATTTCCGCCGCCCTTGCGCCACTGGTTCGGGTCACTGGTGCGATCCGGTCCCTCGCGACCGACGGCGTACTTGAGCGCATAACCACTGACACTGGCCAGGCCCACGGCCTCCAGCATGGCCCACGCCTCGGCGCGGCCATTCCTGTCATCGATCAGGTTCGCGTACCCCCAGGTCGCCACGAACACCGCGGCGGCCGGAATCGCGTCCTGCACGTCCTTGGAGCTGGTCGTCGGCGCGGAAGTGAGGGTCTTGAGGAAATGCGTGCGCACCTGGGTGTCGTAGTGGTGAGTGGCGCCGACGGCGACCAGCGCACCGCCAAACCAGGCCCAGTCGCTGCGGTTCCAGTGCAGAGGTGCGGTGAAATAGCGCTTGATGTCGGACGCAAGGCCCGACCGGGAGGCTTGCGGCGCGGACGCCGCCGGCGGTGGCGGCGACGGCTGTTCAGAAGTCTGACACCAGGCGGCGCCACAGACGGTGAGAGTTCCTGCCGCGATGAGCAGGGCCAGCGGCTTCTGGACTCGCACGATGGAGCTAGCTCCGCACCGGGCTTGCCGCAGCCAGCAACTCATCCACGCGGAATATCGGATAGAGATTGAAATGCGAGTCCCAGGATGGGTGACGGCGCAGGAAGAATTCCCGCCGCGCGGCGGGGTTCGCGGCGAAGGCCGGATCCTCCTCGAGCTTGCGCGCGAATTCATCCTGCAGCTGCGGGTGCTGTGCGAGCACGGTGCGCGCGATCTGTTCCGCGACGTAGGGCTCCAGGTATTCCTTGTGCTCGAAGCACGCATTGAAGAGCCCCCAGGCGGCGAACGAGTCCGGCGCCTGCGGCTCGAGCAGATGCATCAGCAGGCGCGCGAGCGCTTGTGCGATCGGCACGAACAGGGCGCCGGCGGCGATGTCCTGGGTCTCGCGTCCCCAGGCGCCGCTCAGGCGCACGCGCATGCGGCCCTCGAAGGGTGCGGCGGCGAACCGCACCTCCGTGGCGCGGAAGGCTTCGACGCGCACGCCCTCGCTGCGCGCGCGCACCGGCTCGCAGGCGATGCCGTGCAGCGTGAGCCGCGCGCCGATATCCTGCGCCCACGCGCACGGCACGACGTAGCCGCCCAGCGGCGCCTTCACCACCAGGGAAGGCGAAACACGATCGCGAAACGGCACCCGCCACACCTGCGGCGTCTTCGGGTCGTAGACGGTCACCGGCTCGCCGGAGATGGGCGAGGGCTCGCGCGTGTAGGCGTAGCCCTGGAAGTCGATGAGCTCGGAGCCGGCGACACCGCCCGCATCCAAGGGCTCGCCGCTGCCGCTCTCGCGCCAGCCGGAGCTGTAGTCGAGCGCGACCTGCGCTCCGCCGAGGCGAGCGGCCGCGGCGTCCGCCTGCAGGGCGCGCTCGCGCCACTCTCCGCCGCGCGCGGCGAGGAGTTCTGCAAGGGCGACGATGGTGTTGCGCGTGACGCGCACGCGCGTCGCGTAGTCCTTCCAGGAGTGCGTCTCGATCAGCACCGTGAAGCGGTTACGCTGCGGAAAGTACCCGGTGGAGAAGCGCGGCGAGTACACAGTGAGCAGGAAACCGGAAGTCGGGTCGTCGGTCCTGGCCAGGTCCGGGTAGAAGGGCAGCGGCATCGAGCCTGAGCGCGCGAGCCGTGCGATCAGCGCATCGCGCAGCTCGCGGCCCAGCGGGTACAGGTGCGCATCTCCCTGGTTGAGGGGCTCCACCTGCAGTGAGATATCGGGCTGAAAGTCCGCGCCATCGGTGACGTGCAGGTCGGCGCACACCAGCGGGTCGAAGGTGCGGATCAGCCCCAGGAGCGAGCGCATTTCGGGTGCATCCGCCTTGGTGTGGTCGCGGTTGAGATTGAGATTCTGCGCGGTGGTGCGCCAGCCGGTCTCTTCGGGGCCGTTCTGGTTCGGCCGGTTCCAGCGGCCGAAGCGCTCGTGCCCATCCACGTTGAAGGCCGGCACGAACAGAATCGCGATCCGCTCCAGCACCCCGGGAGCCGCGGTCTCGCCCAGCAGTTCGCGCAGCGCAATGAAGCCCGCGTCCTTGCCGTCGCTCTCGCCGGGATGGATACCCGCCTGCAGCATGAGCACGGGCACCTGGCGCGCATCGGCGCGGCAGGCGATGAGCGCGCGCATGGGTCGCCCCTCGGCGGAGCGCCCGAACTCCAGGCTGCGCACCGCGCGCGGCCAGGCCGCCGCGAACGCCGCGCACAACCGCGTCACTTCATCGGTGCGACCGGTTCTGCTGAAGCCCGACTCCTCGGCGACCGTGGTGAGCGTGTGATCTTGCACGATGCGGTCTTACGGTGCGCTAGCGCCAGCGCCCGGCGCGCCGCCATTGAAGACCGCCGGCGGCGGCACGGTGAGGGCTCTCGCGCCGTTGCTCTTCAGCGCATCGTTGAGGGCGGGCAACTGGGTGGAGATGAGGCGGTTGAATTCCCCCTCGATCTCGCCGAGCTCCGAGCGCAGCGCGGCGATGTTCTCCAGCTGGTATGCCGAGGGTGGGCCATCCCAGGCAGCGATCGCACCGTACAGCTGATCGGTGTGCTCCCGCAGCCGCTCCTCCCCGGTGATCGCTCCGCCTTCCTTGGTGGCGACGATCTTCTTCCTGATCGCATCGAGCTTGCCGTCGAAGTCCTCGAGCCGGCGCAGCAGCGCCTCACCCTTGGGCCGGCTCTTGCCTGCCTCGGCGACCTGTTGGCGCAGGCCGGCAATACGACCGAACAGTGCCGACTCGTCGTTGAACAGCGCGTACACCTTCATCGCCGCTTCATACTGTGCCTTGCGATCCGCCGGGGTCCACTTGACGCGCGTGTCCAGGCCGATGGCGACCTGGGTTTCGTAGACCTTATCGTTCTTGTGGAGGCGAATGGTATAGGTGCCCGGCAGCACACGCGGCCCCTGCGTGCCGGCGAACGCCAGCTGCGCGGCCGGCGGCACGTGCGGCGCTCGCCGGTGCATGCTCCACACCACGCGGTTGAGCCCGCGGCGGGGGCTCGCCGGCAGCTCGTCGATGAGCTCCCCGCTCGCGTCCCGCACTTCGATCCTGAGCTTGCCGAACAGGTGGCGGGTACGCTGGTAGTAGGTCATCACGGCGCCATGGGCCGGGTTGTCGCCCACGAACGCGGCGGCGCCGTTGGGCCAGCCACCGTTGGCCTCGATGCGCTGCTGCTCGGGGCGCGCGGACACGAAGGCCGCGTCCTGCGAGATCAGCTGTGGCGTCAGCTGGCGCAGCGGCGTGATGTCATCGACGATCCAGATGCCGCGGCCGTGGGTTGCGAGCACGAGGTCGTTGTCGCGAGGCTGGATCGCCAGATCACGCACCGCCACCGCCGGCAGGTGCCCGCCCTTGAACTGCGCCCAGTGCGCGCCGCCGTCGACCGAGATCCACAGACCGAACTCGGTGCCGAGAAACAGCAGCTGCGAATCGACGCTGTCTTCCTTGATGACGTGCGCGTAGCCGCGCACGCCCTTGGGATCCTGCGCACTGACCAGCGGCCTCCAGGACTTTCCCCAGTCGCTGGTGGCATAGACGTACGGCGCCATGTCACCGTACGTGTGCCGGTCGAGGGCGACATAGGCGCTGCCGGGCGCGAAGGCGCTGGCCTGCACCCAGCTCACCCAGGCGTTCCTGGCGACTCCCGGCACATGGCCGACGACATTGTCCCAGTGCTGCCCGCCATCACGGGTCAACTGCAGGTTGCCGTCATCGGTGCCGACCCAGATGACCCCGGCCGTAAGCGGCGACTCGCTGATCGAATAGACCGTGGTGTGCATCTCCGCCGAGGAATTGTCGACGGTGATGCCACCGGACTGTTCCTGCTTCTGCTTTTGCGGATCGTTGCTGGTCAGATCCGGCGAGATCCGCTCCCAGCTCTGGCCGTGATCGCGCGAGCGGAACAGGAACTGCGCGCCGATGTAGACCGTGCCCGGCTCGTGCGGGGACAGCGCGATCGGGGTGTTCCAGTTGAACCGCAGCTTGGTGTAGCGCTTGAGGTCGGCGGCGCCGAGCTTGGGCTGGATGTCCCGCGTCTCGTGGGTACGCATGTTGACACGGCCGATGTTGCCGCCCTGGTATTCGGCGAACACATAGTCAGGATCGGAAGTGTCGGCGAACATCCAGAAGCCGTCGCCGTTGAACATGTTTTCCCAGCGGGAGCTGGTGATGCCGCCCGGATAGGCGGAGTCGCCTACCCAGGAGCTGTTGTCCTGCAGGCCGCCGTAGACGTGGTAGGGGTCGGCGTCATCGAGGCTCACGTGGTAGAACTGCGAGATCGGCAGATTGTCGGTCTTCCACCACTTGTTCGCGCCGTCGTAGGAAATCCACAGTCCGCCGTCGTCCCCCGCGAACACGTGTTTGGGGTTGCCCGCCTCGATGAAGACGTCGTGCACATCCCCGTGCATGCCGCCGAACCCGCCGATGGTGCTGAAGCTCTTGCCGCCGTCCTCGCTCATGATGAGGTTGCCGTCGGTCTTGTAGAGGCGATTGGCGTCCTGCGGATCGACGATGAGGTTGGCGAAGTAGAACGGTCGCCAGACCATCCATTGGCTCTTGTCCCCGCGTTGCCAGCTGCTGCCGCCGTCCTCGCTCATGATGAGGTTGCCGTCGGTCTTGTAGAGGCGATTGGCGTCCTGCGGATCGACGATGAGGTTGGCGAAGTAGAACGGTCGCCAGACCATCCATTGGCTCTTGTCGCCGCGTTCCCAGCTGCTGCCGCCGTCGTGCGAGATCAGCAGCGCCGAGTCGGTCGACTCGACGAAGGCGTACACCCTCGTGGAATCGCTCGGCGCCACGGCGAGCGCGATGCGGCCGTAGGGCTTGGCGGGGAAGCCCTTGTTGGCCTGCGGGGTGATTTCGGTCCAGCTCTTGCCGCCATCCGCGCTGCGATACAGGCCGCTGCCGGAGAAGGCGGTCGGCCCGTCGCCCCCGGAGCGGAACGTCCAGCCCTTGCGCCGGAAGTCCCACAGGCTGGCGAACAGCACGTCCGGAGCGCGTGGGTCGAGCGCGACGCTGCCGCAGCCGGTCGAGAGATTCGCGCCCTTGAGCACCAGCTGCCAGGTGCGGCCGCCGTCGGCGGTCTTGTACAGACCGCGCTCGGCCGAGTCGCTCCACAGCTTGCCGGGCACGCAGGCATAGACGGTGTCGGCCGAGCGCGGGTCGACGATGATCCTGGAGATGCGCTCGGAGTCGGGCAGGCCGACGTGCGTCCAGGTCTCACCGGCGTCGGTGGACTTGTAGATGCCATCGCCGATCGACACGCTGTTGCGCGTCCAGCTCTCACCGCTGCCCACCCAGACGTTCTTCGGATTGGAGGGGTCGAGCGCGATCGCGCCGATCGACTGCACCGGCTGCTCGTCGAACACCGGTTTGAAGGTCGTGCCGCCGTCGGTCGACTTCCATACCCCGCCGCTCGCCGCGCCGACGAACAGCGTCACCTTGCCGGAGGCATCGGTGTAGCCGGCGAGAGCGGAAATCCGCCCGCTCATGGCGGCCGAACCGATGTTGCGCGCGCCGAGGCCGGAGATCGTGCCGGAATCGATCACCGTCGCGCCGCTCCCCGCGGCATCGGCGCCGACAGCGGAGCTCAGACCGGGCAGGAGCACGCACGTCAATGCCGCAAGCTCGATACGCATCGTTCTTCTCCTTGAACCTATCGGGTCGGGGCGGCGGGCGCGCTCGCGGCGGGAAAGTGGAACAGGGCATCGTCGGCGGTGAGGTTCGCTTCAGCCTTGTCGAACTGCACCTTCTGGCGCTCGCTCGAGCCGCGCGGGCCCGATTCCTGGGCAAACGGGAAGTAGACACCAGCCACCTTCTCGTAATCGCCGTAGTCGATGACCGTCTCGTTGGGCACACCGTGCTCGATGCGCCGGTTGATCGCGCGCACCTCGAGGAAGTAATCCGGATCGAGATAGACGTAGGTGATGTCGCCGTTTGGGCGCGTCACCCGCAGCTTGTGCGCCTCGGTGCCATCGACGTCCTCGGTACCCAGATAGTCGAGTGTGTAGCCCTTGGCCTTGTAGTCCACCAGGGTGCCGGCGAAATCCGCCGCATCCTCGCCCAGGCCCTTGGCGTCGTCGGCCGACAGCTTCTCCGGATCCTTGCGGCCCTGGAAGGGGTTGATCCGCCACGCCTGCGTGCCGTCGTAGGCTTCCACCTCGGTCAAGCCTTGCAGCGCGGCGTCGCAGCGGATCGATTGTGGGCGCTTCAGCACGCACAGGTACCCGAGCTCGAGCGTGCCGCCATTGACCAGTAGCTTGCCGGAGAGGCGCAGCGAGGAGATCGCGTGCAGTTTGTCGATCCCACCCCGGGCTGCCACGTTCCTGGCGGCGAGCTCCTCGGCGGTAGAGCCCAGCGCGAGCGGTGCTGCGAGCACCATCAGCATGGCCATGACTGAATGCATGAGACTCTCCCTGAGCGGTATCCCCGGCATGATGCACCGCCGAGGGCGCCGGTGTCGGGTCAGACAGCATCGGCGCGACGATTTCTTGATTCGGCTCGGCGCTTTTGCAGCGCGTATTTCACTGCGAATTGCCTGCGACTGCAATTTCAGCGCGGTTGGCTCTCCTCTAGACGCTCGACAGGAGCTAGACGCTCGACAGGAGCGCGGGGATCGCGCGCGCAGGGGCGACGTGCTCGAACCCGCAGGCGAGCCGCAGCAGCGTCGGTTCGCTGAATGCAGCACCAAAAAAAGACAGTCCCATGGGCAGACCCCGGTGCAGACCCGCCGGTACGCTGATGTGCGGATAGCCCGCGATCGCGGCGGGCGAGGAACAGCCGCCGGTATCGAAGTCGCCGTTCACCGGATCGATCAGCCATGCAGGTCCCGAGGTCAGCGTTACGATGGCATCCAGTCGATGGCGGGCGAGGACCGCATCGATGCCCCTGGCGCGCGTCGCGCGCAGGCAGGCGGCACGGGCCTTGAGGTAGGGCGCGTCTTGCAGGCCCGCTTTGGCTTCGGCTTGACGCAGCAGCTCCTGGTCGAAGAGCGGCAGCTCGCGAGGCGCCTGGGCCGTGTTGAAACGAATCAAGTCAGCCAGGGTACGGACCGGGAAGCCGGTCGGGAGCCTCGCCAGGTAGGCGTTCAAATCGCTCTTGAACTCGTACAGCAGAACCTCCTGCTCGGGCGCCACCCAGTCACCGTGCATCGGGAGATCCGCCGGATCGATGATCCGGGCGCCGGCCTGGGCGAGTGTGGCGACACACCGATCGAGGAAATCGTTCAGCGGCGCATTGTCGGCGAAGAACCGGCGCGCGATGCCGAGTCTTGCGCCGCGCAAGCCATCCGGATCCAGAAAGCGCTCATAGTCGGCCACGAACCGACCTGCCACCGCCGCACTCGCCGCATCGGAGGGGTCCGGACCGGATAGGGCGCCGAGCAGCAGCGCCGCATCGCGCACCGAGCGTGCCAGCGGACCTGCGGTGTCCTGGCTGTGTGAGATCGGCACGATACCGCGCCGGCTGACGAGTCCGACGGTCGGCTTCAGCCCCACGATGCCGTTGATCGAGGCTGGGCTGACGATCGATCCGTCGGTCTCGGTACCGACGGCGGCGGCACACAGATCCGCCGCGACTGCGACCGCTGAGCCCGAACTCGAGCCCGATGGCGTGCGGTTCAGCGCATGGGGATTCAGCGTCTGCCCACCACGCGCGCTCCAGCCGCTCGAGGAATGCGTCGAGCGGAAGTTCGCCCACTCGCTGAGGTTCGTCTTGCCCAGAATCACGGCGCCGGCGGCCCGCAGGCGTGCGACGAGCGGCGCGTCCTGCGGGGCATGCCAGCCCTCGAGGGCGAGGGAGCCTGCGGTCGTCATCATCGGATCGGAGGTCTCGACGTTATCCTTGATCAGAATCGGCACGCCGTGCAGTGGCCCGCGCGGTCCGTGCGTGCGGCGCTCCTCGTCCAATGCGGCGGCGATCTCCAGCGCACGCGGATTGGTCTCGAGCACGGCACGCAGCTGCGGGCCGTGACGATCCAGCGCCTCGATACGATCGAGGTAGATTTGCGTCAGGCCCCGCGCCGTGAGGCGCCCGTCGGTCATTGCCGCGGCGATGTTGGCGAGGTCCTGGGGTGAGTCCGCGGGTGCGCTCGGCTGCGCGCTCGGCGCACGCCCCGGAACGGTAAGGATGGCGGCAGTCGTCGCCATGAGAAAATCGCGGCGGTCCATCCAGGCCTCCTCGTAGCGGGCGTACGGGCCGCCGCGGCGGGCATAGACTCTGTGGACTATATAATAAGCACGGTGGTGAAAGACTCACCCGCGAGCCTTCAGTCCGTATAATGAATTGTCCCGAAGGGAGCCAGCTGAGATGTCGGAGCGAGCCACCATCACGTCGCTGTTCGAACAGGTTGCCCGCGAGCAGCAGAGGAAACTGTCGCCGCTGTCGGATGACCTCAGGCTTCTGGAGTCGGGCCTTGACTCGCTCAGTTTCGCTCTCATCGTCGCGCGGCTGGAGGACAAGCTCGGCTATGACCCGTTCGATACCGCCGAGAGCTTTCCGGTGACGTTCGGGGACTTCGTGAGACTGTACGAAAGCCACTCGCGCTAGCCCCATGTGGCTGTGGGGGTCGTTGACTGCCTCCGGCGCGCCGCCCTCGGGGTGCCTGCTTGGCGCGCTCGCACGCATCGACCTTGCCAACCTTGCCGGCGCATCGAGCCTCGGCGGGGGGTTGGAGGCGCTGCGTGGGCGCTCCGTCCTCCTCGCCGCCGGCGACCAGTTGACCGCCGCACTCGCGCTGATCGAGCTCGATGGGGTGGCGCGGCGCATGGTGCTCTGTCCGCCCGACCTGTCTGCCGAGCATGCGCCCGCCGTGATGCGCGATTCGGGAGCGGATGCGTACCTCACCGATGCGGGCGCCGCCGCCGTACCCGGCCTCGCGGGGCTGCACGTCAGCTCGGGACCTGCGTTGCAGGCGCTCGGCCTTACACGGCGGCGCTCGCACGACACGGAGTGGATCCTGCTCACTTCCGGCACCAGCGGGGCGCCGAAACTGGTGCAGCACACGCTCGCGAGCCTCAGCAGCGCATTCAACGCTCAGGAGCCTCCTCCGGGTCCCGTGGTATGGGCCACGTTCTATGACATCCGCCGCTATGGCGGTCTGCAGATCTTCCTGCGCGCGCTGCACCATGGGTCGCTGGTGCTTTCGAGCGCTGCGGAATCGACCGCCGATTTCCTCGCCCGCGCCGCCGCGGCCGGGGTTACCCACATCTCTGGAACCCCCTCGCACTGGCGCCGGGCGCTCATGAGCGGCGCCGCCGCGCGGATCTCGCCGCGCTATGTGCGCTTGTCCGGGGAGATCGCCGATCAGGGGATCCTCGACAGTCTGCACCGTGCCTTTCCGCGAGCCACCGTCGCGCATGCGTTCGCCTCCACCGAGGCGGGGGTGGGATTTGAGGTGCGCGACGGGCTCGCCGGCTTCCCGGCGGCTCTGGTTGGAGCCCCGGGTGCCGCCGTCGACATCGACGTGACAGGCGGTACGCTGCGGCTGCGGTCCGCCGGCAATGCGATGGGCTACCTCGGCGCGCACGCGCCGGCGCTGAAGGACAGCGACGGCTTCATCGAGACAGGGGACCGCGTCGAGCTGCGCGACGGACGCTACGTTTTCATCGGCCGCGGCGGCGGAGTCATCAACGTCGGGGGACTCAAGGTATATCCTGAGGAAGTGGAGGCGATCATCAATGCCCAGCCGGGCGTGCGCATGTCGCTCGTCAAGGCTCGCCGCAGCCCGATCACCGGGGCCGTCGTGACGGCGGAGGTGGTGCTGGTCGAGGGCGCGGCGACGGGAGCTCAGGCCGAGGAGCTGCTGAAGGGCGAGATGCTGCAGGCGTGCCGCCGTCACCTGGCGGCGCACAAGGTACCGATGAGCATTCGCATCGTGCCGGCACTGGAGGTTTCCGCGTCCGGCAAACTGGTGCGTCCCGATGCATAACGTCGTGGTCACCGGAGGCAGCCGCGGGATCGGGCTGGCGATTGCCACGACGCTCGCGGCCGCGGGCTATCGCGCGATTGCCATCGCGCGCACCGAGAGCGAGGAGCTGCGCTGCGCCATCGCGGCGCGGGATGGCCAGGGCGGCGCGGTGAGCTTTCGCGCCTTCGATCTGAGCGACATCGCCGCAATCGCGGGGCTCGTCGGCAGCCTGCGCGAGGAGTTCGGCCCTCTTTACGGGCTCGTCAACAATGCCGGCATCGGCACGAGCGGCATGCTCACGCTGATGCGCGATGAGCAGATCGAGGAGCTGGCGCGCCTCAACATGATCGCGCCGATCATCCTCACCAAGTACGTGCTGCGTGGGATGATGGTCGAGCGCGCGGGCCGCATCGTCAACATCGCCTCCATCGTCGGCGGCTCGACCGGCTATAGCGGGCTGTCGGCCTACGCGGCCACGAAGGCGTCCCTCATCGGATTCACCCGCTCGCTGGCGCGCGAGGTCGGGCAGCTCGGCATCACGGTCAATGCGGTCGCGCCCGGCTTCGTTGACACGCAGATGACGCGCGAATTGGGCGACAAACAGCGCGAGCAGATCGTGCGCCGCAGCGCCCTGCGGCGGCTCCCCGGCGTCGCTGACGTCGCCGGCAGCGTCGAGTTCCTGCTGAGCGAGCGCGCCCGCAACATCACCGGCATCACACTCACGGTGGACGCCGGCAACACGGTCTAGCCATGTGCGCGTGGGTGACTCGTAGCGCTGCGATCTCCTGCGTTGCGATCGGCATTGCCGCCTGCTCGCACCGGAGCGTACCCGCAGACCCCTGGGATCCGCAGGCCGCGGCCGCGTACCTTGACCACAGGATCGAATGGTGGATGGGATGGTCGGGCGCGGCCCGCGATCAGGGGACTTTCTGCTTCTCCTGCCATACGGCGGTGCCCTATGCGCTCGCGCGCCCGAGTCTTCGCACGGCGCTCGCCGAGGCGGCTCCCACCGCCGCCGAGCACCAGCTCATGGAGGACGTCAGACAGCGCGTACGGCTGTGGAGCGCGACCCGCCCCTTCTACACCGATCAGCGCAACGGGCCGGGCAAGAGCGCCCAATCCCGCGGCACAGAAGCGGTCCTGAGCGCGCTGATGCTCGCCTGGGATGACGAGCGCAGCGCTC
>Ga0209267_1002537_pt1 | contig 11707 bp, 10 predicted proteins | sample GraSoiAngelo_137_FD_185894 | JGI IMG/M metagenome (GOLD analysis project Ga0209267, IMG submission 185894) | Grasslands soil microbial communities from the Angelo Coastal Reserve, California, USA - 14_0929_09_30cm (SPAdes) (version 2) | ecosystem: Environmental > Terrestrial > Soil > Grasslands ... | reverse complement strand
TCACGACGCGCGCGGCGGTCTCGTCCGCCGCTACTCGAGCGACGACCGTCCGACCCCGCCGGCGGAGGCGCCGCAGATCGCCGACGAATGGTTACCGTGCTTCGAGCCTCCCACCCGCAACGTCGGGCTCAACCGCTTCGTGTGGGACCTGCGCTATCCTCCGCCACCCGCCGCGCGCTATGGCTACAGCATTGCCGCCATCGCCGGGCCGGGAACGGTCGCCGAGCCGCAGGGACCGCTGGTCTTACCGGGGGTTTACGAAGTCCGTCTCGGCGTTGCGGGCCAGACATACGCCCGGTCGCTCCGGATCGAGCTCGATCCGCGGGTCCATGTGGCGGACTCCGCGTTGGTCGCTCAGCTGCGGCTGGGGCTCGACATCTGGAACGCGATGGCGCAGCAGCACGCGCTCGCGGGGAGCCTGCGCAGCGCGCGCGACCAGATCCGCGCCTTCGCCGGGCGATCGCTCGATCGCGCGACGCAGGCGTCGCTCACCGCCCTCGAGGGGCTGGCCGACAGCCTCGCGCGCGCGGCGGGCGGCGCGGGTGACGAGCTGGCCGGGCTCGAGACCGCTGTGGAGAGCGCCGATCGCGGGCCCAGCGAGCAAGGACGGGTGGTATTTGCCGCACAGCGCGAGCGGGTGGCGGGTGCGGCGCGCCGCTGGCAGCAGGTGCTCACGTCCCAGCTGCCCGCGCTCAACGCGCGGCTCGGGCGCGAGCGGGCGCCCGCGGTGCGAATCGAGGAGCACGTCCCGGATACGAAGACGGGCCCGTGGTAAGCGAGCTATGGCGGCTCGATGCGTGACACGGGGTGAATCTCGTTCCACTGCTTGTGGTTCTTTTCCCGCACGAAGGTCCCCGTGATCGCGACGTGCGAGCCGAGGGGCGGAACGGTCCTCTGGTCGCTGAATCCCGCACAGGCGGGCTGCGCATCGCTCTGCGTGACGGTGTAGTGGCACACGATCTCGAACACGAGATTGCCGCCTTCGTCCGACCGGTTGCCGGCGTTGATCAAGCCCGCGAACTGCGAATCGACCTGCAGCCACCCGTGGGTGTCGCCGTCCGGCTCATGACGCACGCCGTCGGGCTCGTGGTGCGCCTGGCCGGCGGTCGCGTCGACGATCACGCCGGTTACGGTGACGCAGTCCTGCTGCACGAGCAGGCGCGACGGATGGTACACGTGCTGCCACAAGCTGTCCCCACACCCCACCATACTGGCCGAGCCCGGGACGCCGGGGCCGGAGGGACGCGGCGCCGCGAGCGGGGTGACGCTCACTCGCACCTCACGGCCCCAGACGTACCCCTCCTCGCCGGCGCCCGTGCGGACGTGGTAGTACCCGCTCTCGGGGGTCCCGTCGAGCAGGGTCAGGGGCGGCTCGGATGGCGTGAGGAGCCGCATGGCGGGGTATTCGGTCGAGGGATCGGGGCGCAGGTTGACGGTGTGGACGACGGTCACCGTCTGACCGGACGCCGCCGTCGTCCAGCACGCCACCGCGACGAGGCTGATCCGCAGCCCGATTATCCCACGCATGCCCGCTCGTTGCTCCCGATCTAGAAAAAAATCAACGTGATGCCGACGAACAGCGGGAGCAGAATCCCACAGCTGTAGGCCATGTACCCGAAGAACGAGGGCATCTTGATCCCGTTCTCTTCGGCTATGGCTTTGACCATGAAGTTGGGGGCGTTCCCGATGTAGGTGTTCGCGCCCATGAACACGGCCCCCGTGGAGATCGCGGCGAGCAGGCGCGCCGCGCCGGGATCGAGCGCCAGCGCGCCGATGAAGCGCCCCTGCGCCGGCACGCCTTCCAGACCGGCCGCGCTGGCGACGAAGGCCAGGTAGGTCGGAGCGTTGTCGAGCACGCTCGACAGCGCCCCCGCCGTCCAGAAGAACTCCCAGGGCTGGGTCACCGCGAACCGCATGCCCAATACCGTGCGCGCCCCATCGCTCCAGCCGTTGAGGATCGCGAGCACGGGCGCCATGGTCACGAAGATCCCCGCGAACAGGACCGCCACCTCGACGATCGGGCCGAACGTGAACGCGTTGCGCTCGCGGTGTTCGCTCGCCGTCGCGCCGTAGGCGGTGAGCGTGAACGCCACGAGGACGACCTCCTGCGTTCCCGACGCCCAGGGCCGTCCCGCGGCCGCGGCCTTGCCGGCGGCGATGATCGTGAGGAGCACGGCGCCGAGCGCGGCCACGGAGACCCCGCCCCGCACCCGCAACGGCTCGTGCACCATGACCTGCTCGAGCTGCGAGCCGGGCCGCTCCCGCTCCTCCCGGTCCAGGGTCCACTGATCCCACACGTTGAAGATGACGAGCAGCGAGGCCGTCATGGTGAGCCACTGCGGCCACAGCCGCAGGGTCCACTCGAACGGCACCCCCTTGAGGAAGCCGAGCAGGAGGGGCGGATCGCCCACGGGGGTGAGCAGGCCACCGCAGTTCGCGACGAGAAAGATGAAGAAGACGACGATGTGCGCGGTGCGCCGCCGGCTCTTGTTGGCCCGCAACAACGGCCGGATCAGCAGGACCGAGGCGCCCGTCGTGCCCAGGAGGTTCGCGAGCACGGCTCCCAGGCCGAGCATCCCCGTGTTCACGAGCGGCGTGCCCGAGAGCGAGCCCTGGATGTGGATGCCACCGGTGATCACGAACAGCGCGCCGATCACGATGATGAAGCCGACGTAGTCGTGGATCATTTCCGCCAACACCACCCGGCCGGGCTGCCCGAACGCGATCCCCAGCTGCCACAGCACCGGGAGCGAGACCGCGACCGCGACGATGGCCTTGTTGCCGTTCGGATGCCACCAGCGGGGGGCGACGAGCGGGAACACGGCGATGGCCGCGAGCAGCGCCACGAACGGCAGGGCGCTCGCCAGTGGGAGTTGGGCCCCCAGCATGGGGCCGGAGACTAGGCCGCACGGGCGCGACGGTCAAGCCTGGCGCCGCCACGCCTCCCGCGGGACGCTCCATCCACTTACCATTCACATGGCGCAAGGCCGTTCGCGCCCCCTGCCGGGAGCGGTCCATCCCCTTCGGTGGACCGAGGCGTTGCCCAAACGGCCCCCCCGCGGCGGTTCCTCCACCAATGGGTGTGTGTCATGACGGACCTCACGACCGAAATCCTGGCGCTCAAGGCCGAGCGGCGGGCCGCGATCCTGGCCCACAACTACCAGCGACCCGAGATCCAGGACGTGGCGGACGTGGTCGCGGACTCGCTCCGGATGGCGCGGCGCGCCAGCGAGCTCGATGCACCGCTGCTCGTCATCTGCGGCGTGCATTTCATGGCCGAGACGGCCGCCATCGCCAACCCCGACAAGCGCGTGCTCATCCCCGACCCCGATGCCGGGTGCTCGCTCGCGGCGACGATCGAGGCGCAAGACGTGCGCGCCTGGCGCGCCACCCATCCCGATGGCCTGGTGGTCGCCTACGTGAACTGCAGCGCCGCCGTGAAGGCCGAGGCGGATTACTGCTGCACCTCGGGCAACGCGGTGGCGGTCGTCGAGGCACTGCCGCCCGACGTGCCGGTGCTGTTCGTGCCGGACTTTTTCCTGGGAAGCCATGTGCGCCGCGTGACGGGGCGCCCCATCGAGGTGTGGATGGGGGAGTGTCACGTGCACGCGGCGCTCGGCCCGGCGGACGTGGAGGCCAAGCGGCGGGAGTATCCCGATGCCGAGTTCCTGGTGCATCCCGAGTGCGGCTGCGTGACGGGCACAATGTATTACGCGGCGGCGGACGGCGACGTCGCCGCCGGCCGCACCCACATCGTCTCGACTGAAGAGATGACCCGACGGGCGCGGACCTCGCCGGCGCGCCGCTTCGTGGTCGCGACCGAGACGGGCGTGCTGTACCGGCTGCGGCGCGAGAACCCCGACAAGGAGTTCTACCCGCTGGCGGAGTCGGCCGAGTGCCGCTTCATGAAGCAGATCACGCTCGAGAAGCTGCGCGACTCGCTGCGCGACCTGAAGCACGAGGTGACCGTTCCTCGCGACGTCGCCGGGCGCGCGCGGCGGGCGATCGACCGGATGCTCGCGATTGGCTGAGTCGCCCCACAGCGACGCGGTCCGCCGGGCCCTGGAGGAAGACCGCGCCGCGGACGACGTCACCACTCGCCTGCTCGGCGCGGCGGCGCGTCGCCCCGCGTGCGCCCAGTTCGTGGCCGAGGGCCGCTTTGTCGTCGCGGGCCTCCCGATCGTCGCCCTCGTGTTCGCGGAGCTCGACCCCGAGGCCCGCGTCGCAGCGCTGTGCGCCGACGGCGCATGGGTGACGGCGGGCGCCGTGCTCGCGCGCGCCGGGGCGAGCGCGACGACGTTACTCGCGGGCGAGCGGGTCGCCCTCAACTTCCTGCAACGCCTGTCGGGCATCGCGACCGTCACCCGTCGCGTGGTCGAAGCCGTCGAGGGAACACGCTCGCGGATCACCCACACGCGCAAGACCACGCCCGGTCTGCGCGCGCTCGAGACCTACGCGGTGACGGTAGGGGGCGGGGTGGAGAATCGCCGCTCGCTCGCCGGGGCCGTGCTGTGGAAGGACAACCATTGGGCCCTGCTCGGGTCGGGAGATCTTGCCCGGGCGCTTCGGGCGGCCCCATCCGGACTGCCGGTGGTCGTCGAGGTCGAGGACGACGCGCAGCTCGAGCGGGCCCTCGCCGCCGGCGTGCGCCACATCCTGGTCGATAATCAGCCGCCCGAGCGTGTAGCCGCGTGGGTGCGGCGTGCCGGGCCGGAGGTGACGGTCCAGGCGTCGGGGGGCATCACACCCGAGACCGCGCGTGCCTACGCGGAGGCCGGAGCCCACTTGATCTCGATGGGCGCCCTCACCCACTCCGCCCCCGCCGCGCCGATCCGCGTGGATATGCTCCCTGGGGTCGACTGACCCCGGGCGCAAGCCCGGGGTCCACCGATCTCCCCGTCACCCGGCCCTCTCGGGCCGGGCTACCGGGCGCAAGCCCGGGGATCAAGCAGACTGGCCCTTTTTCCGGTTCGCACTCTCCTCGTGCTGCGGCTGCTGCGTGGCGATGTACGTGACTGCGTCCCAAGCGTTATGAATCCCGATGAACAGAAGGAACAACGCCGTCCCGCCGATGACCAACAGCGTGCGCGGCGGATCGCGCTGCAGCACGAACGCCGCCACCAGCAGCGTCACGTAAGCGACGAGTGGAAAGGTGCAATGCCACAGCCAGTCTTCCAGCACCGGTACGTAGCGCAACGGCCTGAGCGCCCGTCGGATGACGACCGCCATGTACACGATCCCCGCCACGCCGACGGCGTCGAGGGCCAGTCCCGCGTTCGAGACCGCGCGCCAGGGCACGCTCAGGATCGCCGAGATGAGCAGCGCGGCGCAGAAGTGGACGACCGTCGGCGTGCCGAACGCACCCACCTCCGGGCCGATGGAGCGGGCCTCGGCACCGAGCACGACCACCACGAACTGTAGGCCCGTCAACGCCGCGGCCGACGAGCCGACGATGACGTAAAAGTTCTCCCACGCGGCGAACGGTGACACGGCGGCTGGTTCCACGATGGATCTCCCTTTCTCGGGTGAGCAGCTCGACCCGCGCATCTCGGTGCGCGCCCGCAACAGCGATCGTCGTCCTCGAGCGGTGGCGCGGCGCGGGCGCGTCGGGTGTGCGGACGACAACTGTCGTAACCGACGCGCAGCGGCGCGGTGCCGCAACGCCAATCGTATCTCTCGGTCCTTCAACGTGCTTCGTCCTGCAACGTCGCTGGCACTGCCCTTGCCGCCCTGCTCGGTCGCGCAGTGTGTGACACGAACCGTACACTGGCGGGGATCGTCAACAAGCGAGGGCAGAACGCCCATGATGCGAGAACACGGAAACCTGATCGTCTGGCCGAGCCTCATTGCGGCCGGACTGCTGGCCGCGGCGTGTACCGACCAGCCGAACGTCAACATGGCACCCAAGCGGCCGAACTTCTGGGCGTCGCCACCACCGGCACAGTGCGTCACCGGGAAGTGGACGGGCGGTGGGCGTATCGACCCCACAGGCGACCGGGCGGCGTCAAACTACGATAACGTAGATGAACCAGCCGGAGGCCAACCCGCGGCTCCGGACCCGGCTCCGTACATGACGGGCAAAGTCACGTTCGGGTTCAATGTCTTTCTTGGGCAGGATGCCAACGGCAACTGCATCGTGAAGAAGGGCGAGATCGAGGTCAACGGTCACGCCTTGAAGATCGCCTGGCACGTGTCGATCCACGACGGCGTGGATGCGTACGACGGGCGGCCCGTGTTTGCCAACGAGTTCTCCGATGGGCATCCGGGCGGCGTATGTGTCGTCGTGGGCGTACCGGACAACTTCATGACGGCGCGCGAAAAAGGGCCGGGCGCGACGGAACCCTCTGAACTGACGCAATTCGAGGTGTGCGACAACGATCGTGGCGGTCGGCAGAACACCCGCAGCGATGCCATGCGCTGGCGGAGCGAGCATCACGGGGACACCGGCCTCACGTACTTGAAGGGCGGCAACGTCGTGGAGCACGGGTCGTGAGCGGACGGCACCATCCAAGCTCATTAGCCATGGGAATCCAAGGAAGGAGTGAACAGAATGAACGGCAAGAGCATGCATTGGGTGAACCGCCTCGCGGCCCTCGGGCTCGTCGTCGGGCTCGTGGCTGGGCTCGCGGCGGTGGGCAGCGCCCAGTCGGTGGGTGGCCAGGCGTACAGCACGTACGTCAACACGCCGCTCGGTTCAAGTGGTCAGTCGCCACTGGCGGTGCTGCCGGCTGTTTCGGGCACCGACGGCGCCGAGGCGGACGCCGAAGGAAGTGCGCTGAACGTGGCGGGCGCCCTGTCGTCCGATTTCCTCAACAGTATCACGTCGGGTGAAATCGGGGCCGCAGAGGCGGGCGCGCAGAGCACGTCGAGCGCGGCGAGCGTGAACATCCTGAACGGACTGATCACGGCGGATGAAGTGGTCGCCAACGTCATGAGCAGCGCCGGCCAAAGCGGTGCGGTCAGCGACGCCGCCGGGTCGACGTTCACGAACCTGACGGTGGCCGGCCGGTCGCTCTCCGGCGATCGGGCGGTGGCTCCGAATACGAACGTCAGCTTGCCCGGAGTCGGCTATGTGGTGCTGAACGAGCAGATCCCCACCGGTGACGGTGTGACGAGCAGCGGCCTGACCGTGAACATGATCCACGTGTACCTGCAGAGCATCACGGGTGGGACCGTGGATCCGCTCACCGGCCAGGTGATCGGCGGTATCCCGACGACCACCGGCGAGATCATCGTCGGCTCCGCCACCAGCTCGGTCGGTCCCTGAAGCGAGGGGCCGTCTTTCGATCGTAGTGGGAGCCGTCCGGCTTGCCGGACGGCTCTTTGCATTCCCGGCTGAGACTCGCGCTACCTTTAGGATCACCGCCCATGCCCACGACCTTTACCCGCTTTACGAGCCCCCTCGGCGAGCTCGTACTGACCGCGTCGGACACCGCACTAAAAGGAGTGTTCTTTCCGCTGCCCCGCAACCGCTTGACACCCGAGGCGCAGCCGGAGTGGGTGGAGGACGACGGCGATGGGCCCGCGGGCGCGTTGCTCGCTCGCGTCCGCCGGCAATTGACCGAGTACTTCGACGGGACGCGCACGAGCTTCGACCTGCCCCTCGACGCCGCCGGATCGGCGTTCGAGCGAGGTGTCTGGAATCTGCTGCGCACCGTCCCGTACGGGGCCACCACCAGCTACGGCGAGCTGGCGCGCCGTCTCGGCGATCCGCGCGCGACGCGCGCGGTGGGCGCCGCCAACGGGAAGAACCCCATCCCCATCATTGTCCCGTGCCACCGCGTAGTCGGGGCGCGCGGCGAGCTCACCGGTTTCGGCGGCGGCCTGGATCGCAAGCGCTGGCTGCTCGAGCACGAGGGCGCGCTGCTGCGACTGGGAACGACGTAGCCCGAACCAACCGACCCCGGCCGCAAGCCCGGGGATGCCTCTGGCCAGGAGCCCTGCATGCCCGTCAAACGCAAGCCGCGGCGCACCGATCCGCATCGCGCCCTCCGCGACCACGTGCTCGAGCTGCTGCGGAGCGGTCACGCCCATGTCACCCTGCGGGACGCGATCGGCGATTGGCCGACCGCGCTCCGGGGCACCCGGCCCGCCGGACAGCCCTTCACGCCGTGGCGTTTGCTCGAGCACGTGCGCATCTCGCAGTGGGATATCGTCGAATTCACGAAGAGTGCGGAGCACGTCTCCCCGGAGTGGCCGGCGGGCTACTGGCCCGAGCAGGACGCCCCGCCAGAGGCGGCCGCCTGGGACACGAGCGTGGCTCAGGTGGAGCGGGACCTGCGCACCATGGAGCGCCTCGTGGCCGACCCCAAGACCGACCTGTTCGCCCGCATCCCACACGGCACCGGCCAAACCGTGCTGCGCGAAGCGTTGGTGCTCGCGGACCACAACGCGTACCATCTGGGCCAGCTCGTGCTGCTGCGACGACTGCTCGGCGCCTGGAAGAAAGACTAGGGCTCGCTCACCCGGCCGTCGCGCCCTGCACCTCGAGGCCCATTTCCTCGAGGAACGTGCTTCCCCCCGCCTCCATGCCGGACCGGCGCTCGACCCGCGTCAGGACCAGCCGCTCCCGCGCCCGGGTCATGCCCACATACAGGAGGCGCCGTGCCTCCTCGATCTCGGCCTGCCGCTTCTCGGTCGACTCGCGGTAGCCCGGGATCTGGTAGTCCTCGACCCCCACGATGTACACCCGCGAGAACTCCAGGCCCTTGGTCGAGTGCAGGGTGAGGAGGTTGACGCGATCGGGCGCGACCTCGACGCCCTCCGAGGTGGAGAGCGCGACACGCTCGAGCAGCCGGTCGATGCTGTCGGAGAGGGTGGCCGAGCCGTCGCCCTCGATCAGTGCCCGCAAGCGAGCGACCGCGGCGGGATAGCGCTGCGCCGCGTCGGGCTCGGCGCGGAGGCGCGTCATGAGCGCGCGCCCCCCGAGCCGCTCGATGACCTCGTTTACCGACGGGGCCGCGGTCCCGGTGCGCTCCCGCTCCATCTCGTAGAACTCCAGCGCATCGCTGTATCGCCCCAACGTGTGGAACTTCGCCAGCTTGAGCAGCAGGTCCCGCTCCGCGCTCGCCGCTCCCGGCTCCAATACCAGGGCCAGTCCAAGATAGTCGAGCAGGTTGCCCAGCACGGCCTTGCGCGCGCGAATCGCGCGTCGCCGCTCGAGCTCCCGATAGACCCGGGCGAGCGTGATCGCGTCGTCCAACGCGTGATGCGCCCGGCCGGCGTCGATCCCGAACCGCAGGGCGAGGTCCTCCAGCTTGGCGCTGTCGCGGGAGAGGGAGCGGGCGAGCGGCAGGGTATCGTAGAACACGAGGCTGTCCATCCCGGCCAGTCCGGCCGCGAGCCGGCGCAGCACGGGAATGTCGAAATGCTGGCCGTTGTGGGCGATCAGCACGTCGTCGCCGACAAAGGCGCGAAACTCGGGCCAGACCTGGGCGAACGAACGTGCGTCCCGGACATCGCTGTCCCTGTAACCGTGGATCGCGCTGGCCCGCGGCGAGATCGGTTGGTACGGCTGGACCAGCGTGTGAAAGCGGTCGACGATCTCGCCTCGCACGACCCGCGCGGCGCCGACCTCGACGACGCCGCAGGTAGCGACCTCGCCATCGGTCGTCTCGAGGTCGAACGTGACGTACCGTGGGAGGTTGTCGAGGTTGTCGAGGGAATGGAGGTTCTGAAGGGCCTTGAAGAGCGTGAGAGCGAGGCCGTGTTTGCCACCGTCGTGTGCCCCGATCACAACCTCCCCAACCTCCTCAACCTCCCTAACCTCCCGCCGCGAAGCGGCGGGGGACGGCACGTTCCGCACACCCGCCGCGATGAGCATTCCCCGCAAGGCGATCTCCAACCCCCCCCGTGGCTCGATCACGATCTCCTGCTCCGCCGCGATCGCCGCGGCGAGCCGCGCGGCGAGTGCCACGGCTTCTGGGATGTCGGCCGGGTCGGTGAGCTCGTCGTGCCGCTCCTCGAGCGCGTTGCGATACGGTCCCACGCTCTGCGACAGGATCTCATCGACCAGTGGCGGCAGGGCGCGGTGCGACCGGGGCAGGGCGCGCAGGTTCTCCACCTGATAGACGAGGCGCCACAGCTTTTTGGTATCCGGATCCTGCTGGGGCCGGCGGCGGGCGACGGTGCGGACCGCCGCGAGAAAGTCGCCGCCGTTCCCCTTCTCCGCGTTAGCGGAGAGGGGGACAGGGGGTGAGGACGAGAGCGGGAAGGGGGGTGAGGCCAGCACTTCCTGGAGAAAGTGCGGCGAGAGCACGCAGCGCGCGAACGCCTCGATCGCCACCTGATCGGCCGGATCGCGCACGATCCGCAGCGCCGCGATGACGTACTTGATCACGTCGTCCTCGACCAGCGAGCGGCCCCGCGCCAGCCGGCAGGGAATCCCCGCTCGCAGCAGCCGTCCCTCGAGGTACTCGCCGAGCTTGTGCCGGCGGTAGAGGACCGCGTACGCGCCCCATCCCAGACCGGACGCCGCGCGGTCGCTCCGGAGGTCTTCGAGCAGCCAGGCGGCTTCTTCCGCTTCGTCGCGGAACGCGAAGGCGCCCACCTCGTATGGCGATTCCTGTTCGGCGCTGAGCTGCTTCTCGAATAGCTGGGGATTCTGTGCGAGTACTCGCCGCGCCGTCTCGAAGATCTGGCGTGAGCAGCGACGGTTCTTGTCCAGGATGATGGGCCGCTCGATCCCGTAATCGCGACCGAACCGCACCAACACGTAGGGATCCGCTCCCGCCCAGGCGAAGATCGACTGCTCGTCGTCGCCGACCGCAAAGATGTTGTCGTGGGGCGCCGCGAGGCGCTTCAGGAGGTCGTACTGGACCGGGTTCACGTCCTGGAACTCGTCCACCAGCAGATGATCCCAGCGGGCGGCGATCGAGTCGGCGATGTCGCTCCGCGTGCGCAGCAGCTGCTCGGCTTTTGCGACGAGGTCGTCGAAGTCCAGCATGTTGCGGTGCGCCAGCCACACGGCGTACTCGCGGTACAGGCGCGCGTCGTCGTGCGTCAGCTCAAAGTCCTGCTTCTGGACGCGGTGCCGGCTGAACCGGTTCAGGAGTGATCCGCGCTGCTCGAGCGGCACGTGCAGCCGGCCCAGAATCACCTTCTGATACTGCTCGTCGGCGACGCCGAACCCCTTGCGCAGGCCCGCGGCCTCGGCGTGCTCGCGCAGGAGCGAGAGGCACAGCGCGTGGATCGTGCCCCGCGTGATGGCCTCCGCCCGGTCCCGCAGCGTGTGCTTCACCCGAACGGCGATCTCCTCGGCCGCCCGATTCGTGAACGTGACCGCGCAGATGCGTTCGGGCGCGACGCGCAGCGTGTCGACGAGATGGTTGATACGGGCGATGAGGCAGAACGTCTTTCCCGCGCCCGGTCCCGCGACCACGAGGACGGGGCCGGGCGGTGCTGTAATGGCGAGCCGCTGCTGCGGGAGGGTGTCGAGGGCCATGTAGGGAATCTACGAAACCGCGCGGCTCGCTTGGCTCGGCGGACACGCCCGTACTATCGCGTGCACCCGTCCGGCTGCATGTTCCGGGATGCCCCGGAACTCCTCCTTCACCCGGGCCGTCGTAACCATCCTGCTGACGGGCGTGCTCTTCACGTGCCGCGACACGCTCCCGCCACAACCCACGCTGCAGCCGAGCGCGGCGCCGGCGCCACCGGTCACGCTGGTCGGAGCGGGGACGGTGGCGTCGTGCAGCGCGACGGGGGG
>Ga0209267_1002535_pt1 | contig 11713 bp, 7 predicted proteins | sample GraSoiAngelo_137_FD_185894 | JGI IMG/M metagenome (GOLD analysis project Ga0209267, IMG submission 185894) | Grasslands soil microbial communities from the Angelo Coastal Reserve, California, USA - 14_0929_09_30cm (SPAdes) (version 2) | ecosystem: Environmental > Terrestrial > Soil > Grasslands ... | reverse complement strand
TGAGCGAGGCGAGGCGGCGCCGGACTAGTTCATCCACGCGAAACTGTTCGGGGCCTCCAATTTCGACGATGCCGTTTACCGGCGGGCCTACTGCAATTCTTCCCACGGCACTCGCGACATCGTCGGCCGCCATCGGCTGGAAAAGCACAGGAGGCAAATGCACCTTGTCGCCAACCATGGAAATATCGGCAAGGCCCTTGAGGAACTCGAAGAACTGCGTCGCATGCACGATGGAGTAGGGGATTGAAGATTCTTGGATCAACTTCTCCTGAGCAATCTTGGCCCGGAAGTAACCACTTTCGGCCAGCAACTGCGTGCCCACAACCGATAGCGCAACGTGATGTCCGACCCCTGCGGCCGCTTCATAGGTGAGGAGGTTGTGGGTTGATGTCTCAAAGAACTTCAGCACTGCTGCGTCCTCCCAGGAAGGAGAGTTTGATACGTCAACGACTACCGAGGCACCCTTCAGCACTTCAGCCAGTCCTTCGCCCGTGAGGGTGTTGACGCCTGTGTTGGGCGCTGCCGCTACAGCTTCGTGTCCGTGCTGACGCAGCTTGTTGACAAGCTTTGATCCGATGAGTCCCGTACCGCCGATCACTGCGATTTTCATAATTGTCTCCTTTCATTGTTGACCGAGGCGTTTCGAAGCCATCGATCTCTGCACTCGCTAAGACAGAACTGCCTACCAGTTTATGGCTTGAAGTGGTGCACCAATCCCCACAAGATTCGAGTAGAGTGCCGTCCAAAGCTAGGCTTTTTGCACCCACAGGGGCGCAAACGAAACACGGTAATGCCAAAACAGAATCACCCAGCATATCGTTGCCAGAACCGCCGGCTGTGCCCCGCTATGCTGCATTGTCAAGTGGTAGACAATTATGTTGGCGACCACTGGGCCGCTCAACGCAATCGCCAGGGGAACGTACCTCCCAATCAGAAACAGCGCTCCGCTGATGACCTGCACCGCACCCACAAACCACACATAGTGTGAAACGACCAGCGCGCCTAGAAACTGTCCCCACGCTCCTTCCAGCGGAGGCATCGGCAGAAACTTCAGAAACGGATTAAGCCCAAAGACAAGAAACATCAAACCCAGCAGGATTCTTGCGATAATGGCCACGATTTTCATAGGTCCATTCTTCTCTGTTCCTGATCTTCCCTGATTAGGTGAGATTGTACTGAAATTAGTTCTGAACTGGTAACCCAGTTCGTGGATTGCCAGCAAACGTTACGTTGGGATTACTTCCTGCTTGCCCGTAGCTCGTCCGGAATATGGCAAGGCTCCTGTGTCGAAAAGGGTGCGGCCGGCCCGGAAGCCTTGACTCTGGCGATTAGGCGAGAGTAACCATGGTTCTGGCATTGATCAGCGCCTGTAGCTGCTTGGAGGAGGAAGGATGATCGGCATTCGACGATTACTCACAACCGCGATCTGTGCAGCATCAATGCTGTTGATGAGCCAGTCCAGCTCTCAAACATTGCAGCAGAACATCTCGCAGGAAACGGAGTATTTCCGCCCTGCTTTTCATTTCAGTCCAGAGAAAAACTGGACGAATGATCCCAATGGGCTGGTCTTCTTCGGTTCTGAATACCACCTGTTCTACCAATACAACCCTTTTGGTGATGTCTGGGGACACATGTCTTGGGGCCACGCAGTGAGCCGCGATCTTCTGTCGTGGGGGGAACTGCCGGTGGCGCTCTCGGAAGAAGACAGAATCATGATTTTCAGCGGATCGGCCGTCGTCGATTGGAAGAATACAAGCGGATTCGGCAAGCATGGCATCCCGCCTCTCGTTGCTATTTACACCGGAGATCGTCCCGGTCTGCAAAACCAGAATATTGCCTATAGCACGGATTCGGGTCGCACGTGGACGAAGTATTCTGAGAATCCAGTTCTCGACATTCATGAGGCGGAATTTCGCGATCCCATGGTTTTCTGGTATGCGCCGAGGTCACATTGGGTCATGGTCGTATCCATGGCTAAACAGCATCGCATTCGTTTTTATTCGTCGGCCAATCTGAAGACGTGGAACTTGTCGGGTGAATTCGGACCTGCGGGCGCGACGGATGTTCGTAATTGGGAGTGCCCCAACCTCTTCCCGCTTAGAGATCCCAAGGGCCGGCAAAAATGGGTCCTTGTAGTGGGCGTTGGCGATGGCGGCCCCGCGAAGGGTTCCGCGACGCAATACTTCGTTGGCGACTTCAATGGCGACAAATTTGTTAATGACACTCCCGCGAACAGGACACTGTGGGTAGACTTCGGCGCTGATTTCTACGCGGCCCAAACCTGGTCCGATATTCCGAGAGAGGATGGCCGGCGAATCATGCTCGCATGGATGAACAACTGGGACTATGCAGATAAAATCCCCACCCATCCATGGCGAGGACAAATGACATTCCCTCGCAAACTTGCATTGGCAGAAACGGAAGACGGCCTGCGATTGACGCAGAGTCCCGTGCGCGAGATTGAGTCTCTTCGCCAGGACCATGTCGCGCTACGAAATGCCGGATGGTCAGACTTGCAAGCGCTTCTTTCCCGACGGAAGTGGCCGGACACGTTGGAACTTGTAGCCAAACTACAACTTCAAGGAACTCGGGACGTGGCATTCGAGCTTCGGAAGGGATCTGCACACGAAACCCGTGTTGGCTACGATGCGAAACGAAATACCTACTATATCGATCGGACACGAGCAAATAATGCACTCTCCGGATCAGAATTCGCGAGCAGGCATGAAGCCCCTGCCCTTTCTCTCAGCCGTGATGGTTTTGTTCAGATGCACATTCTTCTTGACCGATCATCTGTTGAGTTATTCGGCAATGATGGGCTCGTGGCTATTACGGACCTGATCTTCCCCGACAGATCTGACGACGGAACTGGAGCGTATGTCGATGGTAATCCGCCGAAGATAATCTCACTCGATATATGGACGCTCCAACGCAAGCGCTTGGTCAGCATCGAGGACTCCTGGGGCATTATCAAAGCAGAGGGGACGCGATAGGGATCGATTGCTTCTGTTCGCTGTAGGCGTGCTTCTGTAACTGGGACTGGTGCCACCGTGGGAGGTCTTCGCCAATCGATTCTCCCCATCGGAAAGCAGCACAGATTATTGCACGCGGAGGCGGAATATCGTTTCGTGGGCGGTTGGTCGGCAATTGAGAAGTTGACTTCTGGTTTGCCCGTAACCCGCCCAGAACCAGAAATCTGGAAAATCGAGCCGGTTTTCCGCTATGTCCGCACCAGCACTGCCTCCGCCTCATCGCTCGGGACTGCTGCTAGTTTCACTCCAAACCAGATTGAATAGAGCGCAGGCAGGAAAAGAAGGGTCAGCACTGTACCGACGGCAGTCCCCCCAATCAGCGTGTACGCCATCGACCCCCAGAAAACCGAGAAGGTCAGAGGGATAAAAGCCAATACGGCTGCAAGAGCGGTGAGAACCACGGGACGTGATCGCTGAACGGTCGCCTCGACGACAGCGTGGTAACTATCAAGTCCTTCCTCCTGATTTGTCTTGATTTGACCGATGAGGATCAGCGTATTTCGCATCAGGATGCCGGCTAACGCGATCAGTCCGAGGATCGCATTGAACCCAAATGGTTGGTGAAAGAGAAGCAATGTTGGCACGACACCAGCGAGACCTAAAGGCGCCGTGAGAACCACCATAAACATCGCAGAGAATGACCGCACCTGGAAGATGATCACCGTGAGCATCAGCACGATCATCGCGGGAAACACGACTGAAAGTGCCCTGTTCGCTTTTCCAGACTCTTCTATATTGCCGCCCGTTTCGATCCTGTAGCCCTCGGGCAGGCTGGCGATAATCGGCTGAATCGCCTTTTCAATTTCTGCAGAGACCTGCGGGGGTTGGAGTGACTCGTTTATGTCAGTCTCTACCGTAATGGTCGGCACGCGATCTCGGCGTTTGAGGATTGGTTCTTCAGGACGAATTTCGACGTGACCGACTTGGCTCAGGGGAATAGCCTTCCCCCAGTGATTCATCAGAGTCATGTCGTTCAGCTTGCTGGGATCGAGGCGGTCCGTTCCCGCACTTCGAGCGATTACATCCGCCGTTCGAATATCTTCACGGACCTGCGTCACTGGCGCGCCGGTCAGAAGAAATTGGATCTGTTCGGCAGCTTCGTGGGAGGAAAGGCCAATCAGTTGTAGCCGAGCTTGGTCGAGGACGAAATGCACAGTTGGCGCGCGTTCTCCCCAGTCCTGGTTCACCTGTCGAGTATGGGGATTTGCCAGTATTGCAGTCTGTACCTGTGCCGCAATAGCGCGGTCCTTTTCCAAGTCGGGGCCAGTGACGCGAAACGCTACCGGCCAGGGTGAATATGGTCCAAAGACAAGCTGCGAGGCGCGCACACGCGCTTCAGGCGCAAGGCCCTGCTGAACTCGCTCACGTAGCCTGAGCTTCAGACGGTCCCGAGCCTCTTCATTGGCCGTCAGAACAATAATCTTGGCAAAATTGGGGTTCGGGAGCTCTGGATTGTAGGAAAAGAAGAAGCGGGGAGCGCCCGCCCCAATGTAAGCAGTAACAATCTTTGCTTCGGGCTGCAGCCGCAGCCACTCCTCGACTTTTTTCGAACTCGTGTTGGTAGCTTCTATGTTGGTGCCTTGTGGCAGCGTCACCTCTACCAGGAGTTCAGGTCTATCGGATTGAGGAAAGAACTGCTTTTTGACAAGTCCCATGCCCGCAAGGGCGACAAGAAAGAGGCCCAGAACAATGCAAGCAACCAAAACCTTCCGGCGTACCGCCCAGGTGATTAGCCGGCGGAGCTTCTCGTAGCCGGGTGTCGCATAAATGGCTTGATGGCCGCCAGCCAGGGCTTCAATCTTTGGCAACATCTGCACACCAAGATAAGGAGTAAAGGTTACGGCAACGACCCACGAGGTGAGCAACGCAAAACCCACTACCCAGAAGATGTTTCCTGCATACTCACCAGCAGTCGATCGAGCGAACCCCACCGGCATGAGACCAATCACAGTGACAAGCGTGCCCGCAAGCATGGGAGCAGCGGTATGACTCCACGCGTACCCGGCGGCCCGGATGCGGCCCCATCCTTCCTCCATTTTGACCACCATGATCTCGATGGAGATGATTGCGTCATCAACTAGCAGACCAAGGCCAAGGATTAGAGCGCCGAGCGTGATGCGGTCAAAAACTCTTCCGGTCAGAAGCATGATGACGAAGACGGCCGCCAACGTCAGCGGAACGGCCGCCGCCACAACGATTCCTACGCGCCAACCGAGACTGAGGATGCTAACGAGCATCACGACGCCTAGAGCAACAAAGAACTTCAGCATGAACTCATCCACTGCTTCGCCGATGTTTACTGCCTGGTCCGTCACTTTGCTGAAGGTGATGCCAGCAGGCAAGTCGGTGGAAATCTTCTTCTGTTCGGCAACAAGGGCTTTGCCCAGGTCCAGACCGTTCCAGCCCTCCTTCATCACGATGCTGAGGAGGAGTGCCGGCTGGCCATTATGACGGATAAGGAAAGTTGCGGGATCTTCGTACCCGCGCTTCACATCGGCAATATCAGAGAGCTTAAGGGTGCGTCCGGCTGACACGACCGTCGTATCCCGAATCTTCTGAAGATCATCGAGCGCGCCATCCAGGCGAATGTAAACCAGTTGGGCTTTCGTATCGATAGATCCAGACGGAGTTACGGCATTCTCACGAACCAGCGCATCAAAGACATCCCGTGCGCTCACTCCCAGCGTAGCCAGCCGTTCGTATGAGAACTCAACAAAAATACGTTCTGGCCGCTCTCCAACGATGTCAACCTTCTTCACGCCAGGCACATGAAGCATCCGCTGTCGAAGAGTCTCTGCTTCACGCGCAACCTGGCGAGGAGGAAGATCTGGAGCCTCGACCGAGTAGAGTGCAAACGTCACATCGGAGTACTCATCATTGATGAAGGGACCGAATACGCCCTGAGGCAACGCGTGTGCTTCATCGCCTAGCTTTTTGCGAGCCTGGTAAAACTCTTCCGGGACGTCTTCTGGTCGAGTGGTGTCCTTAAGACTCACCATCAACAGCGCGAGTCCGGGCCGAGTGAAGGTCTCTACGCGATCGTAGTCGCGCAATTCCTGCATGCGCTTCTCTAGCGGCTCGGCAACGAGGTCCTGCATCTCCTGTGCCGTCGCTCCGGGCCACACCGCTGCGACGGTAAACACCTTGATCGTGAAGGTAGGGTCTTCTGCGCGTCCCAGTTTCAGGAAGGCAAAGATGCCAGCAGCAACGATCGCAATGAGCAAGAACAGAGTGATCGCCTTTTCGCGCACTGCGAGGGCTGACAGATTGAGAAACTGTTTCGACGCTGAGTCGGGAACCGGGGGTCCAGAGATGCCATGTTCCTGGAGCAACTTCTCGTCTCTTTCTGACACATGATGCTGGCTCATTGAATTTCTGCCTTGTTCTCTACGCGCACGCGTTCGCCGTCGCGAAGAAGATGAACTCCAAGCGCTACGACCTGTTGTCCTGGGTGCAGGTTTCCGCTGATGGTTGCTAGGTCTTCACCCAGTTGGCGTACTTGTACAGGTTGAAATGAAACTGTGGATGTGGAAGGGTTCAGTAACCAGATACCAGGTCCCTTCCCTTGATCGAGAACGGATGCGACGGGTACTTGCAACATGTCAGTCCCTGCGTCGCCAGAGAGATGGACTGTAACAGTTGCTCCTAGCGGAGCATTCGCGGCAGCGCCTGCAAGCACATAGCGTGCTTCAAAGGTGCGGGTCTGCAGGTCAGCAGCACCGGAAAGCTGTCGCAATCGAACTGGAATCCTCGTCATGCTGCCATAGAGCGTTGCGTATGCGGTCGATCCAAGCGCTGGTCTCAACGTCTCTGGGAGGTTCACCGCGGCCTCTCGCGGACCGGAATGGGCGAGCTTCACAACCGTCTGCCCGGCCATTACCACCTGTCCTGGTTCGGCCAATGTCTCGATCACGATGCCGTCCGCGTCCGCAACAAGTTGTGAGTAGCCGCCCTCGTCTCTGGCAACCTGCTCCTGCGCCGTGGCAGCAGCGAGCTCGGCTTGTGCCGCATCCGATGCGGCCTTGATCTGATCGTAGATTGAAGCGGAAACCGCGCCGCTCTTGACCAAACCGCGATATCGCGCCTCATCGGCGGCAGCTTGAACGGCCTTTGCCTTTGCCGCAGAGACGGTTTCTGTTCGCGCGGTAATGGCATGGACGTAGTCGGTTCGATCAATCGTCATGAGCGGTTGCCCAGCGCGGACAGACTGCCCCGTATCTACCAAGCGCTTCGTGATTTTTCCGGGAACTCGGAAACCGAGATTGCTCTGAACACGCGCTGAAACCACGCCGGTGAATGCGGGATCGTCTCCGGACGACGAACCTATTTCCACTATCCGAACCAGCTCCGGCTGTGTTCTTGGGTCTAACTCCTGCTTGTGGCCGCAACCAGTGAAGGTGACTGCGAAGCCGGTAACGACCAGCACCAGGGCGGAATAACTGAGATTCATCCGTTTCATATATGGGCTCTTCCTTTATTTATTGGGTTTCGCTTATGGGAGCCATCCGCCCCCGAGGGCGCGATAGGAGCCGACCGCTGCACGGGCCGCACTCTCTCGAGCTACAGCTAAGTCGTCCTTGGCCGCAAGCAATTGACGATCCGCGTCGAGGACGTCAGTGAGTGCGATGACACCGGCAGCGTAGGACTCTTCCGATAGGTCGCGCACACGCTGCAGTTCAGCGATTTCATGGAGGATTTCATTTCGGCGGTTCTCCGACTGGACGAGTAGACTGAAGGCGTCCTCGACATCTTCGGACGCGTGAAGGGCTGCGCTTTGATAGTGGAGCAAGGCTTCGGCGCTGGCGCCTCGCGCTTGCTTCACTTCCGCGGCGACAGCGCCAAAATCGAAGAGTCTCCAGCGCAAACCTACTAGACTGATTGGTTGAAATCCTTGCTGCTCGAATAAATGGGCGGGCGCGATCGCTTGAGATCCGACGATCCCTGCAACTGAGAGCTTTGGATAATATTCGGAGAGAGCCTGGCCAATGCGAGCATTCGAGGCAGCAACCATTCGCTCGGCAGCGATGATGTCGGGCCTCCTGCGTAAAAGGTCCGTCGGTGTTTCATAGCCAGAAATTTGCGGCACATCGGGAATGTCTGCGACCGAGCTCAACTCCGCTGCGTACGTTCCCGGCTGGGCCCCCATGAGCACATCTAACCGATTCAGCTGTCCTTCGAGGAAGACTGTGAGCAGTGGGATTGTCGCCTTCGCTTGCGACAGCAAGGCTTGGGCCTGAGCGAGTTCGCGGTCAGAAGCGACGCCCGCATCCTTGCGCTGCTGCACCAGTTCGACGAGATGCTCGTCAGTGGCGATCTGGTCTTTGGCGGAGATTAAGCGCGCCTGCGCGCCGCGTATCTGCATATAGGCATCAGCGGCTTCCGCGGCAACTGTGATGCGAGTTCCCGTCTGGGAAGCTTCGGCCGCCTGCGCCTCGGCGGTGGCAGCCTGAGCTCCTTTTTTCAAACCGCCGAATAGATCCGTTTCCCAGCTCGCGATGAATCCGAGATCGTAGTAGTTCTGAGTGCGGCTATAGCCGGGCAGGTGCGAGGCGAGACGCCCCGTCATACTTTCAGTCGACTGGTACAGTGTGGTCGTCGAAGCGTAAAGGTTTCCTGATGGTGTGCGCCGAGCTCCTGCTCCTTGGGCAGCGGCACGCGCCTGCTGTACTCGCGTCATAGCAGCGGCCAGGTCGAGATTCTGGTCCAGCGCCCGCTTCACGATCTGTGTCAGCTCAGGATCACGGAAGCCCGCCCACCACTGGTCGAGGGGCGGTGCCGGAAGAGAGGTGGTACGAGCTTCGATGTCGGGCGCGTTGTGAAACGGCTCCAGCTTCACTGTCGGACGACGATATTTTGGTCCCACGGCACATCCGGTCATGCTCGCGCTTAGTGCGAGGGCAAGGCCCATTCGGAGAGTAAACTTCCTCGCGGTGGGTGATCCTTTGTAAGAGAACATGTAAGACATCCTTTGTGGCTTGTTTTCGGGAGGCCAGGAAGCTGTCTATCTCACTCCGACCGGAACCAATTTTCTTGAGGCCTTCCAGAGTTGCCTGTTAATGAAATTGGGTGCAAGGCGCCGCATCAACGCCAGCTGCTTGGCCTGACCCGGCCGGATCTCGAGTGCGCCCGCCTTTAGCGATGCAAACGACTGCTTCACCAACTCGTCCGTGGTGATTACAGTAACGCCGTTTCCTTCAGTAATGTCGGCTGCCAAATCGGTCTTCACAGTTGGTGGCATGAGCTCGATGACCTCCACCCCTGTTTCCTCCGACTGGAACCGGAGCGACTGGGTGTAGGCGTGAACTGCCGCTTTAGTAGCACTGTAGATCGGCGCAGACGGCAAAGGCACGAAGGCGAGAGCAGAGGATACGTTGATTACGGTGCCCTTGTTGGCCGTGAGAATGTCGATGAATGCAGAATTCATGCGGATTACGCCGGCAACATTGATATTCACCTCAGCCATCAACCCGTCGAGGTCCGCCGCCGGGACCTTGAGGTCCTTATGGAGCATGATGCCCGCGTTGTTCATCAGCACGTCGAGCTTGGGAAAACCTGCTTTCATCCGCTTCGCGAGGGCCGCGATTTGCGCTGTATCGGCGACGTCGCTCTGGATGGTGTGGAGTTTCGGATATTTCGCCTTCACCTCATCCAGCACCGTCTGGCGGCGACCAGTCACGATGACCTCGTTGCCGAGTTCGAGGAACTTGAGCGCGAAAGCGAGGCCGATACCCGCAGAGCCGCCGGTGATGAGAATGGTGCGATTTCGGAGATTCATAGAAGTCCTTTCAATGCATAGGATTATATAAATAATCCAAAGGTCGCAAAAAAATCAGAAGCTGTGCAAAAGATGATCTCGAACGCTAGCCAATACTCTCTCCTGGTCGGCAGGCTCCGTAAGGACGCGGGCAATGGACAGCGCACCCGCCATCGCACTAAGAATGATGAAGAAGTTCCGCTCCCGCTCCGCTGCGCTCGCTCCCGGCATAAACTCCACCCACTTATGTTGCTTGATCACTCCGGAAATTCGTTTTCGAACGCTGAGTTTGGCGCGGGCAATCTCAGGCGCCAAAGCCGCCACCGGGCAGCCGCTATCGGGATGATCACAATGGTCTGGTGAGAGGTACAACCGAACGAGTTCCTTCCACCTGTCTTCGCGCGGCATAGTTTGTACCGAGGAATAGAGTTTCTCGCTATCCGAGAATGCCTGCGCAATCGCTTCGGCCAGAAGTTCGTCCTTGCTCCTAAAGTGCTTGTAAAATCCGCCGACTGTTAAGCCGGAGGCTTTCATTATGCCGGCCACATCAGGGCCGCTCAGCCCCTCAGCGCGAAGCTTGCGAGCGGCGTTCCGCACAATACGATCGCGGGTTCGCGTCTTGTGTTCCGGTTCGTATCGCATATTAGCTGATTGGATTATATACATAATCTACGGACTCAAAATCTTTTAGTTAACCGCAAGCAGCGCCGGCCATGGGCTTAGTGGCCGGTTCCGAGTGAATTGTCGCTAGCCGGAAGTTGACTAGAAGAAAGGGCTTCGATGAAGTTGGCCGGATTTGTATCGACAAGTCGGCTAGTAGAAAGTGATCTCGTCACTTGGGCTCGATTCTGGGTGGATCACGAGCAAACCGGAAAGTAATCAATGTGGCTTCACGACCGCTATTTCTCATTGAGGTGCCGACCTCGGCTGATTCAATTCTCGCTTCAATTGCAGCAACTGCCGAAGTTCCTCGGCGTTTGTGTTCAGCGACTGCGAGCTGCGGGCATTCGACGACCCCGACGCTATATCGACTTTTGGCGCCTGCTCCAAAACGACATAGATCGGAGTGTTGGCAGAAACGGTGACCACTATGCGCGACGTTATTGCCATTCGGGATATTTCCTCATCTGAGGCCTCGCCGATGTTGTTGCTCACTCGTTCCCGCATAAGGTCGGACTCGCTCAAGGGCTGGTTCAGACTGCCCCGTGCGAGTAGTAGCGAACCTGCCTCCCCGATTCCGGAAAGCGATCTGACCAAAATATTCTTGCCCGTGTTCTTACCCTCGACCTTGCCCTTCAACGGGCGCATGTCCAAATCGGTGGCAACACCCTGAATCGGAACAGTCGTGCCATCCGGCATCATCAACGATTCGAATTGGATGAGCACGTAGCCCGACCGGTCCGCCTCTTGAATGTGCCCCACGGCTTTAGCCCCAGCGGGAACAATGATTTGTCCCTCCCGTTCATAGGTGTATTCGATCACTGCCAAGACCGGGGCACGCACCGCGGTGCTAGCAGCGGATTCCAATCGAGCGCGCAATCGCGTGCCCGTGGACAAACCGAGGCCAATCTCTGAGCTCATGAGATTCATCCTGTCTCGTGATTGAGATTCAGTTTGTGTGGCCGATACGGTTCGGACATAAACCAATGATGACTTCTCCATTGCCTCACGGTCGCCTTTTCCGAGATCCGCACCGTCAAAGCCCACCGGAGCTGCACCCGCTTGGTACGGCGGAGCCTGCCATCCTGGTTGATCCGGGCCGAAAGGCGGTATGGACCCAAGAGTTCCGGGCGCGTTCGATGGTCCAGGCTGAATCGAAGTCGGGTGAGATCGCCGGGTAACGGATCGCTCCAGGTCCTTCTCGTTCAGAAACCCTTCATGCGACTCTTTTGCCGAAGGCCTCCCAGAATCCGTGATCGGGAAAAGG
>Ga0209267_1002530_pt1 | contig 11723 bp, 9 predicted proteins | sample GraSoiAngelo_137_FD_185894 | JGI IMG/M metagenome (GOLD analysis project Ga0209267, IMG submission 185894) | Grasslands soil microbial communities from the Angelo Coastal Reserve, California, USA - 14_0929_09_30cm (SPAdes) (version 2) | ecosystem: Environmental > Terrestrial > Soil > Grasslands ... | reverse complement strand
TATTCACGGGCGACACGGCGGCGTTCCGGGCGCGCGCGGAAGAGAACCTGGGTCTGCTGCGGGCTTGAATGGGCTTCGAAGTGCGATGGCGGTCCCCGCATCGAGCACCCCTCGGCATCTTTCCTTCATCGCGGACTGCCGCAATTTCAAACCGGGAATCGCGCGCGCCGGTTCTCGGCCCGCGGGGCTCGATTCCTGCCTCTTGCGCCGCTTCCAGGTTCACGGCAAGTCTGAAGCTCTCGGGGAGGAGGAGGATCGCGGATGGCCCGAACCGATGCGGCCTTGATGCCGGACGTGAGCGAGGCGGAGAGCGCGCGCGGCTACCTCGGCTCGGTGTTCCGGCTGACCGTCGACTTCCTCGAGCAGCGCGGCTGCAAGGCGCAGGTGAAGCAGAAGGTATCGGCGGCGACCGCGCAGCTCATCGACAAGCCGCCGTTCCCGTTCGCCTGGATTCCGGCGACCCCGATGGACGAGGTGGAGTCGGCGCTCTCGCTCGTCGCCGGCCGCGATGCGTGCGTCGATCTCGGCCTGACCGCGGCGCGAAAGCTGGGCGGGTCGCTGATCCAGCCGGTGTTGAAAATGGCCACCGCCCTCTTCGGAAACACGCCGGTGGCCGTCTTCCAGAACCTGGAGCGCTTCTACGCGATGGTGCTGAAGGGCATGAAGTTCGATTACGACGCCGTCGCCCCCCGCGAGGCCGTCATTCGCGTGCGCGCCGAAGGCGGCAAGGTTCCGGCAGCGCTCTTCGACGTCACGCGCGGCAACCTCGCCTACGTGTTCGAGCTCTGCGGCGTGCACGGGAGCGTCGACCCTCCGGAGGAGGTCCGGTGCGACGCCCGCGGCGGCGAAGCGCGCTATCGGGTGCGCTGGTCGTAGTCGTGAGAATCGGGATAGGTTGCGCGCCCCGTGCAAGCCTCGAACGGCGGACGCGGCATGCAGGCAGTGGTGTTCGCGCTCGTCGCCACCACCTTCCTCACCATCTACGTCACGCAGCCGGTCCTGCCGGTCCTGAAGGAGGAATTCGGCGTCACTCCCGGCATCGCCTCGTGCAACGCACTGCGGCAAAGGAATTTGAGCCTGGAAAATTACATGCACCTACTCGGGCGCCTTGATTGCTACTGGCATGCAGGGTTACGTCGCCTGACAGGAGCAACCCATGCGACCCCTGCCCACGGCAGTATCGGCGCTCGCCATCGCCCTGCTCTCGTCCGGCGTCGTTCGCGCCGAACAGTGCCGGCCGATCGATACGACGATCGTGACGTGGTTTACGCCCTGTGCTCCGAATGAGAGCCCGGTCGGGTTCTGCACCCAAGGCGTGATCGCCTCCGGGCTGCTCGCTGGCACCACGCGATTCGGCGTCCAAACAATGACCGGATCCGACTCCGTCACGACGTACAGCGGAATCCTGACCATCACGACAAAATCGGGCAGGCTGCGGCTCAACGATTACGGTATTCTCACCGCGAAGGGGAAATTTTCCGAGCTCGAGCAGGTGGTCAGCGGGACCGGCCGGTTCAAGCACTTGACTGGCATGCTCGTCTCGCAGGGCGTGCAGACGCTGGTTGATGTCAACGGGACGCTGATCCCAGGCTTCCAAGGAACGCTCATAGGCAGCCTCTGCCACTTCAACCAGGGCCATCACGACGAGTAGACTTCCGCGGTGCGATCGCTCCGCGGGAAGACAGCGGTGATCACCGGGGCGGCGAGCGGAATCGGCCGCGCGCTCGCCCAGAGGCTCTCCCGGGAACGGATGCGCCTGGTGCTGGCGGACGTCGACCGCCGCCCGCTGCGGGAGCTTGCAGCGAGCCTGCCCGGCGCCATCGCCGTCCCGACCGACGTCTCGAGGATGCGGGACGTCGAGGCCCTGGCGGCGAAGGCTTACGCGCGGTTCGGACGCGTCCATCTCCTCTGCAACAACGCCGGCATCGCGGAATACGGCGCCGTCTGGGAAGTCCCTTTGCGGCGATGGCAACGCGTCCTCGCCGTGAATCTCTGGGGCGCCGTCCACGGCTGTCTCGCATTCGTGCCGCGCATGATCGCGCAGGCGGATGCGGCGCACGTGGTGAACACTGCCTCGATGGCCGGCTTGGTGACGCCGCCGCTCGCCGGGGCCTACAGCGTCAGCAAGCACGCGGTCGTCGCGCTTTCCGAGGCGCTGGTGCAGGATCTCGCGCTGCGCCGCGCGCGCGTCGGCGTGTCGGTACTCTGTCCGGGCTGGGTCGCGACCGGCCTGGCGCGCTCGGGACGAGGCGCGGCGGACCGCATGATGCGCTCGTTGATGTCGCGGGGCCTGCCTCCCGAAGTGGTCGCCGATCGGACGGTGCGGGCAGTGCGCGCAGGCGAGTTCTACGTGCTCACGCACCCGGAGATGGCGCCCGCTGTGCGGCGACGCGCGGACGAGATCCTCAGCGGGCGCGCTCCGGGGGCGGGAATGCTCAAACTGCCGCGATCGCGGGCAGCGTCACGGTGAAGCGCGTGCCCCGCGGACCGTCCGCGGCAGCCTCGATCTGGCCGCCGTGGCTCTCGACGATGCTCTTGCAGATGCTCAAACCGAGCTCGCGGCCCTTCGCACCCGCGTTGGTCGAGGTGAAGGGCTTGAAGAGCCGCTGCGCCACTCCGGGGTCGAGGCCGGTGCCGTTGTCGGCGACTTCCAGGCGCACGCGGGAGCCCTCATGCGAAGTGCGCACCTCGATGAGTGGCTCGGGAACGCGCTGCACGGCGTCGACGGCGTTCCCCAGCAGGCTGAGCACTACCTGCGTGATCTCGGGGCCGCGGCAGCGGACCAGCGGGACCGCTTCCAGCTTCCGCTCCAGGTGCACGGATTCCCGCAGCCGGTGCGAGAGGAGCTGCACGGCCGCGAGCACCGCCTGGTTGATGTCGAACGGCTCCGGCTCCATGTTCGCGGTGTAGCTCTGGACGCCGCGTGCCAGCGCTTCGAGCTGCGCCCCCGCGGTGCGGACGGCGGCGATGGACTCCTCCACGGACCCCGCCAGGTCCGGGGCGGCACGCAGGGTCGCCTCCTTCAGGCGCTCCACCTCGTCCGGAGCGAACTCCTTCTGGATCGCGCGCGACGCAGCGCGCCCGGCGTCCAGCACACGTCCGACTTCCACCTCCAGCGTCGCGATGCGCGCGATCAGCGGGTCGACGGAAGTCTTCAGCTCGTGGCCGATGCCCGCCGAGAGCCGGCCGAGCGCCGCCATGCGCTCGGACTGGATCAGCTCCTCGTAGCTGGTCTTCAGCTGGTTCACCAGGCGGTCGTGCTCGTCGGCGAGGCGCTTGGTCTCCAGCGCGCGGCGAACGGTGACGCGCATGTCCTCAGGCTCCCAAGGCTTGAGGATGAATCGATAGAGCAGGCCTTCGTTGATGGCCTTGAGGGCGACCGAGGTATCGGGAAACGCGGTGAGCAGGACCCGCAGCGCGCGCGGCCGCACCTCGCGGACGCGGGCGAGGAACTGCAGGCCGGTCATCTCGGGCATCCGCTGGTCGGTGATCACCAGGTCGATGTCGTGAATCATCGCCATTTCCAGCGCGCGCACGGCGGATGTAGCCGCATGCAGGGCGATGTCCGACTCCGTCTCGAACACCCGCTTCGCCAGGTTCAGGGCCAGCGGCTCGTCGTCGACGACGAGCAAGCGATAGGAGGGTTCCGACACGGCTAGAATCCTACCACCATCATTGATCATCGCCCAAGGGACCGATATTCTTTTCTGAATCATGGGATGGGGGAAGAAAGCCCAAGCGCTTACCAGCGCAGTCGCCGCAGCGCGCGTTGCGGTGGCTCCGCGCCCGGACCCTCGCGTCGCCGCGGAGCTGACCCGGACGCTCTCGGCGCGCGCGACCGCTTCCTGCTGGGTGGCGATGGTGATCATTCCCTTCACCATCCTCGCTTACGATGGCGCGTACTACCCGGGGCAGCTGACCCGAGGCGCGATCGCTGCAGCCGCGGCGGACGGCCTGATCGTGCTGCTCCTGATTGCCCTGCGGCGGCACGTCTTCGACCGGCATCCTTGGCTACCGTTTGCGCTTCTCGCCGGCTTGATCTGCAACGTGACCGAGGCGGTCAACCTCCTCCTCACCGGCGGCACCGAGAGCGACTTCGTCTTTCCCTACTACCTGATCTCCTTCGGCATCGCGATCCTCTTCCCCGCCCCGCTGGTGGCGGTGATCGTCACGGCGTTCCTGCTCCCGGTGGGCTATCTGGCCGTCGCCATCGCCGGCCACGAGCCGCTCGGCGCGAAGCATTTCGCCTCCAACCTCATGCTGCTGGTCGACTCCGCCCTGATCACCTGCATCGGCAACCGGGTGGTCACGAACCTGTTCCTGCGCGAGGTCAAGCTGCGCATCGACCTGGAGAAGGCGAACGAGCGGCTGCGGGAGCTCGATCGGCTGAAGAGCGAGTTCTTCGCCAACGTCAGCCACGAGCTGCGCACCCCGCTCACGCTCATCCTTGCTCCGGCCTCCTCGCTCTCTCGCGAGTCGCATGGCCACCTGGAGACGGGACAACGAACGCTCGTCGAGACCATCCACCGCAACGCCACGCGGCTCTTGCAGTTGATCAACGACTTGCTGCTGCTCGCCAAGCTCGAGTCCGGGGAGCCGCACATCGATCGCGTCCCCGTCGACGTCGGGGCTTCGCTGGGACGCATCGCCGACGAGGCGCAGGCGTACGCCGAGTCGCTGGATCTGCGGCTCGAGCTGCAGGTCGGGGCGGGGGGGCCATTTACCTGGAACGGGGACGAGCGGCACCTCGACCGCATCGTGCTCAACTTGATCTCGAATGCCTGCAAGTTCTCCCGGCAGGGGGGCACCGTGAAGGTCGCGGTGGGCAGCGACAGGGAAGGGATCTGGATCAGCGTCGCCGACCAGGGCATCGGGATCGCCCCTCACGACGTCGACCGGATCTTCGACCGATTCGTGCAGGTCGAGTCTTCGTCGACGCGCCGTTTCCAGGGCACCGGCATCGGGCTGAGCATCGTGAAGCAGCTGGTGACGCTGCACGGCGGCCGCATCGTGGTGGAGAGCGAACCCGGCAGGGGGTCGACCTTCATCGTCCATCTCTCGGCCATCCCGCGCATCGCGGCCGCTGCCGCGACTTCGAGCGCGCCGGAGTTGCCCAAGGTGCGCCTCGAGCCGGCGCTGCCGGGTGAGGTTGAGCCCGCGGGCATCGTCGGCGCACGCCTCGCGGTGGTGGAGGACAACCCCGAGCTCCTCGCTTACCTCACGCAGGAGCTGGGCCGCTGGTACCGCGTCGCTCCGTACCTGGACAGCATGGAGGCGGTGCAGGCGATCGACGCGGCCCCACCGGACCTCATCGTCTCGGACATCATGATGCCGGGACTCGACGGCATCGCGCTCGCGCGCAAGGTGAGGGGCGAGCCGCGGACGGCCGGGGTCCCGGTGATCCTGCTGTCGGCGCGCGAGGAGGTGGAATCGAAGGTGGCCGGCTTCGAGGCCGGCGCCGACGATTACGTCCACAAACCTTTCGACCTCCAGGAATTGCGCGCCCGCATCGAGCTGCACCTGCGGCTGCGGACGCAGGCGCAGAAGCTGCGCGAGGCGCTCGAGCAGCTGAAGAAGGCGGAAGCTTCGCTGGTGCAGAGCGAGAAGATGGTGGCCCTCGGACGCATGATCGCCGGGGTCGCTCACGAGTTGAACAATCCCATCCATTTCCTGCGGGGAAATCTCGCCCTGCTCCGCAGGCACATGAGCTCGGTCGGCTCCGCCATGCCGCTGCTCGCGGACATCGACGAGAGCGTCGAGCGGCTCACGGCCGTGACGCGGCAGCTGCTGCTCTTCGGCCGCAAGCAGAGCGGCGACGTGAACGCGGCGGTGAAACTCGCCGAGGTGGTCCCGCTGGCGGTGAAGATGGTGGCGCCGCAAACGCCGAAGGGCGTTCGCATCGTCCAGGAGATCGACGGCGAGGTGGTGCGCGCGAATCCGCAGGATCTGTTCCAGGTGATCCTGAACATCGTGCACAACGCCTTGCAAGCGGTAGATCCGCAGCGCGGCGAGGTGCGGATCGCCGCCTCCCGCAACGGCGATCGCGTCGAGCTCTCCGTCATCGACAACGGCTGCGGCATCACCAAGGAGAACCTCTCCCGCATCTTCGATCCTTTCTTCACCACCAAGCCGCCGGGCTCGGGGACGGGGCTCGGCCTCTCCATCGTCCAAGAGCTCGTCGCCGCGCAGAACGGCACCGTCCGGGTCGAAAGCGAGCCGGGCCGCGGCACCACCGTGGCCGTGTCCCTCCCAGCGGTGATCGCATGAACCGGGTGGCAGCCCTGGTCGATTCCGCGCTCCGCCATGCGTGGGCGTTCGACGAGCTGCCCTGGCACCTCGAGGTGGATCCGGAGCGCGACCGGTTCCCGCAAGAGAGCTTCTTCGCCGAGGGGCTCCGGTCCTTCGGCGCCATGAGCGCCGCCCAACGGCGCTCGTTCGTCTTCCGCGAGACCTGCTTCCATCTCTCGAACCTGCTCGCCGGCGAGCGCAGCGGAGAGCAGCTGGTGGCGCAGGTGATGGTGCTCACGGCGCGCGAGCGGCCCACCCACCGCGAGTTCCTCGCCGTGATGGCTCAGGAGGAGGCGAAGCACTATCTCGCCCTGCAGCGCTATCTCTCGGAGAAGGCCGGGGTCCTGTATCCCGCCTGTCACCAGCTGCGGTCCGCGCTCGACGCCATCGAGGCGTGCGCCTCCCCGGAGGTGAAGCTGCTCGTCGGCCAGGTGGTCTTCGAATGGACAGCGGCTTCGCTGGTGGCGACGCTACTGACGAAGTCGCGCGAGCCGCTGCTCGCGGCCGTGCTGCGCGTCAACCTCAAGGACGAAGCCCGGCACCTCGCGTACAGCCAGGAGCTGCGCGAACCGCTCTCGCGAGTCTTCCGCGGCCGGGCCCCTGCGGAGATGGAGGACCTCGTCTTCGAGAGCATCCGGGCGAGCGTCGCGGCCCTCTTCGCCGAGCCGGTCTGGGGCGAGCTGGACCTTCCCGCCCGCCGGATGCGGCGGCATGCGCTCGACCGCCTCGAACGGCTCGGAGTGCTGCACCGTTACCGGACGCTGGTCCCGGATCAGCTCGAGCGGTGCGGCTTCCCTGCGGCGCGCCTGCGCCGCCGGCTCGGACAGGGGCTCGTGAAGGGGCTCATCCGCGATGCGTGACTCGATCACCGCGCGGCTTCTCGACCGGGCCGCACGGCGCGAACCGGCTCGGCGGCAACGGCGTGGCCAACTCCACAGTGTTCGGCGCCGTCGCGGGCGACTCGATGGCTGCCTGGCTGCGCAGGGAAGGCGCCCTGCGCGAGCCGGACCGCGTGGCCATCCATCTCCTGCGCAGCGCTGCGCGAGGCAGCTTTCGCGACGAGCCGGTGACGATGCGCGAATGGATTCACGGCGCCGGAACTTGCGCGGCCGCCCTGGCCCGCAGCGGGCTGCGGCGCGGGGATCGCGTGCTGCTCTGCGTTCCCACTGGCCGCGCCTTCCTCGAAGGGTTCCTCGGGGCATGCATGATCGGCGCCGTCCCCGTGCCTCTGCCATCGCTGGACGGATTCGCGCGCCCGACCGCCTTCGTGAATCGCCTGACCAGCGTGGTGCGCGACGCCGCTCCGTCGGCCGTGTTCGCGGACCGGCGCACGGCAGCCCACCTTCGCCGGTCGGGCCTTCTCGATCCAACCCTTCCGCTGATCGAGCCGCGCTCCCTGGAGCGGGCCGACGCGCCCGAGGGGCAGCCCGCGCGCGGAGACGAGCCGAACCTGATCCAGTACACCTCGGGCAGCACGGGAACGCCGCGCGGCGTGGTGATCACGGCGGACAACCTGGCCGCCAACGTCGACGCCATGGGCAAGGCCTTGCAGCTCAATGCCGATGACCGCGTGGTCTCGTGGCTGCCGATGTATCACGACATGGGCCTGATCGGCGGCCTCCTCGCCCCCGTCGTACACGGAGCGACCTGCTGGATCCTCTCGCCGCTCGAGTTCATGCTGCGTCCCGCGAGCTGGATGCAGGCGGTCTCGGACACGCGCGCGACGCTGACGGTGGCGCCGAACTTTGCCTATGGGTTGGTGGCCCGCAAGGTCGTGGACGAGGATCTCCGCGGCCTCGATCTCTCCGCCTTGCGCGCCGCCATCAACGGCGCCGAACCGGTCGATCCCGGCATCGCCGAGGCGTTCAGCCGCCGGCTCGCTCCGATGGGCTTTCGAGCATCGAGCTACTTCCCCGTCTACGGGCTCGCCGAATGCACGCTGTCGGTGGCGTTTCCGCCCCTCGGCCGCGGCGTGAAGCTCGACCACGTCCGCCGCGAGGATCTGGCGAGCGGCAGGGCGGTCCCGATGGAGCCCGGCCCCGGCTCGATGGCCGTGGTGTCCGTCGGACCCGCCATCGACGGCCACGAGGTCAGCATCGTCAGCGTCACCCCGGACCATACGCCGCTTTCCGATCGGCAAGTGGGGCAGATCTGGGTGCGCGGACCGAGCGTCTCGCCGTGGTACTTCGAGAAGCACCATGCGCAGCGCGAGCGGCGCACGTCGCTGCGTACCGGCGACGTCGGGTACCTGGCGGACGGCGAGCTGTACGTCGTCGACCGCCTCAAGGACCTGGTGATCGTCGCCGGCCGCAGCTACTCGCCCTCGGACATCGAGCGCGCGGCCGAGCAAGTCGAAGGCGTTCGCGTTGGCCGGTCGGTCGCGTTCGGCGTCGCCGATGCGGATCTCGGCACCGAGTCGCTGGTGGTCCTGGCGGAGGTCCAGCCGCGCTCTCCCGAGGAGTTGGTGGCCTTGGCGGAATCGGTGCGCGAAACGGTGGCGGAGCAGGTCGGCCTCTCTCCCAAGGACGTATGCCTGCTGAAGCCCGGATCGCTTGCGCGCACCTCCAGCGGCAAGCTGATGCGCCGCGACGCGCGCGAACGCTACCTCGGGGGAGGCCTGGCGGGCGCGGAGGCCCTCCGGCCCAAGCTGCCGGTGCGCCTGGTCGACGCTGCTCGCGGAGTCCTGTTCCGGTTCATGGCCCGGCGGCGCGCTTCGGAAGACTAGTCGCGGCCGCCGGAGGCGGCTTAGTCACTATTGCTTTTAGGCTGTACAGCTCTCCCGAGCACGCGCGCGGCATCGCTTGCAACCCTCGAGGTCCCGGACGCCACGTATCGCAGCAGTCCTCCGTGCACGACGGGAAAGCCGAAGAGGACGTCCGCGAAGAGATCCGCTTGCGACGGGTGCGTCAGCTCGCCCTCCTCCAGCGCACGGATGCATTCCTGCGCTAGAGCAACGGAGAGGTGCTCCGCGATCCCCTTCGACGCGCCCGCTCGCACCCGTCGCCGAACAGCCGCGGGAAGGCGATAGCCGAAGTCGAGCAGCGAGGCGCGCGCCGGCCGGGATGCGATGGCGCTCGCGAACGCAGCGAAGAGGCGCTCGCTGACGAATCGCCCCCGCGCGCTGGTCACGATCGGTTGGAATCCGGCCTGCTCGAGGACCTGGAAGAGGGCGGCTCCACGCCGCCAGGGTCGTTCCGGCGCCCCGGGAACGAGCTCGATCGCAGCGCCGCCGGCGAGCGGGAGAAAGGCGGCGCAATCCGCCTCGGTGCGCGGCCCGCCCAGCGTGCAGGTCAAGGCGCCGGGCACCTTCCTCGTCGAGAAGGCGATCGATCCCCGCGCCTTCACCTCGATTCCGGGAAGTCTGCGCTGTACGAGCAGCCGCGCCAGCTTGCGCAGCGCCGGCGTCCGACTCTCGACCGCGATGGCGAGGCGAGGCGGCCGCTGGTATGCGGCGCTTCCGATCCCGTGCGCTTTCGCTGCCTGGCGGACGAAGAAGAAGGACATCGCCCGCTCGGACTCCTTCGTTCCGAGGCTGCTCCAGAAGCTCGCCAGCTCCTCGCGAAGCCCGTCTTCGAGGCGGTAATCCCGCGCGAACGGCAGCCGCGCGAGCCGCAGGCACTCCCGCGCCAGGCGCCGTTCGGGGCCTGGGAGCGCGTCGATCGCGGGCGCTCCGGAGCTTCCGTGGCGCTCCGGCAGCCGCTTCGGCCAGTGGCGCGCGCGCAAGGTGGAGAGCAAAGACCGCAGCGTGGCGGCGACTCCTTGCGCGGGAGCGAGCCGATCGATGAGGCCGATGCGCGCTGCACGCCTCGCATCCAGCCGCTCGCCGAGAAGGACTTCCATCGCGCGGCGTAGTCCGAGCAGCCGCGGCAGGCGCTGCGTGGCGCCGAAAAGGGGAACGAAGGCGTAGTCGCGCAACTCCGGCATGTAGAAGTGCGTGTCGTAGCTGTCGCGCGCGATGCGGTAATCGCAGGCCAGCGCCAGCTCGAGGCCGCAGCCGTAGCAGTTCCCCTCGATGGCGGCGATCGTCGGCACAGGCGCGGCAGCCAGGCGCTCGTAGCAGCGCCGCAGGATGTGCGCGCGCTCCATGGCGGCGCCTTGCGCGTGCGAGGAAGCGGCGAGCAGGAGGCCCACCCCGTTCACGAAGCTGCCTGGCTTCGCGCTCTGGAGCACGACCGCGCGCGCCCCCGCGGCCAGTCCGGCCTCGAGCTCGCGCTCGAGCTCGAGCGCCACCGGGGGCGTGAACACGTTGACCGATGAGCCCCTGGTGTCGAGCGTGAGGTAGAGGACGCCGCCGCGCAGCGCCCCCGTGCAGCCGGCGATCATCGCTTATCGGCGAGGAAGCGGGCCAGCGACGCGACCGTCAGGTCGGCCGGATCTTCGACGCTCGCGATCCATTCGGGCAGGAAGACGGGCCGCCCCAGCTGCTTTTCGAGGAGCATGGTCAGCTCGACCACCTTGAGCGAGTCCAGCCCCAGGTCGGCGAGGATGGAAGCCTCCGGCGTGATCCGTTTCCGAAGCTTCTTCGGGACGAGCGCCTCGAGTGCGTCGCGCACCTCGGGAAACAGCTCGGGATCGTGCCTGCGTGAACGCGCCAGGGTCTCCACCTCGCCAAGGCCGCGAACAAGCCGCGGCGGACACTTCCAGTGATAGTGGAGCCTGAGCACTGAAGCTGTAAAGGAATCATGGGGAGCATGCGCGGATGCCGCTGCTCCGCGCACGTCTGCGCACACGGCAAGCTGGCCTTACGACGCGTTGCCGGCGGGCAACGCGGGCGCTGGCGTACGCAAGAACGGGCGTACGAAATACGTGTATCCCACGTACCGGAGCCACGATTCCTGGAGCAGCGAGGGATGGATCTTTCCGGCGTGCTGCGCGTGGAACCGCGGCAGCTCCGACCAGTGTAGCCCGGGCTTGAGATGGTGGACCGTGTGGTACCCGTTGTTGAACAGCAGCACATTCAGCGTCTTCGAGACGAAGTTCCGCGAGTGGTTCCAGTCGCTGTAGGCGTCGGTCTCGATGTGCTGCAGATAGTTCACCACCTGGATGCTGAAGAGCGCGACCTGCTGGGGGACGAAGAAGAACAGCAGCGCCCTGCGCCAGTCGAGGATGAGAAGGCCCGCCATTGCTCCGAAGAACACCGCGTATTCCGAGGCGGCGGAGAAGAATGCGGGGCGGTCGCGCCGCCACAGGTCCTTGAGGAACGCGTTGATGTCCTTGGTCTGCGCGAGGTTCGTCAGCACCGGGTAGACCAGGAGCGCGGCGAGGTGGTTCCCCTCGAACCACTTGGGCGAACGCGAGCTGTCGCCTGGCCTGTTGTTCAGCTTGTGGTGGACCTGGTTGTGCGTCGGCACCCAGGCGACGGCGGGGTGGCCGTAGAAGATCGCGATCCAGTAGCTGCTCAAGAGGTTCAGCGCCTTCGAGCGCCACATGCCGAG
>Ga0209267_1002526_pt1 | contig 11736 bp, 7 predicted proteins | sample GraSoiAngelo_137_FD_185894 | JGI IMG/M metagenome (GOLD analysis project Ga0209267, IMG submission 185894) | Grasslands soil microbial communities from the Angelo Coastal Reserve, California, USA - 14_0929_09_30cm (SPAdes) (version 2) | ecosystem: Environmental > Terrestrial > Soil > Grasslands ... | reverse complement strand
CCAAGGCGCTGAAGCTGGACGAGCTGCAGATTACCCACCGTAGGTAATACCAACCGGACGACTTAAACTACACAAAAAGGAGTTCTTAGAAATCTGTTGACCGAACTCGCAGTAAACTGCCGCTAGGTGACCGGAGCGGTTTATCCTCAGGCGCCTGTGCTCCGGCCATTCGAGATCGAACCTACGGCTAAAACGGTTAGCTCCGAAACTGGTACTGAAAGGAGAGAAGCGGTTAGGGCATTGCCCTAACCGCCTCCCGGGGTGTGTCCTCGAAGTGGTATTGATAAGTTAGATGGCCGCCAACAAAAAAGGTTTCCTGTTGACTTAAAAATTTCAAAAAAATCGATTTAGCAGCGTAAATCTCAGTAAAACAAATACTTACGCCAGCGTTCGTCGCGGTGCCCGATCAGCCGCATCAGCTGTCTGGAGGTGTGCAGCGTAAACGGCCGTGGTCTTCGCGCCAGTTTTAGCCCCGCCTCCTCCGGCGTGCGGTCGCCCTTGGTGTTATTGCACCGGTAGCAGCAGGCCACCAGGTTTTCCCAGCTGGACCGCCCGCCGCGCGAGCGCGGTACTACGTGGTCCAGGGTCAACTCCGAACTCGGAAATACCCGCACGCAGAACTGGCAAGTGTTGCGGTCCCGTAACAATATATTTTTCCTCGAAAGCGCCCGGCTTTGCTGCGGTATATGCCGGTACGCCAGCAGGCGGATCACCGACGGCACTCTGTGGGCCTGCGCCGCTGAATGCACTTCCGTGTTGTGCATTTCTTCGGCTTGCGCCACACCCTTCAGCATCAACACCATGGCTCGCCGCACCGCCGTCACGTTGATCGGCTCGTACGTCGCGTTTAGCACCAGCACCGGCTCCTGCATCAGGGATGCGCGGCGCGTCGAAAGCAAGTTGTGGGGTCTACTGCCTGCGGGCCCTTCGGCACCGGGCATAACCTCGCCTGCCGCTTCGGGGGTATAGCGCCCCCGGGAGTCGACCGACATGTGCCGGTTTGCGCCCATGGCGACTTCCTCGGGTTATCTTACCACTCTCTCGTGCTGGGCGGGGGGGTTTGTGACGGCCCGCCACGGTGAGCCCGGTCAGGGCCTTGACGCTCACCTCGCGCGGGTGCTCGTGCGCAAGCATTTAGCGCCGCCGCGGCGCGGCGGCGCGAACTACCATTGACATCCTCCTGGGCTTCGAGGCCCAAGATTCCTGCGGAGTTCCCGGTGGTTTTTCGGGAATCTCTTCGGTGGGTTCCTGGGCCGAGCGCCTTATTGCGCGGCTCGTATCTCCCGAGGCGTTACTTTCCGCGTGCCCCGCGGTAGGTCTTTTGGACGAAGGGAATATAGACCATTTCGCAGAGCAAAACAATCGCTTACCCTGCCCTGATGCCCTGGGCACCCGTTCAAAGGACGAAAGGCAATCGAGTACACACCTGACCCCCGCCATGTCGCAGGACGAGCGTCCGCCCGCTACTCACCCGATCCAACGCTTGTTTTTATCTTACTTAGACCGGAAATACACCGCAGAGGAATCAAGCTCTCTCCGAATCGAGCGGCAGCGGCGAGTCTGAAGCTCTCCTCGGCGCAGCCGAAGAAGGCCCAGCTGTTCCTTTAGCCATCAATGCAGCAATCCCTGCTCCATTTTTTCCTGGCATGCCAAGCAATGTTTGGCCCACGGCACGGCTTCGAGCCGCTTCTGCTGCATCTCCTCCTGGCAATTCGCGCAGACCCCGAAATCGTCGGTCTGCATGCGTTTCAGCGCCGCATCGATCATGTTCAGGACGGTGCGGTCCGTATTGGTCATCCCAAACAGAAACTCCTTGGTATAGGAGTTCGCGGCCTTGTCCGCCAGGTCCACCGTCGGATCTTCGTCCGCCGTGCGGCCCTCTTCCTGCGTCCGCGCGATGGTCTTGGTCAACTCTTCCCTTCGCGTCAGCAATTTCTTCTTGTAATACTCCAGCCTTTTCTTGTCCATGCCTGCCTGACCCTTGTTTGAGAACGCCCCTACCCTCAGTGAGCTTTCCGGGGCCATCTAAAAACTACATAGTGTAGGCCGCGTCAGCAGCCGTGTCAAGGCAAAGCGGCGCCTTTTCCTATCTTGGCCCGCTTTTTAAGATTCCGTGGGGGCTAGCGGATGTGCGCTAGCGGACAAACTTCTGCGCAACGAAAATACCGCCCTTGGCAATTCGAATGGCGTGGCGGTCCGTACCCGATGGGCAATCTCTACAACGGCTCGGGGTGGGCGGCCAGCGCCTCGCGATAGACCTTGATATTGTTCTTGTCCACAACCACGGTGCCGGTATCCACGTTCGTAGGCATGGGCGTCGCCAGGGCGCTCCGCCAGTCTTTGAATTGGTGTACGGCGTTGTGGTGCAAGTCGTCGAGGAACTTCAGCCCGTAGTAACTCATGACGTACGGCTTTTGCGTGATGGTGGCCGTAATGGCGCCGCGCTCGATCCAATCCAGTGTCCCCGGATCGTTGTCGAAGGCTACGATCGGCAGCTTGCCCTCCATGCTGAAGCGGTGCAGCGCTCCGGCGGCGCCGGAACCCCCGGACGCCTCCAGGCAAATGATTCCGTCCACTTTTTCTTTCTTTTGAATCAGGTCGGAGATTTGGTCAAAGGCCGTTCCCGCGTCGCCTTTGTTATCCAGGATCTTGGTTAGCTTCAGGCCAGGAAAATTCTTCAGCGCGTCCGCCACGCCGGTCACTCGATCGTCGAGGTTGTGCTGTCCCGGAATGGTGATCACCACGATACTGCCTTGTCCAGGAACGAGCGCCGCCATGCGCTTCAGGCTCTCTCTGCCGGCCTTAAAGTTATCCGTTCCGATGTACAGCAAGCGCTTCGAATTCGGCACATCCGCATCCACACAGATCACCGGGATGCCCTCGGCCACCGCCTTGTCAATGTCCGCCTGGAAAATCTCGGGTCGCGCCGCGGACACGCAGATTCCCGCGGGGTGCTGTTCCACGATCTGGCGGAACATTCCTACCTCTCCGTTCGGGTCGTACGTGGTCGGACCGGTCAGTTCGCCTTTTACCCCCAGCGTTTTGGCCGCATCCAAAAACCCCGCCTGGGCCTCCCGCCAGTACGGCAGGTTAATATTCGTGGCCAGGAACACGTAACGTTCGGTTTCCTCGTGGTAGGGCTTGGCGCACGACGCAATCAGCGCGGCCCCAGCGAAAATAGTAACAGCTACCAGTTTGGCCCCTTGTCTCCTCATGGGAATGCTCCTTTCGCACTCAGTCTCGCCTACGGGGCGTTTGCTCGCGCCTTGGGAAAATTCGGCCATCTACCTGGTTGGGAAAATCTCGACGAAAGGGCGAGGTCACCCCCACTTCCACGGCTTCTTCGTTTTCGCTTACTGCTGATCCACATGGATCGATTTCAACGTTATCACTATGCGAAACCATAGGGCCGCCGCCCCTCTGCTGTCAATCTCAAGACCGGGTGTAGAGCCGGTCACGAGCGTCGCTTCCTGGCTACGGTACGATCGGCAAGAGCAGTGCCGATGGATGCGCCTGATCGTGATAAATCACATTCGTCGCTTTGACCATCCGCGTCGCGCGCGCCTGCGCTTCGCCGGTGTTCAAGTTGCGGTCGAACCGCGGAAAATTGCTGCTGGAAACTTCCAGCCGGAGCTTGTGCCCGGCGAGAAACACATTGCTCGTGGCCCACAAATCCACCAGAAGGTGATACGTCTCTCCCGGATTCGCCAGTTCCGGTTTCTCCTGCGAATTCCGGTAACGCAGCCGCAGGATTCCGCTCGTCAAGTTCTGTGCAAACCCGTTCGGCCAAACGTCCACGAGCATCCCGGTGAAGTCCGTATCCACCGCCGAGCTGCTCACGTATAGATCCAGCGACACCGGTCCGGTCACTTCCGTGTCCTTCGCAAACGCCGGCGTGGTGTACACCAGCACGTCGTCGCGCGTCTCCGCGGTCCGCTGGTCTTGCGGTCCAATCCCCGTCGGCAACGCCCCGCAGCACAGCGGCCCGCCAATCGTCGGCGTCGCGTCGTTCGGATCGTAAACGTACTGGTCGGCCTTCTCCTCGGCCGGAGCCACGGGGCTCAGCGAACCGCCGCCCGCCCGCCCCGGACCGCTCGGGGCGATTCCGTTCGCCGCACCCGCCGAGTGCAGGTAATACTTCGTATTTTTCGCGCGCGTCAGCGGCCAGTCGTCTTCTTCGCGCCACTCGTTTTTGCCCATCACGAAAATCTTCACCGGCTTTTCTTTCTCGACCCCGTTGGCCTCTCCTTTCAGCAACCAGTCGTACCACCGCAGCGTCAACTCGTCGAGGTCGAAGGGGGCATGCTCTCCGAAATCGAGCGCGCCGATTTTCCTGTCTTCCGATCCTCCCGCGTGGCCCCCGATGTACACCAGCAGCCGCTGCCCGTGCCGCGCCGCTTCCGTGCCCGCCTCCGCCTTCAGCCGCACATAATTTTTCAGCGTGCCACCCAGAAAAATGTCGTACCACGCGCCCATGCCGTAAACCGGCACCTGGATCTGCGGGTAGTGCTCCTCGATGGAAATCTGCTTCCAGTATTCATCAAAATTCGGATGTGCCAGCCAATCCTTGAAATACGGCGCCAGCCCTTCCGCGGACGGCGATTCAAGCACTGGGTAGGAGACCAGCGGCAGCACTTTGATCCCGCTCAGGGCATCGGCGTTTTTTTCAACGCGCCGCCGCATGGTGTTTTCCGCCAGTCCCGTCGTCCACGATTCGTTGAACCACTGCTCGAACGCCCCGCCCTGATACGTCCAGCCGTCATGATAATTCGAGGCCGTCACGTTCGGACAAATTCCTACCAGGTGCGGCGGTTTCGCGATCGCCGCCAGGAACTGCGTGGCCCCCACGTACGATCCGCCAAACATCCCCACCTTCCCATTGGAATAGGGAAGTCCCGCCGCCCATTCCACGGTGTCATATCCGTCCTGCGACTCATGCCGGAAGGTGTACCATTCGCCTTCCGACTCAAACCGCCCGCGCACGTCCTGTGCGACCACCACATATCCCCGCGCCGCCCCCCGATGGCCAAAGCCGCTGACCCCCTGCTTGTCGTATGGCGTGCGCACCAGCAGGACGGGGTATTTTCCATCCCCCTTCGGCCGGTAAATATCGGCGCGCAGCGTCACCCCATCGCGCATCTTCGCGGTCACGTTGTGCTCCACCGTCACTTGGTAGTTTTCCGCGGCCATCACGGATGGCCCCAGCAGCCCCAAAGTCAGCGCGAAAGCGGCAAAAAACAGCTTCAAGCTTTCTTGCCGATTCTCTTGCATGAACATGCCTCCTTCCTGATCTACTCCGAGCGGTTCGCTACGAGTGCTGGAGCCTAGGATGAGTCCGCCCCACTGTCAAGGCGCGACGGCCCCGCGACGGCCCTTCCGGAGTATGCCTCTTCGCTAGATTAGGTTCTGGCCAACAAGTTAGGCATGCTAATGAAGAGCAGATGTTCTTTTCCGAAGCACTCTTCGTTTCCGATGGTTGACTTTAGCACCCTTCTCGTTGCAAATGGACGTTTCCGAAGAGGGCACTTCTTGGCAGCGCATCAAGAATGAACATCTTCGACCTCATCGTCGGCAAGCCTCTCAAGACCAGCGACGAGCGCGCCGAACAGATCGGCATCCAGGAAGGCATCCCCATCTTTGGCCTGGACGCACTCAGTTCCGCCGCCTATGGTCCGGAAGCCGCCCTCAGCTTGTTGATTCCACTCGGCCTCCTGGGCGTGCAGTACATCGTTCCCATCAGCGCGGCCATCATCACGCTGCTCGTGATCGTGTACTTTTCTTATCGCCAGACGATCGCTGCCTATCCAGGCGGTGGCGGCTCCTATACCGTGGCGCGTTTCAATCTGGGGGCCTTTCCCGGCCTACTCGCCGCCGCGGCTTTACTGACGGACTACATTCTCACGGCAGCAGTGGGCATTTCCGCTGGCGTCGGCGCGCTGGTCTCCGCCGTTCCCTCGCTCCAGCCGCACACCGTGGCTCTGTGCGTCGGGATTCTTACGGTGATTACCATTCTGAATCTGCGCGGCGTCCGCGACGCGGGGGTAGCCTTCATGGTGCCGACTTATCTCTTCGTCGGCACGCTGCTGATCACCATCGCCGGCGGGATGGTGCGCGTGGCCCTCAGCGGTGGTCATCCGCTCGCGGTGACCCCGCCGCCTCCTCCGCCGCCCATGACCGAGGCGGTCACCGGGTGGCTCTTGCTGAAAGTTTTCGCCAGTGGCTGCACCGCGCTGACCGGCGTCGAGGCCGTCAGCAATGGCGTGAAGGCCTTTCGCGAGCCTGCCGTGAAGAATGCCCAGCGCACCCTGACGGTGATCATTTTTCTCCTGGGCCTTTTGCTGGCGGGGATTTCCTATCTCGTCACCGTCTACGGCATCGCGGCGAACGCCCCGGGCAGGCCCGGCTACCAGAGCCTTCTCTCCATGCTGATCGCCGCGGTTTTCGGCAAAGGGGTCTTTTATTACCTCACTATCGTCTCCATCCTCTTCGTTCTTTCTCTTTCCGCGAACACCGCGTTCGCCGATTTCCCGCGTCTCTGTCGCGCCATCGCGCAGAACGATTACTTGCCGCATGCTTTTGTCTATCGCGGCCGCCGTCTGGTGTACACCTACGGCATCGTTGTTCTCGCGGCCCTGACCTGCCTCCTGCTGGTTCTTTTCGGTGGCGTCACGGACAAGTTGATCCCGCTCTACGCCGTCGGCGCCTTCTTGGCCTTTACGCTCTCGCAATTCGGCATGGTCGTGCACTGGGAAAAAAAACGCGGCCCGCACTGGCGGAAAAGCGCGCTCGTGAATGGCCTCGGAGGAATGGTTACCGGCGTCACGGTCATCGTCGTGCTTGTCGCGAAATTTGCCGAAGGCGCCTGGATTACCGTCATCTTCATCCCTGTTTTGATCCTTTTCTTTCGCCTGGTGCGGCGCCACTATCACCTGATCAGCGTGGCTACAACTTCGATTGTTCCGGTGGTCCCCGCCAGCCACAACGCGCCGCCAATCGCCGTCGTGCCCGTGGACCACTGGAATTCCATCTGCAAGCAAGCCATAGAATTTGCCTCACGGCTGTCGCCAGAAATCATCGCCATTCACGTGGAGCCCGGCGAGCATTCCCGGCTTTTGCACGAGGAATGGGAGCGCTACGTCGAACAGCCGTTTCGAGCCGCCGGGACCGTGCCGCCTACGCTCACCACGCTGCCGTCTCCCTACCGCTTCATTATTGTTCCCTTGGTTCAATACATTCTCGAGCTCTCGGAAAAGCACCCCGATCGTCATATTGTTGTGGTCATTCCCGAACTGGTCGAAGATCGCTGGTACGAGTATTTCCTGCACAATCAGCGTGCACGCCTCCTGGAATGGACGCTCCTGGTCCGCGGCAACCAGCGCATTTTCACCGTCAGCGCGCCATACTACATCTCCGGACAGGCCGCCAAAATGAAGCCAATCATTTAATCGTTCTGGTTGTGCCGGAGACTCCCGCCTTCTTTCACGCCAACTGGTTGAGCGATTCCGCCTCACAACAAGTATGGAGCGGTAGTACGGCCATCGACGGGCCAACGCGCTCGCCTTGCCTGCCTCAGCAGTAGGCCAACAGGAATCCCTTGGAGCATCCGCGGGGACCTCCCGGCGGTCTAAATTTAGCGATGTTACATCCGAACTTTCACGCGGGTGACCGCTCGCCACACCACAATTCAGAACTTGGCGTCGCGCTCCAGAAGCATTTCAGAAACGTTTGAGGTGGGTTTGCTCCCCAAGATTCGTCTTTCACAGTAGTCCCGGATCGAGGTTCCACCGTTCCTTCCGGCAGCTTCCGGTTGACGGCCCATCAGGAAGCGAGCCGCCGAGGACGGTCTGTGGTGAGTTACAGGTTCGGGCGGGAGAGAAAGATGTACTCCGCCTCGAGGAGCATTCCGGCCGTCGCTCTTTTTTTGATGTCGTGCCTGTCCGCAACGGTAGCGTTCCCGCAAGCCGTCAAATTCATCCGGCACGCTGCTGATCCTCTGCCGCTCGCTAACCGGCCCCTTGGCCGGGCGCCTTGCACAGGAGACTCGGGGAGTGCCGTCCCCGCTTCCTACGCGGCTACCCCGGCTACGGGCGATGTCCGCTCACCCTGCGATACCCCGCCGGTGCGTGGGCCATCGGTGAATCCGTGCCATCTCGCGAGCTTGACCGAAATCGGGTGTCCCACGCCCAGAGACCTGGTGCAGGAGGAATTGACGACCATGGGGAAAACCGGGCAAAAGATTCTGCGGGCGCGCGATAGGGTTCTCGAAATCCTACAAACCGAAAACGCTTGTTCGGCGTGGTTCCGGGAAAAAGATTCCCATCCAGCTGACACGTTTCGAACGCTCAGTTTTGAGGTAGACCGCCACGGGGAAGAATTTGTCCAGGAATCGACGGACCCCGTCGACAACGCGACCATTTTCCGGAATCCGTATGTCGCCAAAGTTTTCCAGGGCGACGGACGGTACGCTACCATCACCATCAACACCAACGGAGCGTTTTTTTATCCCATGTCGGTGGTGGTTCAAGTCTGGAAAGAAGGCGTGGTTGTGAGCCATCGTGGTCCGCGCCCGACAAACGTGGGGCCTTACCCTGGCGATACCAGGAAAGCTCAAGTTCTGGTCCTCCTTCATGAGTTCGGGCATGTGCTCGATCTCCTCCCCGCAGATGGGAATAACGTCGAAGGAAAGTCCGTAGAGAATACCAACGAAGTTCTGCGGTTCTGCCGAGCGGAAATCGAATCCAAAGCCAAACGGGGCGCGCTCTGGAGCAGCGCGCTGAGGCCAAGCGACTAAAAACGAGACAAAAACCGGGGCCCGGCGTGAAACGATTTGGCGGGTGTCGACACTACCTGCCGAGACCAAGCCCAATCGGAACAAGGGGCCGCATCCACTTGACATTGTGCCGTGCGGCTGTTTGTTCCCTTTGACTGGTTGTTGACGGGTGGGGGCACTCTTGGGAGAGTTGTGCTCCCTCCCTGCCAGTGCTGTTTGCCCGGCGCTCCTCCCTTCCCGTCATTCGAATTCCGTCCATCTCCAGCCAGCCGCCGGAGGCGCGCTGCGGGCCCTCGAAATAATGTTGCGGGCATCGGTAGATGACGCTCTAGGCGGTACGCTACCCGGCGCGCCGCCTGGCCACTCCCCTACGATCTATCTTCCCCACCACTCGGCGGAGCCAGACACCAGGACCTTACCGCCATTCCGGAGGAACGGAACAATGCGGTAGCGCCGCTGATTCTCTCGAGAGGATTCCGGAGCGCTGCTTCGCCTTCCTGTGTGAAAATGGGCCGAACGTCCAAGAATCCAAGGGGCACTATGAATTCCCGGCGAACCATCACCTTTTTCTTTGTCATTCTCGTGGCCATACTTGCTGCGCTCATCGTTTGGCCGCGCGCCGTGATGACCCGGCAAGACCAGGCCCGGCAAAACCAACAGATGCCCACGATTGACGAGTACCAGCCGAAGTCCACACTGGTCACCAAGGAACACAAGATCGAGCGGGCGAAATTTCCGTTCATTGATATTCACAGCCATCACTGGAATCCCACGGGGGAGGAAGTGGACCGGCTCGTCAAAGAGATGGACACCATCAATCTGCGCGTCATGGTAAACCTGAGCGGAGGAACGGGAGAAGAACTAAAGAAGACGGTGGCGGTGATGAAGGGCCGCTATCCCGACCGGTTTGTGGTATTCGCAAACATGAGTTACGACGATTTGAACACACCGGGATTTGGGAAGCGTGTCGCGGCGCGGCTACAGGAGGACGTCAAGAACGGCGCGCAAGGGCTGAAAATCTTTAAGAATTTCGGCATGGACCTGAAATACTCGAGCGGAGAACGCGTGCACGTGGACGATCCGGAGTTTGATGCCGTATTTGAGAAGTGCGCGGAGCTGAAGATTCCTGTGCTGATTCATGTGGCTGAGCCTTCGGCATTTTTCGATCCGTGGGACTATCACAACGAGCGCTGGCAGGAGTTGCAGGAATTTCCGGGACGCGCGCGGCCGCCCGCGAAATATCCACCGTTCGAAACGCTAATGACGGAGCGCAATCACCTGTTTGCCAAGCACCCCCAGACAAATTTCATCGCCGCGCATTTGGGGTTTCACGGGAATGACCTGGAGCGGCTCGGAAAACTGTTTGATGCCAATCCCAATGTGTACGTGGACATTGCCGCGGTGCTTGCGGAACTGGGCCGGCAGCCGTATTCGGCACACGACTTCCTGGTCAAGTATCAGGATCGCGTGCTGATGGGCAAGGACATCTACGAAGTGAACGAATACAAATGGTATTTCCGCGCGCTGCAGACACGCGACGAATATTTTGAATATTATCGCAAGCGCCATGCATTCTGGCGGATATACGGTTTCGAAGTGCCGGATGAAGTCTTGAAAAAGGTGTATTACAAAAATGCCATAAGACTGGTACCGGGAATTGACGCCAAGGCGTTTCCAGACTAAGGGGGCGTCCGCAACCTGCCATTTGCCTTGCTCGCTCGAATTGAAAAAATCCGAAAGACCGTCTCCTCGCGCCTGCATTTCTAGAGGTGTCTTGGCCATGGGAAATTGCGAACCGCTGCTGACCTCAAGCACAAGGGTCTTCAGGAGCTGGCACGGGCCGCGGCGTAGTGGAAAACACCCATGAAAGGCGCAGAGAGCGTAAGGGTCAGGAGGTGGCCGGTTGTCGTAAGTCTAAAGCTCGAGAGAAAAGGGTGCTAGAGAGCCTCTGCCGGCGGCTTTTGCACAGGGTCCACAGGGCTGAGGAAAATAGGCAAAAATTATTGTTACCGGGACTTGACGGGATTAGAAAAGCTGGTATAGTTACAGATGGCCCGGGGGTTCGCTGAATCGCCGGGAGTGATGAGGGGCATCACAGTCGGGTCGAAGGAAGTCTTCCCAGCGTAAGATCAAGCGAAGGCAAGTAGTAGATCCTATAGTGAGGTTTCTTACGAGCACAGGCTAGAAAGAAGTCGAGCTTCGCGTGGAGCCACCTAAATCGAGGTGGCTGTACCCGGCGCTCGACGCCGGGTTTTTTATTTTGCAACAGTGATTACTGGCGAGTGGCTGGTTTTTGAGAAGTTCCGCGAGGAATTTCCGAAGCAAGTCGCAAAGCTCTTAAACACCAAAGCAAAAACTCAGCGAAAGCTGAGGTAAGCAGAGCTGGCAGGCGAGGCCGCGCAACGCGGCCGGATAAGTCCCACCAGACAAAGTCCCCATGCCATCATTTGCGGCAGCCGCCATGTGGCTGCTAGGGACATTCCGATGGACTCGGAATAAAAGTTCTTTGACAACAGAAAGGCTGGCAAGTCCACGCCGATAACCCTGTGACCCGATTACGGTCGGGCGGGGTGCCATGGTGTGGATTACTTACAAGTTTGCTCGAGTCGAGCAAAACTGTGGAAGAAAAGGCGGCTTATTCAATCGTTTGAGGATCGTAGAAACGAAAGCCTGCAGCCGATATCTGCGTGACTTTTAATCGTGTCGCGCAGCCTTCTCTCTTGACCCATGCCCGGGTTGGGGGAAGTTCGGTTGTAAGGATGTATGGAGCTACGAAAGTCAAAACGTCGAAGATGTTCGATAGCGACCGGACGAAAGTCCGGCCATTAGAAACAGCTCCAGACGGCTTGAGTAAGTTTTATGATTAAGCTACTAAGGGCGTACGGTGGATGCCTTGGCGCCAGAAGGCGAAGAAGGACGTGGCAAGCTGCGATAAGCCTCGGGGAGCCGCAAGCAGGCTTTGATCC
>Ga0209267_1002521_pt1 | contig 11760 bp, 10 predicted proteins | sample GraSoiAngelo_137_FD_185894 | JGI IMG/M metagenome (GOLD analysis project Ga0209267, IMG submission 185894) | Grasslands soil microbial communities from the Angelo Coastal Reserve, California, USA - 14_0929_09_30cm (SPAdes) (version 2) | ecosystem: Environmental > Terrestrial > Soil > Grasslands ... | reverse complement strand
GCCGATCACGAGTCCGACGGCGGTGATCTCCAAACCCGCCTTTGTGAAGTGGAGGAGTGGGACGGTCGCGCCCAGCGCGATCACCATGCCCGCGGCGGCGGTGAAGTTGCCGTTGCGCGCGCCCTTGGGCGAGCTCAGCTGCTTCAGGCCGAGGATGAACAGCACCGCGGCCAAGAGGTACGCGAGCGCGATCACTACAGTCACGGCTCGAGCCTTCGGCGAGAGATTCGGTGGCCAGGCGGCGCAGATGCTAGGCGCGGCCGAGCACCGGAGCGAGCGCATTCGTCAATGCGTGAGCGAGGAGCGGAGGCCGCAACGACGCAGATGCGCTGCATGGGCGCCGAAGATCCGTCGACGGTCTCGGGCCGTGACTGTTGGTTCATTTTTTGGCCGGTTGCCGGCCTTTGAACATCTCGAGCATGCGGTCGGTGACGACGAAACCACCGACCACGTTGGTCGTGGCGAGGATGACCGCGACCAGGCCGAGCACGACGGTCACCGGCGAGTCGGCTCCGGCGGCGATGAGGATGGCGCCGACCAGGATGATGCCGTGGATCGCGTTGGTGCCCGACATGAGCGGCGTATGCAGGATGGTCGGCACCTTCGAGATGACCTCGAAGCCGACGAAGATCGCGAGCACGAAGAACGTCAGCTCATTCAGGAGCTCGTTGGTCATGCGGCGCCGACCATCTGCCTGGCGCGTTCGTTGACGATCTCGCCTCCGTGCGTCACGCATGCGCCCTTGGTGATCTCGTCCTCGAAATCGAGCGAAATCGTGCCGTTCTTGACCAGGTGCAGGAGGAGGTTCGCCACGTTTCTTGCGAACAGCTGGCTCGTCGTGAGCGGCATCGTGGACGGGACGTTGCGCGTGCCGATGATCGTGACGCCGCCGACGTCGACCTCCTTGCCGGCCTGGGTGAGCTCCACGTTGCCACCGGTCTCTGCGGCGAGGTCGACGATCACCGAGCCGGGTCGCATCCCCTTGACCATTTCGCCGGTGACCAGCAGTGGTGCTTTGCGACCTGGGACCGCCGCCGTGGTGATCACGACGTCGGACTTGGCGATGTACTCGCCGATCAGCTCCCTCTGCTTGCGCAGGAATTCTTCGGACTGCTCCTTCGCGTAGCCGCCCTGGCCTTCCTGCGCTTCGAGCGGGAGCTCGATGAACGTGGCGCCCAGCGACTGGACCTCTTCCTTGACCGCGGGGCGGACGTCATACGAGGACACGACGGCACCAAGCCGCCGCGCGGTGGCGATCGCCTGCAGGCCGGCCACCCCCGCGCCCATCACCAGGACGCGTGTCGGGGCGACGGTGCCGGCGGCCGTCATCATCATCGGAAAGAGCTTGCCGATCCGGTCGGCGGCCATCAACACCGCCTTGTAGCCGGCGGCGGACGCCTGGGAGGAGAGCGCGTCCATCGATTGGGCGCGCGAGATGCGCGGGAGCAGCTCCAGGCTGAAGGCGGTGATCCCATGCTGGGCCAGGGACTTCACGATGTCTCCCTGCGTGGCCGGCTGCAGGAAGCTGATGAGCACGGCGCCCTTCTTCAGGACCGCGATCTCGCTCTCGCGCGGCGCCTGCACCTTCAGGACGGCATCCGCTTCGCGGAGCATCGTCCCTCCGCGGCTTGCCACTGTGGCGCCGGCCTTCTCGTACAGGTCGTCCGGGATGAAGGCAGCCGCGCCGGCACCCCCCTCGACGCCGACTTCCAGGCCGGCGGCGACCAGCATCTTCGCCGTGTCCGGGACGAGGGCGACGCGGCGCTCTCCCTGCTCGATCTCCTTGGGAACGGCGACTTTCACGCTCCGTGGAGAGTAAGGAATCCAGGCCAGGCCTTGCAGGCGCGTAGAATCCTGAACTCGCCCCAGAAGTGACCGATCCCATCGTCAACGACCTCACCATCCAGGCCGCCACCGTCAACGGTTCAGGCAGCCAGACCGCGAACCTGGTCCTCACCAGAGCGATCTTCCGCATGGGTATCCCGGTCGCGCCAAAAAACGTGTTTCCCTCCAACATCGAGGGCCTGCCGACCTGGTACCAGCTGCGGATCACGCCCGAGGGCCACATGGCGCGCTCGGACAAGGTCGACATCCTGGTCGCGTTCAACGTCGCCACGTGGCGCGAGGACTTGAAGACTGTGCGGCCGGGAGGCGTGGTGGTGCACGAGGAGGCCTTCTCGACCGTCGAGGCGCGCACCGACATCACGTACTACCCGGTCCCGTTCGCCAAGCTGGCGAAGGCGAAGATCCAGAACGACACCCTGCGCAAGCAGCTGGCCAACATGATCTACGTCGGTGTCGTCGCCGGCCTGCTGGGCATCCCGTGGGAGGCGGTCGAGCACGGCGTCAAGCGGCAGTTTCTCGCCAAGCCGAAGGCGGTGCCCGTGAACCTCGACGCGATCAAGGTTGGCTACGACTACTGGCAGGACAACTTTTCCAAGCAGGACCCTTATCGCCTCGAGCCGATGACGGGCGTCGTCGAAGGCAAAGTGCTGGTCGAAGGCAACCAGGCCGCCGCGCTCGGCGCGCTGATGGGCGGTGTGACAGTCGTGGCCTGGTACCCGATCACCCCCTCCTCATCGCTGTGCGAGTACCTGATCGCCTACGGCGACCGCTTTCGCGTCGACACGAAGACGGGTGAAAAGCTGATCTCGGTCGTGCAGGCCGAGGATGAGCTTGCCGCCGTGGGCATGGCCATCGGAGCCGGCTGGGCCGGCGCTCGCGCCATGACTTCGACCTCGGGGCCCGGCATCTCACTGATGGCCGAGTTTTCGGGGCTCGCCTACTACGCCGAAGTTCCGGTGGTGATCTTCGACATCCAGCGCATCGGGCCGTCGACCGGACTTCCGACGCGGACGTCACAGGCGGACATCGGATTCGTCTACACCCTTTCCCATGGCGACACGAAACACATGGTGCTGTTGCCCGGATCGGTCGAGGAGTGCTACGAGATGGCCCGCGACGCCTTCGACTACGCGGACCGCTTTCAGACGCCGGTGTTCGTCCTCTCCGACCTGGACCTCGGGATGAACCTCTGGATGACACCCGAGTTCAAATACCCGGACAAGGACTTCGACCGCGGCAAGGTGCTGACGAAAGACGACCTGGAGCGGCTGGCCGGCGAGTGGGGACGGTACCGCGACGTCGATGGCGACGGCGTCACCTACCGCACGCTGCCGGGGACCGACCACCCCGCCGCCGGCTACTTCACGCGAGGCTCCGGACACGACGAGATGGCGCGGTACACCGAGAGCGCCGACGCCTACGCTCGGAACATGGACCGGCTCGCCCGCAAGCTCGAGACTGCGCGACACGCGCTCCCGGCGCCGGTGGCCGACGAGGCCGGCTTACCGATCGGCCTGATCGCTTTCGGCTCCACGGACGCGGCGGTCGTCGAGGCGCGCGAAACGTTGGCGGCCGAGGGCAAGCCGGTCGATTACCTGCGCGTGCGGGCGCTGCCCCTGTCGGATGAGGTGGCGGCATTCGTCGGGCGGCACGACCACGTTTACGTGGTCGAGCAGAATCGCGACGGCCAGCTGTACGACCTGATCCGGCTCGCCCTGCCGGCCGGACTGGTCGACCGCTTGCGTTCGATCCGCCACTACAACGGGCAGCCGATACCCGCTTCGGCGATCATCGAACCCCTGATGGACAAAGAGGTGGTGCACGCATGAGCACGACGGTGAACCGCGCCGGACTCGCGCGAGATGCCTACAAAGGCGCCGCCACCACCTTGTGCGCGGGTTGCGGCCACAACTCGATCACCAACCACATGGTCAAGGCGCTGTATGAGCTCGGCGTTGAGCCTCACCTGCTGGCCAAGATGTCGGGCATCGGGTGCTCGTCGAAGACGCCCGCCTATTTCGTCGAGACCGCACACGGGTTCAACGGCGTGCACGGCCGAATGCCGGCGCTCACGACGGGAGCGCACCTCGCGAACCGCCAGCTGATCATGCTCGGCGTCTCGGGCGACGGTGACACGGCGTCGATCGGGCTCGGTCAGTTCATGCACATGATCCGGCGCAACGTCGACTGCACCTACATCATCGAGGACAACGGCACCTACGGGCTGACCAAGGGCCAGTTCTCGGCCACCGCCGACCTCGGCTCGATGCAGAAGAAGGGCGCCGTCAACACGTTCCAGCCGATCGACCCGTGCGCGGTGGCCCTGGCTCTTGGATGTTCTTTCGTCGCGCGGTCGTTCAGCGGCGACGGCAAGCAGGTCGTGCCGCTGATCAAGGCGGCGATCGCGCATCGCGGCACGGCGATGCTCGACATCGTCTCGCCGTGCGTCACGTTCAACGACCACGACGGTTCGACCAAGAGCTACAGCTGGGTCAAAGACCACGAGGAGTCGATCGCGGACGTCTCGTTCATCCCCTTCTTCGAAGAGGTCCACGTGGACTACGAACCCGGCACCGTTCGCGACGTCAGGCTTCACGACGGATCCCACATCGTGCTCAAGAAGCTGGGCGAAGACCACGACCCGACTGACCGCCGGGCCGCGATCCGTGTCATCGAGGAAGGCCGCGCCGAGGGTCACCTGGTGACGGGCCTGCTCTATGTCGACACGGCGATGGACGACTTCGTGACCACCGAGCGCATCCCGCAGAGGCCGCTCAAGGACCTCGAGGAAGCGGAGCTTCGGCTGAGCCGAGACCAGTTCGCGCAGTTCATGTCCGAGTTCGCCTGAGAACCAAGAAGCCACCGGTCGCGACCTACGCGACGCCGGAACAGATCGCTAAGGGGACTCGGTTGGTCGCCCGCCGCGACCCTGCGATGGCCAAGCTCATCACGCGCGCCGGAAAGATGGAGCTTCGCGACCCGCTGCCGGACAGCTTCGCAGCGCTGGTGCGGTCGATCATGTACCAGCAGCTAGCGGGCGCGGCCGCCGCGGCCATCCTGGGCCGGTTCCTGAAGCTGTTCGCCGACGGCCTGTCCCCCGCGGCTGTGCTCGCGCTCGCGCCCGGCATGATGCGCGCGGCGGGCGTCAGCGGCCCGAAAGAGGCCGCCATCTCCGACCTGGCGCGAAAGGTCGCCGACGGCACCGTTCCGCTGGGAGACGTCGACTCGCTTTCGGACGATGAGCTGGTGGCACGGCTGGTCCAGGTCCGGGGCATCGGCCGCTGGACCGCCGAGATGTTCCTGATGTTCCAGCTGCGCAGGCTCGACGTGTGGCCGGTCGACGATTACGGCGTGCGCAAAGGCTGGACGCTCGCGCACCGCAAACGCGAGATGATCACGCCTCGCGCGCTGCAGGCCGAGGGCGAGAAGTTTCGGCCCTATCGATCGGTCGCGGCGTGGTACTGCTGGCGCGCGGTGGAGAACATCGTCCTACCGACCTAGGGCCGCCTGAGAAGTTGCTAGCCCCCACCCGGCGGCCTCTGGCCGCCGACCTCCCCACATGGTGGGGAGGTGAAAGGGCTTCCCCCTAGGGCTACAGAAGTTGCGGGCCCCCACCCGGCGGCCTTCGGCCGCCGACCTCCCCACAGGGTGGGGAGGTGAAAGAGCTTCCCCCTAGGGCTACAGAAGTTGCGGGCCCCCACCCGGCGGCTGCGCCGCCGACCTCCCCACATTGTGGGGAGGTGAAAGAACTCACCTTGCGTAACGCCTTCGTAATTTCTCGATTGCCTGGTCCGTCATCGGCGGCCATCCGTACGCATCGAGAAACGGCCGCGCGAAACCCTTCCCGAAGTTGTAGTGCAAAGTCCAGACCCCGGCGGCGAGGTCGTCTTCGGGGTTGCCCAGGCCGGCCTGCCCCATGTCGACCAACCCGCTGAGCTCGCCGTCGTGAACCAGCACATTGGGCAGGCAGTAATCGCCGTGGATGAGCACGTGGCCGCGCTTACTGACACCGAACGGACAGCCGACCCCGGCGGTGGAGTGAAGACCGCGCAGGATCTCGCCCAGCTTTGTCGCCACGCGGTCCGGCGCCCAACCGATGGATGGGTCGTACATCGGGACGCCGGGCACGACGTGCGTGATGAGCCAGTCGTCGCCCGACTCGTGAAAGAATCCCGCGACCCGCGGCACCGGCCACCGGCCCGCCAGCCAGCCGAGTCGGTCGCGCTCGCCGGCGAGGTCGGCCGCGCGCTTGACGTAGATCACGACGCCCGCGTCGCCGGTCAGCCGCCACACCGTGCCGGCCCAGCTCATCCACGCGAACTCTTCCCGGATGGCACCGCCGCCCAGCACGGTCTCGGCGGCGGCGCGGACGCTCGGCGGCAAAGACAGCGATGAAGACTTCATGCAACGCCCCTCTGTAGCATGTTGCGCCGGGTGTGGTGACGGTTCTACCTGGGTCCGCGGACGCATTTCAGAACGCGAGCTGGAGCGACCTCCTGCCGTTCTACGAAGAGCTCGCGGCGCGGCCCCTGGATCGGGGCAACGTCGAATCGTGGCTTCAGGACTGGTCGACGCTCGAGTCCCTGATCGGAGAGGCCACCGCGCTGGCGAATTTCGCGTACGCGAGAAACACGGCCGACTCCAAGGCGGAGGAAGCGCAGCTCAGGTTCAGCAGCGAGATCGCACCTCGAGCCGAGGAGCAGAGGACGAAGCTGCAGGAGCGCCTCGTCAAGCTGGGATATGTCCGCGCGGGCCTCGAGACGACCGTGCAGCGGTTTCGCAACCAGATGGAGCTATTCAGCCCGGCCAACGTGCCGCTCCAGACCGAGCTCGCGAAGCTTTCGACCGAATGGGCGAAGGTGATCGGCGCGATGACCGTGGACTGGGAGGGCCAGGAGATGACGCCGGCGCGGATGGCGCCGTTCCTGGAGGACAACGACCGCCAGGTGCGCGAACGCGCATTTCGCAGGATGTACGAGCCGTACATCGAGCAACGCGACGCGCTGGCGAACCTCTTCGACCGCATGTACGACCTGCGCCAGGCCGTCGCCAAGAACGCCGGTCATCAGAACTACCGCGACTACGCGCATCTCGAGAAAAACCGATTCGACTACACGCCTGACGACTGCTTTCGCTTTCACGAAGCCGTGGAGCAAGCCGTGCTGCCCGCCGTCAAACGCCTGCAGGAGCGTCGGCGCTCCCACCTGGGCGTGGATCAGCTCCGGCCGTGGGACCAGCTGGTCGATCCCAAAGGACGGGCACCGCTGCGGCCTTACGCCGACGTGAGCGACTTCATTCGCCACGCCGGCGACGTCTTCTCCCACGTGCAGCCGGACTTTCGGCGCGAGTTCGAGACGATGGCGAACGCCGGCTTGCTCGACCTCGACAACCGCAAGGGCAAGGCGCCCGGCGGCTTTTGCGACTCGCTGCCGGTGCGCAAGCTGCCTCTGATCTTCATGAACGCCGTCAACGTGGACGACGATGTGCGCACGCTCCTGCACGAGGCCGGGCATTCGTTTCACGTTTTCGAGACTGCGGACCTGCCTTTGCTGTTCGAGCGGCATCCCGGTGCCGAGATGGCAGAGGTCGCCTCGATGTCGATGGAGCTACTCGCTGCGCCATACATCGATCGTGAGCATGGTGGGTTCTACTCCGAGGCGGACGCGGTCCGCTCCCGACGCTGGCTCCTCGAGCGTGCGGTCATCTTTTTCACGCACTGCGCATCCGTGGACGCGTTCCAGCAATGGATGTACACGACGCCGGAAGGACGTGATGCGGACGCGCGCGATCGCAAGTGGCTGGAGCTGCGTCGCCGTTTTGAAGGCGACTCGGTCAACTGGAGCGGGCTCGACGCTGAGCGGATCGCCCGCTGGTATTACCAGCCGCACTTCTTCGAATTTCCCTTCTACTACATCGAGTACGGAATCGCGCAGCTCGGTGCGCTGCAGGTCTGGCGCAACAGCTTGACCAATCGCGGCGAGGCGGTGCGCAAGTATCGAGAGGCGCTCGCGCTCGGCGCCAGCAGGCCACTGCCGGAGCTCTACAAGACCGCCGGGGCGCGCCTGATCTTCGACAGCGAAGGCATGCGTGAGCTGATCGAGGTGGTCGAGGAAGAGCTGGCGACGCTGGACGCCTGAAGCTTCCTTTCACGCCCCTCACCCCACATCCCTCTCCCCTGAGACTTACTTTCACGCCCCTCACCCCACATCCCTCTCCCCTGAGGGGAGAGGGTGCCTCTAGCTATTTCGGTAGTTTCTCAGGGGCTTACGAGGGCCGAATCGTGGCGCCGCAATGCCGGCCAGTGTCAGGAGTCGGATCACCCGCGCTCGGTGTCCTCGGTATGGCTCGAGCAGCTCCAGCATTCGCTCGTCGGTCGATCGGGGCGTGCCCTCGAGCGCATAGCCGACCGAGTGCGGGAGGTGATAGTCGCCGACGGGGACCGCGTCGGCGTCGCCCAGCGCCACCATCGCAACCTTCGCCGCCGTCCAGGGGCCGACGCCGGAAAACGCGAGCATCCGCTGGTACGCGCTCGCGAGGTCCATGGTCACGATCTCCTCGAGACGGTTCGCGCTCCGGGCAGTCCGGATGACGATCTCGGCCCGGCGTCGCTCGATCCCGAAGCGATGAAAGCTCCAATAGGGCGTGCGCGCGAGAACCGATGGTGCGGGCGGCAGCTTCAAGGACGCGGGTCCGGGCGCAGGCTCTCCGAGGGCATTCACCATGTGGTGGAAGGAAGCGCGCCCCTCCTCGGTCGTGACCTGCTGCAGGATCACCGCCGGCACGAGGGTTTCGAAGACAGAGAGGGTGCGGGTCATCCGGATGCCGGGGATCTCGTGGTGCAGGCGCTTGATCAGCGGATGTGCGGGAGCGAAACCGGTGTCGTCGTCCTCTTCGCCACACAGCACGGGCGCGTGCGCGACCGCCCACTCGGCGCCGGGGCCCCATGCGTTCACCTCAACCGAACCGTTGCGCTGCTCGAGCTGCACGGTCGCCGCGCCGGCCGGGGTGCGGGTCGCACGCCAAATCGCACCGTCGTGATGACGCAGCGATGGCCCCGAGCCGATCGGTGCCAGCGTCAAGTCAAGATCGAAGGGACGGCGCGGCTCGAAGCGCGCCTGGGCATCCGCTCCCACAGCCAGAGACTACTGAGTGAGCGGCACCGAGAAAGTGAAGGTTGTTCCAGCACCGTTGCCCGACTCAACGGTCAGGTCGCCATCGTGCATGCGGGCGATCTCTTTCGAAAGCCACAGGCCGAGCCCGGTGCCCTGCACGTGCACGGAGGTCTCGATGCGGCCGAATCGCGTGAACAGCTGTGTCTGGTCTTGCTTCGAGATGCCCACACCATGGTCGCTCACCGAAACGCAAGCCTTGTCGCCGTCGCGCCGGACCTCGACATTGATGTCGGTGCCTGACGCCGAATATTTCGCCGCGTTGCTGAGCAGGTTGCGCACGACGATCTGAAAGCGGTCTGGGTCGACGTCCGCTTCGATGGCCTGCGGAGGCGCATCGACCCTGAGCTCATGACCGGTCAGCAGCATCTTCACGCCCTCGATCGCAGAATCGGTGAGCTCGACGATGTCGGTGCGTTGTCGCTTCAGAGCCAGGCGGCCTTCCTCGAGACGCGCGGCTTCGATCATCTGCTCGATCATCCAGTTGACCTCATCGGACTTCGAGATGAGCAGCGGGAGCACAGCGTGCGCTTTGGGGGACATGTCGCCCAACGCGCCCGCGTCGAGCATCGTGAGGTAACCCTTGATCACGGTCATCGGGCCACGCAGCTCGTGCGACGCGATGTTCAAGAAGTCCGTCTTCGCCCGCTCGAGCGCGGCGATCTTGGAGCTGAGCGTCACGCTGTCGAGGCCCGCTGTAATGCTTGTCGCGTACTGCTGTAAGGTGCTGAGCTCGTCATCGCCGAATATCGGGCTCAGGCGGCCGGACAGCAGGATCATCGCGCCCCGCCCCTGCCTCATGTCGAGCGGGATGACCAATGCGGTACCTGCTTGCCACGGCGCGTGACCATCTGGTTTGCCTTCGGGCTGCAGGAATGCGGACCTCTTGCCCAGCGCGGTGGCGTCGCGGGCGCTGATGCCGCGGACAGCGAGCACCGACCCGTCCGAGTCCAGCACGAAGGCGGATTCGCCGCCGACCAGTCGCTCGGCCCATGCGAGTGCGCGGTCCGCGAGGGTGGCGCGGTCCGGGCTGTAAAGGAGCAGGTCGTGGAGGGCATGACGGAACTCGGCCTCGTCCGGTTGCCGCCAGATGCGACGCAGCCACACGGGAGGGAAGAACGCCACGTAAAGGATGGGCACGATGGCCAGGGCCGCCAGCGAGACCAGGAGCGACAAGAAGGTGTTGAGCGCGCCGGCTATCGTGCCCACCACGACGACGAGCAGTAGCCCCGCGTAGCCGATGCTGATCGCCCGCAGGCGTGCCTTCTCGACCGCCGGCCGTCCGTGCGCGGCTATCCAGAACGTGACGATGGGCTCGAGGATGCAGAACGCCCAGACGCCCAGCACGGCCACCAGGACCAGCGACTGAAGCGCCGAGTGCTGCGCCTCCGGATTGGCCGGCAATTCCAGGACGATCCCAAGCAGCCCGATCGCGACGATGCCGGCCGTGATCAGAAGGTTGGTGCGCGGACGGAAAGGGACAAACGAGTCTCGGAACATGAGGAGGCCATAGCCCGAGATCAGGAACATGACCAGGGCGAGGTCGGTCAGGAGCTGCGCTGTGGCCCCGGTACCGCCGAGCAGCGGCGAGACCAGGATCAAGATCGCGAGCGACCCCAGGGCCAGCGCCAGGTTGCCGTGGCGCCGGTCCGGCTGCCGGACCCAGCTCATCACGGTCCGGATCGCCAGGAGCGCGAAAGCCACCTCGATGGCAAGCTGGAGAACCAGGAGGACCTCGGGCACGGCTGAATAGCCTACACGACGATTTTTCAAAGACACCACGTTTGGTCATCGGGTGGGTTACCCGACAAACCGCCAGCGGCCTCGGACAGCTAGGTCGGCGGCGTAAGCAGAATCGCGCTGGGGTCGGTCAAAGGGCCCTCCAGCCTTCGAATTTCGAAGCTGTGGAGGCCGCGAACACCCGGCTCGACAGGCGCCGCGCCGCGGCCCTCGAGCAGGTTGAGGCCCAGGTGGTGGTGATAACCATCCCAGCTCAAGAACCGCATCACCTGGCCGGTCTCAGCCATCAGCTCCATGCCGAGGGACTCGTAGAAAGCCTGGCTCGCGTCGAGGTCGCCCACGTTCAGGTGCATGTGCCCGAGGACCGTGCCGGCCGAGAACTTTTTCTCCGGCCGGGCCGCGATGCGCAGAAGCCGTTCGAAGTCCAGGTGCTCGATGCCGATCTTCAGCCGGCCGTCCGGATACTGCCACTCGCTTCGCGGCCGGTCGGCATAAACCTCGATCCCGTTGCCTTCGGGGTCGTCGAAGTAAAGAGCCTGGCTGACAAGATGGTCCGAGGTCCCGGTCAACGGCAGTCGCTCTTCGAGGGTGCGCTGAAGAAAGCCGCCGAGCTCCTCTTCGCTCGGCAGCAGGATGGCGAAGTGATAAAGGCCCGCGGTGTGACGCGGACGCTCACGTCCACCAGGAAGTGACGTGAGGCGCAGCAGAGGCGCGTCGTCTGCGCCATAGACGGCGTGGTTGGCGTCGCCGCTGATCCGGGTCAAGCCGAACCATTCGTAGAACGTCGACTCGCGCTCGAGGTCGAGGACCTTCAGCTCCACCGCACCCAGCGGCCATCCGGACGCGTTCAGTACCAGTAGTTCGGACCCTCGGACCGCGCTCCGCCGGCTGGCTCGACCTCGATGCCCTTGGGGCCTGCCAGTGTCCTGACCGATGACTCGACGCGTGCGATAAACGTGTCGTAGTCCTCATGGGTTTGGGCGACCAGGGGTGCACCGAACGTCAC
>Ga0209267_1002520_pt1 | contig 11765 bp, 10 predicted proteins | sample GraSoiAngelo_137_FD_185894 | JGI IMG/M metagenome (GOLD analysis project Ga0209267, IMG submission 185894) | Grasslands soil microbial communities from the Angelo Coastal Reserve, California, USA - 14_0929_09_30cm (SPAdes) (version 2) | ecosystem: Environmental > Terrestrial > Soil > Grasslands ... | reverse complement strand
CGATCTGGATGTGGAACAACGGCGGCGACTGGAAATCGGGCGACGCGTGGGCCATCAACAGCGACAAGAACGTGCAGACGCTCCGGTTCCTGGCCGATCTCGCCAACCGGCATCGGGTCACGCAGATCAACCCCGGCAAGACCAATCGGACCGACGGCGCCTTCCGGCTCTTCAAGGACGGCAAGGTGGGCATGGTGATGGGCTTCAGCCCGCTCGCGGCCCAGCTCGACGCCGAGAAGAAGGTGAGCTATGGCGTCGCCGAGATGCCGACCGCCGCCGGCCAGGCGGTCACGCTCGGCGTCGAGGACTACCTGATGGGGTTCAAGAAAAGCGGCAATCAGGACGCCGTGAAGCAGTTCCTCGATCTCTACTACCAGCCTGAGAACATCACGCAATGGATCACGGCCGAGGGCTTCCTGCCCGTGACCAGGTCCGGTCTCTCGCAGATGAGCTCGAACGCGAAGCTGAAGCCCTACCTGGACGCGCTGCCCAATGCCAGGCTCGCGCCGACGACCGACCCGGCGTGGGACCGGGTGAAGCTCGACGTCCAGCAGACCATCGGCCTGGCCGTCCAGCCCGGCGGCAATCCCAAGCAGGTGCTCGACCAGCTGCAGAAGAACGCCGTGGCCGCGGCAGGCAGCCGCTGAGAGGCCGCGGGCGCGGCCTCTCCCGCTGACGCCGGAGCGCGGGCCCACGCGCCGCCGCGGCGTGGGCCACTGGCCGGCGCTCCTCTGGCTCGGTCCCAGCCTGGCGCTGATCGCCGCCGTCGTCGTGTATCCAGTTGCCGCCCTCGTGCGCGCCTCGCTGAGCCGCTATTCCATCACCGGCCTCTATCAAGGCTCGATGGGCGCGTCGAACTACACGCGTCTCCTCGAGCAGGAGGCGCTGGTGACGGTCGTCGCCAACACGCTGATCTGGGTGGTCGCGATCGTGGTCGTGACCATCGCCGCCTCGCTCGGCATCGCCCAGCTCCTGAACGAAGAATTTCCAGGCCGACGTCTCGTGCGCTGGACCTTGATCGTCCCGTGGGCGGCCTCGCTCATCATGACCTCGAAGCTCTTCGTCTGGCTCTACGACTACTATTTCGGGCTCCTCAATCAGGTTCTGATCTCGCTGCGCCTGCTCGCGGCGCCCGTGGACTGGCTTGGCAACGACGCGACCGTGATGGGCGCGATGATCGTCGTGGGAATCTTCGTGTCGGTCCCGTTCACGACCTACGTGGTCCTGGCCGGGCTTTCGGCCATTCCCGGCGACGTGTACGAGGCGGCGCGGGTCGACGGCGCGTCGGCCTGGCGCACGTATCGGTCGGTGACGTTGCCACTGCTGCGTCCGGCGCTGCTGGTCGCGGTCGTGCTGAACGTGATCTACGTCTTCAACTCGTTCCCGATCGTGTGGACGCTGAACGATCGCAACCCGGGGTTCGCCCACGACACGATGATCACGTACATGTACAAGATCGCGTTCAAGAGCGCCTTACGCGACGTCGGGCTCGCCGCCGCGCTGGGCTGCGTGAACGTGCTGGTGATCCTGCTCGCCGTCGGCGTCTACCTGCGCACGGTGTCCTGGCGGGAGGCCGAGGCGTGAGCCCGATAGCCGGGCGCCGGCGCGTGGTCAGCCGCGCCGCCCTCTCGAGCGCGGGGTTCGCCCTCGCGCTCGTCGTGCTGGCTCCATACGTCGTGATGGTCTGCACGGCCCTGAAGCCGGAGGCCGAGCTCCGGATCACGCCCCCGCGGCTCCTTCCTCTCGAGTCGCGTCTCGGTAACTTTCTCGACGTTCTCGGGGATCCGAGCTTTCGGGGTTGGCTGCGCGCGTCGCTGGTGGTGGCGCTGACGTCGACGGCCATCGTCGTCCTCGCCGCGACGCCGGCAGCCTACTATACCGCCCGCCACCGGTTCCCTGGTCGTTCGGCGTTTCTCCTGCTCGTCCTCGTCACGCAGATGTTCTCGCCGACGGCGTTGGTGGTCGGACTGTACCGACAGTTCTTCGAGCTGGGGCTGGTCGACACGTACGCAGCCCTCATCGTGACCAACGCCGCCTTCAATCTGGCGTTCGCCGTCTGGATCCTGCGCGCGTTCTTCGCGACGATCCCGCGCGAGATCGAGGAAGCGGCCGCGGTCGACGGCTGCGGCCGGCTCCGCACGCTTGCGCGGGTCGTGCTGCCGCTCTCGCTTCCGGCCATCGTGACGGCCGTGATCTTCGCCTTCATCGCCGCCTGGAACGAGTACGTCGTGGCGCTCACGCTCATGACCGATCCGGCGCGAAAGCCGCTGACCGTGGGGATCACGTCGTACGTCACGGCGTACGTCCAGCACTGGAACTACCTCTTTGCCGCCTCGGTCCTCGCGATCGTGCCGGTCGTGGTGCTGTTCGCCTTGATCGAGCGCCATCTGGTCGGTGGGCTCACGGCGGGAAGCGTGAAGTGAGCGGCATCGACGTGCGCGTCGATGCCGCGCTCGGCGTCGGGACCACGTTGACTTGTCCCGTCGATTCGGCGTCTACTCCTAGTGGGACGTGCCGTCTCCGGTAGTTCAGCGGTTCAGCGGCTCACTGCTTGTACAGTCAGGTCCATGTCCGAGCGATCAGAAGCCACCGAAGGGGTCGCGGCGCTCGCGTCGTCGGCCGGGCCCGTGCGCCTGGGTGCCCTGCGGCATCGTGATTTCCGGCTATTCTGGATCGGCCAGCTGATCTCGCAGATCGGGACGTGGATGCAGAGCGTGGCGCAGGCCTGGCTCGTGCTGGATCTCACGCACTCGCCGCTGCAGCTCGGCCTCGTGAGCGCGCTTCAGTTCACGCCGGTCCTGTTGTTTTCCCCCGTCGGAGGGGTCCTGAGCGACCGCTTTGCCAAGCGAAAGGTCCTGCTCGTCAGCCAGACCGCCATGCAGCTGCAGGCGTTCGTGCTCGCGGCGCTCGTGTGGAGCGGTCGAGTCGAGTACTGGCACGTCGTGGTCCTCGCGGCGATCTACGGTCTCGGCCGCGCGATCGACATCCCCGCCCGCCAGTCGTACATCACGGATCTCGTCGGCAGATCCGATCTGGCCAACGCGGTCGCGCTCAACTCGGTGATCATGAACGGCGCCCGCATCGTCGGCCCGGCGGTCGCCGGATTGCTCATCGCGGCCTTCGGTGTGGCGCTCGCCTTCTTTTTGAATGGTGTGAGCTTCGTCGCGGTGCTGGTGGCGCTCGTCGCGATCCGGACGGAGGGCCGGCCCGATATCAACAGCCGGCTCGGCATCAGGGAAGGCGTGCTCGGGGCGCTGAGCTACGCGGCGGCGACGCCGCCGGTCGCGTTCACGCTGGGGTTGATGGTGGTGGTGAGTCTCGTGGTCCTCAACTTCAACGTCGTGGTCCCGCTGGTGGCTCGCGACGTGCTGAACCAGGGCGCCCACGGCTTCGGGCTCCTCATGTCGGCGCTCGGCGCCGGCGCCGTCGCCGGAGCATTCGGCGTCGCGCTCTTTCGGCGCGGGCAGCCACCATTGACGTTCCTGGTGGCGTCGGCCGCAACCTTGTGCGCCGGACTCATCGCGCTGGCCGCCGCCGGCCACTTCGTGGTCGCGGCCCTCGTGCTGGCGCTGCTCGGATGTTGCCAGATCCTCTTCACGACCGGTTGCAACACGACCCTGCAGCTCATCGCACCCAACGAGCTCCGCGGGCGTGTGATGGGGCTCTATACCGTGACCTTCGCCGGCATGACGCCGTTCGGGTCACTGCTGGTCGGCTGGGTCGCGGAGCACCAGGGTATCCGGGTGGCGTGCGCCGCGGGGGGCGCCATCGGACTTCTGGGTGTCGCGGTGCTCGTGCTGATCGCGCACCGCGGCGGCATCACCTGGAGTCACGGGCACGCGGTGTAGTCGTGACCGACGCGCTCTACTCGTCGTCGAGCAACTTCCGGACGCGGTCCATCACCTCGTCCTTGGGATAGATCGCGCCGAGCGCCCGCGCGCGGGTCAGGGGATCGCTGGCGAAGAAGCGCTCGTAGAGCACCTGCCGGCTGCCGAAGGCGCTCCCGGCGACGTCCCACGCCAGGCGGAAGAGCTTCACGCGATCGCGCGCCGTGGCCGTATCGGTCGCGAGGTACTGCTCGATCTCGGGCGCCAGCGGCCCGCGGAAGTCCGCCTCGGTCGGCGTGATCATGAAGCTGCTGGACCCGAGGAGCTGCAGGATTTCCACCATGCGCGGGTACGCGGTCATGAAGAGATTGCGGGTGCTCTCGGCGGGGAGCGCCGCGGGACACATGACGCCCCATTCGTCGAGCTCCGCATCGGCCTCGCAGGCCCGCATGCACGCCTTCATGAGCTCGGTGTAGAGCATCAGCTCGGCCAGGCGCTCCTCGGAGTGGGGCAGGTGGGCGTTCCCGATCGTCCTGGTCATCATGAGGGCCAGGCCCAGGACGAACTCGCACTTGGCGATGTTCTTGGCCGCGCCCTGGTGCGCCGTATGGGTCATCGAATGCGTGCTGGTCGCGGTGGCGTTGAGCAGATCGACGTCGCCCAGCAGGAACACGCGCTCCCACGGCACCAGCACGTCGTTGAAGAAGACGACGCAGTCCATCTCCTCGAAGCGCGAGCCCAGCGGATGCTCGAAGTGCGAGCGGCCCAGGTCGAAGCTCTCCCGGCACAGGAACTTGAGCCCGGGGGTCGCGCACGGGATGGCGAAATTCAGCGCGAACGGACTGTGCGTCTCGGTGTGCCGCGCGACGCGGGGTGAATAGACGGCGATCTCGTCGGACAGCGGGCCGAGGGTCGCCAGGATGCGCGCGCCGCGCACCACGATGCCGGCATCGGTCTCGCGGATCACCTGGAGCGCGGTGCCCTCCTCGAGGTTGAACACCCCGCTCGCGGTACGGCTCCGTTGAAGATTGATGAGCGAGTGAGTCAGGGTCAGGTCGCGCTCGCTGATTTATTCGTAGTAGCGCAGGATGTTCTCGCCGAACTCGGGCCGGCCCCGCGCGAAGTAGCGCGCGGACGCGGCCCAGGCGGCGAACGTGACGTTCATGAAGTCGGGCGAGCGGCCCATCATGCCGCAGGTCGCGCGAGCCCAGCGCAGCATCATCGCGCCGCGGCGCGCCAGCTCTTCCCGGGTGCGCGGGATGATGAACGAAAGCCCCAGACGCTCGCCGCTGGTCGGCGACACGAACGTCATCTCGTCCCTGAGCTTGGGGTCGTGCTGCAGATCATAGAGCGCCGCGATCGCGTGCACGCCGTTCGCGAGCCCGGGGTGCCTCGTGACGTCCTTGACGCGCTCTCCGCGCAGCCAGACCTCGCACTCCTGCTCCTGGAGGCCCTTGATGTACTCGGCGCCCGTCCGTGCGGCCATGGCGAAACTCCTTGATTCAGATTCACAATCGCGCCTCGGCCGGCGGGGGAGCCCCGACGGCCTGCAGCGCGAACTGCCGTTACTTGAGCTTCAGATCCTCGCAGGGCGCGGCGTACGGGTAGCCCTGGATCAGCCCGGCGCCCGGGACCTCGACGCGCGCGGCCACGCCCCAGATGAAGCCCTGCTGGAAGATCGGCGCCACCAACGTCTGATCGGTGACGATCTTCTGGATCTGATGGAGCAAGGTCTCGCGCTTCTTGCGGTCGAGCTCGTTGGCCTGCTGCTGGAAGAGGTCGTCGATCTCGGGCAGCGAGCCGTACGCGTAGAGCCCGCCCTTGGCGAAGAACGGCTCGAGCCGCGCCGCCGCGTTGCCGGCGGCGCCGGTCGCGCCGATGAGGAGCCCCTTCAGCTTCTTCTCGTGCCACGTGGTCATGAACGTGGCTCGCTCCATCGTCCGCACCCTGGTGCGGATCCCGATGCCCTGGAGGTAGCCGCCCACCGTCTCGGCGAGAGAGGTATAGGGTGGAAGCGGTGTGAGGTCGCCCGCATCGAAGCCGTTGGGATAGCCCGCTTCCGTCAGGAGCTGCTTGGCGCGCTTGGGATCGAGCGGGGGCGGCTCGACCTTCAGCGCGAAGTCGAACTCCGGAGGCACGAACCCTCCCGTGGTCTTGCCATAGCCCAGCATCTCGGCCTGATTGATCGCGTTGCGGTCGATGACCAGGCTGGCCGCTTGGCGGATGCGGCGGTCGTGCCAGGGTGATTTCGCGTCCCACTGGTCGAGGAAGTCGAGCCAATAGATTCCGTAGAGCAGGGGAGCAGTGACCTTGACGCCGGGCGTGCGGCGCAGCTCTTCGGCGACCGCGCCCACGAAGAGGTACGCGATGTCCACCTCGCCCGTTTCACCTGCGGCGGTTTGCGCCAATAGTCGGGAAACGCCTCGAGCACGAGCTCGATCCCGGGCTGGAACGACACGAACTTGAACGGCCCGGCGCCGACCGGGGCTTTCTTGTAGCCTTCTTCGCCGACCTTCTCGACGTACTTTTTCGGCACGATCCAGGACGCGCCGGTGGCCGACGTTCCGTAGAACGCCATGAAGTCCGGCCACGCCTCCTTGAGCACGAAGCGCACGCGGTTCGCGGCGACGACCTGGATCTCCTTCACCTTGTCCTTGAGGAGCCGAGCCGAGGCGCCCTTGTACCGCTCGAAGGTGAACTTCACGTCCTCGGCGGTCACGGGGTCGCCGTTGTGGAACTTGGCGTTCTTTCTCAAGGTGAAGTCGTAGGTGATCCCGTCCTTGGAGACGGACCACGACTCGGCCAGGCTCGGCGTGCTGATGTTGCCGGGCATCGGCTTCACGAGCGCGTCGTGGAGCGCGTAGAGCACCATGAACGGCGTGATGAGCGCCTCGGTCTCGCCCGGGTCGAGCCAGCGTGAGACGAGCGTCACGTGGACGCCCCAGACCATCGTCCCCGGCTCCGGCGCCGCGAGCGCGGGCGTGACGACCGTGAGGACCACCAGGATGACGAGGAGGACGCCGAGACGGGAGCGGACGAGCATCAAGATACCTCCAGAGGTGCTGGTTGACGGGGGGCGGTGCGCTCGAGGGCGGGCGTCGCCGACTCCGGGAAGGTCAGGCTGACGGGTGCGTTGGCCTCGAACGGACTCCAGAGGCCGAGCTCTTTGCCGATGTCTCTCAACGCGGGCAACACTTCTTCGCCGAGGAGCCGGATGCACGTCCGCGTATCCGCGCTCGACACGAACCCATCGGCCGCCCAGAAGCCGACGATGGACGGCCGCGTCTCCTCGAGCAGCCGCCGGAGCTTGGGGATCACGGTCTTGGGCGTGCCGGCGACGATCATCTGGCTCTTGATCTGGTCCTCGAAGGACGCGCCGCGGGGATTGGACCGCCGCCCGACCGCGTACTCGACGAACTGCGTGCGGATCGAGGGCGAGAAGTAGCCCGAGGGCGTCGACCAGACCGGGTGCGCGAGGCCGGTGAACTCGCCCTGCATCCACATGAACTGGCGCGCGTTCTCCAGGGCCTTCTCTTCCGTCTCGGCGATGTGGCAGCGCTGGAGATAGCCGCGGTACTCCGGACCGCCCGCGTAGCCGGTCTCGGCGGCGACCCGGTCGTAGAGCTCCCAGATCTTCTTGGTCGCCTCGATCGCGGTGCTGAGCGCGATGTACGGGTAGCGCTTCTTCGCCGCCCAGATGATGGTCTCCTTGCTGAGGACGCCCGGGATCCAGACCCGCGGGTGCGGCTTCTGGAGCGGCACCGCCCAGGGGTTCACGACCCGGTGCTGGTAGTGCGTGCCTTCCCACCGGAACGGCCCGGGCTGCGTCCACGCACGCACGATCAGGTCGTGCGCTTCCTCGAAGCGCTCGCGGTTGTACGCGGGGTTGACGCCGGTGGCGAGCTGCTCCTGGCCGCCGCCGCGCACGAACCCCGACACGAGGCGCCCGCGCGAGACCATGTCGATCATCGCGAGCTCTTCGGCGAGCCGCACGGGATTGTCAGCGAGCGGCAGCGGGTTGCCGAGCAGCACGATCTTCACGCGTCGAGTCGTGGCCGCCAGGATCGACGCGAACACGTTGCACTTGGCCTGCATGCAGAACGGCGCGTTGTGGTGCTCGTTGAGCATGATGCCGTCGAAGCCGACCGACTCGGCGAGGCGGTAGTGCTCGAGGTACTCGTTGTAGAGCCGGCTGCCCGCGGCGGGGTCGAAGTGGCGGTTGGAGAACATGAGCGCGGTGGCCCCGAACTCGCGGCCCTCGGCCTCGGGATACGCGGACATCGGCTGTTCGGTGAAATACATGAGGTGCATCAGGCCTCTCCTTGGCTCACGAAGTTGGTGACGAGCTGCGCGAGCTCATGGGGCTTCTCCATCTCGAGGAAGTGTCCGGCGCCGTCGACGACTTCGAGCCGCGCCCGCGGGAGCGCCTTCGCGTAGCGCTCGCCGCACTCCAGGGGCACGATGCGATCGTCGCGACCCCAGACGACCAAGGTCGGCGTGGCGACGCCGCCGAGCAGGTGCGGCAGCGAGGTGTTGTACATGTAGGGCTTCCACGCGATGCGGAACGACATCTCGCGATTGAGGTCCCAGTGCTCGAGCCGGCTCGTCTCCGGCTCGGCGCCGAACAGACGGTCGAACGCGCCCTGATCGCTGAATCCGAGCCGCACGTAGTCGATATAGGAGACGAGCGCCTGGTCGGCGATCACGCCGCGGTCGGGCTTGAGCCCCATCGCGCCGACCAGGACGAGCTTGCGAAACGCGCGTGGCGCCTGGGTGGCCATCTCCGCCGCGACCCAGCCACCGAAGCCGAGCCCGACGATGGACACCGCGCGGGGAGCGCGGGTGACGGCGAGCTCGCTGAGCAGCCACTGATGGGCCGCTGCGAGATCCCGGACGTTGCGCATCCATTCGGGCCGCTGGGATCCGTCGTACCCGAGGTGCGACGGCACTAGCACGGTGAAGCGGCGAGCGAGCTCATCGTAAAAGGGCAGAGGCGCGAGCGTCCCGATGTCGTGATGAAGAATCAGCAGTGGCGGCCCGTCGCCGGCCCGGGCAAGCTGCATTCCGACCCCGGCAATGGGAACGGTCTCGGTGGTCCAGTTGGCGGCTGACGTGCTCACGGTAGCCAAGCTCCTCCCGTCGCGCGTGTTTTGTGGCCCCGCTCGACGTCTGCCCAGACTACCCGCTTCGCACGGGCTTAGTCCACCGATGTTGGGCGGGGGCTTTTAGCGCTCAGGCGAAGACTATGGTTGAGGGGCTTCCGATATTTAGCACCTGGCCGGCCGGCGAGGGGCGGCCGGTGGTCGCGCGAAGAAGCGGGGCGTCTTGCCCCGGGACGGCTCCCTGCGCCCACGGCTCGTCTAGGACCCGACGTGAGCGAACGAGGCGAGGACCGGACCGGTCGTGGAAGGCGTCGTCACCCTGGGTTGTCTGCCGCCCGCGGCTGGGGCGCCGGCTGAGGCGAAGGGGTCGAGACGGCTTCTTGGCTCTTCAGCACCGTGATCGTGATTCCACGGGAGAGCAGCCAGTTCTGAACCAACGCCCAGCGCCGCGGGTCGTCGCGCTCCCACCGCGCAATCGCCTCCGTTGCGATCGCGATCGCGGTGGGAGTACGCCAGAGGGCGCTCACGACGAGCTTCTTCAGGTCGGTCGGACTCGTCTCGAGGTCTCGGAGCAAGCTCTCGGTCGCATCCATAGCACGCAAAGCTTAGCCTAACCGTCGTGTCAATGGCGTGGGGATAAGAGTTCGCGACATCAGGGGGAAGTGTGACAGTATCGGCGCAACAGGCGCCATGGCCGAACCGTCACATCAGTCGGGGCGTCCGCTCGAGCTCGAGGATCGACGTGCTCGTGCCGCTACCGAAGAGACGTCGAAGGGCCGACTGCCCGTTTCGCCCCTGGCCATGGAACGGTGGGCGATCGTGCTCAGACGCCACCGCGCCGGATACGCGGGGTACGAGCAGGTCGACCCGCGCGCGTTCGAGCTCGCCAGGCAAAGCCGGCCCCCGGACACGAGCATGCTGCGATCGCTGGTGGGACGCCTGCGATCGTTCGGGCGCGCCGACAAGGGCGATCAGAGGCCGACGAAGCCGGCGTGAGCGCCGCACCAGCGCAATGCGCCGCGCAGACGCCGGCGATCGCGGCTCCGCCGGCCACAGACAATCTGGTCGGTCTTGCGCTCTCTGGGGGCGGCATCCGGAGCGCGACGTTTGCGCTCGGCGCTCTTCAGGCCCTCCACAAGCTCGGGCTCCTCGCGCTGTTCGACTACATGTCCACGGTCTCCGGCGGCGGCTTCACCGGCGCCTGGTGGAGCGCGTGGCTCTCGCGCGCCGAGCGCGGGCCGAGCGAGCGCTTTCCCGAACCCGAGGACATCGAGCCGAGCCGACGGCCCTCCACGCTTCTCCTCGATCAGGATTCGCCGAGGCCGTCCGGGGGGACCTGGACCGCTCGAGATCCGATTCACCATCTCCGCCTCTTCGCGAACTACCTGACGCCCCGCCGCGGCGCGCTGAGCGCGGACACCTGGCGTGCGGTCACCTTCTACGTACGAAGCCTGGTCTTCAACTGGCTCGCGCTGTTGCCGATCCTGCTCGTCGTCGTGATGCTCGCCCAGCTGTATTTCGTCGCCTGGAACGAAGACGTCGCGCTGGGCTTCGCCTGCTCGACTCCCGGTGGCGACGAGGAGACGTATCAGGTGCTGTGGACGCTCTGTGAAGGACATGGCCCCGCTCACGGCGAGGTGGTCAGGGCACGCGTCGTCCACGCCGCGGCGCCTCTCGTGATCCTCGTGGCGGCGATGGCCGCGGTCTCGATTCTGTGGCTTCTCCACGGCACGTCGACGCCGTGGCTGGCCTTGTTCGGGCTGCTCGTTCTGTTCGGCTTCGCCGGATACCTCGCCGATGTGATCCGAGGGGGACCGGCCGGAGCCTCGTGGCTGTCCGTGTCCCGACTGTCCATGATCGCGGTGGGGCTCGTCGCCACGGCCCACGTCGTGAAGCTCGTGACCACGCCTCGCGTGAACGGCCGTGTCCCGCACGACGCACACCGGACGACCTTGGCTCAATGGAACAGCGGCCTGCTCCTGACCACGGTGCTCCTGGCCCTGTGTCTGGCGGTTGCGGGCTTCGGCCACGAGATCGTCTGGTTCTTCTTCTATCCGAGAACGGGCCGCGTCTGGTCGGCCGTCCGCCAGGCCGGAGGCTGGGGCGCCGTGGTCGCGGCGGTCGTGACCGCAGCATGGACCGCGTATCAAGCGACGCCGTCGGGCCGGGTCAAGGACAGCGCGGAGCCGCAGAGCCGCACGACGCGGATGGTGTTCCTGGTCGCGCCCTACGTCGTGCTGGGCGTGCTGGCGCTGCTTCTCGCCTACGCGGGTCGAAAGATCATCGTGGTCGTGGCGGGCGAGCCCGACGTCGCGCAGGCGCTCTCGTACGGCGTGATCGCCGGAGCCGTCGTGCAGCTCGTCTTCGCCGTCTCGGAGCTGCGCCGTCGGCGCTTGCCCGGCGTCAACTTCCGCGCGTGGAGCCTCGTCGCGCTCGCGATCGTCAGCAGCGGGAGCCAGGCGATGTTCTTTTCGCGGATGGACGACGCCAGCGTCACGTTCACGCTGTTCTATGTCGGCGTCGCGGCCATTCTGCTCGCGGTCGCCTCCGTGGTGGGACTGGGCTGGATGTCGGATCCGAACGTGCTGTCGATGCATTCGTTCTACAAGGCGCGTCTGGTCCGCGCGTATCTCGGGGCCTCGAACGCCGACCGACGCGGCGAGCAGGTCACCGACGCCGTTCCCGGCGATGACGTCCCGCTCAGAGCCCTGTTCAACCACGACCAGGGCGTGCCCTACCACCTCGTCAACACCACCTTGAACCTGGTGGCCAGCGTCGATCTCGCCACCGCTCAGCGCTCGGCGGCCAGCTTCGTGCTCTCGAACTACTACTGTGG